>ERZ857785.332-NODE-332-length-65150-cov-9.729011_pt1 | contig 65150 bp, 73 predicted proteins | sample MGYA00519763_ERZ857785 | MGnify/ENA primary metagenome ERZ857785 (study PRJEB31778, sample SAMEA3449365) | human gut metagenome | biome: human gut; feature: human-associated habitat; material: faeces | place: United Kingdom | collected 2010/2012 ...
TAATAAATTTATGAAATCATTTGAAATGACACAAAAAATGATGAAACAAATGAAACAAAACAAAGGTGGAATGAAAAGATTAATGAATGGAATAGATGAAAACACATTGAAAAATTTTAAAATATAGTTATAAAATTTAAATTCAACCAAAAAACCAATGGGGACGTTCTTCATTTTGGTTGAATTGATAAAATAAATAAAGTTTTCAACCAAAAAAAAGAACGTCCCCGTGGTTGAAGTTTTAGGAGGTGAATTATAATGGTAAAAATCAGATTACAAAGAGAAGGAAAGAAAAAAGCTCCTTTCTATCACATCGTTGTTGCAGATTCTAAATGCCCAAGAGATGGTAAAATAATAGAAAAAATAGGAACATATGATCCAATGACAGAACCATCAACAGTAGTATTAGATCAAGAAAAAGTTGCACAATGGATTAAAAATGGTGCAAAACCAACAGATACAGTAAAAGCTTTAATAGAAAAAGCTACTAAATAATTTAAAGAAAGTAACACTTTAAATATTTTGATTAATAAAAAATAGGAAGGAAATCTAACTATGAAAGAAATTTTAGAAACAATTATACTAAGTCTAGTTGATAATAAAGATGCAGTTCAAATAAATGAATTGGATGGAGAAAAATCAGTAGTATTTGAAGTAAAAGTTGCTGAAGAAGATATGGGAAAAGTAATAGGAAGACAAGGTAGACTTGCTAAATCTATAAGAACACTTGTAAAATCTATAGCAGGAAAAGAACATAAGAAAGTTACAGTTGAATTTATTGGATAATTTTTTATATGGAGTAATAGAATGCAAGAATTTTTAGAAATAGGTCAAATAGTTAATACATTTGGAATAAAAGGAATGGTAAAAATAAAACCATTTACAGATGATATTAACAGATTTGATGATTTAGAAAAAATATATATTGAAAAAAATAATACTAAAAAAGAATATGAAATCGAAGAAGTAAAATACCACAAAGGTATGGTACTTATGAAATTAAAAGGAGTTAACACTCCTGAGGAAGCAGAACTTCTTAGAAATTACTATTTAAAAGTAAAAAGAGAAGATGAACCTGAATTAGAAGAAGGTACTTATTATATTGTAGATTTAATAGGATTAGATGTTTACTCAGATGATGGAAAACTTCTTGGAAAATTAGATGATATATTCAATACAGGAAGTAATGACATATATGTTGTAAAAGATGAACTTGGAAAACAAATATTATTACCAGCCATATCAGATGTTGTAAAAGACATCAATTTAGAAGAAAAGAAAATAATTGTACATATTTTAAATGGATTAATTTAGAAATATAAGGAGAAAAAAATGCAATTTGATGTTTTAACACTTTTTCCAGAAATGTTTGAACCTTTAAACAAAAGCATTATTGGAAGAGCAAAAGAAAAAGGACTAATAAATATTAATTTAATAAATATTAGAGATTTTTCAAAAAATAAACATAAAAAAGTAGATGATACTCCTTATGGTGGTGGAGCAGGAATGGTTATGATGCCAGATGTTGTATATGATGCTTATAAATCTTTAAATTCTAAAGATGCAAAAGTTATATATATGTCTCCACAAGGACAAAAATTAAACCAAAAGAAAGTAGTAGAATTATCTAAGGAAAAACATATAATACTTCTTTGTGGTCATTATGAAGGAATAGACCAAAGAGTAATAGATGAGATTGTTGATGAAGAAATTTCTATAGGAGATTATGTCTTAACTGGAGGGGAACTTCCAGCAATGATAGTAATCGATAGTGTAAGCAGATATATAGAGGGAGTTTTAAAAGATGATTCAACAAAAGAAGAATCATTTTCAGAAGGACTTTTAGAATATCCACAATACACAAGACCAGAAGTTTTTAACGGAAAACAAGTACCAGAAGTATTACTTTCAGGTCATCACGAAAATATTGACAAATGGAGAAGAGAACAAAGTTTAATAAACACAAAGAAAAAAAGGCCAGACCTTTTAGAAAATATTGAATTATCTGAAAAAGATAAAAGAATTTTAGAAAAATAGAAATGACGTGCCCAAAAAAGAGGCACCGCTCAAAATAAAGAAGGAGGTAAATTCTAAAATGGATATTATTAAATCAATAGAACACGAACAACTAAAGAATAAAATACCAGAATTAAAAGTTGGTAACACAGTAAAAGTTCACGTTAGAATTAAAGAAGGAAACAAAGAAAGAATCCAAGTATTCGAAGGAATTATAATCAAAGTACAAGGTGGAGGAGTTAACCAAACATTTACAGTAAGAAAAACATCTTATGGTGTTGGTGTTGAAAAAACATTCTTAGTACATTCACCATTAGTTGAAAAAGTAGAATTAGTAAGAGTAGGTAAAGCAAGAAGAGCTAGATTATTCTACTTAAGAGACAGAGTTGGTAAAGCTGCTAAAACTAAGGAACAAATAGGAGCTAGAATTGAAGATAGAGAAATTACAATAAAAGAAGATTTAGCAGAAGAACCAGTAGCTGAAGAAGTTAAAGAAGAAGCTACAGTAAAAGCTGAAGAAAAAGTTTCAGAAGAAGTAGCAGATAAAAAAGCTGAAGAAGTAGCAGATAAAAAAGCTGAATAATAAACATAAAAAATTAGTAAATTGTCTTAAAAGAAAATTTACTAATTTTTTTACTTATTTAAACATATCTTCCATGTTATACAATCCGTTTGATTTTGTTACAATAAAATCAGCAGCTTTTAAAGCACCTTCAGCAAATAAATTTCTTGAATATGAAGTATGTTTGATTTCAAATGTTTCATATTCACCAAAAAATTGAACAGTATGTTCTCCTACAATATTTCCTCCACGAATAGAATTTATACCAATTTCATTTTTATTTCTTTTTTCATGTTTATCATGTCTATTATATTCATAATAAAGAGAATTTCCAAGGGATTTATTAATAGAATCTGCAAGCATTTGTGCAGTTCCACTTGGGCTATCTATTTTTCTATTATGGTGAGTTTCTGTTATTTCAATGTCAGTATTTTTTAATAAAGGAGCAAGCCATTGAACTAATTTTTTCATAATCATAATATCATAAGACATATTTGCGGATTTAAAAATAGGAATTTTTTTACTAGCTTCTTTAATAATAAGTTCTTCTTCATTTGTAAATCCGGTTGTAGCAATTACAATAGGCACATGATTTGAAACAGCATATTGTAAAATAGTAAGAGTAGCAACTGGAATTGAAAAGTCAATAATAACATCAGGTTTTTCTACAATATTTTCAATTTTATCATATACAGGAAAAGCAAATTCTCCAGTTATATTTTTATCAAATCCACATTTTAATACTAAATTTTCATTTTGTTCTATCAAGTCACAAACTATTTGACCCATTTTTCCATAACATCCATTAACCATTACTTCTAACATAATTATTATAATCCTTTCTACATTAATTACTAAATTTTAATAATACATTTTTTAACAATTCTTCTTTTTCTTTACTTATTTGAGTTAAAGGCAATCTAGGAATCCCATAATTATATCCTAATAAATTTAACGCACTTTTTACAGGAATAGGATTAACTTCGCTAAATAAAGCTTTTATTAAAGGAATTGCATTTAATTGCATTTTAGTTGACTGTTCTATATTTCCATCAAAAAAGTTTTGAACCATATTATGAGTATATTCAGGAAAAATATTTGAAAGGACAGATATAACTCCAATTCCACCAAGAGATAAGATAGGTATAATCTGATCATCATTTCCAGAATAAATATGCAAATTTTCGCCACATAGATGTGCTATTTCAGCTACTTGAGACAAATTTCCGCTAGCTTCTTTAATAGCAACTATATTCTCGATTTTTGAAAGTTCTAAACAAGTTTTGGGTTCAATATTTACACTTGTTCTACCAGGTACATTATAAATTATAATAGGTAAGGAAACATTTTTTGCAATTTCTGTATAATGCTCTATTAATCCGTTTTGTGTACACTTATTATAATATGGTGTAACTATCAATAAACCGTCAACGCCTAAAGATTCAACTTCTTTAGAATATTGAATTACATTACTTGTGTTATTACCACCTGTTCCAGCAATAATAGGAATTCTTCCATGAGAAATATCTACAGCAGTTTTTATTGTAGATATTTTTTCTTCAGTTGTCATAGTAGCAGCTTCACCAGTTGTACCACAAACAATAATAGCATCTGCTTTATTTTGAATTTGATTTTCTAGTAACTTTTCAAATTCTTTTAGATTTACACCATCTTTATCAAAAGGTGTACAAATAGCTGTACCACAGCCTTTAAATAAAATTTTCTTTTTCATTAAAATCACACTCCTAAAAGAGTAATATCATATAAATGTAGTTACATCTATATTCTATAGAAATTATATTATAATAAATAAAAAAAAGAAATAAAAATTAAAAAAAATTATAAAAACTATTGACAAAAAAATAAATAAACTATAAAATAGAAACAACAAAAGCGAACAACAATTCGAAGAACAACAATTCGAACAAAAATAATGAGGAGTGATAAATATGAATATAGTAAAAAGAAATGTAAAAGCGAGAGCAGTTGTAAACAGTAGCATTGAAAGACATCCGGTACCAGTTCTAGGAGTGGACTATAAAGTAAAGATAGTTTATAAAAATATAAAAATTACAGAATTAGACGTCGAAAATAAAACAATAAAAATATCACTACCAAACAAATATAAAAAAATGTCAAATAAAGAAATATTAGATTTAGCTATTGAAAAAATGTATGAACAAATAGCAAATGTTGAAATAGAAAGAGCTATGGAAAAAACAAGAATAATGTTAGGATTTGCGCCAGAAGAATACGAAATAGCAAAAATGAAAACATTGGGAACTTGCAAAGAAAGAAAAATAACAATAAATCCTGAAATTGTAAAATACAATAGAAAAGTAATAGACTATGTTGTTTTACATCAATATTGTCACTTAAAATATAAAACACATTCAAAAAAATTTTTCGAAATGCTTGAAAAATACCAACCTGATTATAAAAAATGTGAAGAAATTTTATTAAATATATAAATTTAGAAGCTAAAATTAGTTTCTTTTTTTATATTAGAAAATAAATAAGTTATAACAAGAAAAGTTACGGAAAAACACAAAAAGTATGGACTTTTTTTTTAGACTGTGATAATATAAGGATGTTGTAAATTTGCTGATATTGTTCGAGCAAAGCAAGTTACAATATCAGTATGTAATAATATTTTATTAAAGTATATTGGGGTATCGCCAAGCGGTAAGGCATCGGACTCTGACTCCGACATTCCTGTGTTCGAATCACAGTACCCCAGCCAATAACGAATCTGTTCGAACTACAGATACAAAAATCAATCAGTAAAATGGTTGATTTTTTTGTTTGCGAAAAAATCATCCTAGAAAGAAAGGATGGTGTCTGTAATGAAGATAATTAAACAAGAAATACAATTTGAGGAAAGTTTAAAACAAAGGCTTGAATTTATATGTGAGTTTTCTAAAGTAAATCCTACTTTTATAAAAGGGAGTATTAGAAAAATTGAAAAGGCTAATCTATCATATATTGAACCACATAAAGTAATTGTTAAGAACATTACTCTGTTAGTTTTTAATTATTCAAATGATGTTTATATTTCTAATTTATCTAAAAAGATTAAATTATCAGAATTAGAAACATATTTGAAAAATATATAATTTGTTAAAAATTGACATTTCTGTAAATCGTGATATAATATAGGCAATTAATTATCTATATTTACTTTAGCAAGAGCTAGATATAGATTTATGAGTACTTTGAAAAAATTATATTATATTACAATTATATTGTATTTTATTTGTGATAAACGGATTTAAGAGATGTCAGTAGTACTCGTATGTACTTTGATGTCTCTTTTTTTGTTAGGAGGTTTGGGTAAATGAATGAAGAAAAGAAAAAATGTGGTTTGTATATGAGAGTATCAACAGAAGACCAAGCTCGTGAAGGCTTTAGTCTTCCAGAGCAAAAAGAAAGATTAGAAGCTTTTTGTAAGTTTAAAGGTTATGAAATAGTTGATTATTATGAAGATGCAGGAATAAGTGCTAAAACTGGTAATCACAGACCAGAGTTTGAAAGATTAAAGAATGATATAAAAGCAAAAAAGATAAATACTATTGTTGCTTTAAAACTAGATAGAATAACTAGAAGTATTTATGATTGGGAAAATCTAATGACTTTTTTAGATGAAAATAATGCTTATTTAGATTGTGTTAATGATGAAATAAATACTACAAGTGCAAATGGCAAAATGATTTCAAGATTATTAATGAGCGTAAGTCAAAATGAAATTGAAAGAACAAGCGAAAGAACTAAAGTTGGTATGGCAGGTGCAATAAAGAATGGACATATTCCTCATAAAGCACCTTTAGGTTATAAACACGAAGATAGAAAACTAGTAATTGATTATTCTACTAAAGATATTGTAGTTAGAATATTTGAACTATACTATAATGGTTTATCTTATAAAAAAATAAGTAATTTATTTAATGAAGAGAAAGTATTAGGAAGAGATAATTGGCGAGATTCAACTATAGTTACTATTCTTGAAAATGAAATATATAAAGGCGATTTTGTTCATGGAAAAAGAACTAATCATCCTACTTATTATGAAGATGTAGTTGAACCTATTATTTCAAAAGAAATGTGGGAAGATTGCCAAGTGCAGAAAAAGAAAAATTCAAAAAGTTATCAAAGAACTTTAATTTATTTATATCTACAAAAACTAAAATGTCCTAAATGTGGCAGAATTTTAGGTGGTAAAGCTACTACAAAGAAAAATGGTAAAAGTTATTTTTATTATTACTGCAATGATTGTAAAATTGAGTTTAAAGAAAAGATAATAAATGATTACTTTAATCAATTTATTGACGAACTAATTGAATATGATGAAGTTGTTAATCAATTCTTCTTGCCTATGATAAAGCAAAAATTTGATGAGCCTAAAGAACAACTAGAAAAAGAAATAAATAATCAGAGAAATAAGCTTGAAAGAATTAAAAAAGCATATATCAATGGAGTTTTTGAACTAAAGGAATATAACGAAGAAAAGAAAATAGTTGAGAAAGCCATCGCAGAACTAGAAGCTAAATTAGATACTACTGATAGTGTAGAAGAATTAAGATTTACACCAAAAGATATTTTATTAAAAAGAGATATTGATTTTATCAATAAGATAAAATTAGATGAAGAATATCAAGTAAGAACTAGAACTTGGAAAGATTATACACGAGAAGAACAAGCAGAACTTATAATGAAATATGTTGATGATATAGAACTTTCTTTAGTTGGTACAGAAATAGTAGTTAATCAAATTAACTTTAGAGAGTCAATCTGCAAACCTTGCCAAGAACTATTTGATAAAGGTTATATTGATACTATTAAACCAGCTATATTTGGTAATGTAGTTGGTAATATAAGATTTAGTAATTACTTATCTGAAGAAGAATTTGGCGAAGTAATTATGAGATTAAGACAATACTATGATGTTGGTTATACTGAAGCAACATACTATTTAGATAAGCAAATGTTTTACTTTAACTTTGTTGAAGATAATAGTGCTATTGTCAGAGTATTTCCTTTAAAAGATTATTATAAATTAGATCCAGATTGCAAAATGAAAACTTATGAATTTGGAATAATTTATATTCGTGAAGAAGATAAATTTCAAATGCAAGAAATTGATACTGCATTTGATTATATTCCAGATGAAACTAACACTAGTGTAATTTACTCAAAAGATACTACTCCTATTTCAGTAGGTGTTAAGCCAGTAAAGTTCTGCGAAGATGATGCTGAAGGAAAAAATTAACGTGGCACGTTTTGTTTTTATGAAATAAAAATGAAAGTGGCGATAGTTAATTTGAATAAAATTTATTTGTGTAAAATAAATTTTATTGCCTCGCAGAGCCCCCGAGTTATGATAGTATGTCATAACTCATAGGGGGTTAGGACTTATGACAAGTCAAAGTCCTATGCTACGAAGAAATTTCAAAGGAGGTGCTTTTATGGAACAGCAATTAGCTTATTCATTTCATTTAGGAAGTGATAAAAACAAAAGTAAATCAGCAAAAAAAGTTGCTAAAGGAAATGTATCTGGCTCTACTTCTTTATCAAATAATGCTATTCAAAATGCAAATTCTTTATCTAAAGTTAATAAGCATAATTTAAGAGATTATGATAATGAGAAAGATTTAATTAGAGTAATTCGTGGTACAAATGATATTGTAAATGATGTAAAAGATTTATATTTAGAAGAATTTGAAGAAGCTCGTATTGAATACAACAATAAGCAGACTAGAAATGATAGAAAAATAGGAAACTATTTTATGAAGATAAATGAGTCGCAAAACGACCTTGCTTGTGAGATTATAGTTGAACTTGGAGATATGGATTTTTGGAAAGATAAAGACAAAGAACACAGACTAAAAATGATTGATGTATATAATGAACAAGTAAATGACTTAATTAAGATATTACCAACTTTTAAAATAGCAAATGCTACTATTCATTTTGATGAGACATCTCCTCATATGCACATTGTTGGTGTACCTATAATAGAAAATTGTACTAGAGGGATGAAAAAACAAGTTGGTAAATCACAACTATTTACCAAAGAATCATTAACTAAAATTCAAGATAAAATGAGAACTGCTTGTATAAAGTCTTTTAATAAATTTTATGGTATGGATATTAAATTAAAAGAAAAACAAAAAGGCAGAAATCAAGATATAAATGTTAAAGATATGAGTAATTATACAAATATAAAAAAGCAACTTGCTGAAAAAAAGAAAAAACTTGATAAAGCGAATATTCAAACTAATAAACTTGATAATACAACAAAAGATATAAACCAAATATTAGATAATTTAAAACCTGCTAAGTTTAATAAAAATAATATGGTTATTTCAAACGAGGATATTCAGAAAATTAAAAACTTTACTAAAGATGTAAAAGATACTACTAAAACGGTTAGAAGTGTTAATGACTTGAATGTAGCTATTAGAGATTTTGAACATAGTGCTTTTGAAATAGAAAAAGAAAATCGTTCTCTTAAATATCAAATAGAAGAAAAAGATAAAGAAATTTATAATTTAAAAGGTGAATTGTCTACTAAAGATAAAATTATTAACAAACTAAAAGAAGAAAAAGAAAGCATAAAGGTTCAATTACACAAATTTAAAGAATTTTGGCATAGTATTATGGGGCATTTTCATAAAAGAATTTGTTATGACAAAGATAATAACTATAAAATTGTTAGTGATGACTTATATAAGAATGGAATATTTACTGATGATGAAAATGAAATTGCAAATAACATAGCTAGAAAAATTAAGCCAAAAGATGAGATAAATAATGCTAAAAATAATAGAAAGAAATATGATAATAGATTTTAATATGGAGGTAATTAGAATATGGAAAATGAAAAAGTTGAATATTTAATAAATATGATAAATGATATGGATATAAAAGATAAATTAAGACTAGCAATATGTATGAGTCAAAGCAAATGGTCAGGACTTATATATAATACTAAAGAAAACTATGAAAAATTTGATGCTATGCTAAAAGAAGTAGATGAAGAATATAGAACTACAGTTATAAACTTTGCAAAATATAAACTTGTGATGTTTGCAATGGCTAAACTTATGGAAATGGAAACAACGGAACAAAATAAAGTTGCATTATATTTGTTTAATAGTATAAATTGATTTTAAAAGTTGAAAAGGGACGCACTCAGTTGAGTGCGCCCTTTCCTTTTGTTACTTAAGACCTAAATCTTCAGCTTGTGCTTTTGTGACAATGCGTATTCCCTGCTTAATGAGGATGTCTTTAAGGAGTTCGAGATGACCTTCAAGTTGTGCAATTTTTCTCTCTTTACGAGAAAATTTTTCTTTTTCACGCATATCATTCCATTCTAACCACTCCTGAGCATCATAGAGATATCTTTCAGACGCCCCATACCACTTATCCTGTAATTTAATGAGATTGCCATTGACATCTCTCAGGATATAGTATCCTTCCTCGCCTTCAACTTTTTCAACAATTGTGAAAATAGAAGGACATGAATACTGGGACAGAGGACTCTCCGTAGGATCTGGATTTACACCCCAATCAACCCGTTGTCCGAAGATTACCATCTGTCCTACTGTACCTTTGCCATAGATTGCTCTGACTTCGATCTTCTTACCATTCTGCCAAAACTCTAACATGATTGCCTACCTTTCTTTGACTTGTGGGATTGGATTTGCTCGTGAGAGCTTCCCACAAGCAATGAAGAACCTTTAATGCCACATAAGCATCGAAGTAGAAAAATTATTCCTACTACAATTATTAATGCATTTAAGGAACATTAATATAATGCCATAATTATGTAAAATTGTCAAGAACTCTAGATATCAAACTAATAAGAAATTATATATATTATTCTTATATAGATTGGGTAAATAAGCACTTTATGTTGATTTATTGATTTTAATGTGAAAATATGGTAATATATATGTGCATATGGTAAATAATCCGCTTATGTAATAGGTGTTAGTGAGAAAAATAAAGTAATCTTTAAATTTCCAGGTCAGTACTAACGCAACCTAAAGCATTTTGGTAATCCACCAATATGTAATCTAAAAATTTTTAGGAGGAATCTAAATGAGAATCAAGAAATTTCCTTATGATTGGGAATTCGACGTTTTTTGTCGGGGGTGTAACAAAATAATTGTAGTTGAAGAACCAGAAGACTTAACAAAGAAAGAAGAAGACGGAATAATCAAGCTTCGCTTAGTCTGTCCTAATTGTGGTCGTGAAATTTGGTTCGACAATTTAACAGGGCACAGAATAAATCCTGACTTTATAAAGCAAGTAAAGACCTATGAACCTGATTATCTTGATACTGCATTGAAAGCTGCAAAAAAGTTTAATGAAGAGTTTGAAGGAACTTTTGATAAACTTTAAGCACAAATCTGACCAATAAGAGTTTTCACTGTAAAAAGTGTAAACTCTTATTTTATATTATATTAGAAACTTATTAATTTTAAAAATATTTATTGTAATTTATAAAAAATATGATATACTTTAGTAAATTGATTGATATTTGTATCAATCGTTATGAGAGGTAAAAAAGTTGTAGATAACTACTTCAATGGAGCCAATAATGAATATCTGCGAATGTTAAAGTATTTAAAAGAACATTTGCAGATTTATTTTTTGTGTTCTTTAAGAAGAATAATGATATCATCAGCTAAAGGTAATGTTCCGTAACTAAACTGAACTATTTGAATTTGATGAAGAGAAGACTTTTTTGCTCATCATCGTGATAAATTGGAAGCTGGTATACAAGCTAAAGTTTATCAAGATATGGGATGTCAGCATTTATTAGATAAAAAGAAAATACAGAATTTAGCCAATGGTTGTCCGGTATATGTTATATCTGCAAAGGTAACTAAAGTTTTATCTGTTTTTATGGATCAAGGAAAATATTATTTTCTATTTTGGTGGTTTCAACAGAATTATCATTAGGAAGTATTAGTAGTTTTATAACTATTATTTCTATTATAGAGAAAAAGAAAGAATTTCTATTGATAATAAAATTGTAGTATGATAATATAATTATGATAATTCGACAAAAATTGGAAGGAAAAATTAGAAAGTAGAGTTGATATAAATTACAACGATTTAACCAAAATACAGATAAAATATAATAGTAAAGAAGAAACTATGGAGATAAAAAATATTAAATAATAAATATTCTCAATATATAAATTCTTATTATGTTACAGGTGGTTCTATTGAAATTGTATCTAATAATACAAATAAATCAAATACTATATTAGATTATTAGCAAAAAAATCAATGTTAATGATAAACTATTGGAAATGGATTTAAAGATATTAAAGTTATCTGTTATAATAAAAAAATATTTTAGAAATAAATTAGAATTAAAAAATTAAGGAGATAAGCAATGAAAAACGACGAAATACAAATGAGAAAAAGAAATATGAAATTATATCCTAACTATACTAAAATTGCTTGTGATTATTTGTTTTACTATACAATAGACTTTTTATTTTTGACACAAATAAAATACATAAGTGCATCAGATGTAGTTTTAATAACTTCTATTAAATCAATTTTTTCTATATTATTGTTGATTCCAGCTAATATAATTGTAGAAATATTAGGAAGAAAAAATAGTGTAATATTAGGAAATGTAATAAATTGTATATACATGATAATGTTTATGGTAAGTACAAGTTTTTCTGGTATATTATTAGCTAATTTTTTATCTGCATTAGCTATTTTAATAAAAAATATTGCAGAGCCAAGCTTATTAAATGCATCTATACCACCTTCAAGATATAAAAGTAATATTTTTGCAAAGATAATAGCTAAGGGAAAATCAGGATATTATGTACTTGGAGCTATATCGAAGATCATAGCGGGTTATTTATTTACGATAAATGGATATTTGCCATTTATTTGTTCATTGATAATTTTGATAATTGTAACAATAATATCTACATTTTATATTGAACCAATAAAAAAGAAAAATATACAATACAATAAAACATTAGTTAAAGAACAGTTTAAAGGTATAAGAACTGGATTTAAATTTATAATAAAATCAGAACGATTAAAGGCATTAATATTAGCTTCGTCATTATTAAGTAGTATATTTTCAATTTCATTAAATTATAGAACAAGCCTTCTAAAGGATATTAATTTATCTTCATCAACTATAGGGATTATTGGAGCTTTATTAACATTTGTAAGTGCGATTGCATCAAAGAAACAAGATAAGTTTAGTGATAAATTTAGAAATAAATCACTAATAACTATTGCATTTACAATAGCTATTAGTGATATCGTGGCAGGGATAGCTGGAGTAGATACTAGTTATATAAATTTATCTTTATTTATCATCATTATTGCTTATGTTTTTTCAAGAATAGCACATGGAATGTATTATACTATAATTGATAGATATTTTAGAAATTTTACAAATAATAAAATAGATACAAAAGTTTTTGCAGTAAAAAACTTATTTAATAATACTTGTTCAGCAATTATGGGTATATTAGCATCATTTTTATTAAGCAAAATGTCAACAGCTTATTGCATGATAGTAATAGGAATAACATTTACGATACTATTTGTAATAACATATAATTATATGAAAAATAGAGTCGGTTTAAAACCAGAAGAATATTCAGAAGAAGAAAGGAAATATGATGAATTAAAATAGGGATAAAGTAAATTAATAAAAAATGCAAATGTGATATTATAGAAATATACATTTGCATTTTTTATTAAATCAATTACAAAAAGAATTAATTTTTAGCCTTATGCTTTTGTTCACAAATTTTTCGTAAACGAATAGTATGAGTTAATGTATCAACAACTTGTTGATAAGCATTACGATGATTGATTAATTCTTCTGTTGTCATTGAAGATGTATCTATTTTAGATGCATCTTTTAAAATTTCTGCCATGAAGTTCACTCCTTAAGATTGATAATGTTATTATAACTCTTTTATAAGATATTGGCAAATAAAAATTAATAAATCATGAAAACAAACTTTACAAAAAACTTTAATTTAGATATAATATAAAAAATAGAAGTTTTACAAAAAACGGGGGAAAACGAATGAAAAATTCATGCAAAAAAGAAAACGGAATTACACTTATGTCATTAGTAATAACAATTGTTATATTGATAATACTAGCTTCAATTGCTACATACAGTGGAATAGAAGTAATTAAATCTTCGAAATTAACTAAATTTACGACAGAAATGAGGATTATGCAAACACAAGTAAATGAGCTATATCAAAAAATGCAAGACGGAGATACAACGATAAAAGAATTAGGAAAAATCATATCCGAAATTGGTAATCAGACACAAGTAAATAATGTATTCAATGCAGTTGGGATTACAACAAAAGACGAAAGAGAACAATACAAATATTTTGATAAAGATACAATTAAAAAATTGAATATAGAAGGTGTTTCTGGAACTTTTTTCGTAAATATAGATAAAAGAAGTGTTATAAGTTATGAAGGATTTCAATATGAAGATAAATATTATTATACATTAGAACAATTACCTAATGGATTGTATAATGTAGAACATGAAAAGAATACAAATGAACCACCTACGTTTGATACTAATGTTGAAAAGGTAAGTGAGGGAAAGTGGAGAATAACTGTATTAAATATTAATTATGATGGTTATATAAATAAATGGAGCGTTAAGTATAAACTTGAAGATAGTAATAATTGGAGTACAAGTGAAGATTTAAGCTTTATTGTAAATGAACAAGGAAATTATCTTGTAAAGATAGAAAATAATAAAGTTAAATCAGAAGAAAAAGAAAGACCTGTTTGGGAAGATTATGTAAGAAAAGGAATGCTATTATATCTTGATGGAATTGATAATACTAGAAAGGGGCATGATAATAACGCTACAGTTTGGGAGAATTTGATTGATAATAAGTATGACTTTATAAAATTATCATCAGCGGCAAATGCTGTGTGGAGTGAAAATAGCTATAAAGGTGATGGTGTGAATAGAACATTGTATTGTAATCAAGCTATTCTTGAAAATGCTACAGAATGTACTGTTGAGGTATGTTATGATATACCTAAATTAGATAATACTAATTGGGTATTTCAAAATAGAGAAAGCGATTCAGGAGCTAATGGTTTTCAATTTGCAGTAGGGAATGGTGGACGTGTTGTAGAAACCTTTTTGTCAAGTAATCAAATTTATAAAAGTTCAAGAAATTTTAAAAAATGTACTGATATTAATGGAAGAACAATGGGGATATCTTTAAATAATACAACTATTCGTTTTTCAGATAATACAGAGTTTTATTCTACAGATGCTGATGAAAAATACATGCAATTAATTGCTGAAAGAACTAACTATACAATTGGAAGTGCATATCCTTGGCAAGGTTTTTGTTTTCAAGGAAATATTTATTCAATAAGAATTTATGATAGAAAATTATCTGAGACTGAAATTTTATATAATCATGAGTGTGATAAAGCAAGATTTAAAATTGAATAATTCAGATTCAAATATAGGAGGTGTGTAGCTAGACTAGAAGAAAGACAGACAAATTTAGAAAAAATGCAAGTAAAATTAGAAGAAAGACAAATAAATTTAGAAACAAATCAAGAATTATGAAAAATAACATATCAAAAATACTTGAAGAACAAATAAATTTTAATGAAAAATTTAAAGATCATCTAAAAGAAGCAAATATACTATATAAGGGAATAGACTACAGAGTGACACTATTAGAAGCATAAGAAGTTTTAATTTATAAAAATCAGGCAAAATACAAAAATCCACAATAAAAACACTATACAATAAAATGAATGTGAAATTCATTATTAAATATAGTGTTTTTTTGTTGATAAACCTTTACTTTTCAAGCGATTTACTATATAATATACAAAGAAAAAATATAGAGGAGAGATATAAATGTCAGATAATAAAAATCAAAATCAACAAGTAGAAGAATTAGATATTAATCACTTAATGCAAGTAAGAAGAGAAAAATTAAAAGAATTGCAAGAACAAGGAAAAGATCCATATGAAATAACAAAATTTGATAGAACAAATACAGCAGGAGAAATAAAACAAAATTACGAGAAGTTTGAACAAAAAGACGTAACAGTTGCAGGTAGAATTATTGCAAAAAGAATTATGGGAAAAGCATCTTTTTGTACAATACAAGATTGTGACGAAAAAATCCAAAGTTATGTTAGTATTAATGACTTAGGAGAAGAAAGCTACAAAGCATTCAAAACATTTGATATAGGAGATATTATAGGAATTACTGGTTTTGTATTTAAAACAAGAACAGAAGAAATATCAATTCATGCAAAAGAAGTAACATTACTTTCAAAATCATTAAGACCACTACCAGAGAAATTTCATGGATTAAAAGACCCTGATTTAAGATATCGCCAAAGATACACAGATTTAATTGTAAATCCAGAAGTAAAGAAAACATTTGAAATTAGAAGTAAAATAATAAGTAATATAAGAAAAATATTAGATAAAGAAGGATATTTAGAAGTAGAAACACCAGTATTAAATACAATATCAGGAGGAGCTACAGCAAGACCTTTTATAACACACCATAATGCATTAGACATAGACATGTATTTAAGAATAGCATTAGAATTAAATTTAAAAAGACTTATAGTAGGTGGATTTGATAGAGTTTATGAAATAGGAAGAGTGTTTAGAAATGAAGGAATGGATATAAGACATAATCCAGAATTTACAGAACTTGAGTTATACGCTGCATATCAGGATTATCATGATATGATGGATATAACAGAAAAAATATTCTCAGAAACAGCACAAGAAATATTAGGAACAACAAAAGTAGACTATCTTGGAACAGAAATTGACTTAAAACCAGGATGGAAAAGAATAACAATGATAGATTCAATAAAAGAAGCTTGCGGAGTAGATTTTAACGAAATAACTACAGATGAAGAAGCAGTAGCATTAGCAAAAGAGAGAGGAATAGAAATACCAGATGTAACAAAAGAAACAAGAGGAGATGTAATAAGCTTATTCTTTGATGAATATGTTGAAAAAACACTTATTCAACCAACATTTATTTATGAATATCCAGTAGAAATATCACCACTTGCCAAAAAATGTCCAAACAATAAAAAAATGACAGAGAGATTTGAAGTATTTATAGGTGGACGTGAATATGGAAATGCATTTTCAGAGTTAAATGATCCAATAGACCAATATGAAAGATTTAAAAAACAAGTAGAAGCAAAAGAAGCGGGAGACGAAGAAGCAGGAATGATGGATGAGGATTATATACAAGCACTAGAAATAGGACTTCCTCCAACAGGTGGATTAGGAATAGGAGTAGATAGATTTGTTATGTTATTAACAAATTCAGATTCAATAAGAGATGTACTATTATTCCCAACAATGAAACCTAATAAGGACAGGTCGTAAGTGTCCTATTAAAAACTAGAATAAGTTAGAATTAAAAATAGTTAAGTTATTACTTTAAGATAAAAGGAGAGATTATGTTTAATTTTTCATTTGATAAAAGAGTTTTATATGTTGTAATTACAATTATGGTTTTTATGACATTAGCCAATTATATAAGTAATCCAGGAGCTTTATTTGGATTGTTAGCAAGTATACCAGGGGTCTTAATAGCTATAACATTTCATGAATTTGCACATGGATTTGTGGCCTATAAATTAGGAGATAATACTGCAAAAAATGAAGGAAGACTAAGTCTAAATCCGTTAGACCATTTAGATCCTATTGGTTCACTTATGTTATTGTTTGCTGGATTTGGATGGGGAAAACCTGTACATGTAAATCCAAGAAATTATACTAGAAAAATATCAATGGAAAAAGGAGAAGCCATTGTTTCAGCAGCAGGACCAATTATGAATTTTCTTCTTGCTATTATATTTACTTTAATTTATTATGCAATTTATAAATTTGCAGGAAGTCAGTTTCTATCTTCAACAGTAGGTGGAATTATAATGCTATTAATATCTTACACAATATCAATTAATATAGGATTAGGAGTTTTTAACTTAATACCATTACCACCATTAGATGGTTCTAAGATAATTATGCCATTTTTACCATATAAAGCAAAAGAGTGGTTTACAAATAATGAGCAATTATTTTCTCTTGTATTTGTAGTATTATGGATAACAGGAATAGCAGGAACTATAATATCACCCGCAATTAATTTAGTAACAACTGGAATTTTAAGTTTAGGAAAATTAATTATAGGATAAATAATAAACAGGTTTTAATATCTATTTACAAGATGAATTATAAAACCTGTTTTAAAGTTATAAAAAAGTAGGAGTAGATATGAAAAAAGATATAATAACAATGCGGAATTGAGTCAAGTTGTGATGAAACATCAGTAGCAATAGTAAGAAATGGTAGAGAAATATTATCTAATATAATAGATACACAAATACCAATACATGAAAAATATGGAGGAGTTGTTCCAGAAATAGCATCTAGAAACCATATAGAGGCTATTTCTAGAGTAACTAAGAGAGCAATACAAGAAGCGGAAGTTAATTTTAAAGACATCGATGCTATTACACCAACATATGGACCGGGATTAGTAGGAGCATTACTAGTAGGACTTTCTTATGCAAAAGCACTAAGTTTTGCAGTTAATAAGCCTTTAGTAGGAGTTAATCATATAGAAGGACATATTGCAGCAAATTATATTACACATAAAGAGCTCAAGCCACCATTTATTTGTGTGATGATGTCTGGAGGAAATACGCAAATCGTACATGTAAAGGATTATACAAAATTTGAGGTACTAGGAAGGACGCGTGATGATGCAATAGGTGAGGCATTTGATAAGGTAGCAAGAGTAGTTGGTCTTGGTTATCCAGGAGGACCAAAAGTAGATAAATTAGCAAAAGAAGGAAAAGCTAATATAGAATTGCCTAAGACACATTTTGATGAAGATACTTTGGATTTTAGTTTTAGTGGAATAAAAACAGCAGTAATTAATTTGAATCATAAAAATCCAAATATCAATAAAGCAGATTTATGTGCAAGTTTTCAAAAAAATGTAACAGATACTCTAATTGAAAATGTAAAAAAAGCTGTTGATAAAACGAAAATAAAAAGAATTGTATTGGCAGGAGGAGTTTCAGCAAATTCATATATAAGGGAAAAATTTTTAGAATTTGAAAGAGATGGTATAAAAGTATATATGCCAGATTTGAAGTTATGTACAGATAATGCTGCAATGATAGCATCAGCAGGATATTATAATTTTATATCAGGAAAAAGAGATAAGTTAGATTTAAATGCAGTACCAAATATTCAATTAGGAAATTAATAGATAAAGGCGATAGTGAGTAATACATAAAATAAAATAGAAGGAGAAAAAAATGGCAATTTATACTATAGGAGATTTACATTTATCTTTTCACGAAAATAAGCCAATGAGCATATTTGGAGATAATTGGAAAGGATATGAAGAAAAAATAAAAAAAGATTGGATACAAAAAATAAAAGAAACAGACTTGGTAATATTGCCAGGAGATTTTTCATGGTCCACTTATTTGAATGATACTAAAGAGGATTTCGAATATTTAAATAGTTTACCAGGAAAAAAACTACTATTAAAAGGAAATCATGATTACTGGTGGACAACAATAACTAGTATGAGAAATTTTTTGAAAGAGAATAAATTTGATAATATAGATTTTATACATAATAACTCATATGAATTTGAAAATTGTATAATTGTTGGAACAAGAGGGTGGAATCAATCAGAAGATATTGAAGACAAAAAGATATTAAAAAGAGAAGCTTTAAGATTAGAATTATCAATACAAAGTGGAATAAAAAGTTTTGGAGAAAATAAAGAAATTATAGTTTTTATGCATTATCCACCAATTTGCAAATCTAATTTAATAAAAAATGAAAGAAATGATTTTATAAACATAATGAAAAAATACAATGTAAAAAAATGCTTTTATGGACATTTACATAGTACATCTATAAGAGATGCTGTAGAAGGAGAATATTTTGAAATTGATTTTAAATTAGTAAGTGCCGATGGATTAGATTTTAAATTATATAAAATAAAATAAAATTAGGAGATAGAATGATAGATCTAGATAAAGATGTAAAATATATAAAAGGTGTAGGACCAACAAGAGTATTATTGCTAAATAAATTAGGAATATTTACTTTAAAAGATTTAATTACATACTATCCAAGAACTTATGAGGACAGAAGTAAACCAAAATATATTTGTGAATGTAGAGATGGTGAAGAAGTTTTAATAGAAGTTGTTGCATGTAGTGGGATGACTAATGTAAGATTAAATGGAAAGACAATGCAAAGACTAATGGTAAGAGATGAAACAGGCTTAGCTACTATAACATGGTTTAATCAAACATATCTAAAAAATAAATTTAAAATAGGAGAAAAATATAAATTTTTTGGAAAAGTAAATATAAAATCAGGAAAAGTAATGCTTAATTCGCCCGTATTTGACATAGAAGAAAACAATAAGAATACAGGAAGAATAATTCCAATTTATCCATTAACATATAATTTATCTCAAAATACATTAAGAAAAATAATGGAATCAGCTATAGAAGAAGTATATGGAAAACTAGAAGAGACTCTGCCACAATATTTGTTGAAAGAATATAATTTGGAAAACTTAAATGAAGCAACAAAACATATACATTTCCCAGATGAGTTCAAAGATTTTAATATAGCAAGGAATAGATTAGTATTTGAGGAATTATTATCTGTACAATTAGCTTTGTTAGAATTAAAAAACAATTATATTACAGAAGAAAAAGGAATTCAATTTGATAAAAATGTTAAAATGTCAGATGTAATAAATATGTTACCATTTAAATTAACAAAAGCACAATTAAGAGTATTAGAAGAAATAGATAATGATATGGAATCTAATAATGCAATGAATAGGCTATTACAAGGAGATGTTGGATCAGGAAAAACAGTAGTAGCAATGTGTGCAGCATATAAAGCAGTAAAAAGTGGATATCAAGCAACAATTATGGCACCAACAGCAATTCTTGCAACACAACATTTAGAGAACTTTAAAAATATTTTAAAGGATTTAAATATAACGTGTGAATTATTAATATCTGGAATTACAAAAAAGAAAAAATCTGAAATTTTAGAAAAATTAAAAAATGGAGAAATTGATATATTAATAGGAACACATGCGATTATTGAGGAAAATGTGGAATTTAAAAATTTGGGATTTGTTGTAACAGATGAGCAACATAGATTTGGAGTAAAACAAAGAACTAAAATAGCAGAAAAAGGGAAAAATCCAGATGTATTAGTTATGACAGCAACACCAATACCTCGTACACTAGCTTTAATTTTATATGGAGATTTGGATATATCAATAATTGATGAACTTCCACCAAATAGAAAAAAGATTGAAACATTTGCTGTTGGTAAAAACATGACAGACAGAGTAAATGCATTTGTAAAAAAACAAATAGAAGAAGGAAGACAAGCTTATGTAGTATGTCCATTAGTTGAGGAAAATGAAGAAATGGATTTAAAGTCAGTAGAAAAGTTATATGAAATGTATAGTAAAGAAATTTTTTCACAATATAGAGTAGCATATATACATGGAAAGATGAAAGCTAGAGAAAAAGACAGTATTATGGAACAATTCAAGAAGAAAGAGATAGATATTTTAATATCAACTACAGTAATTGAAGTTGGAGTAGATGTACCAAATGCTAATATAATGGTTATAGAAAATGCTGAAAGATTTGGTTTGGCACAATTACATCAGTTACGAGGAAGAGTAGGAAGAGGAGAATATCAATCTTATTGTATTTTGAAATTTGAAGGAAAAGGCGAAAATACTAGAAAAAGAATGAAGGTTATGTGTGATACAAATGATGGGTTTATAATATCAGAAAAAGATTTAGAATTAAGAGGAGCAGGAGACTTTTTTGGAACTATGCAACATGGATTGCCTGAATTTAAAATAGCAAATTTGTTTGAAGATGTTGAGACATTGAAATTAGTACAAAGCGTTGCTATGAAAATATTGTCAGAAGATCCTAAGTTAGAAAAGGATGTTAATAAACAACTAAAAATGTTAATAAGAGATAAATTTTTGAAGAGAATAGAAATATAAAAATAATAAAATAAAAGGAGTGAGCATATATGAAAATATTATTAATTAATCATTTCCCATTAGAAGGTTCAGGAAGTGGAGTTTATACAAAGAACATAGCTAAAAGTTTAACAAAAAGAGGAAATGAGGTATGTATTATAATGCCTGAAAACACAAAAAACTATAATTTGGTAGAAGGAGTTAAATTACATCCAGTATATTTTACAGGAAAAGAAAAAATAGAAGAAGCATTGCCATTTAATTTTCCATGTTTTACAACACATCCAAGAAGTACAACTAATTTTTATGATTTGAATGATACAGAATTAAAGATGTATGAAGAAGCTTTTAGAAAAGCTATAAAGCAAGAGATAGAAGAATTTAAACCAGATATTATTCATGGACAACATATTTGGATTTTATCAAGTATAGCATCAGAGTTTAATATTCCATTAGTTGTAACAGCACATGGAACAGATATAATGGGATATCAAAAAGAAGAAAAGTTTCGTAGTTATGCAGATAGAGTAGTAGAAAAATGTAAAAAGATAATTACAATATCAAAAGACAATGATAAATTAGTATTAGATACATTTAAAGATGTAAATGGAAAAAATATTATTATAAAAAATGGATATGACCCAGAAGTATTTTATAGAAAAGAATATAAAAAAGAAGATGTGTTAAAAAGGTTAGGTATAAATAAAAATTATGAGAAAATAGTTTCATTTGTTGGAAAATTAACTAACTTTAAAGGGATAGATATATTGTTGAAGGCATGTAAAATATATGAAGATGAAAATACGCTTACAGTAATTGCAGGTAATGGTGAATTATTTGAAGAATTAAATCAGCTAAAAAGAGATTTAGAATTAAAGAATGTAGTATTTGTAGGAAATAAACCACATGAGATTTTGAGAGAAATATACAATATAGCAAATGTATCAGTTGTACCGTCTAGAAGGGAACCATTTGGACTTGTAGCTTTAGAGGCAATGGCTTGTGGAACACCTGTTGTTGGAACAAATCAAGGAGGGATTCCAGATTTCTTAAAAGAAGAAGTAGGAACGTTAGTAGAAGTTGAAAATGTAGAACAGCTAGCGAATGCAATAATAGATATTTTAAAAGATAGAAAAAAATTTGATAGAGAATATATTGCAAAATATGTAAAGGATAATCATTCACAAGATGTTCTAACACAAGAGTTAATAGATGTATATGAACAAGCATTGAATTTGTAAAATATTGACTTTTAGTTATGAAAATAGTATATTATATGAGGTATAAAATAAAAGGATGTTGATAATAAATGTTTCAAGTTATAATAAAATTGATTGCGGTACTTATGATATTAGCAGGAGTTATATTAATATATGATGCAAGAATAATAACAAAAAAGTTTTTTGGATTTGGTGATCAGAATGAAGCAACTAGTGGATTAAAGATATTAGGTTTTTTTGTAGTTATTATAGGTGGACTGTTATTTTATTTTAATAAATAAAAATTAAAAAATTGCTTGACAATAGAAGCATAAATGTGCTATTATAACTATTGTTAAGCAAATAATATATGCGGATGTGGCGGAACTGGTAGACGCGCTGGTCTTAGGAACCAGTGCCAACGGCGTGGGGGTTCGAGTCCCTTCATCCGCACCAATGACGTACCTGTTCGAACTAAATTGAACAGAAATGATACAAAAATCAATCAGAAAATGAATCTGGTTGATTTTTTTTGGTTGCATAAAAACAATATTAAAATCATCCAAACGAAAGGATGGTGTTAAAATTGAAAATAATTAAACAAGAATTACAATTTGAAGAATGTCTAAAACAAAGACTTGAATTTATATGTGAATTTGCTAAAGTTACTCCTACTTTTATAAATGGCAGTATTAGGAAACTAGAGAAAACAAATCTTACATATATTGAACCACATAGAGTGATAATTAAAAACATTACTTTTTTAGTCTTTAATTATGGATTTAGGTCAAGTTTTTAGACACATTTTTCTATTTTAGGTATAATTATTAATTCATTACTTTCTCTATGCATCTCTTTACTACTCCTCATTATAAAAGTTAAGAGAGAACCCAATTTAAAAGGCTCTCTCTTTTGTAGTTCGTAACAGTGGTCAGTGTTACTTTTTAAGCTCCAACAAGCCAACACCACCGTATTTGGTACCATACCGATCGCCAACGCATGCCACGTCGCCCAGCGGAGATGCGTAACCTTTACCGTGGCCATCACCACCGAGAGCCGAAAAGCCTGAACGCGATTCGGAGTCCTTTACAATTTTATAGGTATTTCCTGCAAATCCATAAAGTCCTCCGAACTGGCGTTCACCAGTCTTTTCAAATTTATGTTTTGCGTTCTCACTATCCCAGTAGTGTCCGATTTCTTTGGAATCGTACGCCAACTGCTCAATAGTTGCAAATCCATCCTTCATCAATCTTAGCAACAACAGGAAATATGTTGTTTTAGAAGTCATTTTACTTCCGTTTTCAGGAGAATAATTCTGAAGAATTTCTTCCCATCCATAGCTGTTAAGTTTCCTTAACACACTTGCTCCTGAAACATACTGCAAGTTGCCGTCATCATCTCTTGATGGCTCATATACCGGTATCCAGCGAAAGCCTTCTTCAGGCATATTTTCCAGAGCTTTCATAACATCTGCTCTGAATTTCTTCTGCCTTTCTGTAACGAACTTACGTTTCTTACCATCTGCATCATAGAGCAAATCGTTATTGATTAAATCTCCGAAATAGAGATACATAAATTCATCTCTTTCTTTAATTTTACAGTACCAATAACTAGTGCCGTTGTCCTTCTGATAGACATCTGTACCACCTATTAAGGGTACAGGCTTTGGTATTGCTTTTGGAACTGTTTTTGATACCTTAATAGTATCATCAACAGCTTCTTCAGCATAGATAATTGCTACTTTACCGACCTCTGTTGTTTCTACCCTCCGGTACTCTGCACCGTCAGGTAATTCAATACGTAATACTTTTTCCTTTTTCATAATGAATTCCTCCTTATTTTAGTCTAGAAAAAGTTCATGTATTATCTACAAACAAACTAAGTTTGTACCTTTATTTTACCAAATTTATAGTTAAAAGTCAATTTTATGTAAAATCTAATTATGAATAATTTATGATATGATCACCCCATAAAAATAATTTATGAAAAGTTCACCCACCATGATATAATGGAGGTATGAGAACAGAAATGAATAAAAAAGAAAATTTAAAAGCATCAATTATTGAATGTTGCATTAATGGAACAATGACAATTAAAGTTGCAGCAGATAGGTTAGGTTTTTCAGAGCGCTATGTAAAAAAATTGAAAGCGAGGTATAAAAAATTAGGCGCTTCATCCATGTTACATGGAAATTGTGGAAGACAACCAAAACATACAATAAATGCAGAAACAAAAAGCAAAATTATTGAAATATGGGAACAACCAGAATATGAAGAATGTAATTTTAAACATTTTCAAGAATTTTTAGAGGAGAATTATAATATAATAATAAGTTATTCAGCTTTATACAATTTATTGCGTAAAAAAGGCTATAAAAGCCCAAGAAAACATAAGAAAATTAAAGTACATAATAGACGTAAAGAACGTTCTCCAGAGGGAGAACTTTTACAGGTTGATGGTACACCACACCAATTCTTTTATGGAGATGATAAAATGTATTGTTTACATGGTTTTATAGATGATGCAACACATCAAATTACAGGACTATATTTGCTTTTATAAAATTGTAAAAAATTTACATAAAATGTTGAGAATTATATAAAATAATGATATAATAGTGGCATAATTTAAGAAAGGAGAGAAATAAATGGGAGAGTTATGGGACATTTATGATTCTCAAAAGAGAAAAACAGGAAAAATACATGAGAAAGGAACACCTTTTAAAGAAGGAGAGTATCATATTGCAATACATGCATGGATTATGAATGATAAAGATAAAATACTATTAACTCAAAGAAAATCTGATGATACTTTTCCTGGAATGTGGGAGCCAACAGCAGGGTCAATATTAGCAGGTGAGACAAGTCTAGAAGGAGCAAGAAGAGAATTGGAAGAAGAACTTGGGATAAAAATGATGCAAAATGAAGGTAAAGTAATTGGAGGAGCGAGAAGAGACCAATATCATGACTTTTTTGATGTTTGTTTATTTGAAAAAAATATTAATATTGATGATATTGATATTGAAAAATCTGAAGTTGCAGATGTAAAATGGGTAAACAAAGAAGAATTTGATTATATGTTAGAAAAAGGAGAAGTAATTCAAACATTGAGTTATTTTAAAAAGTTATATAGTCAAATAGTAAAAAAAAGACACGAAAGAGATGAGGAGAGATAATATGAGTTATTTTAAATATAAATGTAGTGCTATTCACAATTTAATTATTACAAAGAAAAGTGAACAAGTTAGTGAATCAAATTTTAATGAGGGAATTGTAATTCCAAAAAATATTATGGAGAAAGCAGACATTTTTGATGGAGAAGAAATTATAATAACAAAAATAGGGGCTGGAAGTTGGAAGAATAGATTAAGAACTTTTATAATTGAGGGAGAAGAAAACTGTGATGTTGAAGTAAGAGGAAGTATAGCTAAATTTTTAGATGTTGGAGATTTGACTTGCCTTATAACAGAAATGTATTTAGATGATGAACAATTTAATCAATACAAAAATGATGAAATTCCTATTTTTGATTTAGGATTTGATCCTGAAACTAATAAAGATAATTCAGAATCTTGCTTAGATATTCAGTATCTTGGAAGAAAAATTAAAGATGTTAAAATTAATGATAAAATTATGGAGGATGCAAAAACAATAAGAAAAAATATACAAAAAATGTTTTTAGAAGCTATTGTGACTAATTTGCAAGTTACAAAGACTCATCCTGATTGTTTACAAGGAAGTGCTGAACTACCTAAATCTGTTATGGATAAAATCGGTATTTCACAATATAAATCGGTATCAGTATATAATATGACATATGGAGGTGTTGCTGATACATATGCTGTTCCTATGCCTGAAGGAGTTGTTATGACTACAGGAGCAATGGCTAGTTTTGCTAATATAGGAGAGAAAGTAAGTGTTGCAAGTTATATAATGTCAAAAGAAAAAAATAAAATAAGAAAATATGATGCAACAGAGTATATGAAGAAATATATTTAATAAAGGATGTAGAAATGGTAATAGTTAGATTTGAGAATGATAGTTACGATGGAAAAAATGATGATTATATAAATAAACTAGTTTTCTTTGATCAAGAAAGTGGAATGATAAAAGTAAAAAAACTCGAAAGACAAATGAATACTAAAACTGAATATAGTCAAATAAATGAAATAATAAAGAGTTGTTTTAGTAATGATAAAGTTAGGTATAGAATTATTGATTTACCACCAGTAGAGGGATCGTATTCTTCACCATTTAAGCTATATATTGATATAACAGATAAGTGTCAATTAAATTGTAGTCATTGTTTAACTAAATATTTAAATAAAAATAATGAAATACCAATTTCTACAATTAAAGAGATAGCTGAAGAATGTGAAAAACTAGGAATAATGCATGTTAAATTAGGCGGCGGAGAACCTACGCTTCATAATAATTTTGAAGAAATACTAAAAATATTTAGTAATGCGGGTTGCTATATATCTATGAGTACAAATGGATATACGATTGATGATAAAATGGCAAAAAAACTAAAAGAATTTAACGTAAAAACAACAGTAAGTATAGAGGGAAATGAAGAAATAGACAATAAAATTAGAGGACATGGACATTTTGAAAAAGCAATAGAAGCATTAAAGATACTTAAAAATAATAATGTAGATGCTAAACTTAGAGTAACCTTAACTAGAGAAATTTTAGATAAGGATATTGTAAATGAAATTATAAGTTTTGCAGATAAATATGATACAAAAGTTAAATTCTCATATTGCAGACCTTCTGGAAGTTCAATTGATAATAAAATGTTAATTAATTACAATGACTATGAAAAATATTTTGAAATAATTAATATTTTAAATAGTAAAGAAAATTCAAAAAAGGTACTATTAGATGAAGGAATGATGTTAGAACAGCCGAATAGTCTAAAATCATTTATATATAGAAATAAGATATGTGGAGCTGCAAATAGATCTATGCATATTAATTCTAAATTGGAAATTTCACCTTGTGTTTTTTTAGGAGAAGAATTTAAAGAGGAAAAAAATTACAAATCAGGAGACATAGAAAAATATTGGACACAGAAAAAGGGGAATCAATTTCAACGAGTAAGAAAAATATCTATTGCAAAAGCTTGTGAAGATTGTAAAAGATTATGTAAAAATGAGTGTACGGCAACAAGGTAATTTTTTAATAAAAACATAAATATTGCAGATCCAAATTGTTTAAAAAGAAAAAAGGAAGATGATGATTATGAAAGGTAAATTTATGCTAATAGTTCCTAGATCAATTTCGCCAGTTAATACTATACCTAGAATACATATGCCATTAGGGGCTGTTACAGTACTAAGTCAAGCTAAAGAAGACGGATATGAAGTGAAACTTTTGGATACATCTATTTGTGATGTTGATGAAAATAATGTAGATGATTATTTTAAAAATAATGCAAGGGTGAAAAAATTTGATAATAAAGATTTTTGGATAACAGGAATGAGTGATGATGAAATTGTTTCGAATATTACTAAATTTAATCCAGATGTAATAGGATTTTCATGTTGTACGGTAGTTGATAGAGAAGATACAAAATATTTAGTAGATTTAGTAAAGGATAAATTCCCTGATAAAAAAATGTTTTTAGGAGGATATGAAATTGATAAAAACTATGAAAATATTCTTAAAAAAGATGCAATAGAAAGAGATAAAATCGATAATATAGATTGTATTTCTTTAGGATTAGGACAAGTATATATTGACGATATTTTAAAATATTTAATGGGCGAAAGTAAAGAGATACCAAAAGGAATTGCATATAGAACAGAAAAAGGATATGAAATTAGTGGAGAAAAAGAATATGATATTAATGACTATGCATTGCCAGATTATGGATTAGTTGAAAAAGTAAATGTTACAGGTAGAGATAAACCAGTCGATGTATATTCTTTTTTAGGAAATACTCATGCAGGAGATATTAAAACGTTATCAAAGAGTGATGATAAAATTTCATATTTTCCATTATTTACATCATATGGTTGTGGAAACAACTGTACTTTTTGTGATGCAGATAAAAAATTGCAAAGATATTCTTTTGACAATGTAAAGAAAATGATAAAGAGATATGAGGATTTATATGGTATAGATTATCTAGATTTTATGGATAATAATTTTGCAGGAGGAAATAATGAATCAAGAAAAATATGTTTTGATGTATTAGATTATATAGGGAAAAAAGGATATCCAATAGGATTCTCAAACGGTTTAACATTTGAGTCAATGATGAGAAATGATTTTGAATTGTTTAAAAAGTTTAATCAATATGGAAATGTTGCACATTTAGCTTTCCCATGTGAAAATGCAAATGATAGAGTTTTAAAAATGATTAGGAAACCACATAATATAGAAATGATCAGTAAAACATTAAAGCAAGCAAAGGAACTATTACCTAATACAAATAAAGAAGCCTTTTTTATAGGTGGATTTCCAGACACATTTGGAGAACCAGCAGAAACACCAAGAGAAGTAAAAAATACAGTTTCAGCAATAGAAAGGTTAATAAAAAATGGGTACTTAGATCAAGCAATATTTCTAACTTTATCACCTGTAACAGCGGTATATAGAAAACAATGGGAAGAAAAAAATCCTAATATGTCTTTTGTAAATTGTTTATTCTCAAAGGGAACTGATATTTGGCCATATGATTCAAATATATTGGAAGAAGCAAGAGAGAAAGTAAAATATATAAATTCCCAAAATAGCAGTAAGGTAACTAGACGTTTGTATTTAAGTAAAGAAGAGGAAGATAAAGAAAAAATAGAAAATGCGGATATAAATAAAAAAGAGGAACAAGATTTAGAAAGATAACAAAAAGCAAACTAACAAAAAATTATGTTTTTTTTGCTTTTTGAGTGTAAAATATAAAGTATATTAACGAAAAGATTGCATAGCAAACAAGCCAAATCGTATTTGAAATTTTTTTATAAAAAAGTAAATGCTATTTGACCTAAGTTTTAAATATTAAGTTATGCAACGTTTTGGTTTTTTGTTATTTTATTTAAAAATTTTAATTAAAAAGATGAGGCGTTGTTGTTACCTCATCTTTTTCTATCTTTTGAATACCTAATTTTTTTGCTAAATTTTCATTATAAATAAAAGTAAATATTTCATAAGGTGTTTTACCACCTAAGCTTTCTCTAGGAGTGGAGTTAATATGTGAAAAGAAGAAAAAACTTTCCCTGTGTGGCTTTATGTCACACAGGAAAGACGTTATAGAATTTAGATTTAGAGCTTGTCAAGTATGTTATAAAAATTTTTAGATATAATAAGGAAGAAAAATGGAAATGCGAGGCTTTTCACATTATACAAAAGATAGTTACTATAGAAAAGCAAAAGAGATAGTAGAATATTTTGGAAGTCCAATAAGCCAAGTAACAACTAAAGAGATTGTGATAATTACTGGTATAATGCAGTATATAATCAAATGAGTGTAAGCTTTTAATAAAAATAAATTGTACCTGTGGAAAACTCTTCCGCTAAAACGGAAATTTACCCAATATTACCAAACAAAGATGATGCAGATAGAAAAAAATGAATTTACTCTTTTTTTTGGAATATATCGGAAAATCTTGCAAGAACAAGAAAAAAATGATAAAATTATTATGTTAAATTCTTTTTATCCTGTTTTACAGGTTGATATATAGACTGTAAATGTAAAATAAGTATTTTAAGGAGGAATTTATATGAAACGGTGTTTCAAGTGGTTAATCAATTGGTTTACTAAATTGGAAAAAGAAGATAGAATAGGATATGTTATAGGTGGAATAATAAGTATTATTTTAGCCATAAGCATATTTGCGACTATAGATAAAGTACCTGCGACTCCATCAGATTATGAGCCAATGGAAAAGCAAGCAATGGCTATTCAGAAAGATCCTGACTTGTTGTTTAGTACAAATTGTAATATCTACATAAATGATGAAGTTATTACAGTTGATTTTGAAAATTATGAGTGTAAATTGACTGCACAATATGACAAAAATTTTGAATTGTTATCAATTTCAAAATATGACAACTATACGTTTTGGCTGTTTGCACTTGGAGAAGCACTATCTATAGGAGTTTTTTCATATGGCGTATTGTCTTTTTTTATAATGATAGTAATAATTTGTATTGAATCTTTATGGGAGTTTGTTTGCAACAAATTTAAAGTACACAAGTCTAATTCAAAAAAAGATAAAACTTATTAAGTACCGCTAACGCACCAGAGAGAAAAGAGAGATTTTATAATCTCTCTTTTTGGTATCGAAATAGGTATGCCATTTAACTTATTGGTAAAGGCTCTGCAGAGGATATATATATTGCCAACTTTACATATTTTGTAAAATTACTTGATAAGTTATAATTAAAATATCTCTTTATAGAAAAATCAGAGTTAATTTTATAATGCTAGGAGAAAAAATTAAATAAATATAATAACAGTTTTAAAAAAGCAAATTTTATGATAATATATAGAAAAATCAAAAACATTAAATTTTGGAGGAAAAAATGAAAGAAGTCTTATTTGCAACAACTAATCCAGCAAAAATAAAAAGTTATGAAGGAAAGCTGAAAGAAAAAGGAATAAAATTGAAGACCATAAAAGACTTGGACATCAATATAGAAATTGAAGAAAATGGTAAAAATGCTATAGAAAATGCTTGCATAAAAGCAAAGACATATTATGATATAACAAAAATTCCAACAATAGGAATGGATAATAATTTATTTATAGAAGAATTGCCAGAAGAAAAACAGCCTGGAACACATGTAAGAAGAATAAATGGAAAATATTTAACAGATGATGAAATGATAGAATATTACACAAAATTAGTAAAAGAATATGGAGGAAAATTAACAGCTAAATGGGTATATGGAATGGCAGTTTATAATGAAAAAGGTAAAAAGACATATACATGGAGCAAAGATCAGTTCTATTTTGTAGATAAACCTAGTAAAAAGATAAATCCTGGTTATCCATTAGATTCTATAACAATAGTGCCAGAATTTAATAAATATTTAGTAGAGCTAACAGAAGAAGAAAAAAGTAAATGCAAGAAAAATAATAATACACAAGAAATAGTTAGTTTTATATTAGATAATATATAAATCACAATTAACAATTGAAAGAGGAAAAATATATGGTAGAAAAAAACAATGAATATATAGTAGATATAATAGACAATGGATACGAAGGAGAAGGAATAGCGAAAATAGATGGTTTTACAATTTTTATACCAGGAGCTATAAAAGGAGAAAAAATAAAAATATTAATAGTAAAAGTACTATCTTCTCATGCTTTTGGAAAAATATTAGAAATAATAGAAAAGTCAGAGGATAGAGTTAATAGTGAGTGTACAACATATAAACGATGTGGTGGATGTAAATTGAGGCATATAAAATATGAAAAAACATTAAAAATGAAACAAAATGCGGTACAGAGTTTAGTAAACAAAACTTTAAAAAATAAGATAAAAGTAGAAGAGACATTAGGAATGGAAAATCCGTATCATTATAGAAATAAAGCACAATATCCAGTAGGAATAAATAAAGAAGGAAAAAAAGTAATAGGTGTATTTGCAAATAGGACACATGAAATAATACCAATCGAGAAATGCTATATACAAAATGAAAGAACGGAACAATTAGCTAAATTTATATTGGAATATATTAATAAAAATAATATTAGTGTATATAATGAAAAAACAGGAAAAGGATTACTAAGGCATATTGTAACAAAAATAGGAATAAAGACAAATCAAATTATGTGTATATTAGTTGTAAATGGAAAAGTTATTCCAAAAGAAAAAGAACTAGTAAAAAATATTATTGAAAATTTTTCAGAAGTTAAAACAATAGTAAAAAATATAAATACTAAAAATACAAATGTTATATTAGGACAAGAAAATATAAATATATTTGGAGAAGGATATATTGAAGATATATTAGGAGAATATGTTTTTAAAATATCACCATTGTCTTTTTATCAAGTGAATCCAATACAAGCAGAAAAACTTTATAATATAGGAGTAGAAGCTGCAAAGATAACTAAAAACGATATAATTTTTGATTTATATTGTGGGATTGGGACAATATCTTTGTTTATGGCCAAATATGCAAAAAAAGTTTATGGTGTTGAAATTGTAGAGCAAGCAATAGTAGATGCTAAGGAGAATGCAAAAATAAATGGAATAGATAATACTGAGTTTATAGTTGGAGATACAGAGAAAATATTAGATGAATTAATTAATGCAAGGAAAATAGTTCCAGATGCTATTATGGTAGATCCTCCAAGACGAGGTTTGGATAATACTTCTATAGATAATATTTTGAAGATAAAACCTAGTAGATTGATTTATATAAGTTGTAATCCTGCTACATTAGTAAGAGATTTGGCTAAGTTTGAAGAAGTATATGATGTAAGGAAAATAAAGCCTGTTGATATGTTTCCGTTTACAAGCCATGTTGAATGTTGCTCGGTGCTATATCTAAAAGATTCGACACAATAGTTGAATTTACTGCTTTTCAGAATTTTTGTAGTTTTGATAAAAAAGGTGAAAATAAGATAAAAAGAGTAGAAAATCATAAAATTAAGGTAACGATAGAAGTTGACCTGGTGTGCGGAGCAGTATAAATTTAATAAAATGTTTAGAGGTAAAACTTAAATTGGAAGTCTTTGTCAAAAGGCTTTCTTTTTTAGGCTTTTTATGATAAAATGCTTGTGCACATGTTAAGAGTAGTAGCGTGTAGCTATTTAATAATAGATAATTGGAATGGACCAGAAATAGACAAAGAAGCAATTATTAGAGTATGTCTATTACATGACATGGGAAATATAGTAAAAATACCAGAAGATTTTTCTAAAGATGAAAATTTTATTAAAACTAGAAGAAAATATTTTGAAAAATATGGGAAAAATGACTATGAAATAAATTTAGAAATTGGAAAGAGTGAAGGATTGTATTTTAAGAGAATACTACGAGAAAACAGGTTTGAAGTTAATAAATCCAAAATTGCAAGGAATGTCATATTGTTTGATTTACCAAAAGAGACTTACACAAAATATGATAATTACGAAAGTAATGGACAATCTGCGTTGCTGCAAGAAGTAAAGAATATATTATTAGAAAGATATCCTAACACTAAAATGAAGGGAGATGGTCAAGTTGTTGTGATTTCTTTTTCAAAGTACAAAGTAGAATTAGTACTAGCTTTTAAGCAAACGGACAATAGATTTAAATATCCAAATTCAAATAATGGTGGAAGTTGGAAATATACAGATCCATTACCAGAAATTGAGGAGTGTAAAAATTTAAACGAATTAACTACAGGAAATTTCTATGATGTTTGTCATATGTTAAGAGCTTGGAAAAATAAAAAGGGGTTTAAATTTAAAGGACTTTTAATTGATACATTAATCTATAATTTTTTTAACGAAAATGAAGAATATAAAAATGTAGATGTTGATGGTTATTTAGAATTAATCAAAAGTGTATTTGAATTTTTAAAGAATGAAGATTCAAAGAAGAGTTATTGGTTAGCATTAGGAAGCAACCAACAAATATCTAACGATGATAACGGTAAATTTGTAAAAAAGGCAGAAAAAGCCTACAATAAACTAATAAATGTAAAAAGAGATGATAAAGATATAAATGATATTTTAAGAGGAATATTTGGAAGAGAATTTCCTAAAAAAGAGAAAGAGTCAAAAAATCTTTATGAAGAAAGCATACAATATAAAAATACAGAACAATTTATAGAGGATAAATATATAGTAGATATACAATATAATCTAGAGTTGGACTGTACAGTTACACAAGATGGATATAGACCAGCTAGATTAAGTGAAATGTTAAAAGATAGAATATTCCTAAAACCAAGAAAACAGTTGAAATTTTATATAAAGAATATTAGTGAATTTGAAAATTTAAGACCATATAACATATGTTGGAAAGTAAAGAACGAGGGAGAAGTTGCAAAGAAAAGAAATATGATTAGAGGACAGATAAATATAACTGATATTGCAACACAAGAAGAACATACAGATTTTAGAGGAAATCATTATTTAGAAGCGTATATAATAAAGGATGGTATATGTATAGCAAAAGAAAGAATTGAGGTACCAATAAGAGAAATGATAGAAGATTAAAGAGGTGATTAAATGAAACTAGAAGAATACAAATCAGGCAAATATGTAAAAATGAATGATTACAAAGCATTTATTCCAAGTAAAATAAATTACAACTGGGGATGGGATGATACAAAATTGGATAAACTATTAGCAGAAGCAAATAGACAAATTGGAGAACTAAATGCATATTCATTATTAATACCAAATGTAGATTTATATATAAAAATGCATGTAAAAATTGAAGCTAATAAATCAAGTAGAATTGAGGGAACAAGGACAACAGTGGAAGAGGACTTGTTAGATGTAACTGACATTAATCCAGAAAAAAGAGATGACTGGGAAGAAGTACAAAACTATGTTAAAGCTACAAATTATGGAGTTGAAAGAATAAGAGAAGGCTTTCCAGTATGTACTAGATTAATAAGAGAAATTCATAAAATATTAATGCAAGGAGTTCGTGGAGAACATAAAACACCAGGAGAATTTAGAGTATCACAAAACTGGATTGGTGGTAGAATGCCAAGTACAGCAGTATATGTTCCACCACCACATACAGAAGTTGCAGAATGCTTATCAGATTTTGAAAAATTCATAAATAATGAAGAAATAGATACACCAGACTTAATAAAGAGTGCGATTTTACATTATCAATTTGAATCTATACATCCATTTTTAGACGGTAATGGAAGAATTGGAAGATTACTAATTCCATTATATATTCAAAGTAAAGGGATGTTAGAAAAATCTTGTTTATATATTTCTGATTATATTGAAAGAAATAAAGATGCATATTATGATATGCTAACAAGAGTAAGAACTCATAATGATATGATAGGATGGATTAAATTTTTCTTGGAAGCGGTTATTGAAACATCAAAAACGGCAAAAGAAAAATTTAGAAATGTAGTTGAACTAACAATGGAAATGGACAAGGTTATAATGGATTTGTCAGTAAAACCAGAAAATGCAAGAAAGGTATTAGATGTATTATATGATGAGCCAATTATATCAAGAAAGAAAATATTGGGAAAAATAGATATAAAACCAACGACATTAAATGTTACTGTGAATTCATTGCAAGAAAGAGGAATTATACAAGAAACAACAGGATATAGTAGAAATCAAGTTTTTGCTTTTCAAAAGTATATTGATTTATTTTTAAAATAAAATTTATAGCACGGAAAAAGCAAAAAAATCGTTTTACAAAAATTTATAGCACGGAAAAATCGAAAAATCCGTGCTATAAATTTTTATAAACCGAAAAAATTAAAAAAATTGTTATATAAATTTTGATAATATAAACTCAATATAGATATAAAAGTGGAAAATAAAGTGAACTCTAAAGGCAGGATAGAGATGATTAACACATCTCCTACACACATAGAAGGACAAGCCTTCTAGAGTTAATAAAAAAACAAAAAAGTTATGCAAAAGTGATGCAGAAATTCACCCAATGAACTCCTAAAAAATGTCTTTCAGAGTGTGAAAGTTCACCAAGTGAACTGATATTAAAATTTTACAATAAAAATAAACTAGCAGCATTACTTCAAATACCATATTTATTGTGGGTGTTGTTTGCATCATATTTAAACATAGCTATTTATATTTTAAATAAGTAATATGATTTTTTACATAGAAGTTCATCATGAAAAAAATAGCAAGTTATTTATAGAAAATGCCAATTATACTTGTAAATTTGCATTATTTACTGAGTATAACTGGCATTTTTGTAATTTTCATATCTTTAAATGTCAATTAGGTGGCTTTTGTAAAAACATTAAATTATGTTATGTTTGCATTGTGAAAAATATATTAATATGCTAAAATACAAATAGAAAAAATAAAAGTAGTAGAATAAATGTAAATAATGGAAAGAAGAGTAGACTTATCAAAATTACCTACTAAAAAATATGGAACAGGAACTTGTATTGATTGGAAAAAAGCAGTAGGACAAAAAATTCCGTTTTGTTATGATAATGTAAGAGGAGAGCTTACAATTGTAGAACATAAAAAAGAAAATTATAATGATAAAGTTAAAAGAGAAAAAGCAATAAAAAATGGAATTTTAGGAAATAAGTATATAGAATTAGATTGTAGATATAGTAAAAAAGAAATTGACTGGGATAAATGCCATGAACAAGGAATGAGATCAATGTATATAAAAATTTATAAATATAAGCAAGAAAATCCTAAAATGACTAATAGAGAATTGGCTAATAAATTTCATGTTAATAAAGATACTATAAGTAAAGCAATTAATAAAACAATAATCTTTTATGGAGGTAATAAATGATAATAGAAAAATCCAAAGAATTATTAGAAAAACTAAGAAGGACAAATTATAAAAGGATTCTTGATTTTAGGATGGATGAAGAATCAGAAATGATTATAAAGGTAATAATTAACGAATGCAAATCTACATTAGCATTTCAAGATCAGGATGGAGAAGTAACGTTTGAAAGATATGGAAGTGATATAATAAAAGAAAATATAGAGCAAATAGTAAGACAATTGATTTTAAATGGTGGAAATATTCCAAGAGAAACAATGAAAAATATAATGTGTTCAAATAATGAATTTATAACAGGCATAGATGCAGATATCCCTCTTTATAAAGGTATACAAGAACAGGAAGATGGGAGTATGAATAGAGTAGCAACTACAGGAAATGTAATTATAGATTTTTCAAAACTAGATAATAATATAGTAGATATGATAAAAAAAGAAGTATATGATAGATACGCAAGATGTTTTATTTTAGATAATAAAGAAAAATTACCTCATTTAAATAAAGTTTCAATATTTAAAGAAAGAGTATTTCATGGAAGAGAAAACAAAGAATTTATAAATAGAAAATTTAGTTTTTTATTAAAAAGACAAACTAATTATAATGATGAAATAATAAAAAATACTGTAAAATATCATTTAGAGAATTTATATAGTGATAAATTTAAACAAGAAGTTTTGCAGTCGGTAGCAAATGGAAATATGTTGGTTCCAATAGAAAAAAATAAAGTATCATTTAATCAACTTTTAGATGCTATTTCAGCAGAAGTCCAAGATATAGAAAGTTTAATACCAGACATAAATAATATTCAGCAAGATATAGCTCAAATATATGCAGATATTGAAGCTCAATTGATAGGATATTCTACAGATATAACTAAGTTAAGTGCTAATGAAATTGAAAATGCGATAAAAGATATTAATGAAATATCTTTGAAAAACTCTGAATTGGGAAAATATTCAGATAAGTCAGGATACAGAATAGTTAATGTGGGGATTAACAATGAAAATGTGAAAATGGTAGAACATCAAAATGTACCATTTTGTATGAAAAGAATATCAGAAGATATTCAGGAGTTAGTTCAAAGTGCTTCTAAAATGAATAAAGATGATTATTTGAAAAGAGCAGTACAATTAAATTACAGGTTTATAAGGATTCATCCTTTTGTGGATTCAAATGGAAGAACATCAAGAGCACTATTAAATATGATGACAATTCCGAAAGGAATGTTAATAGAAGTACCAAAAGAGAGAAAAAATGAATTTATAAAAGCACAAAGAGAGTCAAACAAAAAAATGGATAAACAAGGATATTTTGAGTTATTAAATAATAATAGAGAAGAATTGAAAAAAATAGAAAAAGATAATACAGAACTACCAGTATATAATTTTGTTAAACAGAACTGTGTTGTAGAGTTTTCAAGAAAAAGTGATAAAAATACTGAACAAACTAAAAATATTACAAAACAAAAAATATTACCAGATGAAAGGTAGAAAATATGAAAAAAATAAAAGAAAAATATATAATAGCACAAAGAGTATTTAAATTAATGGAAGATGATCATGTTGGAGCATATTCGGCTCAATGTGCATATTATACAATTTTATCATTTATTCCATTTATAATATTAGTTATTACATTAATTCAATATACAGGAATACAACCACAAACATTATTTGAGGCTATTACAAAAATAGTGCCAGAAAGTATGAATGATATGGTTTTAGGAGTTGTAGAAGAGGTGTATTCAAAATCAATAGGAACTATTTCGATTTCAATAATATTTACCATATGGTCAGCAGGAAAAGGATTGTTTGCTTTAACAAGTGGGTTGCAAAATGTATATAAAATTCATACAGAAAAACATGTATCTTATCTGTATTTGCGATTAAAGGTTTTTATTGAAACTATAATATTTATTATAGTGATAGTATTAGGATTAACTTTATTAGTATTTGGAGATAGTCTTAAGTATATTATTCAGCAACAATTAGAAGGTATTAAAAATTATAATGTGTTAATGTCAATATTTACTCAATTAGTGTTTTGGATTATAACATTTGTGATATTCTTATTTATATACAAATTTATTCCGAAACATGATATGAGCTTTAAAGGACAAATATATGGAGCGGTTTTCGGCTCTATTGCATTAAACGTAATTTCATTTATATTTTCAAAATATTTATATATTTTTAAAGGTTTTTCATTGACATATGGAAGTTTAACAACTTTAATGTTAATTATGATGTGGACGTATGCATGTTTTTATACAGTTTTATTAGGTGCTGAAATAAATAAATTACTTGGAATAATGCATAAAGATTAAGTTACTGTAATATCAATATATTATAAACTATACCACAAAAATGGAAAAATTTAACAAAAATATTGAAAATGTAAAAGAATTGTGATATAAAACATTATATAGTTTTTTTATAAAAAACTATATAATCAAAATATTAATATGTTAAATACAAAAGATAGAGAGGTGATAATATAAAAAGTATAAGTAAAAGGGATGCAATTAGGTGTGGAATAAAAAATGAATATTCTATTATGGAAAATGGAGAGAAGAGGTTTAGACAGATATGTCTAAAAGATAAGACTGCATATATTCGTGCAGAAGGAGGAAATGTGGGATATTGGCAAAATAGTCATTATCATAAGTCAATAAGAGAAGTATATATTGTTCAAAAAGGAATGATTTTATTAGCACAATACATAGAAGGAAATACAAAAATTAATAGGGTAGAAAAAGGTAAAATATTTAATGTTGAGCCAAATGTACCTCATAATGTATACATGTATCCTAATACAGTTTTACATACTGTAAAATATGGAGAAGTAGAAGAATATGACTGGCAAGAATTTAAGGAGTTAGATAATATATTAAAAAATAAAACAATGGAAGAACTAAAAAAATATATTCAATAATATATAAAATGTTTTATTTATTATAGGATTTTCTAGTATCCTACAATAAGTAAAATATTTTATATAAAAATAAAAAGTAAAAAAATAAAAAAAAATTAAAAAATGTATTGACAACTATAAAAAAAATTAGTATAATAAATCTCGTCGAAAGGACAAACGGTCGCTTAGCTCAGCTGGGAGAGCATCTGCCTTACAAGCAGGGGGTCATAGGTTCGAGCCCTATAGCGACCACCATTTTTCTTTTTTGGCCCGGTAGTTCAGTTGGTTAGAACGCTAGCCTGTCACGCTAGAGGTCGACGGTTCGAGCCCGTTCCGGGTCGCCATTTTTATTTATAAAATATAAAAATGAGTTGACTAATAATTGGCTTGATAGCTCAGTTGGTAGAGCAGGGGACTGAAAATCCCCGTGTCAGTGGTTCAATTCCACTTCAAGCCACCAAACAGTAATTTATACTGAAAAAAGAAGTAGCTTAGAATATATGCTACTTCTTTTTTTGACATTAATAAAAAACCAAATGTAATATATTAAAATATTATATTTGGTTTTCTATTTATTTATCATTTTTATCAATTTTCATATTTTTCCCATAGCGTTTAATTTTTTGCGTTGTAGTTTTCTCAAATTCATTTTCACGTATATCAAAGCCTTTAATATGTTTATAATTAGGAAGTTTTTTATTAACACCTGCTACTACATCTGAAACAACTTTCCATACTTCCTCTTTAGTAGGAACACTACCCTTTAAATATTCTGTAATAGCTTGAATATTAGGATATATTTGAGCATTAATATAAGTTTCATCATCATTTTCTTTTTGAATTCCGAGTACCAAAGATTCAGAAATAAGTGGACTATCATTTAGATAATATTCAACTTCCTCAGGATATATATTTTTACCATTTTTAGTAACAATAACACTTTTACACCTACCAGTAATATATAAATAACCATTTTCGTCTATCTTACCTAAATCACCAGTATGAAACCAACCGTCAATAATAGTTTGTTTTGTTTTTTCTTCATCTTCATAATATCCAAGCATAACGTTTGGACCTTTTACAATAATTTCACCAACACCTTCTTCGTTAGGAGAATCTATTTTATATTCTACATTAGGAATAGGTAGTCCTGCACTGTCATCTTTTTGGAAAAAGTCAGTATTTCCAGCAACTAAGGGAGAACATTCTGTTAAACCATAACCTTGTAAAGTATTTAATTTTAAATTTCTAAAATCAGAAACAATAGTAGGATTAGCAGCTGCAGCGCCTACAATAAATACACGTAATCTACCACCTAATGTGTTTTTTACCTTTGTTTTTACTATTTTTTTCATAAAGAAAGGTAAAGAAGAAAAAGGATTTTCATTGTTTTCTTTTTTATATTTATCTGGTAATGTCTTATTCATGTTTTTTATAATATTCTTGTGTAAATTTTCTAATAATAATGGAACACATAAAATAACAGAAGGATGAAATTCCTGCATATTTTTTGCAATATATCTTAATCCTTCACAATGAGCTATACTAGCACCGCTATATATAGGAAGTAAAAATCCAATTGTACATTCATAAGTATGATGCAAAGGAAGGATAGAGAAAAACAAATCACTTCTTTTTACTTTTACAATTCCATAAATAGATAATATATTAGAACATATATTTCTTTGGGAAAGACAAACACCTTTTGCATTTCCAGTTGTACCAGAAGTAAAAAGCAGAATACGTAATTCATCTGGATTTATTTTTATAGAATCAAAATCAGTTATGCCATCTAAATAAGAAGCTTTACCTTCATTTAATAAAATATTAAATTTTTCGTCAAAAGTAATGAATTTAGTATCTGGATTTTCAATTTTAGAAATGTTTTCTAAAATGTTTTGCAAATTTTTATTGTCGCCTAAAATACATACGGTTTGTGAAACATTCATAAAATTAATAACATCATCAGTATGAAGTTCTTTGTCAATAGGAACTACGATTCCTACAATAGATGCTGCAAGATAAGAAACGCACCATTTATAACTATTTTTTCCTATGACAGCAATCCTTTTGTTTAAAAAGCCATTTTCAATTAAGCTTGTACCAAGATATACAACATCATTTTTAAATTGTTCATATGTAATTGATTTTATATTACCATCTGAATCCTTTATTTTAAAAGCGATTCTATTACGATAAATATCACCAGATCTATATAGCATGTCCTTAAAATTTGTTACTTCTTCTGTTTTATGATATTTCTTTTTTAGTTGTTCTGAAATATTAGGTTTATTCTTCATTTTTTCCTCCTATAAGTTTTTCTACCTATATCTATAAAAATTAAAATTTGTATCTTTTTTTAATGTTATATTGCCATTATAAATGGATTGATTGTCTAAGTCTAATGGAATGTCAATATATATTGTACATTTGAATTCTTGACTTAGATTATTTGTTACATAAACGTCAAATGAAAAGCTACAAGCAATATTATTTAATAATATATTACATCTTTTTAATAAAGAACCGTCATAAGTCATAGGCGTTGATGTATCAGTAATAGTATAATCGGTTTTAATATTATGATTAATATAACTAAGAACGATTGGATTAGCTAAATTATTGTATAGAGTAGGTTTGTCTAGATTGACTTCATCTTCAGAAGTTATATTAAAATCCAAATTTTCATTTATTAAATTTTCTTCTGATATTTCACTTTTGGCAAAATTGTTTATGTTTTTATAATATAGCTTTGGTTCGCCTAAAGTAGGAGATGAAGTGAATTTTATATTATTAATAGATACTTTTTTTAAAGTGTTTTCCAAAGTCTTTTCTTCAGATGTACTAGTTATAAACAAAGCAATATCTGTATATTGATATAAATCTTCAATTGTAAAATTAGAATTAGATGCAGTTTTATTTTTTGCATTACAACTGCTAAAAAAAGTAATCTTATTAATCTTAAAAATTGTATTTTGATTTTTTCTTGCAAAAGGTAAGATATCATTTTCAAAGTTGGTTTTTAACATATGTCTGTTAAAAATAAAAAAACCAATCAAAAATATAAAGACAAGTGAAATTACAATAATAACAATTAATAAATTTTTTTTCTTATTCATAACTCCTCCTTAGTAAATGCAAATATATAATAGTATAATTTAAAAATAAAATCAAGTGAAAATTCCATAAATTTAAATTGACAAAAATAGATCAAAAAGGTAGAATTATATTAGGTGATAGTATGAAATCAAAAGATAAAGGAAAAAAATATATAAAAGTAACATTGAAGAATATAATTATTTGTTGTTCTTTTGCTATTATTATATTATGTTGTATTTCATTTTATAACTATTATTTTAATAAAAATGAGGTTTATGCTAAAGAAACGAACAATATTAAAACAGACAATATAAAAATAAGTAATGCACAATTGATGAATTTAGATGAAATAGTAAATAATAATACACAAAACAAACAAAAAGAAGAATATATAACAGAAGAAGTAGAGCTAGAATATATTACTATTTATCAAACAAATAGCAATTTATCAAAAGGGGTAATTCAAGTTATTCAAGAAGGACGAGAAGGTAAACAACAAATAACTAAGAAAAAAACATATGAAAATGGAGAGATGATATCAGAAGAACAAGTTAATAGTAAAATAACAAAAGCAGCTGTTAATAAAATTGTAGAAGTGGGTACTAATAATTATAAAAGTAACCACAAGGTAAAAATAGGAGATGTTGTTTATGTAACTTCTGATAGAGCTGAGGTTATGACAGAACCAAATGAAAATACGCAGAAAGTAGCAACTTTGGTAAAAGGAAAAGAATTAAAAATAATATCAATACAAAATGATTGGTATAAAATATCTTCTTCTGATGTAACAGGATATGTAAAAATAGAGAATACGACATATATTAATAAAGATAATGAAAACGAACAAGAAACGAACATATCTAATTCATCAAATTCTATATTAAAACCTAGTTTTGGTATGGCATTAAATAAACCAAGTGGACTTAGTCTAGAACAATTCAAAAAAGTTTTAAATGATTCAAAAGATACAAATAAAATTTTTGCTAATAATGCAGAATATTTTTATTACATAGAAAAACAATATAATATAAATGGCGTATTTGTTGCAGCAGTTGGAATACATGAAAGCGCTTGGGGAACTTCTAAAATTGCGATAGAGAAGAAAAATTTATTTGGATACGGAGCTTATGACTCTAATCCTTATAATGGAGCATATAATTTTTCAAATTATTCAGAATGTATTGATTTGATTTCAAGAGTGTTTGTAAAATATTATTTGAATCCATCAGGAACTAGTATATATGGCGGAGAAAAGGCAATAGGAACTTATTATAATGGAGCTAATTTAAAAGGTATTAATCAAAGGTATGCTACAGATAAAAATTGGGCAAATGGTGTTTATACATATATGAAATATTTATACAATAAATTGTAAAAAATTCTTGCTATTTTTTATAATTTATTGTATTATATAAAAGTATAATGCTTATAAGGAAGATTTTGCTGAAAAAACGCTAAGAAAGGGGCATAATAAAATGAAAAAAACAATAATAATTGTTACAATTTTTATGATATTAATTGGAATATTTTTATGCATAAATAAAACATATGCAGCAGAAAAAGCAATAGACAATGAAACAGAGAGCAAAATAATAGAAATAAAAGAAAATGCAATGAATTCATTAGAAGATTATAAACAAAAATATGGATCAGATGCTTATGGATTTGTAGCGTACATATTAAATTTAGTTAGAATTTACAGTATTCCGTTATGTTTCTTAGGAATTGCAATTGGAGCAATTCATCAATATGTGATAGGAATTAGAAAGTTGGACACACTAGAAAAGGGAATGGCTTTAATTGTAAGCTTTGTAACAATATTAATTATATGCCAAATTTTACCGTTAGCATTTGCTGTGTTTGTAAAATTTGGAAGGGGGTAACAAATGAAAGTTTTATTTGCTGTAAGTAATGAAGAAATATCAGAGTCGATAGTAAAAAAGTATCAAAAGGAATATAAACAGATTATTTCTTACAAAAATGTTTATTACTTTAATGCAATATTAAAAGAATTACAAAAGGATAAAACTTATGATAGAGTAGTAATAAGTGAAGATTTAGAAGCTTTTACTAATACACAATATGATCAAATAGATAAGTTTATTTTTGAAAAATTAGATAGTATAAGCGATGAGGCTTCAAATTCAAGAGGTAATGATATACCAATTATTTTAATCTGTTCAGATAGAAGAGCAAAATCTGAACAGATGTTAGTAAAATTATTTGGAATTGGAGTTTATAATGCAATTATTGGGACAGACAGAAGTGTAGACGAAGTTTGCAGATTAATCAATAGACCTCGTTCTAAAAAAGAAGCAAAAAATTATTATAAAATAGATTCTGAAGATGTAAGTTATCAAAGTGAAAATGAAAATGATGTTAGTGAAATGGAAATACAAAATATTCTTGCACACTATAAAAGACTAGGGAAAAATGAAGATAGATATGTAGACAGTTTTAATAATATAGCAGCACAATATAATGATGTACAGCTAAGAATTATCAGTAAATTTCTTCCTTTAAACGTGCGAGCAGTACTAGAGGAAAGATCACCAAGATATCAACAAATAATGTCTTTTAATAATAGTGTTTCTGATAAATTAAGAAAGCCTAAAAAAGAAACTACTGAAGGACCTAGTGAAAAATTATTAATGCCAAAAACTAAAGACAGAATAATGTCAAAACCAGTAGTAATACCATCATCAATCAATATGAATAGTACAAAAAAACTATCTAAAATTAAACCACAACCGGAAAAAGAAGAAAACTATCAAAAACTAGAGCTAAATAACGGAAATATAAAAGAGCAGAAAAAAAATGAAAAATATTCTACAATAGAACAAAACATAATACCAGAAGAGCCAATTGTACAACCTAAAAGAGGAAGAGGTAGACCACGAAAAAATCCTATTCCAGAGGTACAAGAACAGGCAATACCTGTTAAAAGAGGGAGAGGTAGACCACGAAAAAACCCTGTTCCAGTTGAACAAGAAATAGAACCACCTGTTATTCCAATGGAACCAGAAGATAAAGATACAATTTTGCCAGGATTTGAAGAAGAAATTTTACCAGAAGCTTCTAATGATCCAATAACAAGAAATACAAATAATATAGAAAATGAAGTTTTACCAGGCATTGGACAAAATAGTGAACCAGAAGAATTTTTACCTGGATTTGAACAAAATGAAGAATCAGAAGAATTCTTGCCTGGATTTGATTCTCAAAATAATATTAGATACCAAGAAAATACAAATATGAGACAACCACAATTTGAAGAAAGAACAGGATTTACAAGGCAATCACAATTTCAAGAAAATCAAGAACAACAAAGATTTCAAATGCAGCCTGAAATAGAAAATGTTGACCTTTCAAGCTTATTAACACCTGATAAAAAAATAGTTACTTTTGTAGGAACAAGTAAAAATGGAACATCATTTATTGTTAATAATTTAGCAGAATTAATATCTTCTACAGGAATTAATGTAGCTATATTAGATACAACTAAAAATAGAAACTCATACTATATTTATACAAAAAATGAAGAAGAATTAAGAGAGATTGCTACTAGAAGCATTGATGGACTTGCTAATGGGGTAGCAACAGGAATACCTGTAAATAAAAATTTAACGGTGTATACTTCTTTGCCAGAAGAAGGAGATGCAATTATCCATGTAGACAGAATATTAGAAACTTTGTTAAAAAAACATTCTTTAATTTTGATTGATACAGATTTTTCAACTCCAGTAGGATATTTTAAACAATCTCAAGAAACATATTTGGTACAAACTTTAGATGTATTAACAATTCAGCCATTAACAGCTTTTTTAAGAGAATTAAAAGCTAAAAATATATTAAATGAAAAAAAATTGAGAGTTATTTTAAATAAAACAGTAAAAATTAGAGGAATAACTGAAAAAACTATTATTGGAGGAATGGCATACTATAATGATCCTGCTATGTCATTTATGACAGAACTATTTGATAGGACGTTGATGAAATATGTTGCTATACCTTTTGAAGAAGAAACTTATATAAAATATTTAGAAAATATTATAGAATGTAATATTTCACTAAAAGGATATTCTAAAATATTTATGCAAACATTAAAAGAACTAGCAAATATGGTTTATTCACAAACAAATACTTATAGACCACCTACAGCTAATGGATATAATATGAATAATACTTTTACTCCAAATATGAATAATACATTAAATCAAATGAAGAACAATTATTAAATAAAAACAGAAAGGGGAAAAAATAAAGTGACGATGCTAATAATAGTTGGAATATTAGTTCTTATTGTAGTTGGACTAATAATTTATAATATAACAATACACAAAAAAATACAGAAATTTAAAAATATGAATCAAAGAATTACAAATTTATATGTTGTTCAAGATTTTATGAATGCTATAGGAGAAACATCAACAGTAGATGAAAAGATAAAGAAAATAAACGATATTTTAATTGATAGATATGAAATTAAATATTCAACTATCGTAGTATTTGATGGAACTGAATATCAAGTTAAAGCATCTAATGTTGACCAAAAGCATTGGGATGCATTAAGATCTTTACATGATGTAGATATGTTTAAAGATAGCATTGAATCTGCAACACCTAAATATGTAACAGTTAATAATGAAAACGAAAGACTTCCTTATCAAAAAATGGAATTTGGAAGAGCTAAATCAGCTATATTTTTCCCTTTATATATAGATAATGTTTATATTGGTTATTGGATCATAGAAAGTGGAACTCCACATGATTTCGATAATGTAGACACAACGGTATTAGAAGTTATTAAAGAAAATATTGTTTCTGTTTTAAAAACAGTAGTACATCAGAAAACTTTAGAGTCTATTGTTAGAAAGGATTTATTTACAGGTTTATATTCAGAAGAATATTTATATGGAGAAGGTAAGAAAATAATTGATCAATATACAATATCTACAATGTGTATGTTTAAAATAATTAATATACAACAAATTAATCAAGAATATTGTAGAGAATTAGGAAATAAAGTTATAACTCAAATAAGCAATTATATAAGAGAAAATATATCATCTGAATATGTATTTGTTAGATATATGGGACCTAAATTTGTAATTGCATTTTCAGGAGTTGAAGCAAGTGGAGTGGCTGACTTTTTAAATGAAATTAAAGAAAAAGTAGAAAACATGAAAATACAATTAACGGAAGAAGAAATAGAACATTTAAATTTAGATGCAAAATTAAAAAATAAATTATCTAAAAATGTTAAAGAAATAGCAATACCAAAGTTGAACTTTGTAATATCTTCTTATTATAAAGGAACAGGACTAGAAGAAGTGCTAAAAAAATTAGAAAAATATTTAGATACAGCAGATGTTAATGAAAGTGACATAACTAATATATAAATAGAGGAGGGTTAAGACAATGGAATTTGATAAAACAATGAATTTTAAGGTGGAAAGAGAAGAAAATACAAAATGTAGAGAAGTTTTAAAAGAAGTATATCAATCATTAGTAGAAAAGGGATACAATCCTATAAATCAAATAGTAGGATATATATTATCAGGAGATCCAACTTATATAACAAGTCATAATGATGCTAGAAACAAAATTAGAACGATTGAAAGAGATGAATTACTTGAAAAAATGGTAAAAAACTATATAGGATTAGAAGATTAAAATGAGAATTTTAGGAATAGATTATGGAGAAGCAAGAGTCGGAATAGCGATAACAGATCAACTAAATATAACAGTTCAAGGATTAGAAACTATACAACGAAATGGATCTGATAAGGTAATATTGCGAAGATTGGATGAAATATTTGAAAAATATGAAGTAGATACCATCGTTGTAGGAATGCCATTAAACATGAATGGAACAATGTCTGAAAGAGCTAAAATAACAGAGCAATTTGTTCATAAGTTAAAATGTAAATACAATAAAATGGAAATTCACACTATAGATGAAAGATTAACAACAGTAGAAGCTCATAAAACCATGAACTTTTTGGAAGTGAACAAGAATAAAAAGAAAAATATAGTAGATACTATATCTGCGGTTTATATTTTAGAAACATATTTAAATAAATTAAAAAATACGTTGCAAAATAATTAAAAATACGATATTATATTTAAAAAATAAATAAATATTAAAAAATTGAAAGGAGAAAAATTATGAACGAAAATTACGAAGGTGAGGAATTAGATAACATAGTAATATTAAACGACGAGGATGGTAATGAAGTAAAATTTGAATTTTTAGATTTAGTTGAATTAGATGATGAGGAATATGTAGTATTATTACCAGTTACAGTAGAAGGTGAAGAAGAAGAAGGAGAAGTAGTAATATTAAAAGTAGAAGATAATGACGATGAAGATTCAGACGAAGAATCTTATGTAAGTATTGAAGACGAAGAAATCTTAAACAAAGTATTTGAAATATTTAAAGAAAAATTCAAAGATGATTTTGATTTCGTTGATTAATCAAATTGATTAAAAAATATAAAATTATATATCAATATAAATAGGTTATTAAGGTAGGAAGGTGAAGGAAAGAAAATAAAAATCTTGACTTCACTTTTTTGCATAATAGTACAATAGAAAAAATAAAAAAACATCAAAATATATTACATTTTTTGATAGAAAGAGAGGAAAAAATGAAGAACTTTTCAACATGGATGTTAGTTATGTTTATGATACTATTTTGGATATTGAGAATTATTGTAGCAGTAAGTGCCGAACTTAATTGGGATTTAGGAGCACTTAAGCCACTAAATCAACAAGTTGAAATCATATTACTATTTGTAGTGTTAGTATGTGTAATATTAGTAGTGAAAAGAAAAATGTTAGGAGGACTTATATATTTATTAGCATATGGAATGTATTTTGGAGTTGATATAGTAAATAATTTACAAACATTAATATCAGCAGTAGAGTCAAATATAGACATAAATTTATATATGAATTTATTACTATCATTAATAGGAATGATATTACCAATATCAGTATTATTAGACTTATTGATGGATAAAAGCAGAAAAAATCATCCAAAAGACAAAAAAACGGATTGGTTTTATGATAATGAACAATTTGATAGAAAAATGGACGAAAGAGCAGACAAAAATAATTATAGGACATTATAGGGACAGGTCTTGTTTGTCTCATTTGGATTTTAAATGCAATAGTTAATAATATAAATATCAAATGTGAAAGAGGAAATAAGGAAATAAGATGATAAAAAGATATAAAAAGAATGAAATTGAAAAGCTAGTTAAAATACTAAAAAATGATGGTGTAATTAGTGTGCCAACTGATACAGTTTTTGGTATATGCGCTAGAATAAATTCGGAGATAGCACATGATAAATTAATAACTGTAAAAAATCGTTCAATAAAAAAGTCATTTCCTGTAATGTGTGCAAATGAAGAACAGATAAAAAGCATAGCTATTGTAAATGATGTAGCGAAAAAATTAATAAAATCATTTATGCCTGGGCCAATTACATTAGTATTAAATAAAAACAAGAATTTACCAGAATATGTAACAAATGGAAAAGATACAATTGCAGTTAGAATGGCGACATCAGAAACAATAAAAAAATTAATTCTAGAATTAGGAAGTCCAATATTTATGACAAGTGCTAATCAAAGTGGAGAACCTACTTGTAACAGTTTAGATGAAATAGAAAAAATGTGTCCAAATTTAGATGGAATTATGGAAGGAAATGTGATTTTTTCAAAAGGAAGTACAATTATAGATTGTAGTTCTGATGACATAAAAATATTAAGAGAAGGTCCAATAACAATAGAACAAATAAATGAAATAGTAAATTACAAGTAAGCAACAAATTACAATTTATAAAAAAGAAAGCGATAAAATTATGAATATGTATCAAAAAAGAAAAGTAAGAAAAGAAAAAAGAGAAAATAATAGTGAAGAAAAAAATCGCCAAATTGCCCAAATATCATGGTATAAACCGAATTATGGAAAACTACCTATGAAGTCTTATAAATAAAGACTTTTAGTCTTATTCCTTTTTACATTTTATAACCGGAAAATGATAGTTATTTTAAATAAAATAGAGGTAATAACGACTTATGGAAAACTAATATTTCAGACAAAGGAGATGATAAAATTGGCAAAAGATTTAATAATAAGAAGTAGTACTGAAGAATTTATAACATTTAAACTTCAGGAAAAGGATAAAGGTATTCAAGTTAGATATGAAAATGAGACTTTATGGATGACACAAAAAGCTATGGCAGAATTATTTGATGTTGAACAGCCTGCAATAGCAAAGCATCTTATAAATATATATAATGAGAGAGAATTAGATAAAAATTCAACTTATTCCAAAATGGAATTAGTTCAAAAAGAGGGAACTAGAAATGTTAAAAGGAATGTTGAATTTTATAATTTAGATGCTATAATTTCTGTTGGATACAGAGTAAATTCATTAAGAGCTACTCAATTTAGAAGGTGGGCAACAAATGTATTAAAAACTTTTACTATTCAAGGATATGTATTAGACAAAGAAAGAATGAAAAATGGTTCTTTCATTGATAAAGATTATTTTGAAAAATTATTAGAAGAAATTAGAGAAATAAGGTTATCAGAAAGGAGATTTTATCAAAAAGTAACAGATATATATGCTACAAGTATTGATTATGATTCTAAATCTCCAATATCAATTGAATTTTTTAAAAAAGTACAAAACAAAATGCATTATGCAGTATCTAGAAAGACTGCTGCAGAAATTATTTATGATAGAGTAAATTCAGAAAAAGAACATATGGGCTTGACTTCTTGGAAAAATTCTCCTAATGGTAAAATAATGGAATCTGATGTTATAATTGCTAAAAATTATTTATCTAAAGATGAGTTACAAGACTTGGAAGGTATAGTTAGTGCATTTTTAGAAATCGCAGAAAATAGAGCAAGAAGACATATTCCAATGACAATGGAAGATTGGTCAAATAGAATTGATAAATTTTTACTTGCAGATGATAGAGATATATTAAAAGATGCTGGAAAAATATCACATGAGATTGCTTGTGATAAAGCGTTAACTGAATTTGAAGAATACAGAATAAGACAAGATAAGTTATATAAATCTGATTTTGATTTGTTGCTTGAAGAAAGTAATATTACTCATAATTCTAATGAAAATTAAATAGAAAAATTTGATAAATATGTTATAGAAAGTAATTTAAAAACAATAAAAAAATTGGATTGTTGAGCTTAACAATCCAATTGTAATGATTAAGAGAATAGATTATAAATATATGCACATAGAAAGGAGATAATTTGTAATGTCAAAAACAAATATTTTATATTTAAACAAATCACCATATGAAAATGGAAAATTATCGGGTGAGTATTTTAAAAATAATGTTAAAATAGATATAGAAACTATTAAAAATCTACTTTTAAACGATAGTATTAAGAATAAAATTAAAATTCAGTTTAATAATCTTAAGAAAGAGTATCCAAAATATTATGATGAAGTAATAGGAAAAGCTGATGGGCTTGGTCTTGATAGATTAAACTATTTTGCAGTTCTATGCCCAGAAATAACTGATATTAATTTTGAACATTGCACCACCATTATGTGTAAAAAAGATAATGGTAATTATATTATTTCACATAATGAAGATGATGATTATATTGAAGGAAATTTTTGCTTGAGTAAAGTTATGATTGATGATAATAATTGGTTTGTTACAAATGATATGTATAATATGCCATTTGGAAATGGTATAAGTTGGAATAGCTATGGAATAGTAAAAACTATTAATTATTGTCATGATAAAAATACTAATTTAGATAATTATCCGAGATATTTTTCTCAAAGACATATAGCAGAAGCAAAATCAATTGATGATTTAATTAGTAGATGTAAAGAGATGAAAGTTGCTTCTGGATTTCATGTTAATGCTATAGATATAAATAATAATATTGCTGTATCTATTGAAGTATATTCAAATGGGGTAGATGCTGAATATATAGATAATTATTATATTCATTCTAATCATTATATACATAAAGAATATTTAAATAATCAAAAAACTGATAATGGAAGTAATAGTATATTTAGATTAAATAAAGCAAAAGAATTATTTGGTAAGAGCAACAAAAATTTAGATGATATAAAAAATATATTGAACTATAGATCTGATGAAAATAAGTTTGAAGAATCAATATTACAAACAAAAGATGATCCATATATTACTTTATTTAACTTTTCTTTTGATACGGAAAATCAGAATACTATTTATTTAAATAGTTATACCAACAATGAAATTATTAAATTAAAATATGATTTATAAAGAAAGTGATTAACATGACAAATGAGCAAAAAAGTTTTGGAAAAGTCTCCTTAACTGCCTGATTATAATTTATACCACCTACCTAGAAAATCATTATAAATAAAGAAATCATGAAGCTCTTAATCTTGCATATTTAACCTAAAAAAGATAAAAAATAGCAAAAAATACTAATTTTTATTAAAAAATGGTCATTTCAGAGGTAGGAAGTTGGTACTTGATTACAAGGCGCTACCTCCTATATAAATAAAGGTGGTAAAATGAAAAAATATGATATAGGTCAATATATTGATACTGTGAAGGATAATGATGATTTTTTCAGAAATTATTATTTTCATTCAATAATAGATTTGAATTTAGTAAAACTAGATTATATTTTAAAATACGGGATATTATCAAGAAAAGAAATTGAAGAATTAAAATTATTATCATTCTATGTACATAGTATTAGAAGTTATGATTGTAAAAACGGGATGGATTATATTTCTTTAGTTGATTATGATAAATTATATAGAACAACATATGAAAAAGAGCCAACCTTTTCTCAATTTTTCGAGGCCTTTTCACTACATACTTTGATTTCTCTATCATTAATGATTGATCGAGATATTAAAGTTAGTGAAGTTGGAATTTCAGAATCATGTTTTGACGATGAAGTATTTGCCTTTAAAAGAATTGATAGTAAAAATATTAAGGGTATTATACTTCCTGAACATTTAGCTGATAAACAATTAAAAGATATTTCATTTTTACCAGGTGATGATTATTCTTATACTCCTAAAGATTTAAATCATCTTCTAGACTGTTTAGAAATATATTTTGATAAAAAAATAGATAGAGAAGAATTATTAATAAGTGTAGAACAAGCATGGAATATTGCTTATGAATCAGAACGACCATCAATAACGGTAGCAGTTAAAGAACAAAGAAAAAGATATGGTAGAGATATGAGAGATGTTTTGTCTTTCCTGATTCATGAACTATGGGAAGATAAAACTGGTATAAATAATCCAACATATATAAAAATAATTGAATATTTAAACAAGGATTTACCAGTTTATGAAATAGGTTCAAAAAAATTAATTAAGAAAAATTAATAATTGATTACTATACGAAATTAAAAAAGCGTGAATTATAAGAGTAGATATCAAATTCTATTTTTTTTGATTAAATAACTTGCTATGTTTCTATTATTGTTAATAGTTAAAATTGAATATTGATTTATTGCATACCTGAAAATGATAATATAAACAATCTATTTAATATAAAAATAGAAAAAAATATGGTATAATTTAATAGATTGAAATCTTAAGGAAGTGATAATATGAATGAAAATAAAACAAATATCAATTGGTATAAACCGAATTATGGAAAACTACCTATGAAGTCTTATAAATAAAGACTTTTAGTCTTATTCCTTTTTACATTTTATAACCGGAAAATGATAGTTATTTTAAATAAAATAGAGGTAATAACGACTTATGGAAAACTTTTATATGAAACAATAAATAAGGAGGTAGTAATGAAGAAAATTGGAGATAGATATACTAATAATATTTTTGAAAATATTAAACATATAGATGAATATGAAAATGAATATTGGTATGCACGCGAATTACAAAAAGTATTGGAATACAAGGATTGGAGAAATTTTCAAAAAGTAATAGATAAAGCAGTTTTAGCTGCAAATAATAGCGTTTCAAGCGAAGTAGATTGGATTGTTGAGATTAACAAGCCAATAAAAACTGGTAAAGGAAAAGAAGAGATTATTAAAGATTATAAACTATCAAGATACATATGTTATTTGATTGTGCAAAATGCTGACCCTAGTAAAGAAGTTGTTGCTTTAGGACAAACCTATTTTGCTATACAAACAAGAAAACAAGAAATAACAGAACAGGAATATGATTCATTATCAGATGATGAAAAAAATTTTATCAAAGAAAGTTAACAAAGCAAGGTAATTATACTTTGCAAAGAGTTGCTTCTGCAGCAGGTGTTAAAAATATGGCTGAGTTTCATAATGCAGGATATAAAGGATTATATAAGGAGCACTACCAACAAGGACAATTATTGGTATGTGCTCCATTACTTTTAAATAGTACAGATTAAGCACTTTTTATTTTTTTAATACTTTCTTGAAAAGCATTTTCTAGCTCATATTCATTTAGTGGAATATTTATAATTCCAACTCCGTTATAGTAAATGTCTATTTGCTGAGTTGGTTTACCATTTACTTTTTCTGATTGATATACATATATTTTAGAAATCAATTCATTTATAATTTCTGGTGTAAGTTCTGAAATTTTAGTATATTGTTTTACTTTACTAACAAAAGAGGTTAAATCTAGTTCTTGTTGTTTAGTTGTATCAAGCATACTAGCTAATTCTTTAACTTTACTTTTAAGTTCTTTTTGCTCTTTTTCATAATTTAATGATAGAGTAGTAAATCTTTCATCTGTAATTTTGCCGGAAATATTATCTTCGTAAATATGCTGTATCAAGTTATCAATATCTTTTATTCGTTTTTCATATTGCGATAATAATTTTTGGTTTGTGCTATTTATCTTTTTCTGCTCTTCAAGTGAAGTTTCAAGTTTCTGTTTTATGAACAATTCTTCATAAGAACGGATATAAGATAGGACTTGTTTAATATTCTCTAAAACTAATTCTTTTAAGATATGTTCTCTAATAGTATGACTTGTACATGATTTAGAAGAAGTATTTTTATATTTTGAGCATCTATAAAAGTGCCTGTTTTCTTTATAACTTCTCGAAGTACAATAATATAATTTTGAGCCACAATCTTTACAAAATAAATGTCCTGAAAATATATTTATTTTACCAATCTTAGTAGGGCGTTGTCTATTTTCTCGAATGCGTTGTACAGTATCCCAAGTTTCTTTATCAATGATAGGCTCATGTGTATTTTTAAATATCTTCCATTGTTCTTTTGGAAAATAAATTTTACTTTTATCTTTAAAAGATTTAGTTGTGCCTTTAAAATTTACTGTATCTCCAATATATTCTTGTCTGAATAAGATGTCATATATAGACCTATCCTGCCAACAATATTTGATTTCAGATATATGATAATTGCATAAGCCATTCATTGCTTTATATTCTTTTGGAGTCGGAACTTTTTCTTGTTTTAATATATTGCATATTTGATGAGTTCCATATCCTTGAATACATAAATCATATATTTTTCTTACTATTTCTGCAGCTGGTTCATCTATAATCCATTTATTTTTATCTAAAGGATCTTTTTTATAACCATACGGCACATTAATAGTCAAAGGAATACCTGAATTACCTTTATTTTTAAATACTGCTCTAACCTTTTGACTTGTGTTTTTTGCATGCATTTCATTAAACCAATCTTGTATAGGAAGAAAATCATTTAGTCCTTTATCAGTGTCAATATTATCCATTATAGCAATATATCTAATATTTAGCCTAACAAAATCTTCTTCTAATAACTGACCAATTATTAGTCTATTTCTACCAAGTCTTGAATGGTCTTTTACGATAATTGTTCCAACCTTTCCACTTTCTGCAAGTTCCATCATTTCCATAAATGCAGGTCTTGTAAAACTTGTTCCAGAATAACCATCATCTACAAAGAATTTAGTATTTATAAAATGGTTATCTTTAGCATATTTACTTAAAATTGATTTTTGATTTTTAATACTATTGCTTTCTCCTAGCTGTTCATCATCTCTTGATAAACGGCAGTACAAAGCAGTTATTTTTTCATTATTTGACTGTCCCATAACAACTCCTTTCCTTTAGACAGCCGAATAAGATATAAAGTGTTACAAAGTTTTATTTGTAGTGTTCACATAATACCATATTCGTTTTAATACTTCAAGTGATTCTCAAGATTTTTTTGTTAGTCTAAAAAATTTATTTAAAATACTTTCTTCAGCATTTTCATCAAAGTGAGTATTTACTTTGTATATTGTGCCGTTTATTTCTTTTTCAAAGTTCAATTTTTGCTCATTACAATAGTTATCTCTAAAATATTGCAATCTTTCCTTTTTAGTCATTTGACTTAATTTTTTATAATATTCTTTTTTTAAGTTTTCTACATATTCATATTCTTCAGCTGTTAGTTCTAACTTATAAACTATATTATCTTGCATCTCTATCAGCCCTCCTTTTCTTGTATTCAGGAGAGTTCTTTAATTTCTGCTTTTCAAGTCTTGCTTTTTCTCTAGCTTCTTCACGAGCTTTTCTTTCAGCTTGTATTTTTTCTTGTTCAAGTCGTTGTCTTTCTAATTCATCTTGCTTTTCTTTATCAAATAGACTTTTAAAGAAATTTGTAACTTTTTGAGGGGCAAGATTTATAGCATGGAAATAATCTTTTGTTTTTTCTACAATATCATCATATAAAGATTTCCACTTATCTACTGCATTTCTTAAATTATCAATTCTATTATTAAGTTCGTATATTTCTTTATCTGCTACAATCCCTTTTTTAGCATATTGTGTTAAACTTTTATAATCTTCTTGTTCTAATTCAATCTTTTTAGAAAATCTTTTTTGCTTTCCTAAATTTGAAATATCTTCAATTTGCTTATCATATTTCATATAGGAATTATAAGAAGATTCCTTTTCTTCAACTTTATTTGTAATGCTTTCTAATCTTTCAGTATCTTTCTTAATTTTATACTGTAAATCACTTAAATGTTCTTGATTGCTACCTTTTACGCCACGAATAAAGTCTTTATACCCACTATCAGACATATACTTAAAAAATCTATCTTGTAACAAGCTATATGATTTTACTAAAACTGCATTTCCTTTTTTATCATATACAGGCTTTCCTTGATTATCTAGTTGTTGTTCTGATTTCCATTTGTTACTATGGCTTACTTGATTGATTACTTCTTTTGTAGTTCCAATTAGTGCTTTATCTTTACATTTTTTAGTCCATTTTACTTCTTTTCTTACAACTGGAAGTGCTACAACATGTAAGTGATAATGGTATATAGGTTTTCCATATTCTTCTGTTAAAGCTGTATTTATTTCATCTGCATGCATAACTGCTGATATAATATTATCAGTTCCCATTTCTTCTTCAGCAAAGTGGAAGGCTCTCTCATAAAATTCTTTTGCAAATTCGTAACCACCATGTTTTTCAAAATAATCAGAGTTAATATCAAATATGAGTTCATCAAATAGTTTTGCATTATCTCTTAAACCTCTTAATGATACTTGTTTATTATCAATTAGTTCTTTTAACCTTTCATTGTAGGTGGTTTCACATCTTTTGTAATGTATATTGTTTGGTGTTTGAGATAAATCAACATTCATATTAGAATATGACTTATTTTTTCTTTCGTTGTGTCGTTCAGCTTTAGTTATACTTGTTTTAGTATAAGTTTCTACTCTAGCTACTGAATAGTTTGTTTTGTCCATATAAAATATCCTTTCTTGCAGGTAGCAAGAAGCGACCAAAGGGAGCTATTACATAACTTTCTTTTAGAAAGTATGTAACCCACTATGACACTTTCAAAACTTCGTTTTGGAAAGATGTCAGTGGGCTCCTTGCGGAGGGCTCATAAATTATCTAATCTTGCGATAGATAATTTATGTTTGGATTCGCCAAATCAAAATAATATTTTCATTTTCATTCAAATATTATTTTGACTACTGAAAAATTTTATCAAGCTACCTAGCATAAAATTTTTTAAGTATCTTTTGCTATGCGTTGTAAGAATATAGGGCAATATCTATATAGACTTTTTTGCATAACAAAAAGACCTATTTGGAATGACAAATAAAATCAGTAACAATAAATTTTGTACTAATTATATTTGCACATATCCAAACGGTCTTTACCTATTACTAGACAATTTTATTATCATTTTACTTATAAACTAGCAACTATACACTATATACTGTATCGGAACAAGTTAAACCCAGACTGGAACCCCAAACAATTATGGATTATGCTAAGTAACTTTTATGTGTGTCATTATTCAATTTTTCAGTTACCATATTAAATGGTACACATAATATATCATCATTTTAGGCAAAAGTCAACAAAAATTTGTTTATTTTTATTGAAAAAATGGAAGAAAATTGATATAATTTGAGCATAATAATAAATTTATAAAGGAAAGTGATGCCTAAATGGATAATAATAAATTAGAAACAATTTCAAATCTTTTCGAAGGTAGCGAAATAAGAAGTATTTGGGATAGTGAAAAGGAAGATTACTATTTTAGTGTGGTTGATATTATTAGTGCTTTGACTGAAAGTAATAATCCAAGAAATTACTGGAATACGCTAAAAAGAAGAATGACAGAAGAAGAAAAGAGTGAGTTGTACGCAAAATGCGTACAACTGAAAATGAAATCTCAAAAAGATGGAAAAAGCTATTTAACAGATACATTAGATACACAAGGAATATTGAGATTAATTGAATCAATTCCAAGTCCAAAAGCAGAGCCATTTAAACTTTGGCTTGCTCAAATGGGAAAAGAGAGAATTGATGAAGTATTTGACCCAGAACTTGCTGTTAATCGTGCTGTTGATTATTATAGAAGTCGTGGATATGATGACAAATGGATTAAGCAAAGATTAACAGGAGTTGTTGATAGACGTAAACTTACAGACGTATGGAAAGAAAGAGGCATAACTAAAAATGTTGAATATGGGATACTTACAAATGAAATTTATAAAGAATGGTCTGGTATGAAAGCTTCAGAATACAAAGAATTTAAAGGAATTAGAAAAGAGTCATTAAGAGATAATATGACGGATATAGAAGTGACATTAACTGATCTAGGTGAAATTGCAACTAGAGAACTTGCACAAGAACATAAACCCTATGGATTAAAAGAAAATATAAAAATAGCCCAAATGGGTGGAAATGTTGCAAAAGTAGCTAGAGATAATTTAGAAGAAAAATTAGGAAAAACAGTCATTACTAAAAATAATGCACTAAACTATAAATATTTAGATGATAACAAATTAGACAAACCAAAAAAATTGAAAAGTGCAAATAAGAAGAATTTGAAAGAAAAGAATAATACGGAGGAAAGCAATGAATAAACCTATAATTGGCATTGTATCAAAACACTATGCTACATATAAATCAAATAAAATAGATACTTTTGTACGAGATGAAATAAAACAAGCTATATTTGATAATGGAGGTATAGCAATTGGAATTTTACCTACTGAATCGGGCATTAATTATTGTGGAGATGAATGGAAAGATAATTTATCAATAGAAGAAAAAGAAAATTTGATTGCACAAATTAAATTATGTAATGGAATTATATTACAAGGTGGTCTTGAAACTGATAATTATGAAAGTATAATCTCAAAATATTGTTATGATAATGATATACCTATATTAGGAATATGTGCAGGTCAAAATAATATTGCTAGAGCTCTTGGCGGAACAACCTATAAAATACATAACCCTGATAAGCATGATAAGTCATTTGATGAATATGTGCATAATATCAAAATTGATAAAAACTCAAAATTTTATAACATAGTAGAAACAACTGAAATAATGGTAAATTCTAGACATAAAAGGACGATAAAAGACTGCCCAAGTCTTGATAAAGTTGCATTTTGTGAAGATGGTTACCCTGATGTTATTGAATCTAAAAATAAAAAATTTTATATCGGTGTTAGATTTCATCCAGAAAGCTTATATGCAAAGGATGAAAAAATGAATAGAATTTTTGAAGAATTTATAAAGGCTTGCAAATATTAGGAAAAATAATGAAAGGAAAGTATAATATATGAAAAAAGAAATATTAGAATTTTATAAGCAAACAAGTCAATTTACAGATATGGGTTATTATAAGGACTTTGCAAAAAACTTGCCAGATGATATTGAACAATTATGTATATTACAAAGAATGCAAATAATCCATCCAGTAGCTTTTAGAGATAAACAAATCAGAAATAAAAAAGATTGTTTTTGGGGAGATATGACTAAAGTTCAAATTACTAGATTAGAATATGAAGATGACATTTTCCCAACAGCACAAAGTGTAATAGCTGAATTATTAAGAAAAAATCCTAACTATACTACAAAAAGAGAAGCAAAAGACAAAGTTCATGTTACTTGTAGAAGTCAAGCTATATTATTAGCAAGTATATTAAAAGCTAAGGGAATACCAGCTAGAGCTAGAAGTGGATTTGCTGAATATATACATTATAATGGAATATATTATGACCACTGGATTACAGAATATTTTGATGAAAAAGAAAATAGATGGAGATTAGTAGATGCAGATGAGCATTGTCCAGACCATGAAATGGGATTTGATCTGAATGATATTCCTTATGATAAATTTTTATTTGGTGCAAATGCTTATTTAGGTATAAGACAGAATAAATATAGACCTGAAACTATTTTATACTCTTCTGATCCACCAACTCTAGGACTAAAAGCTTCAATAAGAGGATTATTTTACGATTTCCATTCACTAATGAATGATGAAATTATATTCTTACATATGCCTAAATATATACAAGATAAGAAATTTGAATTATCTGAAGAAGAATATAAAGAATTAGATAATTTAGCGAACTTAATGCTAAATCCTAATGAAAATTTTAGCAAATTACAAGAAATTTGGAACAATATGCCTAAATTTAGAATTATGTCAGGAGCATTAAATTAGTTTGAAAAATGGTAAAGCAGTAATGGAAGAGAATGATTGAATCTGATTGTGTGGCTGAGTTGAAAAGGTGTATAAAAAATTAATATGAGTAAAAGGAGCATTTGGATGTCTAATTTCAAAATAAAAATTGATACAAAAAAGCTAGAAAAAGAATTAAACAAGCAAATAGATAAAATGATAAAATCTACCGAAAAAGAAATGAGAATTAAAAGAAAGAAAGAGAAAAATGATATGAATGTATTAAGTCAAAATGCAGAAGATATGTTAAGTGTGTTTTTGGAAAAATATAAGCAAACTAATGATTATTCAGTAAATGGATCATCAGATGAATTTCCAGAACGTATGAGATTTTGCATAAAAGATACTATGGAAACTTTACAAATGTGTGATTATATTTCAAATTATAATTTTTTTATTGGTGGAGAGTGGTTTGTAACACTTACTCCTGAAGCTTTAGAATATTTTGATAAGAAAGGCAGGCGAACTAAATTGTTCAGTATATTAGTAAAAGAAGAAGAAAAATTATTAGCAGATATAATAAAAATAGACAATCAAAATGGTAACATCACAGAATTTTTACAAGAAAAAATTGAAAATGATAAAAAAGATATTTATAGAGGAATAATAGGAACTCTTAAAAACAACGGATTAATTAATGTCTTTTGGGCATCAGATACAGTTTATGATGCAGTTATTACACAAGCGGGAAGAAGTTATTTTGAAAGAAAAGAACTATATAATAAAAATACATTAAACAATAATTCCACATACATAAATGCAACTAATAGTACTGTTTTTACAGGAAATATTACTAATTCTAATATTAATATAGATAATTCAATTTCAAGCATTCAAAAACAAATTGAAGAAAAATGTAATGATGAACATGAAAAACAAGAGTTATTAGAATTATTAGAAGAAACTAAAGAAATAATTGAAAATTTCGAAAAAACTAGCCATATCGATAAAAGAAGAGCATTCTTTAATAAAATATCCAATCATTTAAGTAAACATGGATGGTTTTATGCTGAAATTGTTAGTTTACTTGGACAAACTGCAATTAAATTATTAGGCTAATTATGGAGTAGCACACACTACTCCATTTTATTCTAACAATAAATCAATTCTTTAAATATAATTTCTTCTACTGAATGTTTATAATTATTCATAAGTCCAGTCCATTTTAAAGGATCAGTATTTTTCAAATCTTCGTCAATAGGATTTTTTTCTAGCATTTGTGCCATAAGTAGTTCAAATCTTTGCTTAGCTTGTTTATCAGTTTCTACAATATGTTTTCTTAAAGTCCTGCTCATAAACATTATTATATACTCAGCCTTTTTGTAATTTTTCAAATACTCTAATCTTAAATGACCATACTTTCCAATAATATAATTTTTTTCATAATCTTCCTTTTCTAAATATAAATCAGGAACAAAATAATCCCCTTCTTTGTGATAAGTTATCTCTACCATAACTAAAACCCCCATAAATTGATTTTCACTACAAATTAGACTAAAATAATTTATATCTTTAAATGGCTATCTAACACAATAAAATTTTGGAAGAAATCCATAAGAAAAATTTTGTCCTTATTAGAGTTCTCTCAATGGTGAAACCGCGGATGATATATTTAAAAGGAAAAAATTACGATATAGAGAAGATATTTTAGATAATATGAATGAAGATGAATTAGTTGCTAATTTATTTAGAATAAATCAAACGAAGCAAAAACTTTTAAAAGATAATGTACAAGGTGATAAAGAAGCAAAAGATGTACATTATGAGGTGGGAAAAAAAGTTAGAAAGGCAATTGCAGATATTGGTGGAACGATACCAGAAGAAATGCCAACACCTAAGAAGAACTTAAAAGAATTAGAAAAAGAAAAGAAAAAATTAGAAATAAAAGTGCAAAAGAAACTTGAAGGAATAAAATAGGAGGAATAATGTCTTTAAAATATATAAATAACATTGAATATGCAAATGAAATAGAAGAATTATATTTAAATTCGTTTCCTAAAGAAGAAAGATTTCCTTTTTGGATACTAGAAGAGTGTTCTAAAGAAAATAATTCTGATTTATACGGCATAATTGATAATGATAAATTAATAGGAATGTGTTATCTTGTTAATTGTAGTAATGCATATTATCTTATGTATTTAGCAGTAGAACCGAATTTAAGAAACCAAAATTATGGTTCTAGAATATTAATGGATTTGAAAGAAAAATATAAAGTATTATTTTTATCAATTGATTCACCTGTTGATAATATAAGTGTTAGACGTAAAAATTTTTATTTAAGAAATGGTTTTTATGATACTAATAAATTTTATGAAGATACTGGTATTAATTATGAAGTATTATGTACTAATAATGAATATGAAATAACCGATGATATTATGAAGATGAGATATACCAATATGACAAATAATTACAAACTGTTTGAAGTAATGTCAAATACATTTAATATTGGACTTGTTAATTTGAAAAATAAACATAAGAAATAAAGGAAGTGATTAAAATGGATATGTATCAAAAAAGAAAAATCAGAGCAGAAATGAAAAATAACAATCAAAAAGAAAAGTTAACTAAAGTCGGAATTAGCTGGTAAGTGGGGAGTTATGAAAAAACACTATTAAACCCTTGAAAATAAAGGAAAAAAATAAAATCTCTTTTTACATTTAAAACATATTTTTTGTTGAAAAATGTTAAAAAAATAAATGTGTAGGAGTTATGAAAAACTTTTACTAAATTGCACAATTAACTTATTAACCATATTCCT
>ERZ857785.333-NODE-333-length-64937-cov-11.076184_pt1 | contig 64937 bp, 38 predicted proteins | sample MGYA00519763_ERZ857785 | MGnify/ENA primary metagenome ERZ857785 (study PRJEB31778, sample SAMEA3449365) | human gut metagenome | biome: human gut; feature: human-associated habitat; material: faeces | place: United Kingdom | collected 2010/2012 ...
CTATTTTTCATTCCAATCAAACGTCATTAAATAAAATTTAAGTGTTATAGTTGGAACCAATGCTTGGACAACATAATCATTTCTCAATGAACTGTAACTTATACCTAATCAAAAATGTTACCGTCCAATAAAAAATAGTTATTAGATTTAAAAACCTAATAACTATTCTTTATATATTTTTTATGCATTTTGTTCAGAAGTTGTCTCAACACTTTCTTCAATACCATCTGTTGTCTCTTCTAATTCCTTTTCTGTATTAATATGAATATTTTGATATTTTTGCATACCTGTTCCAGCAGGGATTAATTTACCAATAATAACATTTTCTTTTAATCCTACTAAATCATCTACTTTTCCTTTAATAGCTGCTTCTGTTAATACTCTTGTTGTCTCTTGGAAAGATGCTGCAGATAAGAAACTATCAGTTGCAAGTGAAGCTTTTGTAATTCCAAGTAAAACTCTCTTACCTGTTGCTGGACGTTTTCCTTGAGCTATTGCTTCATTATTTTTATCTTCAAATTCATACATATCTATTAATGAACCAGGGAACATATCAGTATCAGCATTATCTTCAACTCTAACTTTCTTAAGCATTTGTCTACCAATTACCTCAATATGTTTATCATTAATATCAACACCTTGGTTTCTATAAACTTTTTGTACTTCTGAAATCAAGTATTCATATACTCCTTCTGGTCCTTTAATTTCTAAGATTTCAGCTGGATTGATAGATCCTTCAATTAATGGTTCTCCTGCTTCTACCATATCTCCATCTTTTACTTTCATTTTTGAACCAAATGGTATTACATAAGATTTAGAATTATCTTTTGAAGTTACAACTACTTCTTTCTTCTTCTTTGTTTCTTTAATTTTTACTTTACCATCAATTTCAGATATAATAGCAAGACCCTTTGGCTTTCTAGCTTCAAATAATTCTTCAACCCTAGGTAAACCTTGAGTAATATCTGCTACACCAGCAACACCACCAGAGTGAATTGTTCTCATTGTAAGCTGTGTACCAGGCTCACCAATAGATTGAGCTGCAATGATACCTATAGATTCTCCTATAGAAACTAAGTCTCTTCTTGCCAATCCCATACCATAACATTTTTGACATACACCATGTTTTGAACGGCATCCTAAAACAGAACGTACTTCTAACTTTTCAATTCCTGCTTCAACAATTTTATTTGCTATTTCATCTGTAATCATTGTATCTTTATCCACAATTAATTCATTTGTTTGTGGATTAATTACATCTTTTACAGGATATCTTCCTACTAATCTTTCTTGCATTTTTTCAATAATTTGATTTCCATCTTTAATATCATAAACTATGATACCTTCTTCTGTTCCACAGTCATGTTCACGAACAATAATATCTTGTGAAACATCAACTAATCTTCTTGTCAAGTATCCAGAGTCTGCTGTTCTAAGAGCTGTATCAGAAAGTCCTTTACGAGCTCCATGGGCTGAAATGAAGTATTCCAATGCATCTAACCCTTCTGCAAATGAAGATTTAATTGGTATTTCAACTGCTTTACCTGTTGTACTTGCCATTAATCCACGAATACCTGCAATTTGTCTTAATTGGTTCATATTACCACGGGCTCCAGATTTAACCATCATATAAATTGGGTTTAATTCGTCAAAATTATCTTCCATAGCATTACTTACTTTTTTAGTTGTATCTTCCCACACATTAATAACAGCGTTATATCTTTCGTCGTTTGTAATTAAACCACGTGCATATTGTTTTCTTATTGTTTCTACTTTCTCATCAGCCTCTTTTAATAATCCTTTTTTAGCTTCTGGCACTTTTACGTCATCCATTGAGAATGTTATACCAGCTAAAGTAGAATATTTAAATCCTAATGCTTTAATATAATCAATTACTTCTGCAGATTCTATTAAACCATGAATACTAATAACCTTTTCAATAATTTGCCCCATAGATTTTTTCATAACTGGGAAACTAATTTCATATTGGAATGGGTCTTTTTCTCTATCAATAAATCCTAAATCTTGAGGAATTCCTTGATTGAATATAATTCTACCTACACTAGTCTCTATTTTTCCTGTTTTAATTTCTCCATCAATTTCTTTTGATACTCTTACAAAGATTTTAGCATGAATTCCAACATCATGGTTTTCAAATGCCATAATTGCTTCATCTGGATCTTTAAAGTATTTTCCTTCACCTTTTTCGCCATCTAATACCATTGTTAAGTAATAACTTCCTAAAATCATATCTAGTCTTGGTACAGCAACTGGTTTACCATCTTGTGGCTTTAACAAGTTATTTGTTGAAAGCATTAAATATCTTGATTCTGCCTGTGCTTCTGGTGATAATGGTAAGTGAACTGCCATTTGGTCACCATCAAAGTCAGCATTAAATGCTTCACAAACTAATGGGTGAAGCTTAATTGCTCTTCCTTCTACAAGTACTGGTTCGAAACTTTGAATACCAAGTCTATGTAGTGTTGGAGCACGGTTTAACATAACTGGATGATCTTTTATAACTTCTTCTAATATTCCCCATACTTCTGGTCTTAATCTTTCGACCATTCTCTTAGCATTTTTTATATTTTGAGCAATTCCACGACCTACTAATTCTCTCATTACAAATGGTTTAAATAATTCAACAGCCATTTCCTTTGGAAGTCCACATTGATATATTTTTAGTTCTGGTCCTACTACGATAACAGAACGTCCAGAATAATCAACACGTTTTCCAAGTAGGTTTTGACGGAATCTACCTTGTTTTCCTTTTAACATATCTGATAAAGATTTTAATGGTCTATTTCCTGCTCCAGTTACTGGTCTTCCACGTCTTCCATTATCAATTAATGCATCTACAGATTCTTGTAACATTCTCTTTTCGTTTCTTACAATAATTTCTGGTGCACCTAATTCTAATAATCTTTTTAATCTGTTATTTCTATTAATAACTCTTCTATATAAGTCATTTAAATCTGATGTTGCAAATCTACCACCATCTAATTGAACCATTGGTCTTAATTCTGGTGGAATAACTGGAACAACATTCATAACCATCCATTCTGGTCTATTTCCAGATATTCTAAATGCTTCTACTGTATCTAATCTTTTTACAAGTTTAACTCTTTTTTGTTCACTAGCTGTTTCTAATTCTTTTCTAATTTGTTTTGATAATTTTTCAAGGTCAATTTGTTCTAATAATTCTCTTAAAGCTTCTGCTCCCATTTTTGCCTTAAAAGAACCTCTACCATATTTTTCTTCTGCTTCATGATATTCTTTTTCATTTAACACTTGACATTTTTCTAATCCTGAAGTTCCTTTATCTACAACTATATAAGATGCAAAATAAATTATTTTTTCAAGGTTTCTTGGTGAAACATCTAACATTAATGCTATTCTACTTGGAATACCTTTAAAATACCATATATGAGCTACTGGTGCTGCAAGTTCAATATGTCCCATTCTCTCACGTCTAACTTTTGATTTTGTAACTTCTACACCACATCTATCACATACAATCCCTTTATATCTTACTCTTTTATACTTACCACAGTGACATTCCCAATCTTTTGTTGGTCCAAAGATTCTTTCACAAAACAAACCATCTCTTTCTGGTTTTAATGTTCTATAGTTTATAGTTTCAGGTTTTTTTACTTCACCTTTTGACCATTCTCTTATTTTTTCATCTGATGCCACTCCTATTTTTAGCTTATTAAAAATATCTAATTCGTCCACTATTTTTCCCCCTAGACTTTTATAATATTTTTTGATTTTAAACATAAAATAAGTCTATCCACCGCTCTTGCAATTCCATCCTGTCGCTTATTTTATGTTTAAAATCTATTAAATTAATTTAAATCTAAACTGATTATTTTTATTAGATATCATCATTATTTAAATCATCATTAAATAATAATTCGTCTCCTTCATCATCTAGTCCTTCAAACAATTCATCACTATCTTCATTTAAAGAATCTTCATTGTTCTCTTCTTCGCCATAACCATCTAGGTCACCGTCTGCAATAACTTCATCTTCAGCTAATATCTTTTTATCTTGATTTGGATCATATTCTATTCCTTCTTCGATGTTTTCTTTTAGTTCTAATTCTTGATTATCTTCTGAATATAATCTTACATCTAGTCCTAAAGATTGTAATTCTTTTACAAGAACTTTAAAGCTTTCTGGAACTCCTGGTTCTGGAACATTTTCGCCTTTTACTATTGCTTCATATGTCTTAACACGTCCTACAACATCATCAGATTTAACTGTTAACATTTCTTGTAAAGTATAAGCTGCACCATATGCCTCTAATGCCCAAACTTCCATTTCTCCAAAACGTTGTCCACCAAATTGTGCTTTTCCTCCTAAAGGTTGTTGTGTTACTAATGAGTATGGTCCTGTTGAACGAGCATGTATCTTATCATCTACTAAGTGATGTAGTTTTAACATATACATTACTCCTACTGTAATTGGGCTTGCAAATGGATCTCCTGTTCTACCATCATATAAAGTCATTTTTCCATCTTCACTCATGCCAGCTTTTGCTAATAATTCTTTTACATCTTCCTCTGTTGCACCATCAAATACTGGTGTAGAAATTTTCCATCCTAATGCCTTTGCTGCGCCACCTAAGTGAACCTCTAAAACTTGACCTAAGTTCATACGAGAAGGAACACCTAATGGGTTTAATAAAATATCAATTGGTGTACCATCTGGCATAAATGGCATATCTTCTTCTGGTAAAACTCTTGAAATAACACCTTTGTTACCATGACGTCCTGCCATTTTATCTCCAACAGAAATCTTTCTTTTTGTTGCAATATAACATCTAATAATTTGGTTAACACCAGGTCCTAATTCGTCTGAATTATCTCTAGTAAATATTTTAACATCAACTATTGTTCCAGCTTCTCCATGTGGTACTCTTAAAGATGTGTCTCTAACTTCTCTTGCTTTTTCTCCAAAAATAGCTCTTAATAATCTTTCTTCTGCTGTTAATTCAGTCTCTCCTTTTGGTGTAACTTTACCAACCAAAATATCTCCTGGTCTAACTTCAGCACCAATTCTAATAATTCCATTTTCATCTAAGTCTTTTAATGAATCATCACCAACGTTTGGAATGTCTCTTGTAATTTCTTCTGCTCCTAATTTAGTATCACGACATTCACAATCATATTCTTCAATGTGAATTGATGTAAATACATCTTCTTTTACTAATCTTTCATTAATTAATATAGCATCTTCGTAATTGTATCCTTCCCATGTTGAGAATGCTACTAATACGTTTTTACCAAGTGCCATTTCTCCATTTTGTGTAGCTGGTCCATCAGCAATGGCATCTCCCTTTTTAACTTTTTCACCTTTTTTTACAATTGGCTTTTGGTTAATACAAGTTCCACCGTTTGTTCTTTTAAATTTACGTAATTTATGTACAACTGTTTTTCCATTTTTATATTTAACAGTTATTGAATCACATGTTACTTTTTCAATTACTCCATCATCTTCTGCTAATACTAAAATTCCTGAATCTTTTGCTGCTCTATATTCTATACCTGTTCCTACAATTGGGCTTTCTGTAATCATAAGAGGTACTGCTTGACGTTGCATGTTTGCTCCCATCAAGGCTCTCTTAGCATCATCATGCTCTAAGAAAGGAATCATTGCTGCTGCAACAGAAACTAATTGTTTTGGTGATACATCTACATATTGTACTTTATCGCTATCTACTTCAATAACCTCATTTTTAAATCTAACTCTAATACGTGGATGTACAAATTTTCCATCTTCATTAACTGGTTCTGATGCTTGAGCAATAATATAGTTATCTTCTACATCTGCACTCATATACTCAACAATATCTGTTAATTTATGTGTTTCTGGATCTACCTTTCTATATGGTGTTTCAATAAATCCATATTCATTAATTTGAGCAAATGAAGAAAGTGCTGAAATAAGTCCAATGTTTGGTCCTTCTGGAGATTCTATAGGACATAATCTACCATAGTGTGTATAATGAACGTCACGTACTTCAAATCCTGCTCTTTCTCTTGTTAATCCTCCAGGTCCTAAAGCTGAAATTCTTCTTTTATGTGTTAATTCTGATAATGGGTTTGTTTGATCCATAAATTGTGACAATTGTGAGCTTCCAAAGAATTCTCTAATTGCTGATGTGATTGGTTTTGTATTGATTAATGTTTGTGGTGTAACTACATCTAAATCTTGAATTGTCATTCTTTCACGAACAACTCTTTCTAATCTTGTTAAACCAATTCTAAATTGGTTTTGTAATAATTCACCAACACAACGAATTCTACGGTTTGCTAAATGGTCAATATCATCTGGTTTTCCTAATCCATGAGAAAGATTTAATAAATAGTTAATAGAAGCTATCATATCTTCTGTTGTAATATGTTTTGGTACTAATTCATCCATTCTTTCTTCTAAAGCTTTTACTAATTCTTCTTCAGATGTATTGTCTATAATATTTTTTAAAACATTATAATTTACTAATTCTTTTATATGTAATTTACTTAAGTCAACTGTTGGTAATACTTTGTGGATATTGCATGTAGAGTTTCCTATAATTCTTACTTTTTTATCTCCAACCATAATATCTACAATGTTAATTCCTGAATCTTGAATTTCTTCTGCTACTTCTTCAGAGATAATTTCCCCTGCTTGTACAAAAACTTCTCCTGTTTCACTATCTACTATATCATTTGCAGATACTTTATCTTTAATTCTTGTAGCTAATGCTAATTTTTGATTAAATTTATATCTACCAACCTTGGCTAAATCATAACGTTTATTATCATAAAATAATCCATTAAATAAATTTCTTGCAGCATCAACTGTTGGAAGTTCTCCTGGTCTTAATTTTTTGTAAATCTCAATTAAGGCTTCATCTTGATCTTTAATAGTGTCTTTGTTTATTGTTGCTTTTAGCATTTCTTCTTCACCAAATAAATCTATTATTTGGCTATCTGTTGCTATCCCAATTGCTCTAAGCAATGTGGTTACTGGAACTTTTCTTGTTCTATCAACACGTACCCAGAATATATCATTACCATCTGTTTCATATTCTAGCCATGCTCCTCTTAATGGCATAACTGTAGAATTGTATGTTCTTTTTCCTGTTTTTGTATCAAATTCTTCTCCATAATAACAACCTGGTGAACGTACTAATTGGCTTACTACTACTCTTTCTGCACCATTAATTACGAAGGTTCCACTATCTGTCATAAGTGGGAAATCACCTAAGTAAATTTCTTGTTCTTTAATTTCACCTGTTTCACGGTTAATTAATCTGACTTTTACATGTAATCTTGTAGAATATGTAGCATCTCTTTCTTTTGCTTCTTCAACTGAGTATTTTGTTTTTTCCTCCATGTAATAATCGAAAAATTCAAGAACTAAATTTCCAGAATAATCTTCAATTGGTGAAATATCCTTTAATACTTCTCCTAATCCTTCTTCTACAAACCAGTCATATGAGTCTTTTTGTACTTTGATTAGGTTTGGCATTTCAATATAATCGCCAACTTTTGCGAAATCTTTACGAGAGGCTTTCTCGTATTTAACTTCTTTAATTTTCAAAAAAATCACCCCATAAAATGTATTTAAGCAGAAATAAATATATTTTATTTAAAAGAAGTCCCTCTCAAATGATAATTTGCTTACTAAGTTTTTAAAATGTCTGCTTTTACATATTAAAATTACTTAGGGCTCCTTACATTTAATTCCTCTTCTTTTAATTTTAAACTTTTGAATTGTAAATTATTTTGATATTAAAAATCAACTTTTTATAAACGGCAACAAAAGAGCTGTTGAAAATCTTTGATTTTTCAACTGGCTCTAGTGTTTCTTTATCTTTTACTTTTGTTAATATTTTTTATTTTAATCACCCTTATTCTTATTTTTAACTTTTTAGGGCATATTTATTATACGAATCTTTAATATGATATCACATTCTACTCATTAATGTCAAGCTTTTTAACACTTTTATCATTATTGTTTTCTTTATCAGATCCTTCTATATTTACATTTAACTCATTCGTATCTTTAATCGCTGTATCAGTATCTTCTATTTTTTCAATATTGGCAGTTACTATTATTTCTATATCTTCTTTTATCTTTTCTATTTCATAAATTACTTCTCCATCAACTTCTTTTCCTGTAAGCTCTATCTCTTCACCTAATTTTTTTACTTTTACAATAATATCTGATATTTCATAACCTTCAACTGCTTGTATTTTAAATTTATATGTATCACCATATTTTATTCCATCTTTTGAGGAGTTCTGTACATCAATAATTTTTATATTTTGTGGTACATTTTTCTCTATTTTATATACATTATCATCTAAATAATGTATATTTTTGCAATACTTTCTTAATATCTCATCAAAATTAACCTTTGCTTTTTCTTGTGCCACATAAATATTTTCTATATTATCTGATCCATAAAAAGCATTTTCGTTTATATTTGTTACAGTAGTTGGTATGTATACTGTTTTTAGGCTTGTACATCTCGCAAATATTCCTGAACATAGACTTGTTACTCCTTCCTTTATTTTCACTTCTTCTAAGCTAGTTGCTCTGTCAAACCCACTATACATACCTCTCATTTCTTTTACATTTATGTATTTCAAGTTTTTACATCCATAATATGCACATGAAGCATAACCACTGCCTTCATAATCGCCAGTATTAATTAAAGATATACAATTAGCAAATGCTCCCTCTCCCAAACTAGATATTTTTCCTACAATCTCTTTTATCTTTATGCAATTTAAAAAAGCATAATAATCTATTGATATACCTTTTTGTCCAACATATAACTTTCCATCAAATCCCGTACAATTTTGAAAAGTACTTTGATATATACTTGATAACTCTTCTGGAATAACTAAATCTCCTGTAAATCCACTACAATTAGTAAACGCTCCAGTTGCTATATATTCTACTTTTCCTAAATTTAATTTTCCATTAAACTTATCACAATTAATAAATGCTTCCCTATTTATTCGAGTAACACTATTAGGCATGGTTAAATTTCCTATAAAGTGTGAATTTGAAAATGCACATGCTTCTATACTTTCTATTCCTTCTTCTAAAACCAATGGAATCTCACTTGTACATCTTTCAAAAGCATGTTCTGATATCTTTTTAATACTACCTGGCACTGTTAATGTTCCTTTTAATTTTGAGCACCCCATAAAAGCATACTCTTCTATTTCTGTAACTGTATTTGGAATTTCTACTTTAGTATTTTTCCCTGGCAAGCATCTTATCAATATTGTTTTATTTTTATTATATATAATTCCATCTTCGATTGTAAAATATGGATTATCTTGTGATATAGTAACTGTCTCTAAGTTATTACATCCATAAAATGCCTTTTCTGTAATATGATATACTGTTGATGGTATATGAACAGATTTTAAATTTTCAGCTCCTAAAAATGTATAATCTCCAATTTGTCCTACTCCTTCTTCTATTACAAAGCTAACAATATCTTTATCTTTAATATGACTTTCTACAAATCCACTACTAATTTTAGTTTCATAAAATGCTCCTGCTCCTATGAATTCCATAGTTCCAAGTATATTAACTTTTTCTAAATTACTACAACTTGAAAATGCACCTGAACCAATTCTAGTAAAATTTTTTGGAATCGTTATTTCCGTCAAACTTTGGCACTTACTAAATGAATTAGCTCCTATACTATATTTTCCATCATATTCTTCTGATACATCTAATATTGTAATATCAGATAATTTTATACAAGAATAAAAAGCATTATCTCCTATACCTAATGCACCACCTAATAATTGTACCTCTTCTAAATTACTACATTGGTAAAAAGTATTATCTTTTATTTCTATTGGATTAGATATACTCACTTTTTTTAAGCTAGAACAATTAGAAAATGCACCTTTTCCAATATTTGTAACTGCATTAGGAATATTAATATCTTGTAATTTATCGCATCTCGAAAAAGAATAATCCTTTATTTCTTTTAAATTATCAGACAATTTTACACTTGTTAAATTATTACACCCTGAAAACACATCTTCTCCCATATATGTAACACTGTTTGGTAATTCTATACTAGTCAATCCTGTGCAATCATCAAATGCATAATCTCCAATATATACTACAGTATCTGGTATTTCTATGTTAACTAAGTTCTTTTTATTTTCAAAACATCGTGCAACTATTGAAATCGTTCCTTCCTTTATTACTATATTGGTATTTTCAGGCATTTCTCCTTTATAGCTATATAAAATATTATTTATATATAGCTCTCCATAAGGTTTTTTATCATACCAAATAGTACTATCAAAAGCATATTTTCCTATTTCTGTTACTGTATCTGGTATCGTTATATTATCTAAGTTAGAACAATCATAAAATGCATAGCAACCTATACTAGTTACTTTATTTGGTATCTTTATACTTGTCAAACTTTCACATCCATCAAATGCCTGGTTACCTATTTTAGTTAAAGCACTATCTTTATCAAATTCTATACTTACTATATTACTGCATGACATGAATGCCCCATACCCAATTTCTTTAACAGTCTTTGGAATTGTTACATTTTTCAAATTCTTATTTCCATCAAATGCATTATCTTGAATTTTAGTTAATGGATATCCATTTAAGTATGATGGTATATATAAATTTTCTTGTATTTCTCCCGATTCATATTTTATTTCTACTATCTCATCATTTTCTAAAGTATAATCCCATGTTATTTTATTTTCATCTGTAACTTTTCCAGTATATGCATTAACTTGGTCACTTCTTAAAAACATACAAGCAACAGCAACTATACTTAATAATATTATCTTTTTTACTTTTGGTTTCATATTACTTATTCCCTCCTTTCCTTCTTTTACTTATTATTATTACATTTATAGAAATAGCTATAATTAATACTATTATTACTGCAATTATATAGTCTCCTGTATGCGGATTTATTATATTACTTATTTTATTAGTAGTATTATCTGTTTCTTTTACATTATTTGAAGGTTTATTATCATTTGAAATATTCGTATCATTATTATCATCTTTTTGGTCTGTATTATCTGTATTATCTTTATTTTCTTCATCTTTTTTATCTGTATCATCTGGTTTTTTCACTTCTTCTTTTGCATAATAATATTTTACTATTATTGCCTCTTCTTCAAATTGACCTTTTGCATTTTGTGGAATAGGTTCAACTAAAACATAATCTTTTATGTCTTTTGGAATTGCAACATATTCTTCTCCAACTTCGCCTTCTTTTATTTGTTCTTCTGATATTTCTTGATTTGTTTCTTTTCCAAGATATTTTATTATAACTTTTGATTTTATTTTTTCAAACTCAACAGTTATATTTTTATTTTCTTTAATGTTTTCTAATTTGTCTATAACTACTATTCCCTCATCATTCGCATTAATTTCTATTTCTTTTTCATTTATTTTTATTTTCGAAATTTTATATCCACTATATGGTACAATTTCTATTTTCTTTTTTGAATCTTCTCCATGTTTCACTATTTCGTATGCATCTTTCCCCTGTCCTGATATAGTTCCACCATCATTTATAACATTAGTTTTTACGATATACTCTTTTAATTTATAATAATATACTACATTTATTTCTGAGCTATCTAAACTATCTAAAATTGTACCACTTCTATTTTCTGGTTCTTTAAATAATTCATATCCATCTGGTATATTATCCATTCCCTGAGTCTCATATTCTTCCCCTATATTTTTATATTGTATATTATCATCCTGCATATACTCATTTGTTTCCATATTAATATAACTAGTTACTATTTTTACTGGATTCTCATTATAATAATATGTTACTTGTGTTGTTTCATTTGTTATTTTTCCGGTGGCATTTACTGGTAATTTTTCAGTATTTAAGCTATAATTTGCAATATATTCCTTAGGATTCGTCACATATTTATCATTAATATTTCCTCTTATTATTTGCTTATCAGCAACTTCTTCTGTTGTGTCAGTTTTATAATGATTTACAATTATTTCTCCCATTTTAGATTCTTCTATAAATGTCGCATATACATTTTTATTTTGTGTAACATTCTTAAACAATGGAATCTTTACACTATTATCTTCTTCCTCAGAAAAATTAATATTTTCGCCATTAACTGATATACTTAAAACTCTATACCCATCATTTGGAGTAACAACAATTTCTTTTGTTGCATCTTTTCCATGTTTTACTTTTTCATATAAAAAATCTTCACTTCCGCTTATCTTTCCATTTTCTCCACATGCTGTAGTTATTTCATATTCCTTTAAAGAATTATATACTTTTATTTCTGTTTTTTGTGGTATAGATGCTGCCCCTTTGTTTATTTCTAATAAAGTTGTTGCACTTATTCTTTCTGAGTTCAATTCTATTGGTATTAATATTTCATCATTATTTGTTACTGTTACATTTTTAATTGATTTTCTATATGAATAGTAATCACTATCATAATTCACGATTTTTTTATTGAATTCATATTTACTTTCCAATTCAAACTCAGGTGAATATTTATATATACTTTTTTCTCCTTGAATCACATAACTTCCATCTTTCAATTTCAATATTCCATATAATCTTCCTACATTCCAATGTGATATATCTTCAGTTTCTACTTCTTTAATCCATTCTAATTCACCTTGTTTACTATACTTAGCAATTACTGCTGATATTGAATCATCACCTCTTGCTGCATTTGTATATACTCCATATTCTGCTCTTTCTTGAGTTGTTCCTACAAATAGATATCCTCCATCATTATCTATACAACCATCCTCAAGTACATTAACTGAACTATAATATCCATGTGCTGTTTTTCCAAGTTTCTTTACCCATAACAAATCTAGATTTTTATCAAGTTTTAATATCCATCCTCCCTCATACTGCGAATTCGTAGAATAAACTATAAAATTGCCATTATTATCCTCCATTATCTTTGCACATTCTACACCATTAATTTCTCCTCCAGTGAAAAATTCTTTTTGTCCAATATAATCTCCTTGTAAAGTATATTTAAAAATCCCAATTGTAGGTCTTGAACTACCTCCTTGTTGAGCAGATTCTATTGTATCATTATAAGAATTTTTTCCAACTGCAACCATGATATAATTATCTTTGCTTATTATAATATTTCCAGCATTTCCTTTAGCAGGAACAATTTGATTCCACTCACTTTCTCCTTTATAATTAAATTTACTTAAAACTATCATTTTTTCATCATCATGCGAATAACCTTTACTAGCAAGTGCAATATACCCCCCATCATTAAGTTGTATTACTTGATTATAAGAACAATAATAATTACCAATTGATTCATCAATTAATTCATTACTTTTCTCCCATTCAACCTCAAACTGTGAATTGTATTTAGTAATTTTTCTACCACACACTCCTACATATCCGCCATCATTTGTTTGACTCATACTTGTCTGCTTAATATCTGAATATTCAGCTTTTATAGTTATTTCACTTTCTCCTTTTTGGCTTTCATCAATCCCAAAATAATATGTATGTTCTTCTAAACTTCCTAAATAGTAACCTTCAAGAGCCTGAACTTCTATTACTTTATATAATCCTGACTCTAAGCTTTCTTGAATTCGTCCTTCTTCATCTGTTTCAAGAACTCTATATTTTACTTTGTTTATAAATTCTTCTTTTCCAACAACTTGTCCATTAATATTTTTAGCCTCTGATAAACTCTCACTTCCATCTTCATTTTTTTCAACTTTATATATAGCAAATTTTACTCCTTTTAATAGTTTTCCAGTCTCTTCATCTTCTTTTATTATCTCAAATGTTTTTTCATTATCCATTTGAACATAAACTATATTATTTACTACATTTGGTTCTTGTTTGAAATTACCTTGTGTCACTGCAAATTTTAAATTTCCATCATTATCTTTAGTTGCAATAAACTTTATTTCTTGTTCATTTAATACATATCCTTTAGCAGCTTCTATTTCTTTTATTGTGTATTCATATCCTGCATACAAAGTTAGTTCAATTTCTCCATTTTTATCTGTCAAGTATTCTTTTCCTTCCTCCGGAAACCATTTACCTTTAATATTAAACTTAGTATTTGGTACTACATTATCACTATTTTTTTGATATTTAGTCAAATTAAGCGTATACGCATCTTCTTTTTCATTTTCTAAAACTGTTGATAATACTGGAACTTTTCCACTCTCTTTATTAATACTAATTTCCTTGAATTTGTTATCTAAGTCATATGCTATATATTGTTTGTTATTGCTTTGAACTTTAAATCTTATTTCTTCATTTATTTCCTTATATCCTTCAGCATATATTTCTTTTAAAGTATAAATTTCATTTTGGTATAATCCTGATATATACACACTTCCATCGTTTAGAGTTTGTATTATTACTCCATTTTCTGAAATTCCTTTACCTTTTAATAAAAACTTAACATTACCAATCTTATTTTGAGTTTCTGTTTCTGTTTTTACTAAATTTAAAGCATATTTAACTTTGTTTTCTAATGATAATTTAACTAGATTTTGTTCATTTATAACTTCCTGTTCCTTAAATTCTCCAGCTACATTTTCTATACTTAAAGTTCCATCATTAGCATTTACTTTTATCTTTCTTTCAGTAGAATCACATTCATAATTTGATGTAACATTAGTTTTTGTTATCTTATACTCTTTTTCTACATATAAATTTTTGATTTTTAAATTACCATTTTCGTCTGTTGTTCCAATTATGTTCTCTTTTCCATCTGATATATTATATGTAACACCTTTAACAGTTTCTGCTGTAAATTCTTCATAATCTGTTATATCTAAATTATATTTTTTAGCAACTAGAATTCCTAATTTATTTGTTTCAACTCTTTGATATAACTTTCCTTCATTAGTATCTAAGTTGAAATATACCGCATGTGTTGAATAAGAATTTTGATTATATTCTACATTATCTGGCAAATTTATTTCATATACAAATGAATATTTATCACCAATTTTTAAAACCAATTGGCTTAAATCAATAAAATATGATTTTATTTTTGAAAAATCACTAGGACTCTCAACCCATTCATTATTACTATCTTTTAAATCTCTTGTTACATTATCTTTTTCCGAATAATATATTTTCACCTTATCTTTTAATTCTTCTGGAATTTCTATTCCTTCAGAAAACATAGATGTAGAATAATCAGATCCCATATTATTTCCATCTATTACATATGTATTATCTCTAAATGGTAGTTTTCCAACTATTACAACATCTCTTATATCACCACCTGAATAATTATTAAATATTTTTATTTCTATTTTCTGAGTTTTGCTCAAGTCACTTTTGTCTATTTCTAGATTTTCTGACTCTTTTGCTATCGCATTGCCATTTTCGTCAATAATATTCTCTGTAGTAATTAAATTGTTAGGTGCCATAATATTTACACCTGTTTTTGCATATGCAACTACATCATTTGTATCTCCATTGTTATTAATATCATAAATATCTGATTTCGTATGGTCTACCTCATATACTTCATTTTCTGGATTACTTGCATATACTTCTATATTATAATTGTCAGTTTTAGTCATAGGGTCACATCTTATAGTCATATATAAACTAATTGCAAAGTTTATTGGTTTTTCATTTTGAGTATCTATTTGTATATAGATATTTCCATCTTGCTCATATTTGCTATATTTTGATATATTTACATTAGAACTATTAGTTCTTATTTCGTCTATATTAGCATTTACTATCTGAGAAGGTAATTTCACTAAAAATTTACCATCTTTCCAACTTTGTACGCAATTATTACTTGCTTCTATATCTAGGCAAATTTGATTTTCTACTTGGCTAGAAATATTCTCTTTATTAGTTGACACACTTATAATAGAAGAAGGAGTTTTAAAATCAGTAACAGCTGTCGCATGTACAGTATTATTACATATTGCTGTACTGTAATTATAAATATAATTATATTTAAGTAATTCTTCTTTAGTTATAGAATTACTTAATGCTAATGAATCTATCTTTTTCATATTATTAACCTTAATGTTTCCATTTTCACCAGGTTGAACACTACTAGTTTCTATCCTTATAATCTTAACGTCATCTGAATAATAATATTTTTCATCCCAATTGCTCTTATAAAATGTTTTTATTAATTCATTCGTTTCATTATTGTATAATTTTATTGTTCCATTTTCTCCTAATAGACTTTGTATATCTCCTGAAAAATATATTCCCACATTCTTTATACAATTTGTTTCCATACTACCTAGAGTATCTGATTGCTCTTGTTTTATCACTATTACATCATCCTGAGTATTTTTCATTCGTAATATCTGCCATGTTACTTCATATGTATCATCTTTTATATCTTGTACCCCTTTGTAAACATCTAATACATTTTTCTTATTTAATTTTTCATTTACACTTGTACTATATGCATATTCTCTTGTTTCTACTTCCGAGAAATATAATATTGCTTGAATTTCTCTTTCAGCAGTATTACTTTTCACTATTCCATCTTCATATAAATTCAAATTATTATATGCCTCATAATAAGCTGATACTGGAATATTTAATATATAATTTCCATCTTCCATACTTGAAATTGCTTCTTGCGGATATTGTACCTCAAGTTGGAAAATATAATTTCTCTTTATTGGATTTTCTATTGTTCCATCTGAATATATTTGACTTGATCTTTCTATATGAAATTCCCTTGTATCTTTATCATATTCACCATTTTGAACAGAAACTTCAATAGGTGAATATCCATTTAATTGTGGAATTGTCCCTTGTACGCATAACTTTGAAAGCATTAATTTTTTCTGCAATTCAGACACTTCTACATTTAACTTAATACTTGAATTTTCTTTATCTAATATACATTTTTGAGATACACTATCTATATTAGCAGTTACATCACCATACCAATCTACTGTTAAAAACACATCTTTCTTTATTTCTTGTTCTTCTCCTTTGCTGTTTACATATGTCCCTTCTAAAGTTATTTTATTATCTTTTCTTGAATAATTATTTATATTTCCAGATTGTATTGCATATGCTTTTGTTGAAGAATACTTATAATCTCCACTTAAAATTAACCCTTGTATTAGTGCATTAGTTCCTTCTTTTATTTCTCGTAAATCTATAGAGTTTACATTAGATGAAATATAATTTCCATTAATTACATTATCTGCAACTAATGAAGTTGATAAAAAAAAGTTCTTTCCATCTATTTTTATTTTTGCATCCTTTAACGTTCCCTCTGAATTTACATTAAGTTGCATATACAAAGTGTCTTGACTTCCAATTTCTTTACAAGTACCTCTAAGTTTTTCTGCTTTTCCATCTCCATCTAAATCTTTTAAAACATAAGCATCAAACTTAACAAAATCACTTTGTGTTTTATCGTCATCTTCTTCAACTTGAGTATATGATTTAGCTACCTTCATTTCTGCTTCATTTATATTTTTAGAATTTTTTACACACATACTCAATATAATACTGATTAAAGTAATAATCATAAGTACGACTATTAAAATTATTTTTGCTTTTTTATTTTCTTTAAATTTAAACATATTTCTCCCCCTAATGACACTATTATCTTATTTAATTATTTCATAATAAAAAAAGCTTTTCAATATTACTATTTTTATACTTTTCTAGCTTTCTTACGGATACTATCTCTCACTAACTTATTACTTTTCTATTTCTTTTATTTAACATTATTGTAATAAAATTATACCTAATCTTTATTAATCCTTTATAGCCGTAGCAATTTATCAAACCACAAAAAAATATTGAGACAGAAAATTTGAATTTCTTCTATCTCAATATCAATTTTTTATCTCTCATACATTATCTAACACTTACATATAAATTCATCAAGATTTATATATCCAAAGTTATTATTTCAAAAATGCACCAATAGCACCAAACACTCCTGCAGATGCTAGCCCCATTATAATTCCAGCTAAAACAACTCCTGCCATAACCGCAATAACACTCTTTTTAAAATCCATATCTAAAAGGCTTGCTGCAAGTGTTCCTGTCCAAGCTCCTGTTCCAGGAAGTGGTATACCTACAAAAAGAAACAATGCCCAATATAATCCTTTTCCTGCTTTTTCTTGTAATTTCTTTCCGCCTTTTTCGCCTTTTTCTAAACAAAATTTAAAGAATTTTCCGATAATTTTTTTGTCTGCTCCCCATACTAAAACTTTTCTAGCAAAGAAAAAGATAATAGGTACAGGCAACATATTTCCTATAATACAAATTATATAAAGTGGTATTATTGGAAGTGCATCTCCCCATAAATTACTTAGTCCTACTGGAACTGCTCCTCTTAATTCAATTAACGGTACCATTGATATAAAAAATACTAATAAATATTTTTTTAGCATATAACTTCTCCTTTTCATTTTTATTAATTTTAATAAAATAATATTTTATACATGATAAATACTATACATGATAATTCACAAAAAAACAAGTACATTAAATATATTTTTTTATCTTTCATTTCCATCTTTTTCTGTAATGCTTTGTTCTTTGTTTTTCGACTCAAGACCCCACTTAACTCGTTGTATATTTTCATTCAACAACTCTGCTATATCTACTTCACTTTTTCCCTCTTTATGCATTATCTTAATTTCATTATTCAACTCTTTTTGTTTATTTACCTCTTTAATTGCATCAACAGTATATAAATGTAAGTTCTCTGCTATTTGTTCTACACTCATTCCATTTTTTAGATATTTCATAATATTATAACTTAATTCTTGTTCTTCAATTCCAGACATAATCCTTTTCTCGTCATTTTTGTTTGGCAATTCATAGTATATCTCTCTTACAATCGCCTTTGCATTTGTAAATCTACTTAATTGCACATATATTTGTATTAGCTCTTCAATTTCTCCACGATTTGGCTTACGATAATTCTTTATAATTATTCTATTTCTTAATCTTTTTAATTCTTCTTTGTCATATTCTTCTCCACTCATAATCTTCTTTTTTATTTCTAATAATTTTTTTGACGTCTTACTAACTATCATCTTTTCTTTAACTTCTTCTTTTCCCTCTTTAATTATTTTTGAAGTACTATTAACTTTCCTCACTTGAACATTAAGTCTTCTACTATCCTCATTCCCTATTTTTTCTGTTTTCTTAGAAATTTCTCTTTTACTTTTTTCAATTATTTCTGTAACTTCTTGTGGCGTTATATTTACCGTATTAGCTATTTCGCTTATCTTCATTCCTCTCACATACATATTAATAATGAATCTTTCTGTTATATCATTTTTCATAAAATCTTCCTCCTTATCTAATATTTTTAATATGATTTACTACTTTCGATTTCTGTTTCTTTCTTTTTTATTTTCTCTGCCAATTTAAAATCTACATAGTCTTCTACTAGTATTCTAACAACTGCACTAACTGGCACTGCTAGAAACATTCCTAACATTCCAAAATAAGCTCCCCCAACTGTTATCGCAAATATAACTAATAATGGACTTACTTTTAATGATTGTCCCACAATTTTAGGATTAATAATATTAGCATCAATTTGTTGTAATATGATAACTACAATCAACATCCAAATTGCTTGTGTTAATCCTCCTGTTATTAAGGTTATAACTGCAGATATTGCAACAGCAATGATAGCACCTACATATGGTATCATATTAAATAGTCCTATAAAAAATCCTAATAATGGTGCATATTTTATTCCCATTATTGTCATCGCTATAGTTACTAATATTCCAACCACTATTGCATCTAAAAACTGACTTGCTATAAATTTAAAGAATATTTCATTTGAATTGTTAAAATATTTATCAATATTTTTATATGTTCTATCTTTAAAAATTGCACAAGCAAATTTCTTTAAAAAGCCTAATATTTCATCTCTTTCTGATAAGATATAAACTGATACAATTACTGCTACAAATATATCAAATATACTTGTTACTGCATTAACTGCTCCTATAGCATATTGTACAATCATGTCTAAATTAAAATATTGCTTAATATTTATATTTTGTATATTAGTTATTACATCTTGAGCCCAATCACCCTTTAATATTGAATCTGATGGTAAATTGTTATAATTATTTATTGCTATCTCAAAATATCCTTGCATATTATTTACTAAGTCCTTTATACTTTCTATTACAACTGGTAAAATAACACTAACTAATATAATAATTAATATTGCTACAATAAAGTATACACTTATTATGCTCATTCCTCTTGCATTTTTCTTTATAAATTTTCTTTTTGATTTTTTATATGCTTCTTCCATTTTTTTGCAAGGAATATAAAGTAAATATGCTATAAATATTCCCACAAAGAATGGACTTATAATCCCAAAAAATTTTCCTATTACATCAACTACGTCTCCAAAATTATCAAGAGCTTTGTATACAATAATAATTGCAACACCAAGTAAAAACCAATATATCCATTTTTTAAAATGATTTCTAATTTCACTCATTTTCATTTCATTCCTTCCTTATATTTCTATTTCTAATTCTACAGGGCAATGATCACTTCCCATTACATCTTCATCTATTTTTGCTTCTTTTATTTTATTTTTTATATCATTTGAAACAATAAAATAGTCAATTCTCCATCCTACATTCTTTTCTCTTGCCTTTCTCATATAAGACCACCATGTATATACATTTTCTTTGTCAGGATATAAATATCTATATGTATCTATAAAACCTGCTTTTAATAGTTCAGTCATCTTATTTCTCTCTTCATCTGTAAATCCTGCACTTTTATGATTTGTCTTAGGGTTTTTTAAATCAATTTCTTTATGTGCTACATTTAAGTCTCCACACATAATAACTGGTTTTGATTGGTTTAGTTTTAACAGGTATTTTCTAATTTCATCTTCCCATTCCTGTCTATAATCTAATCTTTCTAATTCTCTTTTAGAATTTGGTGTGTATATATTTACAATATAAAATTTTTCATATTCTAATGTAATTACTCTTCCTTCTCTATCATGTTTCTCTATTTCTATTCCATATTTAACATCTATTGGCTCTTTTTTTGTAAATATTGCTGTTCCAGAATATCCCTTTTTTTCAGCACTATTCCAGTAACTTTTGTAACCTTCAAATTCTAATTCGATTTGGTCTTTTTGACATTTTGTTTCTTGAATACAAAAAATGTCACTGTTTGCTTTTTGAAAAAATTCTTTGAATCCTTTGTTTATACATGCTCTTATTCCATTTACGTTCCATGAAATTAATTTCATTTTTACACCTCTTATTATAACCTTGTTTCTTTACCTATTTTACTATATTTCAGGCTAAATGGCAACCTATATCAAATAGAAAATATCTCAGTTAATTAAATTATTAACTGAGATATTTTTCACATTAAATTTATTGTGCTACACTAACAGGTAAGTATTTTACTCCCCATTGTAATGCTGCTGAATGAGAACTTACATAAATGTCAATTCTATTTCCTTTTATCGCTCCGCCTCTATCTTCTACTGTGTAGATATGTCCACCTATATTTAGTTTTGTTCCAAATGCAAATTTCGATGGTGCTGCAACTGTTCTTCCTGCTGTTGCTTGTGTTCCTGATGCTGTTCTTCCTGTAGTTTTACCACAACATTTGCTACAAGAACAATACGCTGTGATTTTATAAGTTTCTCCGTCAATTACTGCTGTAGTTGTTGTTCCTGATGTTCTTGGTAAATCAGCACTTCTAGATGTTTCTACTTTCTTTTGAACTTGAACAATTTTATTTACAGGCTCTTGAACTACTACTTCTGATATAACTGTTTTTTCAATTTCTACTTCATTTTGATATTTTATTTTATATGTTACTTCTTTTATTCCGTCTTTTCCTTCTTTTAAAACTTTATTAGTTGTATTTGAGTCTGCACTAGTTGAATTTTTTGTTATTGTCTCATATGGGATTGCAACTTGCTCTACTACTATTTTTTCAGTGATTGGAGCATAATTTTGTAATAATTGTTCTAAAGTTGTTTCTGCACCTTCTTCTGATATTTTGGCTATTTTAACCTCATTGTATGACTTATCTGTTATTTGAATATTTTGACCAGCTGATATTTCACTATCTAAGTCTGGTATTGTTTTTTGATCTTCTTTTAATACAATATTATTTTCTTCTAATACTTCCGATACTGTAGTTTTTGAAGTTAATGCTGTCATTTCATATCCATTTTGAAGAATAATTTTTATATCCTTCAAGTTGGTATTAACTGCCATAACTCCTATTCCTGATATTAAAATTAATATAATACTTACACATATAATCTTTATTATAGAAATTGAAGCTTTTTCTTCTCTTTTCATAAAAATTTATTACCTCCTTTTTGGCAACACATTTATTATACTCTTTTTTCTTATTTTTGTCAAATTTGGACTTTTCCACTTTTTTCTTAACTATATAAGCATTTCTTTATATTATATGTCCTCCTGTTAAAAATATTACTTTTAATTACTTATTATAACTTCTAATTTATAATCTGTGAATAATAAATGCTTGTTATCTATATACAATTTTTTGTATTTTTTATTGTATAAATTCAAGTAATATGTTATTATATCGTTATATATTATTAAAAGAGGAGGAATAATAATGACTATTTGGATTATATTAGGAATCGTTGTAGTTCTAATAATTGCAGTTATTGGAATGTACAATAGTTTAGTTCAATCTAAAATAAAAGTTGATAATGCTTGGAGTCAAATAGATGTACAATTACAAAGAAGGTTCGATTTAATACCTAACTTTGTAGAAACAGTAAAAGGTTATATGACTCATGAAAAAGAAACTTTTGAAAAGATAGCTAGTCTTAGAACTTCATGGGCAAATGCTAATAGTGTTTCTGAAAAAGCTGAGCTAGACAACCAATTATCTACAACTTTGAAAACAATTATGGCTGTTTCAGAAAACTATCCTGAATTAAAGGCTAATCAAAATTTTTCAGAATTATCAGAAGAATTAAGAAATACAGAAAATAAAATTTCTTTTTCTAGACAATTCTATAATGATACTGTAACAATGTATAATACAAAGTTACAAGTATTCCCTTCTAATATCATTGCTGGAATGTTTAATTTTAAAGCTCGTGATTTATTCAAAGCTGAAAGTGATGAGGCTAGAAGAAATGTAAAAGTTGATTTTGGAAACAATAACTAAATAGCCGAAAAAACACTAAAGAGCTCTTAAATGAGCTCTTTAGTGTTTTATTTTTTTATATTAAATACATCTTTTGCATTCTTATATGTGACACTAGCTACCTCTTCCAAAGTTATCTTCTTAACCTCAGCTATTTTTTTTGCCATATATTTTACATTTCTTGGATCATTTCGTCTTCCCCTCAAAGGTTCTGGCGACAAGTATGGGCTATCTGTTTCAATTAAAACTTTGTCCATTGGTACCATCTCTATAATTTCATTTGCATTTTTAGAATTTTTAAAAGTAATTGGACCAGCAAAAGATATATAGAATCCTAACTTTAATCCCTCTTTTACTAATTCACGATTTAATGGACAACAATGAAATATTCCTTTCTTTTGTACTTTATTATCCTTCAAAATTTCTAAAGTATCCATAACTGCTTCTCTTGTATGTATTACTATTGGAAGCTGTAATTCATTAGCCATTTTTATTTGCTCCATAAATGCTATTTTTTGTAATCCTTTGTTTTCTTTATTCCAATAATAATCTAATCCTATTTCACCAATTGCAACTACTTTATTATTTTTCTTCACTAAATTAGATATTTCAGCTAAATCTTTCCACAATTCATCTTCTGTTTGTGGAATATCATTTGGAGAAATACCACAAGTAGCATAAATAAATTCATATTTTTTAGACAATTCTACTGCTTTTTTTGAACCCTCTAAGCTATATCCAGCAGATACAAAATTTTCTATCTCATCATTATGTATCTTTTCAATTATTTCTTCTCTATCATCATTAAATTTTTCATCATCTAAATGTGCATGACTATCAAAAAATTTCATATAAAACTACCTTCCTAAAACTGTCACATTTGCTACCGCATATTCCTTACAATGTGATATACTCAAATCTATATTTTCAATATCTTTTAAATCAATTCCTATAATATTTAATTTTGGTCTTCCTTGTTTGTCATTTACAACTTCAAAGTCCTTCCAACAAACCTCATATTTATCTTTTATCTTCCATGAAATAGCTTTAAATGCAGCTTCTTTTGCAGCAAACCTAGCAGCATAGTGCTGATATTTCTGTGACTTTTTTTCTTCACAATATTCAATTTCTTTTTTAGTATAGACTCTTTCTAAAAACTTTGCTCCAAGATTTTCTATACTTTCTTTAATTCTTTCTATCTCAATAATATCTATACCACATGTAACTTTCATTTTTATCCCTCATTGTTTCATTAATGTTATAAAGTTTAGTATGTTAAATAGCAATGATGCCACTAATATCACCGCAATTAGTATTGTTACTGTTTTATTTTTTTCTATATTTAAGTCTTTATATAAAACATCATATTTATTTTTCACTTCTCCATATAGCTTTTCTAACTCAAATGTTTCTTGCATTCTGTGATTTAATACTGTTCCAATTTCATCTTCTGTTATTTCTTGAATCCATATTTTTTTAGTAAAATCTATAAATTCTTTTCTTGCTTTTTTTACTAGTTTTGGATTTTTAAACTTCAACTGCAATTTTTTTAGATATATTTTTTTATATAAATTCAATATGTATGTATAAAAGTATTGATTTTCATATTCATCTGGAAGAATTGTATAATTATTCATATCACTGCTTGAAGAAAATAATGTACACCCTAACTTAGTTAAGCCTACTTTTGCATATTTCCATTTTGAAAGTATTTTTATTTTTTCTTTTTCCATTTCATAATTTCTGCTATTATCTGCTGGTAATATATTAGCATACTTTATAAAATTGTGTTTTATTTTATCAAATTCATTTGTACTGTTCCATGCTTCTTGATCAATACATACATATGAATATGTCAAAAATCTTTCTGTATCAATATCTAGTTTAATAGCTCCTATATTAGAACCTGTAATATTTCTAATAAACTCTTTAAATGTTTCTACTTCATCAAAATCTCCTGTTTGTAAACGAATGTTATCATATGTATCTAAAACAGAAATATCTTGATTTATATCTCTAAATTTATAATTAAAATTTAATAAATCTGCAAATTTAGAATCTTCATCAATATTTGTTTTAATCACTAAAAAGCATATTCCTGTACTAAAGCATATAACTTCTACTTTCTGAATTGTAAAGAAAATTCCTTTTCTATCATCTACTTTTCCTTGTATATCTTTTTTTAATGTATATTCGAAAATATTACAAGAATATTTACTAAGAATAGCGGCTCTTGTTTCTATTGGTAATTCTTCCAACCTTTTCAACTCACTACTTCCAAAACTAAAACTAGAAAATAGTAATTCTTTTGTATTAGGCAAGAAATATTTATACATAGTATAATCTTTTTCCTTTTGAAATACCTTTAATTTAAAATCCTTATCTTTTAACATTTTTAATAAATATTTGTGATACTTTCCATCTTTTATAATAAATGGATGTACAAAATATGTATATTGATAATTTATCTTTAGTTCCATTTTACCACCTTATTTTCATTTAAAATGATATTATTTTTTAGTCAACAATAATTATAATTGATTATAATAATTCATATTAATATCTTTTCCTAAATGCCATCTTCCTATAAAGTCAACTTTTAAATAATCTTCTAATTCGTATGTTGGTTCTTGAACAACATTACCTTTTTGATCAATTGCTCCCCATTTTCCGTCTTTTTTTACTGCTACATATCCATATGTATTTTGTTGTGTAGCATCATCATATATATAATCTACTATAACTTTTCCATCTTTATCAACAAATCCATATTTTCCGTTTTTCTTACTTATAAATAAAGTATGAGAATTAAATATATCTGATTCATTTTTTGCTTCAAATTTAAAATTATAGTATTTATGTTCTTCATCTTGTCTTATTTCTATATACCCTTTTTCAGTATCAATATCAAGTAATATTCCTGTCAATTTTACAGTATATGTATTGTCAATTATATCATTATTAAATTCTGCATCTTCTGCAATATATATATCTGCTTTTTCATTATAATATATAGAATTATATTTAAGTTCTACTTTAATATCTTTTTGTAAATCAATAACTCCGTATTTTCCGTCTTTCTTAGCTATAAATACTCCAGACTTTGCTTCACTCAAATATTCATAACTTGCTTCTATAGTTACTTCTCCTGTTGTTTTCATTACACCATATTTATTATCTTTTTTATATATAATTCCATTATCTATATTTTTCAAAATTTCTGTTATTTCATCAAATCCAGTTGTTAATATTTCTGTTCCATCTTTTTTTACTAATATTTGTTTTCCTGATTTTTTTACAACATAATAATCATTTCCATATACCTTAGCAATTTCGTCATATTTCATATCTAAAATAATATTTCCTGAGAAATCAACTATTCCATATTTTCCTTCTGTGTTTTTTACAATATATCCTGATTTATTATCTTTTCCTAGATTAGTAATATCTGCATATTCTGTTTTTAAAATAACTTTTCCTTCATCATCTACTATTCCATATTTTCCATCTTTTAAAATCTTTAACGCATTTTTTATTCCTGATAATGCACTAATTTGGTCATATTCACATGATAGTAATTCTTTGCCTGATAAATCTATTATTCCGTACTTACCATTTTTCTCTACTTTTAAAACATCATCTTCATACCACAAATTATCTTTTTCATCTTTATTTTGAATTGCTTCTATTTTGTCATAATCTTTAAAGATTTCCTCATTTTTGCTATTTAATGCCTTTGTTTTGTAAGTTCCTGTAGTATAATCCACATCATATGTACATAAAAACACATCGTTTTTGCTATTTGGTACAATAATCATTTCTGAATAAGATGGATCTATTATTACACTTCCTGTCTCATCAATAACGCCCCATTTATTATCTTTAAATGCTGCAAAATAATCTTTACTAGCAATTTTTCCTTGTTCTTTATTTTTAGTTAATACTCCTTTTATAATAAAAATAACCATAATAATAACAATAATTGCTAATATAACGGCAAATACCTTTTTCATATTTAATTTTGGCTCTTCGTACCTTCTACCTCTACTTCCTCTGCTCATTTTATTTTAGCCCCCTTTTATATAAAATATTTATTTGAATTTTCTATTATATTTTGTATTTTTTTGTAGTTTCACATTTATTTTATATCATCCTTTATAATTAGTCAATCCATTTTTCTCTAAGTTTGAGCATTTTTTCAGCAAATTTGTTCGCGTGCGAAAATTTATAAAAAATGAGGAAGGATTCGCATAAAAAAATCCTTCCTCTGTGTTGATTTAAAATATTTAATTCTAAAATCTTATTCTTCTTTTTTTCTAAATTTACAAACAATAATACTCATATCATCCTTTGCCACACCATAATTATTATCTATAGCTTCATTTAAAATTAAATCTGCTATTTTCTGAGTATTACTAGTTTCAACATCCTCTAACATATATTTAATCCACAACTCTTTATTTTTATATTCAATATTAGAATCTAAGATTCCATCTGAACACATAAGCATAATATCTCCTGCTTCTATATCTTTGTCAAAAGTCTGAATTGTTGTTTCTTCTATAATTCCTGTTGGCAAAGATGTTGATTTTATCATTTGAACTCTTTTCTTATTTTTTATATAAGTTGGACAAGCTCCACTTTTTATAAATTCTATATTTCCTTTATATAAATCTACAATCGCTATATCTAATGTTGCAAATATTTCGTTATTTTGATTTAACAATGCTGTATTTATTAAATCTAATGATATCTTTTTATCAAATCCAGATAAAAGTAGGTTTTCTAATAATCTTAATGCATGTAAACTACTATTTTTAGCCTCTTTTCCACTTCCCATTCCATCACTTATTGCCACTAAATATTTTCCATCTTTTAGCCTAATACTTAAATTGCTATCTCCTGAAGTTTCGCTTTTACTTTTAGTAGTTTCTGCTTTACCAATTGCCATAATATATTTGTCTTCTGATAAAAAGTTTAATCTTTTTCCTACACTAGCTTCATCATTTAATACTATCTTTTCTTTTAGTACTTTTGTCAATATATCTTCTATTACTTCTATTTTTGCTGTTTCCAATATTTCGTCTAAATATATTTCAATTAAAAAACGATTATCTTTTTTTATAACTAAATCTTGAACTTCTATTTCTTTTTGTCTTAACAACTCTATAATTTCCGTTTTTTGATTTTCATATTTTTCTTCTACTTCTAAATCTTTCTCTAAGTCTTTTGCCATACTTTGAATTGCCTTTGATACTCCGTTTAGCTGCCTTCCAATATTTTTTTGATTTTCTTCTACTTTTTTTCTCCATATAAAATTAGATTTACTTATTTTATATGATACATTAATAACTCTTACCATCTGTGAAATATTTTCTTCTAAATACTTACTAATATTTTTATCTTCAAATCCTACTACATAGCTGTTACAATCAGCAAATATTTTTAACAAATCTTGTGTTGTAATTTCTTGTTTATCCAATAAAAAGTCAAATATTTCACTAACAATTTCACCTTCTGTATCTGCTATATCTTCATATAACATGTTTTCTTTATATGGTTCTAGATTATTTAATAATTCAGATAAGAAAATTTGCTTATTTCCAATTTTATTATTTCCTTCTCCATAATTTACTTGTTCTGTATTTCTATATGTTGTTGCCATCTCTTGTATTGCTTCTGAAACATTATTTAAACTTTGAGCCATTTCTTTGCTTTTATTTAATGCTCTACCTGGAGCACCTGGTAAAAATTTATTAGTTCCTATAAATTCTTCTATATCAATTTTTAATGTTTTTGGAATTAATAATAATCCTAATGATGCTATTAAAATTTCTTTAAAATGTATTAATTCTACTGTATAGCCATTTGATACATATGCTAAAAGTACATTTCCTAATGTAAAACCTATAACAACTCCTATTTTACCAAACCTATTTAAAATTCCTGCTAACATTCCAGATATTGCATATGCTGCTATCATTATTGGTTCTGTTCCAGATATAACACCTAATGTTACTCCTATTGTTACTCCTGATGTAGTACCTATTAAAATTCCATTTTTCCAACCTAAAATCATAACAATTAATATGCTTAATATATTTCTAATTCCAAATCCAGCTATACTTAAATCTCCAAAGCCTCCTACTGCAATAGCAAGTAAAAGACTTGCACCTATTACTTCTTCAATTGAAAATGCCCTCTTTAAATAGAATTCTTGTATTACAACTGTTGAGTTTACAAAAATCTTATAAAATACTAGTGCTATCATTGCTAATGTAATTGTAGATAATATATCATAAATAGTAAATCCAGACATTATACATTTAACAGCTTGGATCACTAATACAGATATAAAAACATTTTTTCCTACTTTTATTTTTTCGTTTCTTTCTTGCTCATTATAACGAGGTTTGATAATAAACAAACTTATTAGCATAACTAAAGCTGTTAAAAAATAGCCAAGTACTCCGCCTACACCAAATTTAATAAAATTTCCTATTAAAGATGCTAAAACTATTCCTAATGCTGGAATAGAAGATGCAAAACATGCACCTAACATACTTATACTAAAAATTGAAAATTCACCATTTAGTCCAACAAAAGATAGCATAAATGAAACTATGTAAAGTACGATATTGTCTTTTGTAAATACATTTGAAAATATATTTAGTTTGTTTGTACTTTTTTTGTTTTCATTTTTGCTATCTAAATCTATTGTATTTTCATTTATATTTTGAAACATCCTTACCACCTCTTCTTTTTTAAGTTATTATTTAACTTTTTTTAAATTAAATATATTTTACTACTTGTCCTTTGTGGTTTTTGTCTTTTTTGGTAGCCTGTACCGAAAAAGTTTTTTACATTTTTTTATTTATATTTAGTATTTTTTTTATATTGTTTTAATATTTGATTTTTATTTTATTATATATTGTCGAAAATTGCAATATAAATTTTAATTTTAATTTTAAAAGGACTGGAATTTCCAGTCCTGATATCTTATCATGTATTATTTTAGAATTTTCTTTTTGATAAATACTATACCTGTGCCTAATATTACAAAGAATGATATTGCAACTATTGTAATTAAAATATAGTTTTTGTTTTCTCCTGTAGGTGTTGTAATTGTTACAGTTTCGCCTCTATCATATAAAGATGTATATTTTGGTGTTACTTTTCTTCCCGTTTTTGCAGTTCTAGTTACTTCAGTTATTTCTACATCATTATTTAATTCAATTTCATCTGTATTTGTTAAAATCTTGGAAGCCGTTAAGCTTGCCATATTAAATTCACCTGGTGCTATTTCTCCCTCAAGATTAGCATTATGTAGAATTGTTTTATCTGCTAATCTCTTTTTTCTTGCTGTTATAATATTTTCTATTCTCCAATTTCCTATCGCTTCACTATATTGCTCTTCAAATTTTTCATACCCTATTCTTATTTCTGTATTTCCAGAAGCATCTGTTGAAGATGATTGGTATTTATGCAAGTACTCTTCTATTACAGTTGGTTTGCTAACTTTTTCATTATAATCTTTTATTGTCTCCCACTCTGTATTTTCATCATTTGCAATCATTGTATTATCTAAATAATCATAAACTCCACTAGCCTTAATTTTAACAATTTCTACGTCCTTTTCTCCATAGCAGTAATATTTCTCTGAATCATAATCTATTTCACTATTATTTTGTACCTTAATTTCATATTCTATTTCTACTTTCGAGCCTTGAATTAATTCATTATCAATTTCTGCTTTTATTTGTCCATTTTTAGGGTTATTTTTATCTGAAGGCTCTGTATATATTACACCTTTTACTTGTTGTTCTAGTTGTAATTTTCCATCTTTTTCTACTATTTTTGCATCTGCAATTACTTGTCCATTAGCCAATGTCATTTTCATTGATTTTGCTCTCTTAGTTACATCTATTGATTGTCTTGGTCTCTCTATAACACCAAAATCTATATTTTCTATGCTGAATGTAACTTTATCAATTCCACTGGTCTCTGTCTTTTTATTATCAATATCATCTGCTAATTCAACTCCAAACACCATAGTTGGTGTCTTTGAATCCATTTTATTTATACTTGTGTCTCCTCTATCAATTTTTAATCTTGTATCATAATTGTCTAGTGCATCTGAATATCTTTTATCTGTATTTACCCTATACCATGTATTTGGATTTCCATCTTTCTCGTTTTTATTATCACTTGTCCAAATCGTAGATTTGTAATCTTCAATGGTATACTTACCATCTCCCCAGAAGTATACAATTCTATATTCTCCTGGTGCAAAGTCTTTTATCGTAAATGCTCCATCTTTTCCTGTTGAATCCTTATTATCTCCTCCATAAGTAGTCGTTCCAACAGGTTTAGCTTCTGATTCTAATTGCATATCTATGATTTTTCCATCCTCATCTTTTATCTCCTCAAAATCAGCTTCTTTATATAAACCTACTTGCACTCCAGATATCGTTTTTTCTCCATCATCAAATTTTCCATTTCCTAATCTTTCTCTATTTGTTCCTCCTTCTGTTGGATCTACTGCATTATCCTCAAATACTGTACCTTTTATCTCTCTTGGATTTGCAACTTCTAGTATTAATCCTGGTGCATAATCCGTATCATCTTCATATGTATCTTTATTTCCTGGAACTGTACTACCTGGATTAGAATTGCTATCTATTCCTGCATAACTCTTTGTAAAATCTTTATCACTATATGTTGAATATGAATTAATTTCAACAATATTTTCTAGTCCTTCTATATTTGTTTTTTGGTTCCCATTTTTATCAAATAAAATATCTTTTACACCATTTCTTGTTAATGTATATTCTACATAAATATTTTTATTGCTTTCATTTGGGTTTATTTTCGTATCGCAATTTATGATTAACTTTCTATATTCAGCATCTTGATAAGATCTATCTAATTTGTACCTAATTTCATCCTTAATCTTACCATTTTCATAACCTGTGCCAATTGCGCCATTTTCTTCTATTGTATATCGTGCATCAAAATAATCTACTAAACTATTTATCTTAGAATATAATACTCCTGATCTATTTTTTAGAGTTATTTTATACACTACTTTTACTGAAAAATCTTCATCTTGTGTTTCTTTTACGTCTGATGGATAAATTGCTCTTGTAAACGATTTGTTTCCGAATTTTTCTCCAAATTTAACATCTACGTTAAATTCATCCTCATTTTGATCTTTATCTACAAATTTTTGATTATACATATATGTATGCTCATATCCATTTACAGTAACTTTTGCACTATATATATCTTTTGTAAGTGCTAAGTCTGGTTGCGCTCTTTCTTTTACTCCTAAATTAATATTTTCAATTGTATCAATATATTGTTCTTTGTCTGATAATATCATCTCCATTGTTTTATTTTGTCCAAAAAATTTACATGAAGCATCTTCACTTGTATTTGTTTCTGTTCTTGCAGTTATATTAAAAATATTATTGTTAGTATTATCTTTTACAATAATAGGATATTTCTGTTCATTATAACCAGTAACTCCACCTGGATATGATAAACTGCTTGCATAATTATTATGATTATAATCTAACGTATCAACATTGCCATCACTGTCTATTTTTTTATTATTTTCTATTACAGCCCAACTTTCATTGAAACTTGTTCTATTATCTAAATACGTTCCATCAATAGACTTATCAACTAGATTTTGAGAATTTGAACTTATTTCAGCTACTTTGTTTGTATTTTCTTCTTTCACGTTAACACTAACAGTCTCATAATTTAATCCATTATATGTAAACTCTATATACCCAGCTTTTTTTGTCTTTGAATTATATATATCTTCTATTTTTACATCTATCAATTCTTCATTTAAAGATATGATATTTTGAAGTTTTTCTATATCAGCTTTGTCAATCTTTCCATCATTATTAATATCCATTAATCCATTGGTATATTTATTTGTTTCTCCCGAACTTATAACTCGCGTAATTTCAGTTACATCAACTATAGATATTATACCATCTCCATTTATATCAGCCATCGACTTTGTTCCAAATACATAATTACCTTTTTCATCTGTAATAGTCTGACCAAGAAGTTTTCCTTCCCAACTATATAACTTAACTAGTACATTTGCTAACCTTTTATCCTCTTCTTTATTACTTTCTGTGTTTTCTTCTACATCACATTTTTCATTTCCTGCCTTATTGTCTTTACCACCAACTCTTTTGTCTTCCCAAGCATATCCACTCAATTTTATATATTTTCTTTTATTTTTAAATACTACTATTTCATTTCTATTTTCCTCTTTTGGAGGTTCCTTCGTATTATATGATGCTCTAGCAACCACTTCTACAGTAGCAATATGACCTTTTCCACTTCCGGTATTATCCTTATTCGCCGTTGATGTGTAACTCCAAGTTATATAATCATCATCTACTTCATATCCAAAATATATATCTCCAACTGAAACTTCTTCTACGTAATATGTTCCTTTTAAAATGTTTCGTACTTCTATAATTCCATCACTGTTAGTCGTAAATATTGTTGCTTCGTTTTCTGTATCTACAGTTTGCATATCATCTACATGTACTATTCCTGTAATATCTTTTTTCCAACCATCACCTGTTTTAACCTGTATGTATTTGTTTTCGTCTTTTTTCTTTATTTTAAAACTTACTCCCTCTAAATTTTTTTCAGAATCTGCATCTTGTTTTATTATTTTAAGGTTTCCTGTTTGTTTTTTGTTTTTTGCCTCATATACTACAGTCTTTGTGGATTTTACTTTAACTGAATCTTCTACCATAACCGTATATCCATAATTAGAATTTGATACTTCCTTTACTTTATATTCTCCCGTAATTATATTTTCAAGATTTATTTCTCCATTTTCATCTGTGGTATAAGATCTATCTAAAGTTTTATCAGGACCTTTTACACTGAATTTTACCCCTTTTAATCTTTCGCCAGTTTCTTCATCTTCTTTTATTATTTTTAAATTTCCTGTAAAGTTCATCCATTTAATTGACTTTTCATTACTAACTACTTTGTTTTCTACATCTGATTGACTTTTATCTTCAAATTTTCTAAATGTGACTACATCTTGTGTAGTTGAACTATAGCTATATTTTGCCTGTCTATAAACCTTCTGCCCTTTTTTCACTGTTGCACTAGTTTTTGCTCTAAGCTCAATATACGCAATTCCGTTTTTTATAGTCCTCTTCTTTTACATAAATGGAAAACTCAATTTCTTTATTTTTATATTCTTTTTTAATCTTATAATTTCCTGAACCATTATTTTCAATGCCACTATTATTCGAGTTACTCCATACATCGCAATAAACAGTTTTTTTATTATAATTATAAGCATAAAACATCAACTCTGCTTCTGTACTAGAACATTTAAATTTAAATGTACTTAATTTTTTCATTGCAATTCCATCTGGATGTTGTTCTTCAACTTGAATAGGATTTTCATCTTCCACCTTAGTCAAATCAAATTTTAAATTTTCTGCTTCTTCATTGATATTTGTATAAGATGCACTACCTGTATATCCTTTAAATTTATATTCGCTTCCATCTCCAGCAACACCAACACCTGCTTGAACACATAAAGCATCCCCTGTTTTTTCTTCTCCATAAAAATATCTACTACCATAATTATTAGAATATCCATGCGAATTATATCGACTATATGTAAACTTAGCATTTGAAGGTGCTGCAGCCTGCACATTATCACTTCCTGCAATAAGTGTTGCTATAATTATAATACCTAACAAAGATATCTTTCCAATTTTTAAAATTCCATATTTATAAAATAAGAAAACACCAATTATCACTAAAGCTGCTAACACTATACCTACTGATATATAAACTAATGCTCCAGTACTAACAGATATAATTAAGTCTACTTTTGAAAAATCATCTTCTGTTTCTATTTTATTTCCTGGTTTTGAATCTATATCCTCTATTCCTAAAGAATTTTTCATTTCTCGTATTTCAGCCTTATTAGTAAAAGTTCCTGTAGAATTTGATGTCATGGTTTTTGTAAGAATTAACTCTAATTCCATACTCTCACCTGGTTTTATACTTTGGTTTGTAGTATTTACAGCTTCACCATTACTATTAATTGTCCAATTCTTGTTCATCTCTGATGTAAAATTAAATCCCTCTGGTATATAATCAGCAACTTTTACATTAGTTACTGGTAATTCACCTTCATTAGTTACTATTAACTTATAATTAACAACAATAGTTGCTCCTTGAATTTCTTTAGATTTTATTTCAATTTTTGCTAATTGCTCCTTGTCATATGTATATTCTTTTGTTCCACTTGTAGTTATTACTTGTACTTTAGAAATATATTTATCTAACTTCACATCACATATTTTGTTTTTTATTAATCCTATATCTATATTAGAAACCGTTGCATTTAAATCTATTGTGTCTGTTATACCTACCTTTGTCTTTTCTCCCATCAACATAATTTCTTTAACAACAGCATCTGAATTCATATTATTTGATATGCCACTTTTTTGATATTCTGTAATAGAATATATATTTGTATCATAATTAAAAATAACAATATAATTTCCACTTTCTAGTTCTGTAAAATAATATTTACCTTCAGAATCTGTAGTAGTTCTCTTACTTATTTGACTAGAATCTTTACTATTTACTAATATAACCGGTATTCCACTTAGTCCTTTTTCAGTTGTCTGTCTTTTTCCATCTTCATTTTCATCTTCCCAAGCTATTCCTGATATATTATATAGTGACGGAATATTGGGATCATCTGGAACATTCGGATTATCTGGATTATCTGGATTGTCTGGATTGTCTGGATTGTCTGGATTGTCTGGATTATCTGGTTCTTCATTTTCTTCATAATTGTATGGAAGAATTACATGTGTAATTGTATTTGAAACTTTTGATTCTATATTATCTTCCTCTAAAATTCCTGATACTGTTGCATTATTCTCTATCTTTTCCTTTTCCAATACAAGTCCAGCTTTAGTTTTTACTTTTATACTAACACTTTTTCCGTAAGGTATAGTAAGACATAAATCAACATTTGGTAACCTATTTCCATCTTCATCTGTTAATTTTCCTATATTTTCTATAACATTTTCTTCCTCTTTATATATTCCTGTTGATTTATAATTCTCAATTTGTCCATTTTCATCTTTTTCTTCTTCCTCAACTTCTTCTTTATAGTTATTATATATAATTTTTACAGGTTCTACTTCTTCTGGCAAGAAATCTATTACCCTAACCCCTATAGAAGAAACAAATTCATTTTGTAAATTACTTTTCCCAGTATTAGTAACTATTATTTCATAATCAATTTCATCTCCATATTTTACTTCTTCACCTTCATTTTCAGAAGTCATTACTATAGATACACTATCGTAGCCATATAGAATTCGATTTTGGTTTGAAGAATAAATTTTATTTTCTATTTCTACATTTGCAATAGCCGTTAACTCAACTTCTGAATTTTCTGTCTTTTCTTCTATTTTACTACTATTTATATATCCTGCAATCAAATATTTTTTGTTAGTCTGTATCTTTACAGAGATATTATTTTCATCTATATTGGCTACTTTGTTTAAATCTAGTTTTGACCCCCCACCTTCATAATTTGGATCTATCAAAATATAATCTAATTCAAATTCTTTTGGTACTTTTACCGTCGCTGTTACTTCTTCCCTAGAATTACTTGTTACTAAAAGAGTATAAGTCCATGTATCCTTTTCAGAGCCTAAAAAAGCCCCTAAAAAAACTTTTGCTTCAGCTCTCTCTATTTTATTAGTAATATTATAATCCATCACTTGATTTTTTTCTGCATATACTTTTATATTAGTAGTAATTTGTTGTTCATTATTACTCTCTGCTAAATCCTTTACTTGTACTTCATAAAACTTATTAACACTTTTTCCTGATTCTAATGTTTCTATTTCTATTTCCTTTTGTTTTAATTCAGTATCAAAATTATAACAATATTTGCCTGTTTCTTTATTATATTCCGCTTCCAATTCACCATAAACAGTACCTTCTGGAATAGTTCCAACAACCTTAACATTATCAATCTGTTTATCAGAAGTATTTGTCACTTTAATATTATATTTAATAAACTCTCCTTCATAAACAGTATCTCCATCTTTTAAAGTTGTATCCCCTCTTACTGGCACAACTTCTACTTTCAATCCATCCACATTTTCTGATGTAGTATTTAATGTATCTCCAACATTAGAAGCTACAATTTGTTCACTTTGGTTTGATACTTCTTCTTTATAATTTTCTATCTTTATTTGTTTATTTTTTTCTTCAACTTCTGTGCTTCCATCTAAAGTATATTGGTTTGCATATATTAAATTTACATTTTCTATTGCTCCCTCAATATCCTTTTTCAATATTACTGTAGCAGATATTTTTACATCTGTTATTAACCCCAATGAATTATCATTGTAACTAGTTTGCTCTCCTATTAAATTAGCTACAATCACTATATTTCCATTTTTATTTGTTTCCAAATATGGATCTTGCAATTCTAATCCATTTGCATAAACAACAGAACTATTTCCTAATATAACCTTTTCAACTTGACTTGGAAGCTCTATTTTTATTTTTGGATTTTTTAACATATTATCATTTATAGTATTTGCATTTGTATATACATCAAATGTGATTTCATTTTGTTGCTTATTTGTCCATTGATCATTATTTACTTCTAATGTTACATTTGTTTTTGAATCTTTTATATCAATCTTGTTTTCATATTCTTTACTATATACTTCTATTTCTTGCTCAGTTTCATTTATTGTCTCACTTCTTACCCCTATTAAACTTCCTACTGTCTTTATTTTAGAATTATTAATCTCTAACATGCTACTCTTAATTACTTTTGTATTTTCAATATTTAAAATACCCTCATTTTGAATATTACTTGTTTTTATTATTATAGCTTGTGGTTCATTTTCATAGTTAATTGTAACAGTTCCATCTTGTTCAAATTCTGTATCTTTATTAATTGTTGCAATTAAATTTTGATTATTATCTAATATACTAATTTCTCCATCTAATCCCAAAACTCTTGTTACATCGCTTTTTCTTATTTTTGTACTTTTATAAACTAAATCTCCCTTATTTTCTACATCAATTTCTGTTTCACTATTATTGTTATTTGCTTTTACAAAATTATTATTTTCTAATATTTTTATTTTTTCTTGTGATTCCTTTTTACTAATTAATACACTTTGTTTTTCTGTATATACTGTATCATAATTTGTTCCATTAATTATATTTGATTTTATATATCCATTAGCTATATCCGGTGTATTATATGATATATTAGTTAATTCTCCAATATTTTCTTTAACTTTACCTGTAAGCTCATCTTCTGCACTTGCCAATCTATCATCTTCAAATAATGATGCTTTTACTGAAATTTTAATGTCTAATTCTCTTTCAATCGGTTGTTCAATATATGTATCATAATAACAAATTACTAAATACTCATCTTTAGCATCTTTGCTAGGTTCTGAACTACTAATTGGCTCTCCATTTTCATTTTCATTGCTAGCTTTAATTACAACTGTTCCTGTTGTGTTATCGTATTGATAGTTTTCTTGTATCTCTTCTGTTTTTCCATTTGTAGCTTCTGTACTTTTTGCAACCACCTTAACATCATATGGATATTTTCCATCAATTTGATTAAGTCCAATATTCAATTCACTTTCTCTAGTTGGAATGTATTCTCTTAACTCTTCTTCGTTATTTCCCACTTTTACATCATATTGTATTAAAGTTCCTTTATCTTGATCTGATATATTATAGTTAATATATTTATCTAAATTAACTTCTAATTTCATTCTAGAGTTATCTGCACCAACACTAACATTTCTTATGAATTGCATAAAAAACAGTATGCTTAAACAAACTACTGCTAATAAAGTTGTACATAACACTATTTTCTGATAAATCTTATTTTTCATCTAGCTCCTCCTCTGCCCCTTTAAATACATCTAAAAATGGACTTATATATTTAAAATATTTATACTTTTCCTTACTATATATAGTACTTATTTTCGTTTTCAAAATCAATATAAGTTTTTTCCTGCTTAACCAAATATTACATTTTCCATCTGTAATACCTTTAGGGACAGTCATTTAGCCTTGTTTTAATACGCTTTCTTTAAATTTTATTTACAATTTAATTACAAATTTCTCTTTTATATTACAAAAAACTCTCCAATTAGTTATTTGCGTAAAGAAAAAAGGATTAAATCTTTTCAGATTTAATCCTTTTTGGTTTTATATTATAAAGTCTTCTTTTTTATTATTACTACTCCAGCTCCTAAAATTACTAATGCTATTACTCCTATCATTACTGGTACAATAAATCCTAGATTAGCACCCGTACTTGGTGTTACGATTACTGTTTCTGCTATACTTTCGTCTGACTCTTTAGTTTCTTCTTGTCCTGGAATATAATTTCCTGGTGTTGAAATTAGTCTTGAACCTCCGTCCTTTGTCAATTCTGTAATTTCTGATTCATTGTCTAATGAAATCTCATCTGAATTTGATAGTACTTTAGAAACATTTAAATTTACTGTTGCTGATTCAGTAGGTTTTAATTTTTGTCCTTTTAGACTTTCTGTGTAAAGAATTGTCTTGTCAGCTATAGTTGAATCTTCATTCTCGTATACTTCTTTTGCAACAATGTTTTTAATTTCATCTAAGCTCTTTACAGTCCATTCTTTATTTTTCTCAGCTTCAAATCCCCAATTTTTATCTAAGTAATCTATAATTGATGTTGGTGTTATAGTAACTTCATTGCCTGATTTAATTCCATATTTATAAAAGTCCTCTGATACATAATCTAATTCACTATTATTAGTTACTTTTATTTCATATTCTACTTCAACTGTTGCTCCTTGAATTAACTCATTGTCTAGTTCTAATTTAACAAGTCCATTTTTTGGTGTAGTAGTACTTGATGGTCCCATATATGTTACATGATTTCTTTCTCCTGTAATATTTCCTTTTTCATCTATTGTCATATCTGCGATTACTTGACCATTTGCTAATGTAACTTTAAATGTATTTACTCTTTTTCTTAAAGCTAAATCTTGTCTTGCTCTCTCTACAATACCAAAGTCAATATTTTCAATCTTAAAGTCTGGACTTTTAAATTTATCAGTTGTTGGTTCTATTGTAGTTGTTGTTGTGTATTCTACACTAATTCCCATTGTTGGTGTTGTTGAATCCATTTTATCAATTGTAGTAGCTGTTTTATTTGTAACTTCTGCAATTTCATCATCAATTTTTTCCCTTGTATTATAATTATCAATTGCATCAGTATATCTAGTATCTACATCTGTTTTATACCATTCTTTATTTGTAACATTTGCATCATATCTATTTTTGTCATAAACTGTTCCTTTGTAATTTTGAACTGTATATTCTTTATCTCCCCAAGTATAAGTTAATGTGTAATCACCTGGTATATACCCTGAAATATAGAAGTCACCATTTTCATCTGTTGTTGCTTCATATACTTTTCCTCTTTCTATATTCTCTTTAAGTGTAACTTTTACATCTTTAATTCCCTTTTCTCCGTCTGTATACATTCCATCACCTTGTCTTACCTCTCCTGTCTTTAATTCATTTGAAGTAGAATCTAAGAATACCTTACCTGTCATCTCTCTTGCCTTATCTGAAACTACTAATTTTAAACCTGGTGCTGAATCTGTATCATCTTCATATGTTGTTGTATCTCCTGGTACTGCATTTCCTGGGTTTGAATCTGTATCTATTCCTGCATATACTTTTCCATCTGTATCAAATACAGAATAAGAATTGATTTCTACAACATTATCTAAGTTTTCTTTATCGTTCAAGATTTTAAGTACAGCATCTCTATTTAATTCGAATTGTACATAGACATCTGCTGATTTATTATGCTCTATCTTTGAATTTGTATTAATAATTACTTTTTGATATTTATCATTATAACTTTGACTACCGCTGTTTGAAATATCTCCTGTTACATTTCCTTTTTCGTCAATTCCTGTTCCTGTTTTTATTAATGTATAATTTGAATCATAGTAATCTACTATGTTATTTACTTGTACTTGTAAATTAGAAGATTCATTTTTCATTGATATTTTATAGGTTACATATACTTTTAATTCTTTGCTCTTATCTGAACTTGTATATTCTTTATCAGCTTCATAAATCGCTCTTGTATATGACATGTTTCCATATTTATTTCCAAATTTAACTCCTACATTAAATCCGTCTCCATATTCTCCTTGATTATTAAATCTGTTTGCATACTCATATATATGGTTATATCCATTTATTGCAACATTTACATTATATAAATCTTTTACTAATGCAATGTCTGGTTGCTCTCTTTCATATAAACCTAAATTTATATACTTAATTTCTTCTTGTCCTGGAGTAAAGTGGTCTTTTATAACATATCCTGTTTCATTTGTATTAGCTGTTATTGGATATAATCCTGTATTGTTAAGCGTTGATGTATGTTTATTTTTGTCAATGTTATAATTTAAATCATATTTTGGATTTCCAGCACTATCTTTTGTAATACCTTTATTACTTTCTGTACTTCCTTCTATTACTGAGAATCCTTTATTAAATTCATCTCTTACACTACTATTTTCAGCAGCTTTTGAACCATTATCTTTATCAATATGAGGTATTACATTTGTATAAGTTAATCCATCATATTCAAATTCTATATGATAATTTCCTAGTTCATCTACTAAAACATCTGTAAATAAGTATTTTCCTCCATCTGCTGTCTTAGCTTCTTTCACTACTTTACCTGTTGTTTTATCAATTAATCTCACAGTAATTCCATCTAATAATATATCATTTGAATCATAATCATTATCTTTATATAAATCATTTCTAGAAGCTTGTTTTGAAAAAACTTTATCTACCCATACATATCCAGAAAGTCTAATGTATTTTTGCTTATTTGGAATTTGAAGTTCTGCTGTTTTATCTACAGTAATTGACTTTTCTTGTCCTTCTTTTATGATTTCATAACCATAATTTGGGTTTTTAGTTTCATAAGCTACATATGTACCTACAACTAAATTTTTAATTGTAATTTCACCATTTTTATCTGTTATAAACTCTGTTGCATCTTCTTTTTTATCTGTATAAGATACTGTGTCATTTTCTACTTTTACCCATTTTTTAGTATCTTTATTTTGTACATAAAATCCTACACCTTGTAATTTTATTTTTATATTATCTTTGTTAACTTTTATAACTTTTAAATTTCCTAATATTTTTATATTATAATCAAAAGTTTGATTTATATCTATTTCTTCATTACTATAGTTATATTGTAATAGGTTTTGTTGACTCATACTTGTACTTTCCCAGAATTTAATAGTTACATGTTTTACATTGGCTTTACCTTTTACTGTAATTTTCTTTATCTGGCTTGTACCATCTGTTGGCATCTTTACACTAATATAAAACTCATTTCCACTTTTAATTTGATTTATATTAGAATATTTAGAATATTGATTATCATTTATACGTTTTTCAAAACATTTTATTTCCATTTTTGAATTTTTATCTGTTATTACATTAATTTCTGATAATTTTTCAGGAAATTCATATTTAAATGGTCCTACTCTTAAATATTGTTCATTTCCTTCTGTATATTGTGTTACTTTTATTTTACTTTTATCTGTTTTATCAGTTATTTGTGTCAAATTTCCATTTTTGTAATTATTAGCATACTCTTCTGCTTCTGTTTCTATTGATGTATTAAAATTACCTTTTGAATTATTTACGAAATCCTGTTTAATTCCATGTTTATATCCAACTTCTGAACGCCATGTACCTAAATAATTCCATATTGCATTTTGCACTGGTAAATTTTCAACATCACTTCCTCCATAATTTTCTAATGTTCCTCTTTTATTTGATAAAATTGCTGCCAATTTAGCATTATGCCAACTCTCTACTGTTGCACCATTTCCTGTTGATTTATTTCCTGTTATATTTATTTCAGTAATTAATTTATATGTAGATCCATACATACTTTGATGATGTTGTGCACAAAGTAAAGTTTCATTATAGCATAAATCATTATATGAAAAATACTTTGATTCAGCATTTACTGAATTCGTAATAACAAAACTTCCTAGTAATATCATAAAACATAAAACTGCTAATTTTTTTATCTTACTCATTTTTATACCTCCTTTCCTTTCTATTTTCTATCACCTTTTATGTATTTTTTTCTTATTATAATAAATGTTGGAATTCCTAATGCAATTATAGCTATAATTGTAATTGCTATATAAACTTCTCCACCTGTTTTTAAACTTAATATTGCATCTGCTGAGCCATAATCACTTTCTCCATTTACTCTATTTCCAGGAGTTGATTTGCTATCAGCTATTCCTAGTTCATTATAACTTTCTGCAATTTCCGCTGTATTATTTATTAAACCTGTATTATTTTCTGTCATTGCCTTTGTTAATGTCAATTTAACTGATTTTGATTGTCCTGCTGTTATTTTTTCGTTTGCTAAACTTGTATTATAAAGATCTGTTCCTGTTTGATACCAATCTTTATTTAATTCAGAACTAAATTTCAAGTCACTTGGCATGTAATCTACTATTTTTCTTACATATCCGTCAACTTCACCTATGTTTGTTACTTTTATTTCGTATTCAATAATAACTGTTGTTCCATTAATTTTCTTTCCATCTAATTCTGCTTTGGCTACAGTTGCATCAGTATATTCTTTTACTGTTGTTCCTGCTGAATTTTGAATTAGTATTTTACTAATATATTTGTCTAATCTAAAGTTAAAGTTCTTTAATTCAATTAATCCAATATTAATATTAGAAACATTTTCATTATTTATTTCTATAATATCTGTTGAAGCTACTTGTTGTTTTTCGTTTTCTATTGATAATTCATTTGTCATAACATCTGAATTTCTGCTTTCATCAACATTCTCTGCTTTGTATTTTGTTAATGCATATTGAGTTTTATTATATTCAAATACAACAATGTATTTTCCGCTTCCTATATTATTTAATACATACACTCCATTATCATTTGTTGTTGCCTCTAGTACGTTTCCTTTTGTGTCTTTAACTAAATTGTTTGTTTTTGTATTTAATAAATGTACTTTTATATTAGATAATGTTTTTTCTGAATCATCTCTTTGTCCATTTGCATTTTCATCAAACCAAGCAACACCTGTTATCATTTTGCTTCCATTTGCAATATCTTCATTACCTTTTCCATCCTCATCTTTATCTGTATCTGCGTTTTCTTTATTTGCTTCAATAATATGATTTATTTCTGAAGTCGTTGCAACTCTTTCTCCTAACATCTCTGCATATGCAACATTTGTAATTGGTTCTGCATTTGTTCTATCTACTGAATATTTTACTGTAGTTGATATTTTAATTGTGCTCTCAGATTGTGAAGCTATATCACAAGAAATTTCTATATCATTTATATCTTTATATGCTTCTATTGTTTCATCATCAAATGTTACACTATCTACTGTTAAACTACTTGGTATTTTATCTATTATTTTTAGTCCACTTACTCCTTCTGTTCCATTATTTTTTACTGTAATTGTATATTCAATGTTATCTCCTGCTTTTACATATTGACTTTGTGTGTTCGTCGTCATATTTAATGCAACATTTACTTTATTTATATTTTCTTCTATACGATTAGATTTATATTCACTTTTTCCTTCTTTGGCTATTACTGAGAATCCTATTTTATTTGTACTATCTAATTTTTTAATAGACATATCATAACTTAAAACTTTTACTTCTCCAGCTCCCAAAGAACCTATATTCATTTCGTCTCTATAATCTATTTCTTCACTATTTATAGATTCATCTTGATTTGCATTTTCTCCTGTTTTCATTCCTGTTAATAATACTACTCTAGATGGTTCTATATTATCAGATTTATTAGTATTTATTATTACATCTTCGCTTTTAGAATTTGCTAAATTTTCTATAATAGCAAAATATCTTACTGTTCCAGATTCATATAAATCTACTTTTCTATCAGTAACTCTTTTTACACTTACTCGTATATCTCCACTTTCTGTTAATAATTGAGATTCATTTGATTTTTTAATAACATCTCCATATTGTGCTTGTACTGTATTTAATAATTTTGTTCCTGACTCAACTCCAGCATTTACTCTTACTTCATATGTTCCTGTTATAACTTCTCCAGCTCTTATTTTATCTATTTTAGCATTATAAGTTTTATCAGTTAATTCTTTATAATAAGAAGCTCCTGTATATTCATAATTTTCTTGTGGTTCTACTAATGTTGTACCTTCTGGAACATCTCCTTGTAATGTTACATTTGTAAGATCTTCACTTCCTACATTAGATACTTCAATTTTATATTTAATAACTTCTCCGTTTTTTACTGTACTATTAGATGCTACTTCTGAACCAGAAACTGTTGGAGTTAGTTTTGTTTCTAATTTTGGTCCTATTCCTGTTTCTAATTCTATAGTAGTCGCTTTCATTTCGCCTTCAGTTTTTGATAGGCTGTTTGTATATTGTACTGTATAGCCTTGTTTTGCTGATTGATTATATTCTAATAATTCTGGTATTTCTACTTTATATGTTCCTTTTATACTTGATTGTGCTTCTAAACTTGGTACATCAATTAAATATTTTCTTACTTTACTTGTATCTGTTATTTCTTCAGTCCAAGCATTTCCAGAATCTTTTACATCTGTAGTTGCATCTTCTTTTTCTGTATAATATATTTTTGCTCCATCTATACCTTCTAAAGTAATTCCCTCTAGTAATTTTATATCCATATTGTTTTCTTTATTTTTAGTTGGGAATGTTCCTATTATTTTAACATTTTCAATTGCATTTTCATTATTATTAACTATTTCTATTTCTGTCTCTAATTGTTTTGTTTTACTTCCTCTTGCCAATGCTACTTTTTTTGTTTCTTCTTGACCTATTGTCTCAACATTTAATTCCTTTATGCTGTTTATAGCAGTAACATCTTTTGGTGCTACAATTCTAATTTCTTTTGAATCACTATTTGTTTCTTCATTGTTTTGATATATCATAGTTATTTTAGAATCTTTTGTAGCAGATTTTTTATTAACATTAATATTTGCATTTACTACAATAACTGTTCCTTCAATACTTAAGTCTTTGTAATTCTTTTGTTCTCCTTCTAAATAAACTTTTAGAGTTCTTCCAGTTACTTCGTAATTTTTTACCTTTAATTCATTATCATAAATTAAATCTACACTATTTACTTTTATTTCTTCTACTTCTTCTGGTAATTCAAATGCAATTGTTGGATTTTTATATAAATTATATTGTTCACTATTTCCTTTTAATATTGCTTTCATTTCCACTGTATTATCAACAACTGTGGATAATGTTTCTTTATTTACTTCTAATCTTGCTTCTGTTTTTGATTCCTCTAATTTTATTGTTGATTCTACTTTATTAGTAATTTCTGTATTATATCCATATTCAATAGTTGTATTAAGCTCTGTTGCTTTTTTTATTAAATCTTTGTTTTGATTTTCTTTTATAGTTTTAGTATGTACTAATTCTAAGTCTCCTTCTTTAATAGGTGCTGTTGTTTTTACTTCTATTGCACTAGGTTCTTTTCCTTCATAATCAATAACAATATTTTGATTTTCATCAACTGGTGTTGTATTATCTATTGTTGCAAGAACTTCACCATTTTCATTTGTTATTGTTATTTTTCCATTTTCTCCAAGTATTTTATCAAATTCTTCTTTTTTTATAGTAGTTTTATTGTATACAACATTTGCACTTGCTTCTTCATCATCACCTACATAGTTAGTTGCTTTTTCTGCAACTTTAATATAATCTTCAGCATTTGCTAAATTTACTGCAATTTTTGTTGTTTCTTCATAACTTCTATCTATTCCTGAATACAATTTTCCTTTATAAATTGAACTTTCACTATTTGATGCTCTTGTTTGTATTATAGCATCTTTTTCGTCACTTAATTGTGTTTTGTCTATAACTGTATTAGTTGAAAGCTCTTTTCCATCATATAATGTTACTTTTATTTCTGGTTGTAATGTAATATTATCTAATGTTGAATCTTTATCATAGATTAATGTCAAAACAACTTTTTCGTTACCTTCTTTTTTCCATAAAATGTTGTTTTGTTCATTTGGTTCATTAGTAAATTTAATTTCAACTGCAGATTCTTCATATTTATAATCCCAATGTGTCATAGTATTAAAATCTATTTTTTTCACTATAGTTGGTTGTTTATTATTTATAGTTGGTATTTTCATTTGAAGTTCCATTTCCTTTATAGGATAATTGTTTTCTTTTAATCCTAAAGCAACTTCTAATTGTACAACTCTTTTATCTTCTCCTGATACTTTCATTATTTTATTAGTTATAATATTTGTTGTACTTTCTATATTATCTACTGTGTTATTATCAACATATTCTAATTTTACTTCTCTTGAAGCTTTTATGGTAATATCTTTTTGTGTACTATCCATGTATTTACCATTTAAATTCAACTTACTTACCGCACTTAATAAACCTGCATCAAATATCTCCTTATTAACAGGTTTGATTTTCAAATCAACTTGTGCTGTAGTTCCAGCATTTATTTGATTTAACACTATTTTACTATCTTCAATTTTGTTTATATATTGATTACTTTGCTGTGTGTCAATAGTAAAATTACTATTTTCCAAAGTAATTTCTCCATTAAAATATCCTTCTTTTTTTACATTAATTAATAAAGATAAGATATTCCCTTCCTTTAATTGTGCATCAAATTCTACATTTTGATGATTTGTAGCTATACTACTTGCTGCATAGCTTACTAATCCATAGCCAACATAAATAAAGTTAGCCATAGTTAGAGTTGCCAACAATATAACGACTGTCACTATTTTTAATACTTTATTTTTCATAGTAATCCTCCTTAGATTATAATATCTCTATGTACCATTATAACTCTCTTTTCCATTTTTTTCAATACTTTTAAGCGTTTTTCGATACTTTTTATGTTAATTGTTGTTTTATTGTTACGGAAACACAATTTAATTTTATTTGTTATAAATATTACATTTTTGTATCTGTTTTATTACATTATAAATATATATCTGTTTTATGTCATAATTTAAGCCTCATTTCTTTGTAACATTTATACTTTTTATTTCATATAATAATACATAGTTAAGAGATTTATGAATATATTTATTTAAGAGGTGATATTTTTGAGCGACTTTAATTTTGATGAAAATACAATAAACAAATTAAAAAATATGATGAATAAGGGAGAACTTAATGATGTTATTTCTCAAATTCCCCCAGAAATGATACAAAATTTCTCTTCCATGATGCAAAATACTTCTCCTTCCCAAGACCAATCAAATAATTCAAATACTAACGGAAATACAGAATCAGAGCAAAACTCTTCAAATAATTCTTTTAATTTTAACAATATAGATATGAATACTATTTTAAAAATGAAATCTGTTATGGAAAAAATGAACAACAAAAATGATCCAAGGTCAAATTTATTATATTCTTTAAAGCCCTATTTAAGAGAAGGCCGAAAAGAAAAATTAGACCAATATGCTAACTTATTAAATGTAGCTAAAATTGCTGAATTATTAAAAAATGATAATAAGGAGAATCCTAATGCCTAGTTTTCCATTTTTTAGATTTCCTTATCAAAATCAATATTATCCCTACTATACTAATTATAATAGACCTATAATTCAAAATACTAATAACTCAAATCCTAATATTAATTCAATTCCTTCAGAGGATTTTGAAAAAGAGCAAAAAGAAAATTCAGAGCAGAAAAAAAGATCATTTAAATATAATTCTTTCGGTCCAATTCATTTTGCAAATCCATTTGTTGAAACGAATTTAGATGAACCTATTTTAGAAATATTAGGAATCGAATTATATTTAGATGATCTTATAATACTTGGATTACTGTTTTTCCTTTACAAAGAAGAAGTTCATGATGAGATGTTATTTTTATCATTAATTTTACTATTATTAACTTAAGCTTTATTTATTCAATAACAATCTTATCTTCAACCACACTAATATATGCTTGTTTATGCAATGGTTCTTCTTCTCTGTCTATCTCTTTAACTATATTAGCTATTCTAACTTGTACAGCATCAAACAATCCAGCTGCAATTATAGCTTGCTTATTACCTTTTGCGCCTGCATGGGCTAAACCTCTAAGCGTTCCTAGAACTACAATATTATCAGATGCAATTACTTCTGCTCCAGAGTTTACATCTCCTAATATTATTATGCTTCCTTCTGTTTCTAATTTTTGTCCAGAACGAAGAGAACCTCTATGAAATTTTGTCTCTGATATTGCTATTTTTCTTTCAAAAGTTTTCTTTATGCTAGATAACCCTAGGCTTTTTGGCATGTCAAAATCTATTTCAACATCTATCTTGTCTTTAATTATTTCTTGGATTTCATCAATTTCTTTATTTTTTAATACTTTTCCAGTTACTTTTATAGGTGTTTTTTCTTCTTTATATAATTTTTTTAACTCTGGAAGCTTCTTTTTCAATGCTTCTACAATATTTTCTTGTTCTGCATTTTCATTTAATTTTATTAAGATTTGGTCCTTTTTTAAATTAATACTTACACTACTACTCCTCATTTTTACATCCTTTCTTATTTATTTTTTAGTTTAATATTTGTACATATGGAGTTGCACTCATATCTTCTTCTACATTTTGAGTGTTCATTCCAAAATATTCAGCCATAATATCTCTAACTACTTCTGCTGTATAGTTTCCATGTCCACCATTTTCTACCATAACAACAATTGCTATTTCTGGATTTTCAAAAGGTGCAAAACCTACAAACCATGCATGTACTTTATTTCCTGCAGCTTCTGCAGAACCTGTTTTCCCTCCAACGCTAATATTAAAATCTTTAAATCTTACATATGCTGTTCCTCCTGAATCACTTGTAACAGATTTCATTCCTTCTAAAACAGCATTCAAATAGTTTTGATTGATATTTATTTCTTCTGAATTATCATCTTCTATTCCCAACTTGCTATTTACAAACTTATTAATTTCTTCTCTTGAAGCTTCTGAACCATCTGCATTTCTTATTGTCTTTATAATTGTAGGATCTATTTTATGACCTCCATTTGCAAGCATACTAATATATCTTGCCATTTGTATAGGACTAAATTCATTATCATATTGACCTATTGCAGATTGAAGAGTATCACCTGCGCTCCATGGTTCATTATTATGTAGTTTTTGTTTTGATTCTTTTCCAGACACCACTCCTGCTGTTTCTCCTCTTAGTTCTATTCCTGTTTTACTTCCTAATCCAAAATATTTAGCAAACCTTACTAAAGTATCAATTCCCATTCTATCTGCTGTTTCATAAAAGAAATAGTTACAAGATTTTTCAATTGCACCAGATACATCTAAATATCCATGTCCCCTATGATAATCTGTATAATACCAACATTTAGGTTGATAATCTCTATATTTTGTATAAATTCCTGTATCATTGATTTTAGTATTTGTATTTATAACTCCTGATTCTAGTCCAGCTATTGCTGTTACCATTTTAAATGTTGATCCTGGTGAGTAAGAATTTTGTATTGCTTTATTTACTAGTGGCTTTGCTTCATTGTTCGTATAATTATTCCATGCTTCTTGACTAATTCCTCCTACAAAGTCTGCCGGATTATAATCTGGATAACTAGCCATTGCAAGTATCTCTCCGCTATTTACATTCATAACTACACATGCACCAGCTTTTGCATCATATGCTTTTCCAAATCCACCACTTGCAATTTTTTGAATATTGGCTGCTAATGCATTTTCAGTTACTTTTTGTAAATTTGCATCAATTGTAAGTACTACATCAGAACCGGCCACTGCTTCCTCTGATATATATTCTGCAGTTGTAGTTCCTTCTACGTCCATATCTATTTGCTTTGTTCCATTTTTTCCTTTTAGATACTCTTCAAACACAGATTCAATTCCTGTTTTTCCGATAAGATCGTTTTGACTATATGTATTTTTTCTTGACTCATATTCTTCTGAACTAATTTGTGATGCATATCCTAATATATGTGATGCCAAATTTCCAGATGTGTATTCTCTTACTGGCTGTACTACAATATTTATTCCAGTAAATTTATCTGAACTTTCACTAAATTCTGCTACTGCTTCTCTTGGTATGTTTTTAGCAATAGTTACAGATTTTGTACTACTATATCCCTTTTGTGCCAATTCATATCTAATAGCAATAATTTTTCTTATTTCTTGTACATCATTTGTATTTTTTATTTTATATTTGTCTTTAAATTTGTAAAAAGCTTCTTCTGCCGTAATATTTTCGTTTAAATTATTTGACTTCTTCCATTTTTGAAGTGTCTCATCAGAAATTTTGAATTCAAATGGGTCTATATTAATAGGAAATGAATCTACATATGATATTTCATACTTTTCCAATACTTCAATCATGTTTAATATATCTTGATTTAATGTATCATTATCGACTTTGCTTTTATACATTTCAAGTGAAAATTCCATTTTAGATGTTACAAGTGAAGTACCAGTTTTATCTAATATCGCTCCTCTAGATGCTTCTAAAACACTCTCTCTTGTAAGCCTAGTATTTGATTGTTCTCTATATTCCACTCCATGAATAATTTGAAGGCTAAATAGTTTGACAATCAATATAATTCCTACTATATATATAATAACTGTTAAAATATTATATCTTAAATTAACATTTGCTACTTTTCTATTTCTCGCCAAACTTACACCTTCTTTCTATTTTTCTAATTATTAAAAATATCTAGTTAATATTTTATTTCCTTTATATTCATTTTCTATATAATATCCAAACTTTTGAATTAATGGGTATAAAATAATAGTCATTATTACATTGTAAATAGTTTCTATAATTAAGATTATTATAAAATTAAATATCTCAACATTTGTTGCTAAAAAAATGTAATTTAAGAAATACTTTAATACTTCAAATATTATAGTTGCTCCCGAAACCATGAACATAATTGTCATCCTACTATCTTTAGAAAAGTTTTTATCAAAAACTGCAGCTAAAAATCCTATAACTCCTAAAGTCCCCGCATAAATTCCTATTTTATTTCCTAATAAAAAGTCTAGTACAACACCTATTGCAACACCATATGCCGTTCCCATAGTTCTACTTGCAAATAATCCAATAAACAATACTAGAATCACAAATAAATTAGGCATTACTCCTGCTATATTGAACCAACTAAAAAAGTTTGATTGTAAATAATATATAATAATTGTTGTAACTATTAAAGCAATATTAATCACTGTCTTTTTCAATTTGTTCACCTCTCTCTTATTTATTTGTGATAACTAAAACTGTATCTAATTTATCAAAATCTACTGCTGTTTCTACTAACGCATATCTATCAGTCATATTCTGCGTATTTGTTACTTTTTTAACTGTTCCAATATGAATTCCTTTTGGATAAATTCCACCTAGCCCCGAAGTTTCAATACTATCTCCTTGTATAATATTAGCATCTGTTGGTATATACATTGCTTTTAATGATGATTTTTCATCTAATGTTCCCTTACATACTATACTATCTTTCGTTGTACTCATTGAGCAACTTACAGAACTTGCAGTGTCTATTATAGTTTGAACTTTCGCTGTCGTATCAGTTACTGAAATAACATGTCCTACAAGTCCTTCATTTCCGATTACTGTCATATTTTCTTCTACACCATCTTTTTTTCCTATATTGATTATAATTGTTTTTGAATAATTACTAATATCTTTATTAATTACATACCCTGGAATAGTTTTATATTCTCCATATTTCTCTGTTAAATTTAGATATTCTTTTAATGTTTCATTTTGTGTCTTTATATTTTCCAATTCTCTTAATGATTGTTCTAATTCACTATTCTTTTGTTTTAACTCTTTATTTTCATCTTTTAAATTATTTATATCTGTAAAAAATGTGTTATTTCCACCTAATTTATTTTTTAAGTATGTTAAACCATTTTGTATTGGCATAATTAAATTAGTAGCTGCATTTTCAATGAAATTACTATTTGTTTCACCATTTGAAAATATAACAACTAAAATTAGTATAATTATTGTTATTATAATTCCAATTATCCCATTCTTTTTATTTCTGTACATCTTTTACTCCTTTTTTCTTATAAAAATTTTTATAATTTTTATAGTTTTTTATCTTCTACTTCTAGCATTAACGAGAACTCTTTTTAATCTTTCTATATCTTCTAAAGTTTTTCCAGCTCCTCTTACTACACAATCTAAAGGTTCTTCAGCTACATAAACAGGCATTCCTGTTTCTAAACTTAATAGTTTGTCCAAATTTTTAATTAAAGCTCCCCCACCTGCTAAAACTATACCTTTTTCCATTATATCTGAAGCTAGTTCTGGTGGAGTTTTTTCTAATGTCATTTTTACTACTTCTACAATTTTGTTAATTGATTCTTGAATTGCATCTTGTATTTGAACTGAAGTTACTGTTATATTTTTAGGTAAACCATTTCCCAAGTCTCTTCCTCTTATCTCCATTGAAGTTTCTGTCATTAATGGCATTGCACATCCAATTTGCATTTTTATTTGTTCTGCTGTAGTTTCTCCTATTGCTAAATTTTCTTCTTTTTTAATATAATTTACAATATCCTCATCTAACTCGTCTCCTGCAACTCTCAAAGAATGACTTACAACAATTCCTCCAAGAGAAATAACTGCTACCTCTGTAGTTCCTCCTCCAATATCAACAATTATATTACCACTTGGCTCTCCTACATCTAAAGATGCTCCAATAGCTGCTGCCATTGGTTCTTCAATTAAATACACTTCTTTTGCACCAGCTTGCAAAACTGATTCTTCCACAGCTCTTTCTTCAACTTCTGTAATTCCAGATGGAACTCCAACAACAACTCTTGGTTTTCCAATATTATATCTTTTAGCTACCTTTCCAATTATATTTTTAAGCATTAATTGTGTTGCTGTAAAGTCAGCAATAACTCCATCTTTTAAAGGTCTTACTGCTTTAATTTGTTCTGGTGTTCTTCCTAACATTTCTTTTGCTTCAGTACCTGTTGCCACAATATTTCCTGTTTTTCTATCAATTGCTACAACAGATGGTTCTTTTAATATAATTCCTTTTCCTTTTAAAGTTACTAAAATATTTGCTGTTCCTAAATCTATTCCAATATCTTTTGATCCCCATGTAAAAAATTTCATAAAATTCATTTTATCTAAACTCCTCCCTACTTGTCTTATATACCAATTTAAGAAAACATTTTTGAAAATATACTAGTATAATTCATATTACCTATAACCAAATGATCTAATAGTTGTATTCCCATTAGCTCAGATATTTCGTATAATTGTTCTGTAAAGACTATATCTTGTTTGCTTGGCGTTGAATCTCCACTAGGATGATTATGTACTACTATAATTTTAGGTGCTTTCATTTTTATTGGTTCTGATAAAATATCTTTTATTGAAACATTAGCAAAATTACTTCCACCTGTTGCTATATCTTTTATTTTTTGTATTTCATTTTTATTATTTAAAACAATAATTTTTACTTTTTCACTTTTTTCAAATTTCAATTCACTCATTAATATTTTAGCTAAATCATGTGGCTGTTTTATGGTTATAGCCTTATAATTTGATGTTTTAAACATTCTAATTGCTATTTCTGTTACGGCTTTTAATTGAATTGCTTTTACTTTTCCTATTCCTTTTATTTGCATTAACTCTTCTATTGATAGCGCTTGTAAATAAGATAAATCTTCTGTATCTGTATCATTTAATTTTAAAATTCTTTGTGCTAATTCTACTGATGTCTCATCCTTCGTCCCTGTTTTTATAATAATTGCTAATAATTCTGCATTAGACAATGTTTTTTCACCATATAATTCTAATTTTTCGTATGGTCTTTCTGATTTTGGTAATTCTTTCATTTTTATGGACAAAATATTCCATTCCTTTCTTATCTAAATTGCCCCTATTTTGTCTTTTATATTTTTTTATATATAAATATTGCTAGTACCATACCTATAATACTTGATATACTTATTTTAAACATAAGTGCAAAAGTAATTTTAACAACACTTAAGTCTAAAACTATTGGATTTTCTAATCCAAAAACTTGATTATAAGAAAGCCACCAAAGCCAATCTACTTTAGATGCTAATTCTCCCAGCAATCCTCCTACCACTAACCCTGACAAAATAAATATTAGTAGTATCCATATATTTTTTTCTTTTGTTGCCATTATTTATACCTCCAAAAATTTTATTTTTCCTTACGGATATTCATTTTTAACACAGTAGTATTATATATTGAATCAGCAATTTTTTCAAGTAAATTTATGTAATTTCACTTGAATTATAAAATTTAATATGCTATATTAACAAAATCTAAAAATTTAATTACCAAAAATTATACATTTCAATATAATAATACTAGTAGTATAATATAATTAATAAGTATTTAAGGGGGATCTTATCTTTATGAAAATAGAAAAATTAACCGAAAATAAAATACGTGTCATTGTTAAGCCTTCAGATTTAGATATAAAAAACTTAGACATTCGTTCATTTATGACAAAGGCTTTAAAGGAACAAAACTTTTTTACAAATATGTTAAAAAAAGCAAAAGAAGAAGTTGGCTTTAATACTGATGGTTGCAAACTATTAATAGAAACATTTTCTTCATCTGATGATATTTTTATTTTTACCATAACAAAATATTCTCCTCAAGAATCTCAAAAAAATTCTAATGTTTCGAATAAAAAACTCACAGTAAAAAGAAAAACTGTAAACTTTTTATCTAATCAAGAAATTTATAGATTTACAAACTTTGATGAATTTTGTAATTTTTGTGAATGTATTAATAATACTGAAAATCTTGATATAAAAAGTTTATCTAAAAATATTTCATTATATTTATATAATGATACATATTACTTAATTATAAAGAACATCAATACTTCTTATCAATATAGAAAAACATTTTATTCTATAGCATCTGAATTTCTTACACCTTTTTCATGTTCAAATAGTTTTGAATCAAAATTACTCGAACACGGAACGGCTATTATGAAAAAAAATGCTATTACAAAAGGAATTGATTATTTTATTTCTAAATGACATAAAAGGCGGATATGATTTATATACCCGTCTTTTTATATTAATAAACATAGTTTTGTGGATTATACGCTACTCCATTTACTCTTACTTCTAAATGCAAATGTGGGCCAGTCGAATTTCCTGTTGAGCCTACTGCAGCAATAGTTTGTCCTTGTGATACGGTAGTTCCTGCAGATACATATAATTTACTACAATGTCCATAATAAGTTTGTACTCCATTTGAATGAGTAATAACTATCATATTACCATATGATCCTTTATATCCTGAAAAAGTTACTGTTCCTGATGCTGCTGCTTGAATTGGTGTTCCTGTAGAAGTCGCAATATCTAATCCCGTATGTGAAGATCTTCTTATTCTACTTCCTGCTCCAAATCTAGATGTTATAATACCAGATACAGGTCTAATCAAAGAAATTCCAAGACTTGTTTTCGCTGTAGATGTAGTTAATGCTGTATTTACACTTCCTGTCGCAGCATATTTATTAGTAGTTGATGTTTTATTACTAGTTTTAGCTACTGTTACTTTTTTAGGTTGTTCTACATATAATTTTGATATTGCTTCTTCTGATGATATTAAATCTTTTATATCAGTCTCATATTTCTCTACTATAGATATTTTGTCCATATTAGTACTATTTTTTTCTTTTAATGTATTAACAACTCCTTCTGCTTCTTCGAAATTTGAAACATATAATTTTTCTTCTTCGTTTTCCGCTATTGCATAATATCTATAATAAGTCGTTCCTTCTTCTTTTATTTTATTAAATATTTCATCATCGTTTGTCACTATATCTTTTTTTAGCAAACATAATTTATATTCTGGAAGATCAGCTAACTGTACAAATGCAACATTTTTATTAGTCCCGTCTCCATTTTCAACATAATCATTAATTTTATGTTGTAGCTTTGTTCTATCGCCAGTATATCCTACTTGTTCTCCTTTTATAAATACGCTATATGTTGGTTTGTAGAGAAAAGCAATTATACCTACAATTAAAAAAGCTGCTATCATAAAGAGAATTGTGAATTTAATTCCTCTTCTCGTATGTACTAATACTTTTTTAAACATTATTCTTTATCTCCTTTGTATCTTTATACATAATTATACTTTTTTTGTAATCATATTGTAATATTTCTTTTTTTGCAAAGAGACTGCTTCTCTAATTTCCGTAAATTTTTAAGCTTTTCTTAATATTATCTTATTTTTATTCCATTTATCTCTCATTTTCACTTTAAGAAAGTACTATTATTTTTATTAGCGTTATAAAACTCGACTAAAAAACAAATCGAAAACCTGTATAATTTATATTAATTTTATATTTAGCTTTCCACAATTTTTTTGCTTCAATCTTATACAAGTAAAGTTGTGTTCAACATTTAAATAAGCTAAAATTTTAAATTCTATTTATAAAATTTAGAATTTAAAACTCTAGCTCTAGTTAATATTCTATATATTATTGTTGCACTTCATTTTTAACAGTATTAATTTCTGTTACACTTGCTTTTTGTGCAGGAACGTAATATCCCTTTGCTTGAGCTATTTTAAATAACTCATATTGAAAACTTTCATCATTATTTCTAATTTGTTGAAAAGCTTGTCTTAATTGCATATTTTCAGCTTCTGATATTGCTGTTTGATATGCTGTTAAATCAGATTTTACACCAGCTAAAATGTCATTTACCATTACTTTTTCGTCCATGTTTATTCTCCTTTCTACTAATTATTTAAAAAACTTATTAGTTTTTGTTTTGTGTTTAATGCATCTTGTGCGGATTTTGCAAACAATTGCTTAATTTGTGGGTCAACAGCTTGTGAAGAATAAGTGTTCAATTTTTGGTAAGCATTTTCATGTGCACCTATTAAATGTCTTAAATTTTGTAATTCCATTTGATTTAAATCTGCCATTTTTATACTTCCTTTCTTTTTGTTATTCTTAAATTATATTTTCCATTTTTAATTTTTTTATTCAAAACAAAAACATTATTACTTTTTTAACTCAAAAATATTTTAAGTTTCGGCTTTTTTGTTGTATAAGAGGACAATGGGCGATAAATCCATAATTTATCACCCATTACCGTTTTATACAATAAAAAAGTAAAACAAAAATTTTGTCTTACCTTTTATTACTTTATCCTATTATTTCTAAATTAGCAAATTTGGCCATAAGCCTTTTATGACCTACTTTATTAAAGTCAATATCAACTTTTAAATCTTCTCCTTCTGGTTCTACTTGATTAATAATTCCCTCTCCAAATTTCTTATGAAATACTTTGACTCCTGATTTATATTTTGATAAATCTATATTACTTGTTGATTTTTTTGATAAATTATTTAAAAAACTTTCTGCAGTTCTAAACATAAATCCATTATTAGTATTATTAGAACTTGCTGCTACAGTTGCTTTTTGTTCTTCTATTTTATATGTTTTAATATTACCGTTATTTCTACTTCCATAACTCCATGTATATTGTGAATCTTTAAACATTTGCTCCTTATTTTTAGTTTCTCCGAAAGCTTCATCATATCCTTCTAATAATTCCTGTGGAATTTCATTTAAAAATCTAGAAACTGGATTATAACTAGTAGAACCAAAAATAGTTCTTTGCTTACTACAAGTCAAGAATAAATTTTCTTTTGCTCTTGTTATTCCTACATAACATAAACGTCTTTCTTCTTCTAATTCTTTTGGCTCAGAAATAGATTTATATCCTGGGAATATTCCTTCTTCCATTCCTACTAAAAATACAACTGGGAATTCTAGACCTTTTGCACTATGTAAAGTCATTAATGTTACATATTCTTCTCCTTCTTCTAAATCATCTATATCGCTAGAAAGAGTTATTCCTTCTAAAAATGTACTTAAACTATTTTCAGCTTCTTCCTCTTCAAATTCGATGGCAACTGTTAAAAATTCGTCTAAGTTTTCTATTCTATTTTCAGCTTCTACAGTATTTTCGTTTTCTAATGCTTTTGTATATCCTGATTTTTTTAAGGTTAATTTTATTAACTCTGAAATTGTTAATTCATCTTTTTTTGCTTTTAACTCTTCTATACAATTTATAAACTCTCTAGAATTTAAATATACTCTATTTAATCCATATTGTTCTGCATCTTTTATTATTTCATACATTGATATTCCATTTGCTTCTGCAAGTTGTTCAACTTTATCTAAACTAGTTTTTCCAATACCTCTTTTAGGTTCATTAATAATTCTTTTTAAACTTAAATTATCATTGCTATTTTGAATTAATCTTAAATAAGCAATAATATCTTTAATTTCTTTTCTTTCATAGAATTTTAATCCACCAATAATTTTATATGGAATATTTTCTCTCCTTAAGATATCTTCAATTGCTCTTGATTGTGTATTCATTCTATATAATATTGCAAAATCTGAATATTTATAATATTCTTCTCTTCTTAAATGTTCCATTTGCTCTACAATATATGTGCCTTCATCATATTCATTTTGTGCTTGATATACTCTTGGTAAATTTCCTTCCTCGTTTTGTGTCCATAATTCTTTTTTATATTTTACTTCATTATTTTTAATTACACTATTTGCTGCTTTTAATATGTTTCCTGTACATCTGTAGTTTTGCTCTAATTTTATAATCTTTGTTCCTGGAAAATCTCTTTCAAAATTTAATATATTAGAAATATCCGCACCTCTAAAACTATAAATACCTTGATCATTATCTCCAACAACTGTTATATTTCCATTTTTAGAAGCAAACATTGTAACTAAAGTAAATTGTGCCTTATTAGTATCTTGATATTCATCTACTAAAACATATTTAAATTTATTTGAGTAATATTCAAGAACATCTTCATTTTCCATTAGAATTTTTATTGTATAATTTATAATATCATCAAAATCAATAGCATTATTTTCTCTTAATCTCTTTTGGTATAAATTATAAACAGATGCAATCTTTTCTTTTCTAAAATCTCCATTTGCTCTTGCTTGGTATTGTTCTGGTTCTAGCATTTCATTTTTTGCATTACTAATTTCAGAAAGAACCGCTCTATCTGTAAACATTTTATCATCAATTGCTAAATCTTTTAAACACCCTTTTACTAATGTCTTTTGGTCAGATGTATCAAAAATAATAAATGAAGAATCAAATCCAATTCTATCAATGAATCTTCTTAGAATTCTAACACAAATAGAATGGAATGTACCCATCCAAATATCTTTTGCAGCTTCTCCCACTAAGCCCTCTATTCTTTCTTTCATTTCATTTGCAGCCTTATTAGTAAAAGTAATCGCTAATATATCCCAAGGATGAACGCCCTTTTCTCCAATTAAATAAGCTATCTTATGTGTTAATACCTTAGTTTTACCACTTCCAGCACCAGCTATAACCAAACAAGGTCCTTCTGTATTAACCACAGCCTCATATTGTTTATCATTTAATCCTTTTAAAATATCTTGCATCAAATCTTCCTTTCTCGAAACACAAGGGACAGGTATCAAATGTCTCATTTTTATGTCGTTTTTTGTCGCTTTTCTTGTTTAATTCTATATATTTCTTTTTTTTAATATTTTAATTTTTTATATTTTTTCAAATGTCTGTTTGCATTTTACTATATCCCTATATAAAAAGCAAGTGAATTTTAAAAATTACTTGCTTTTGTTGTTACAGTTAAGTAAGAAATGTTTATATTTCTTATATTTTTAAATTATAGTGTTGTTGCAAAAATCCCTATAATAAATCCTATCATATTTCCAAGTGCTGTCATCCTTCCTTGATAAAGTTTATTAGATTCTGGTATAAGTTCTCCGAGATACAATATATAACATTGCTCCTGCTGCAAAACTCAAACATATTGAAATTACAACTTGTGATATAGATCCAATAATTGCTCCAAAAAACGCTCCTATACCTGTAGTAATTCCTGATAATATAACATAAAAAATCACTTTTGATATTTTCATTCCTCCATTTTTCATTGGTACCGCCATTGATATACCTTCTGGTATATCATGTAAACAAATCGCTATTGCTAAACTTAATCCAAGCTTTAATGATGCTTCAAATCCTGAACCAATTGCTAAACCTTCTGGGAAATTATGAATAGCCAAACCAATTGACACAATAATACCAGTTTTTAATAAATTATTTTCCATACCCTTAGTTTTAGAATTTACACTAAACTTTTTTTCTACTAATATATCACAAAAAATCATAGACACAATGCCTATAATCGTTCCAATAACCACATTAACAATATTACTAATCCCTAATGCTTCTGGTAATAAATCAAAACATATAACAGACATCATAAGACCTGATGCAAATGCTAATATAAAACTTAAAAATTTATTAGAATGTTTTTTAATTACCACTCCTATTATACCACCTAATGTAGTTCCAAATGTTCCAAAAAATAGTCCTAAAATAGTTGTCTTTAATATCTCCATAATCCACCTCTTTATATTTTTTATAATACAAAAACAAACTCTCTAAAATATCCTTTATTCAAGTCTATTTTAAAGAGTTTATTTTTATTACTCTTACTTCTTATTATTACAACCTTGGTGGTAATTCCATTTGTTTTATTATATTTCCATCAACATCTTTTAAAATTAATTCTTTATCTGTGAATATCAAATAACTATGTTTAGAATTTCCTCTAGGCAAAGAAATTGAACCTGGATTTGCAAATATGATTCCATTTTCTTCTATAATAAATCCTTCATGAAAATGTCCATACATCATTATATCCATTTTTATACCTAATGGAGGCAATCTATCCATATTATATTTATGTCCATGTGTCAAAAATACATTATAGCCATTAATATTTATTTCTACATTTTCTTTAAAATCAAATTCAGATATTGTCTGATCTACTTCGCTATCACAATTTCCTTTTATCACAATTAACTTCTCTTTTAAAGAATTTAATATTTTTGCTACTTCCATTGGTTTATATTCTTGTGTTAATTCATTTCTCGGTCCATGATAATATAAATCTCCTAATACAATAATCTTATCCGGTTCTTCTTTTTTATTTATTTCTTTTATCTTTTTAGCATAATAGCTTGAACCATGAATATCTGATATAACTAATACTTTCATAAGAGGCTTCCTTTCAATCTGTTTTACTCGTCTCCCTTTAATCTTTCTGCTCTATCAGCAGCAATCAAATTGTCTATCATTTCATCAATATCCCCATTTAAGAAATTCTCCATCTGATATATACTCATTCCTATTCTATGATCTGTAATTCTTCCTTGAGGATAGTTATAAGTTCTTATTTTCTCACTTCTATCTCCGGAACCAACTTGAGATTTTCTACTATTTGCAATTTCACTATCTTGTTTTTGTTTTTCTATTTCATAAAGTTTTGTTCTTAACATTTTCATTGCATTATCACGATTTTGGAATTGTGATCTTTCAGTTTGACACTCAACAACAATTCCTGTTGGCTCGTGTATAAGTCTTACGGCTGATGAGGTTTTGTTTATATGTTGTCCTCCAGCTCCTGATGAACGGAAAACTTCCATTTTTATATCTGCAGGATTTATTTCTATTTCAACATCTTCAACTACTGGAAGTACTGCAACAGTAGCAGTTGAAGTATGAATTCTTCCACTACTTTCTGTATCTGGTACTCTCTGAACTCTATGAACTCCACTTTCAAATTTTAATCTACTATATACACCTTTACCAGTAATCATGAAAGATATTTCTTTATATCCTCCTAGCCCTGTTTCGTTTTCATTTAATATCTCTAATTTCCAATGTTTCTTTTCTGCATACATAGTATACATTCTGAATAATGTTCCTGCGAAAAGTGCTGCTTCTTCTCCTCCAGCTCCTGCTCTTATTTCACATATTATATTTTTATCATCATCTGGATCTTTTGGTATAAGCAAAACTTTTAGTTCTTCTTCCAATTTTGGTAATTTTTCTTTACTAGCATAATATTCTTCTTCTGCTAGTTCTTTCATATCTGGGTCTTGCATTAACTCTTCTGCTTCTTCCATTGATTGTTTTATTTTTTTATATTCTCTAAACTTTAGAACAATCTCTTCCATACTTGCATGTTCTTTCATAGCTTTTTGCCATTCAGTTTGATTTGCTATTACTTCTGGATCTGATATTATTTTTGTTAATTCCTCATATCTCTTTTCCACAGCTTCTAATTTTTCAAACATATAGATCTTTCCTTTCTTTTTTTGCTTAGGCTATTATACTATAATTTTGTACTTTTTACAAGTCATTAACTTTTTAAGTTTATAGTTCAATCAAATTATAAGGTACTTTTATTTTTTCTAATATTTCTTTTTCACGATTTGTACAAGTAAATAAAATGATTTGATGTGTTTTATATTTTTCATCTAAATATTTTAATATGTTTGTTAAACGTTCTGTATCATAATAAGCAAAAGCTTCATCTAAAATTATTGGCAAATTCTCTTCTGATAATTCATCTATCATAGAAAGTCTTAATGATAAATATAATTGATCTATTGTTCCAATACTTAATTTTGATGCCGGAACATAATTACCACTTTCTAATTCAACTATTAAACCTTGTTCATCATTAAACATAATTTTTGAATATTTTTTTTCAGTTATTTCAGAAATATTTTTAGATAACTCTTGTGTAAACTTAGGGGTTACCGTATTTCTCATTTCTTCATAAGATTCAGCTAATATTTCTTTTGCCAATTCAAAACTTAAATTCAATTTATTTAAAGTTGACATTCTTTCGTTATTGTTAACTAATTCTTCTTCGATTTTTGATAGATTATCTAATTTAGGTTCTATATTTTTTTTATCTAATTCTAATGTATGTGATCTGATTTTTTTATTATTTATTTCATTTTGTAATTTTTCGATTTCATAATTTATATTTTCTAAATTAATAAAATTAATAATTTCACTTTTTTCTATTTTATTTAAATATTTATTTTTTATTTTTTCTTTTTCTAAATTTATTTTTAAATTTAAATTAGATTTTAAATTATTTATTTCTTTTTCTAAATTATTATTACCATCAATTAGAATTAGTTATATGGCTTTACCTGATCAATTATTGTCATTATTCAAACAAAAATCAGATGGATATCATCAGACTGCCTCAAAATTAGAACAATTAGCTTTAGCGATGTATATTGAAGACGGACAGTTATCTAGACATTTAAGAAGGTTAAGAAAACATTATCGTGATAAAAGTGAGCATCTTTTAAAAAATTTACAACAAGCTTTTCCTAATTATACTTTTGATTTATATGAAACAGCATTAAAAATCACGATGTCTGTTGAAATCGATTTAATTGATAAGTTTATTGAGATAGCTAAAAAACATGATATTCTAGTATATAAAAATAGAAATAATCAAATAACTTTATCATTTTCAGGAATTCTTGATCAAGATATTGATCAAGCCACAAATATTCTAAAAGATATATGGCAATAATAAAAGG
>ERZ857785.344-NODE-344-length-63740-cov-27.377687_pt1 | contig 63740 bp, 59 predicted proteins | sample MGYA00519763_ERZ857785 | MGnify/ENA primary metagenome ERZ857785 (study PRJEB31778, sample SAMEA3449365) | human gut metagenome | biome: human gut; feature: human-associated habitat; material: faeces | place: United Kingdom | collected 2010/2012 ...
TCGTGTCATCATAACTTGGCTTTTTGGACGTAAAGTTAATGATGGAAGTTGGAGACGAAAATACGTGGTTTACCGAATGCTTACTCCGTATCAAGGACTGGGAAACGGACGAGCTGACAACAACGCTGGTCGTCGCCTATCATCAGGACGGCATACAAGCAGCCATAGGCCCGTGCGTGAAAGTATGCCATAACCAGTGTATCCTCTCGCCGGAAAGGAGCATCTGCAATTACGGAAAGAACAAGGTGACCACGGAAGGGGTATTCGAGACGGTGGACGGATGGCTGGCAAACTTTGAGGTGAACATGAACGAGGACATCGCAAGGATTCAGCGACTGAAACGCAGAATCGTCTCACTGGAGGAAGTGTATATGTATATCGGGCTGCTGACAGCGTTGCGTGTCTCCCATGACAGCTCGGACAGGAACCTGTCATCCTCCGTGGAAACTTACCCGCTGAACCAGAGCCAGATTTCAATCTTTACGGAAGAGGTGCTGAAACTGGCCCGCGAAAAGGGACAGATTACCGCCTGGGACTTGTATAACGTAGCGACTGAGATATATAAGCCTGGCAGAACGGACTTTCCGGCACTGATTCCACAGAACGGAGCAATGGCGGAACTCCTGCTTTCCCGTCTGCCGGCAGAAGTGGAAATACAGGATGCAGTGCTGATCAACTGAGTTTAATATAATTTGGCTACAAAATCTTTTTATAAAATACGAGGACAACTCCAATTGAAAAGTAGTCCTCGTATTGATAATATTACATAAATTTCAGTAGGATTATTTCACGATTTCTCCCTTATTGTTTACAATTACTCCGTCCGGCTGACACAGATACAGGTTTTTGCCGATGGCCTCGATTGATGTGTAGATAGGTGGAGTTACAATCCTGCCGTCTCGGTTCAACAGTCCATAGTAATCCGGAGTGCTGTAATTTCCACTTCGAACCAGATATCGCTGACAATCCGCTATGCCATAAATTTTATTGTCTGTATATTCACCATCAACAGATTCCATGTCATTACGAAGTTCCGTTGTCTCATATTGCAGGTTATTCACCTCGTCAATTACGAAATTGACTATCATATTGCCATCGTGGTCATATCGACGGGCGATATGGTCAGCATGGCGTACTTCAATATAGTCATCATATACATTAATTGCCGTATTCTCAACAGGGAAGAGCAAATCAAGATCTGCTGTGTATAATCCGACACATCCGTCTTTTTCAACTTGCCAGAATCCTTCGTTGTTGAACAGATTGTCATATTCTGCATTTATGGCCCAACGACCAGTCCGGTCAATCAATCCCATTTTACCGTCAACAGGATTCTTTATCATACAATATCCGTTTTTGAATGCGTATTTCGGACCATCAAAATGTACCTGGAAATCCTTGTCAATAACAACCCTGCCGGAATGATCAATGAATAACAGTTCACCATTTTTCTCTACAGCAGCCAAACTTTCAGAAAACACCCATGCCCTAGTATAGTTCTCTGGAATGGCAATCTCTCCAGTAAAACGGTTGATGTATCCACGCTTGCCGTTTCTTGCAAAAACAGCAAGAGAGTCCTTGTCACTGGAGGTCACCACCCAATCAACATCATTGAGCAGCACAATTCTTTTATTTTTATCATATACTCTACCTTTGTCCGAGTAATACATCTGTTGGAACACGATGTGATTACTGATGTGTTTCTCATTCCAAACCTTATCATTTATATGTGGTCTGAGCCACTCATCATATACAACTTCCGTTGCAAAGGCATATAATACACAGCCTGTGAACAATATCAACAGAATTGTTGCACACGAAGCAAAAATACGTTTCACAACTTTCCCGAATGAACTTTCGTCTTTATATCCGAATAGTCCAATCACCCACAGTATTGCCTGCCAGAGACCGCCAAGCAACGTAGCAAAATACTCCTTAAATGTTACTTTTTTCATGATTCAATGTTATTTATTATTTCCATTTATGATTTGCCAAGGCTTCAAGTCGAACCATCTCTTTTGGGTCGCATTTCATTTTACCTTCTTTCTCAAGCATACGATAAACTGAAGACAGGGCTAGTGCTCCTTCCTCGGTTAACATTCCGTTATTATCAGCAAGAGTATAATATTTGACAGCCTGTTCCCAATGCCCTTCACTATCATCACGCATACTTAATTCTCCCAATTTGACATATAGCACAGGAAATCTATCTGCATATTTATGGAGACTTTGCTCGTATAGTTCCTGATTATCCAATTCTTCATACAGGAAAATTTGTAAAATGCAAGCTATATCACTTCCTTTTGCTGCCGCCTCTTTCAGTAATTGTTGTGAAGCAAGTGTATCATTTTTACATTCAAAAGCATAAATAGCATCATAAATCATAGCATCTGCTGGAGATACATTCCTTAATTTGGCCACAGTCTTCTGAGGTATATCTTTAACACGGGCATGATCCAACATATCTATCAATAAGCGCAAAAGATGATTCTCGTCCAAAGACTTGATTATATCTTTTACATTTTTACCACTCTTCTTGCAGGAAAGTGCATACATAGTCATCATATTGAAAACACTTTGCTTAACACCATCCCCATTACAGTAGCAAACAGCCAGAGCATCATAAGCTTCAATCTCTCCCAGTCTTGCTTGCTGAATGAGTTTTTCAATTTTAGGATTAGGGACATTTACATCTTGAGATATAGGGCAATGCTCAATATCCATATGTTCCTCACACGATGTACTACATAACAATACTAAGGCACAACATAGTATAAAAAAAATCTTTTGCATAATATTGGGCGTTTAATATGAATGAACTATTTTATGGCTTCATCGTCAAAGAAATGTTCATTTGCTTTCTCTGCACTAAAATCCGGTTTCGCCATGCAACAATAAAGACGCTCACGGCTTCTATTTACTCGGTCTGTCATTATCTGAGTCCCGGCAGACGTAGTTTGGAAAGATATGGTATTGGTTATAGAAATAGAGGCTGCCACTTTTTCCACATCCTGATTGGCTCCGATATAAGCAAACACCCATCCTTTCCCTTTTAATTCATCCACTAATGACTTGATTGCTTTACTATTGTACTCACGTGAGGCATTCTCATATCCATCGGTAACAACTGTTACAAGGACACGGTCATCCTCACCAACTTTAGAACGAATTACATTGAGAGACATCCCCATAGCATCGTATAAAGCAGTACAACAATCAGGGTGATAGGTTTCTGATGTTAACTCTTTAACCTCCTTAGCTGGCACACAATCATATACAGTCTTAACATCATCATTGAATGTTACGAGTGATACAAAATGTTCCTGATTCTCATTCTTTCTTTCAGCAGAACGAATGGTTTGTACCGTTTCATTAACGCTGTCAATAGCCTCTTTCTTGATGCTTCGCATCGAACCACTCTCGTCGAGAATGATAAGATTAAAAACTCTTGTTTTCATTTGATATGTTTTTTAATTTAACAATTTATATTCTAAGCGGAACAAGTATGCACATAATAAATGCACTCTATATTAGTCGCTTGACAAAATATAGAGTGCATTGGCTTACGGTTTCTATCTTCAACGTTTTAATTTATATCATTGAGCCCGTCTTTTTACATATATACTCTGCTTCAGCCTGCATTTCTTTCAATTGTTTCCAGTCGTCATTAATGTAACGAAACTTCACTAACACATTCAACTGCCTGTCAATGAATCCATATACAGATATTTCCTCATCATCTGTCATACCAAAGCCATCTTCATCCATATAATATTGTCCGTCAGGATTAAGCTCCCAACGAATCGAACAGACTCCGTTCTCGAATTTGCCTATGGATATTGGAAATGATGCACGTAAGTTTTTAGCACAATAATATCCATCGCTAGGAATTGTATCCCAATCAATATCCTTTAATGAAATATGCAACAAATTCTCACAACGATCCATAAACTCATATGCACACTTTATCCGTTGGTCTAACAAAAAACGAGGCTTCCAATACTGTGCAATGACTTCGTTTACTAACATCATATCTTCACCTAATTCTTTCGTCTCAAAAGGATATCTAGTAAATCTATCTGAACATAACTCATTATAAAGCTTTAATGCCTCAGAATCTTTAAATTCCTCTTTCAAAGTATGTTCCTTCCTGAATAATCTTAACATACTACATTATTTAATTTGTTTGACATCGCATTTACTAGTTACTATTGTCAGTTCTCTATAGACTTTTAGACACTTTTACATTAGAAAATTTTCCCAAATCAGTCAATTCTGTATAGATACAGACATTCTTATTGACTGTCGAGTCATTGTTCTTAAAAAAAGAAACTAATCAAACTTGATGCACTTTACAATTAATTCTGAATTTATTAGTTTATACCTTTTTTATTGTTTGCCTAAAGCGTCAGCTGCCCATTTTAAATACATTGCGGATTTCTCATCAGCTTTTTGGGCATATCGGAGTTGAGTTTTGTAACGATCTAGAGCACTTTCAGCATATCGAGCTTGTGTCTTTGCCCGATTTATATCGCCACGTTTCGTATAATATGCCGCTTCGCGCTGATAGCTTTCGGCTTTTTTCAAATAATATTCTGCCTCACGTCGATATCCGTCAGCCTTCTTCTGATAATACTCTGCCTCACGTTGATAACTCTGGGCTTTTTTTATATAGTAGTCATCTTGTGCTGAGACAGATACAGCAGACATAAAGATAACTGTTAACAACATAAGTAACTGCTTCATATTTGGTAAATTTCAGGAAATTGAACGTATTTATTTCTTGTCCAATGCTTTTGTACTTCTATAGCTGGATGATAGAAACAAATGTTACACCCAAAGTAATTTCCGATGTCATTTCCTCAATGACATCAAATCAATTCTATATTATATTATTGTGGAATAGCATCACGACCAAACATTACACCTATTATATTACCAGTAACAGCACCTATCGAATTACTATCTCTAGAATGATTTACAGACGTAACTATTGCTATTTTAAGTTATAAGAATGATATCGAACGTTTCTTTTGAAAATTTTGACTTATTGAGAATATTAAACATACAATATCCGTTTTATTCATGATTTCATCAACACATACCTTCTTTATATGGTTACAAAAACTTGATTTATTTGCGCTTTTGATAACATCTTTCTAATTTGGTCTTCTGATATACATTCGTCTTCTACGACGACGATATTTATCTTAGCATATTGAAAAGCATTAAGTACTGTAGGTGTCGTTTCCATTTCATTTACTTTAAAAACATGCAACGTGCCAATTTCACTTTCAAAAAATGCATTACCCATCTCTCCTAGACAATCTATCTCAATAATATTAATCTTACTCCTAGCAAATACATAATTACATTTACTTAATTGTGCCAGAGATACAATTAACCTATTATCAATTAATCCATCATTAAAAAAACCACTTGCAACACTTTTTACATTATTTGGAATAATCATTTCATAGATGTATGGCTGATAGTTTAATTTATCATGCAACTTATTTCGTATGATAGACATGTCGCAAATATTTCCTATTGAAGGATAAAATCCAACTAACTCTCCATTAATATTGCACTCAAATAGTCCTGTTTTGTTTTGATATATATGATGTTCGTTATATCTATTTCTAAAGAAATCCTTGTATGTGCTACGTTCGTGATAATGAACAAACACATAATACCCTTCACTATAGAGATAATCTAACAAGTTATGTAGAAATGTTAATGTAGACTGTGGAAAATGTACTGCATGTTTCATAACAGAAATCATCGCTCCTAGAATTTCGTAAATACTTTTCCGCCCATATTCGATGTCACTATAGTATATAACGCAATGCAAGAGACCAACCCATGAGATAGATTCTTGATGAAAGTTATCTTCTTCGGGGATAATAAAATGTCCATAATCCTTCTCTTTGAAAGTCAGACCAAACTTGTCACATATCATTTTATCAATTGCATTCGAATCGATATCATGATTTTCATCCGCTTTCAATCTTATGCTAAAAGAATCAAACTGCATATTAAGTTCTGTTATTTGGGGACTATCGTTTAAATCAATCAATATGAGTCAACCGGCAGACTGTCCCTGTATTTGTCCAATTAAACTCATCATATTTATATCTTGGCTCCTAAACGAAACCGATTTTTTCATTTTCGGTCACAACAAGAACCAATGCTCCTGTAAAGGTTTCGTTTCATACGTGGAATGTCGAGCTTTCTGGTCAATTTCGGAAACAAAAAACGTTTTATTTTATTATCCTTTATCCACGTCGGACACAATTTTTCAGTTTATTTGTTAATAGGGAGTGACTTGAAATGCAAAACCTATCATTTTTGGTATATGTTTTTTCCAAAAACATCATATATTCCATTTTTAAGATAGACTTTATAATCCATATCTATTCTATAAGATTTATCCGCTTTAACCTCGAATTCAAAAGGTGTCGAGATAATTCCCGATGGAGCATAGGCTGTAATAATATGTTTGCCAGGAGATATTCTTCGTTTGAGTGTGTACCCCTTTATGAAATTGCCAGAACCAATCTCTTTACCATCAAGCATAATCTTATATGTAGCATCAAACCACGGTAGTTTATGTTTCTTCTTATCAAGATGAATTTCTAATAATACAGCAGTATTAAGTTCCCTCTGTTGAGTATAAATCATAAAACCTTCACGTAACCATTGTGCAAATTGTGATGCCTGACAAGCCTGAGACGGATTCGATTCTGACGGCACAATTTGCATTGCATATTCTCGAACTTTACATATAGATCGCAATGTTTGTTTTTCGTATTCAAGCTTCCCGATACGTTCAACTCGTTTTATAACCTCGGTCGATAGTAGCCTCCGTGATGGGCGAGAATAGTTGCCTATAAAATGTAGAGCCAAATAGATGTTGTCTACTTGAATATTCTGAGGCTGTAATTGTTGTAATCCCCATTGGAGAACTTCATAATTATATCTGATACAAGCAGCATGGAGCAAGGCTCGTTGGAGTGTTGGTGCACCAACATATTTCACCGCAACATCATCGGCATCATACTCCATTTGTTTTGCCAATTGCGAATAGGCCTTATTTATTCGATTGCAAAACCATATAGTGAAATAAGTAAAAAGTAATAGCTGTACTTTCAATTGTTGTTGCCATGTACTCTCTTTCTTCATTTCCTTAATGGAGACAAATGATTGAGAGAATTGTCCTACCGTATAAACCGATAAAGAACTTTTCATTTCAGTCTGAACATAGTGCCCAAATTCATGATATAATACAGCTCGAATCTCGTCATCATCCATTTGTGTAAGGAAGCCCATACCGATTACCAAATTACGTTTTGGCTCAAACAGCAGATTCCGTAGTTGCGGTTGAATAAAAACCGCAGCAGTCGCATCGGGAGAAATATACACTCGCTCTATTGGCGATAAATATAAATTATCTGTGACTTCGTTTATAATAGCGAATAATGCCGGATACTCTTGTGCTCGGATGGGATGAAAGTTAGAAGGTAGTTTTGCTTTAAAACGGAATGCTTTTGCAATCTCCCAAAGTAACCAACATCCTGCTAGAGACAATATCGTAAGCTGGATTGGCAAATCATGCTCGCCATAGTTCCGTATTATATAATAACCGAACCATATCGAAGCTATTGCCAAGAAAACAAAACAAAAACAGCCGACCATATACATTATAATCGACTTGTTAATTACTCGCTTCAAATCACTCATTTAAGTAAACTTAAATATCAGTTTCAATATTTTCTTCGTTCTCCTCGTCGGAGTTACTGTCCCCCAAGAAACCAGCCATTGCTAACGGTTCGTATAATGGATGTATTGAAGCAGATGCGGTAGTCACATTTTTCCACGATGGCAATTCTACCATATTGTCCTTGTAAAATTCATTCATAGCCTGACGTGAAACACTTAAGACCTCAATAGTATCAATGCCCATTGCATTATCAACTTTTTCGGTATCTAAATCTGACAACATACCCTCCAAGTATGCAGCCAATTCTTCATCTGATATTTCATTGAACTGTTTCATATGTCCCAACTTTTTTAATTAAACAATGTTGTTGCTCGCAAGGCAACCATAAAAAACTCTTCAAAGACAGCGTCTGACATATTAAGCAATACATCCTTACACTCCTCGGAGGGCGCTTTCCCGTCAAGTACCCGAGCAAGTAACTTGAAGTTACTTATTTGAATTGTATTATTTTCCATATCCTATTGCGACCATCTGTTTTTGTAGACCTTTTCTCGCCCGATTATAACGAGTGTAAACATATCCAGCAAATTGAGCATTAGTTTTAGCATCAGTGATTAAACTTTCATCTTTCGCCATTAAAACTTTTGCCTCATCAAGAATATCTCCAGGCTTCTCCCCATCTATAAGAATGCGTTGGACTAAAAATCTATCAAAAGGCTGCAATCTTCTAATAATCTTATTGAGATCTTCCATGAAGAAAATGTCCCCATTATTATCATCTTGCAAGTTCTTGACAAGTGCAATATTTTCATCTAATGGCAATAGTTCCTTGTCTCGCTTATGCTGGAAATATCGAGATGCTATAATTGTTATATACGAATTTAACGAACAGGTATATTTGAATATCCTTAACTTGTGCCAATCATCTGCCGAGAGGAACTCATAGAATTCCCCTATAAGTTCCTCAGGAGTGTGTTTATACAGGCAAAAGTATTGCCCAATATATACTAACATCGGTTTACACCGCACAAAGAAGAAATCTTTAATTGCGCGATAGTCGCCATTGATTAGTCCTTTTACAACTTGTTGATCTGTCATAAGTGTCTAACTGTTACATGATAATACTTTGAGATTCTCTACTTTTACCTATCAAAATATAGAGATATTTCTACTTCCTGCTCATAGCAAAACAAGATTTAATCTTCTGAAACACATTGTTTGTCCTTTTTATTGATAAAGAATCTATTATGGCACGACAAATGTTTTCTGAATCTGTATCATTATAATCAAATATACCTCCGAGATATGATTTACCTAGGCTATAAGGTATAAATAAAGGAAACTTGCCTAACTTTTTCTCAACATCATCCAAAACACAAGAATACCTATAATTTATATTTCCATTTTGATTTTCTTTTATTGATAGAGTATTAGAATTGGTTACAATGAGATGAATCGCTTTTACCTTTTTGATTAATTCGCAAAATAGTAACTTCGAAATAAATTCACGTAGAACATGAATTTGACGACACGCCATTGTTACAAATTCTGCTTCATTATTATTAGTTATTATTTCCGAAGAATAGTGAATAGTTTCTTTCGTTTGATTGATGATAATGAAAAAAATTTTTTGATGGTCGTTTTTTATGAAGTTTTTATCCCACCCGTCAAATAAATCCATGAAGGTTTTATCTATCTTATGCAATGATTCCATGCAGTCCCCATGGATTAAAGGCATACTTATAAAATTAACTTGATGATTTACATTCTCACTATCATAAATTTTACCGTGAATTCTATATAAAAAATGATTTAGAGGCAGTGTTGGAAATAAACATCCTTCATCGCAGAATGATTTTAACTCGTGACCCAATATATCATCAACATCCAAACTGAATGAACCTGTTGAAGATAATCCTAAAAGAAGATTTGTGATGTCATCATAGTCAACTCCGACTAAGCAAACATCTATGGCATCTTGATTGCTAAAATCGTCATTGATTTTGCATGATTCGAAAAAATCCCTATATAATTGATGTTTATACTCAAACATATCCGACTTGAAATAAAGGCGTCCATGCCGTTCACGATAAGAAAATTCTTTCATTAAACCGTGTTGACACAGTTCATCAATTGAAATATATTTGATTCGATTAAGTATGATAATTTATTTGGTGGATATCGTTGTATACTCGCTTGCATGGACTTTAACTCCTCAACCTTCAAATCATCAAGCAATTCATATGCCTCTTTTATTAATAGAAATCCACGATTCTCTTTAATAAAATCATTTATCTCAAAGATATTGCGCTTGCATGTTATTGACTTCCAATGTAAAAGCAGTCTCGCTTCATTTATATACTTGCTATTTGGAAAATCTTTTATAAATCTCTCAAAATTTTCAACAGAAAAAGAATATAATTCATCAAAGGAATCAACATCTGAATGAGCCTGCATAATGTGATAATAATTTATTAGATTTCTGAATCAATATTTTGTATACCCATAGGTTAGTGATGATATTATCATTACAATTAATGTAATAGCAACAATAATCCTAAATTTTTTTACTCGTGTTTTGTGCTTAAATAGCCACATCCCCATTAAAGCTCCAAAAGCTCCACCACACAATGTAAATAATAAGAGAACAAACTCTGAAATACGCCACTTATTATACACTGCTAAATGTTTATCATATCCATAAATAAAAAAAGTAATGATATTTATGATATAAATATAGTAAAATACAGTTTCCATTATACTATAGTATTAACAATTGTATTTGCAAAATTCCAAACATATGGCCATGCTAAATAAAATAGAATAGCCGATACAATTAAAACCAATATTTCTAACAAGTTAAGCCACCACCAAGATTTCTTTTTCGCAGGTAAAGATGCTTGTATCAAATTGAATATATACTCTTCTACACCTTCCTGAACTATTAATTCAAAGTTTTTACTAAATTTTACTACTTCTAATATTAAGGATGTATTTACTTTTTGGTTTGATAAAAGAATCTGACCTTTTATATTTGTTATATATTTTGTCGAAGAACCATCTGTTTTGTGTACTATAACATCTAATTGATTTATAGCTTTTCCATCCTGTAGAAACAGGGCAACAACATTTTGTTCTTTAGTTACGACTTTGGGGCTAAGTTCAAATGTGTATTCTTTAACACCATCCTTCACTTCGAATTCAAAATTTTCATTGTAATCTGGTACATTTATATGGATTAATGTGCCAATATCTTGGCTTAATAATTTAGAACGTCCGTTATTATCTGTTATATGATTATGGGACGATTTATTATCATAAATAATTGTAAATGGTAAATTTATAACAGGAACACCATTTTGAAGTATAACAACTTCAACCTCCTGCATTTTAAGTTTTGGAACATCAACTACAGGTTCAATGTTAAATACATATTCTTTAACACCCTCCTTTACTAATAAATCATAACATGAGTCATTTTTATTAATCCATATTTTAAGTTTTGTCCCTACTTTATGGTTTGATATGTCAGATATACCTTCTTCATCGGTTAGAAAATGATCATCCTTGCCATTTTCATATTCAACATGGAAATTATATTGTTTTAAAGGCATTCCTTGTTGCAGCAATTTTATTACCACTTGCTGCATGATATCGTTCTCATTCTTTAGTTCCGACTTATGCTCTGTAATAATAGATTCTATATTAAATAAATATTCTGTTGTTCCTTTTATGACCTCAAGCTCAAAATTGACATTATACGTTGGGACTTCAATCTTAATGATAGAACCAATCTTATTGTTTAATAAATCTTTGTGTCCAAATTCATTAGTTGTGAAATGCTTCGTCAAGCCATTAGGAGTTGTTATATTAAAATCCAAATCGTTAACTGGTTTGCCATCTTTCGTGAATGTAACTATAACATGTTGTAGTGCAGTCTTAACTTGTTCAGATAATGATATAGATTTTCCACGAGTTTTTGCTGGGAACGAATATCCCCAAGCTGTTATAATAACTCTTATTTTACTTGATTCACCATGGACAGAATAAAAAATATATTCATTATCGTTTGGTGTCGCAAAAATAGAATTAATGATATTATCGCTTAGCTGTTCAGATATTTTTTTAAATTCTTTTTTGCATGATTTTATAATATCGTAGATTATATCTTTCTCAATATCGTTAGCATCTCCTAATTTATGCCATGAGACACCTGGTTCTGTTGGAATTTCCCATGCGAAATTATTGCTGTTTACTCTCCTTTTTGCAAGGATGTGAAAAGAAGCGTCAACATACTTTAACATGTCGGAATAAAATTGTGTAGCTTCTATTTCTGAGTTTCGACGTATGTCTGATTCTTTTAATTGAACATCCATATTATTAATTGTTTAAAAGGGACAATATCTCTTCTTCAATCAAAACAGCCTCTTTTGATAACGGATTTACAGAGATTGTCTCCAAATATTTATCATATTGATTTTTCAGCCTTGGAACTTTAATTATTGAATATTTATAACTACGTTCAAGTCGTATCTTGTTATTATCCAAGACCATTTGAGCTGCGACATTTGCATCTTCAATTTCTTTTTCAGAAGGAGTTCCTACTCTCATGTAATCAACTTGATCACGAATTGCTTTTACAAAAAACTGAAATTCAGATATTGCCCTTGGGTATGCAGTTATGATTTCTTTTAGTTGTTTTAGTTCATTAATCTGTGCTATATTTGATAGTTTCATTAAAGAGTCTATTCTACAATCAATTTCTTGAGATAATTGTTTTGTATAAGTATTATTGATCAAACTATTTTCAATATCCTTGTATTCTTTAAAATTTACATGCTTTAAATTTATCAATGAAATCAACTCATTTACTATTTTATCCGTACTTGAAATAGGATTAAGTATTTTTATATAATTCTCCAAAGTAGAGTCAGATAAAGCACTATAAGGCTGAGCGAGATAGTTGTTCACTTCTTCAACTTTTGATTGCACATATTGCCTCTTAATATTCGTCAATACGGCTATATCATCCTTAAGTGAAAGAATCTCGTTATCTGTCGAATCTAATTTCAATCTTAATTCCTTTATAACTTTTTCAGCAACAGATATAGAGTCTCTAAGAATTCGGGTAGAATTGTTTAGAGAATCTATTAGCCCTTCTAAATATTTAATATTTTTTTTATCTACCTGAAGTTTAAGACTTTCATTCTCTAATTTTAACTTGTCAATATTTTTTTGAAGGACAACTATTTTTTTTTGTTGCTCTTCAAATTTATTTTCATAATCTATATTCTGTTCGATAATCTTTAAGCTATCTACATTCTGTGCATTGACAAAAGATAGAGGACTCAACAATGATGCTGAAAATAATGAAACTATTATTGCTATATGCTTCATAAGGATGGTTTAGATATTGAATTATTGTATTGAGATTGGAAAGAAACAAACGGATTTCTATCAGTTTGCTCTACATATAAGTCTATGCATTTCTTTAGAATCCTTTTTTCTGAATTATGTTTTTTATTAACTGAATCGTATTCTTCATCCAATTCCCTTTTTAAAAGGGTAAGTTTATCCTGATACTGTCCATATGTAATTATGCTATCAGAATATTCTTGTCTTAATTTGTAGGCTCTGTGCGAATAATCTCCAGTCATACGTGGCTTATTCTTAAATCTATTTCTAATTTGCTCTTCAACAGCTTTATAATAAGAACTTCTATGAATTTCTACATATGAAGGCACAGAATTAAGACCATCTTTTAAATCTACATTGTTTATAAGGTATTCTTTGTAGCATTTATTTTCTCTCCAACTATCCCGTTTATTTTCGTCATACGATTTTAGTGAAGAGAAGGAATTCCATGAAACATTATTTTCTGACGATGCGACAAATTCCATTTGACTCGTATATCGTGAAGAAGATGAGTTCTTAATAGTCTTTATAAAGGATAAAATATCCCAATAAGTTTTATCAATTTCCCTCATCAAGATAATCTTTTCATTTTTAGAGTAATCAGTGTGTTTGGATATTATTGTCAACCCATTCAGATTATGCTTGACAGCTGATTCCTTATATTTAGGAGATTTATATAATTCTACTAGGTTTTCACAGACAGCATCAAGAGCATAAGAATAAATTAATTTGAAAAGATTGTCACGCTGACTCTCTTCAATTTTATTTAATCCATATTCATTTTCGGACTCTCTAAGTTGAGATTCAAATAAGTTATTATCCCAGGTCGTGATTTGCTCCCATTCTTTTTTAAATTCATTTGAAAGCTTCTGATAATGAGCTTCGGCAATAGGATCTACTACAACTTCTGGTTCATTAATGATATTAATAATGGCTTTTAATCCAACTATAGCACCAATTATGACAATTGTTAGTACAAATAATTTAATATATTTCATTATTATAGTTCTTTTAATTGTGTAAATGAAGTTATTTCTGTCTCAGTAACGCTAAATATACGTCTACTTATTTTCTCCATATATTGCTCATCTGTTTCTCCATCTTCTCTCAGATAGAATTTTTGAAGAATTATTCTATATTTTCTTAAATTATCTCCTGGACATTGCCCATTTAATTCTTTAGCTTTTTCAATAATTTCTGAAGTTGAAGAGTTTAGATTAATGGATAATAAGAAATCTTTTACTGCTTGAATTTTGCTACAATAATTTTTAATTGTAGTAACGTTTGGTGCTGCAGAATTATTATTTGCCCAATCTGTGCATTGTCCTATTTCATCAAATGTAATAGTTCCCTCTTTGATTTTCTTCATCCAAGTATTTAATTCATTATTCAACTTTTGAATATCTTTAGATTGTTCCGATTGAGGAGGATTAGTTACAGTAGGTTGTCCCGTACTAGGCGCATCAGGTTGTACTGATGTACCTGGTTGTGTAACATTCTGAGCTATTTCTGCTTTTGGATTCTTTACTGTTAATACTTTATCTTTATGATTGTACACACCAATGATTTCATCGACTGTATTTGGAGTTCTATAAATATTAGATTCTAAAATATAACCAAGCGGCGTGCCATTATCCATATAAACTTCATCCTTCAGAATGTATCCTTTGGATTGTGCATTGAACTCAGAAATTTCTATACTCTCTCTCTCATTTTGTAATAATATGCTATTAGCATAAAATCCGATACCTCCTGATATTACACACAGAAGAAAGATAATAAGCTTTTTAGTCCACCATTCAACTTTTGGTCTATTAAAAAATGATAATTCTTCAGGGATTAACTGAATAACTTTTTCCTTATGATTAATTCTACATTTATAAGTGAATTTCTTGGATTTTACTTGCATGCGATTATTTAAAATCTTATCTGCAATAAATGGTTCAACCTCAACATTATCTTCGAATGTATGAATGCTTTTCTTATTACTTAATTTTAGGTATAATGAAATAATTATCTTCTGATTTCCACTCTCTATAATGAGCTTTGTGCCATCAAAGTCTGTCTGTAAATATTCATCATCTTCGTCATTTATAGAAAATCTGATGATAGCATATTCTTTTTTCGGTATCTTCGATACAGCTGTTCCGCTTCCTTGGGTAGGTTTTAATTGCACCGAGGCTGTCGATACTTCAACTTTTTTTGTGTATGATAAGAATATTGTTCTTTTAGACTCATCCATATTATAATGAACATCATATCCATTTTGTTCTAGATTCCTACAATTCCATTTCTTATTAATTTCAGCACCAACAAGTTTAAATCTATCTGACACTATCCTTTTAGTAGCACCAGAACTCTCAAGATATATTTTCCTATACAATTGTTCTTTAAATGCGAGATCGGCCGGTTTACCATCTATTCGAATGATAACAGACCATTCAAATTCTTTATCTTTTTCCGTCACATAGCAATAGATAATTTCATTAACATCATCTATTTTTACCTTATTAGCGAAATTACCTTCTTTTACATCTTGTAAAGTAAAACTGTAATTTTCAGCAATTTTATAACTTTCTGAAGGTTGGTAATCCGTTGTTATAGTTTGAGAATCAGATTTTATCTGACCTATGAAACTGTTATTGACATATACTTTGTATGTTTTTGGACGGGGTACAGTTAAAGAGAGTGTGTCAATATTCGACTCTCCATTTTCTACAATAATAAGTCTATCATATGAACTTAATTGCTCATAATGTGGGTCTAACATCAACTGCTCAATAATGTTCTTGCTGCCAACAATAACATTAGCATAAGCATTAGCAGGGCCACTCATGACTATATATTTTTGTTTTTTTTCCTGCAAAGTATACTCATTAATGATATCCACAAATAAAGTTTTACTTTCAGAAAAATCTTCTATTGTCTGAGTTTTATAACTCCATATAGCTGACCCAGTACCACCTTTCATGGTCATAAACTGAGTATAAAACTCTTCACTTAGCCTATCTAATATATGTTTTGGACTTACTTCTTTTCCTTCAAAGGAAACAATATACCCTTTGGGTATGTATATGTATATATTTAAAGCTGCACTTCTATTTCCATCGAAACTTGTTACCTTTATAGGATTGGTATATAAGGCATAACTTACAACATCTTGATATATTTTAAGACCATAACATTCACTATCGGTAGTATAACTTGGATATGGTATCTCTATTTTATCAGCTTCCAAGGGCTCTCCCTTTGATATAAGAGGTGTATATCCACCAAAAGATGCCGGATTGCCCAATATTCTAAATGATATCTGTGCCATTTTATAAAATTTCTTTATTAAAGAATGCTTTAATCTTTTCGTTGAAACTATGTGGTTTTACACTTCGTGTATTTTTTCGAATAACAGATAATATCTTTTCAGAATCTGTAGAGTCATAATCGTATACACCACCCGCATAAAATTTACCCAAACTAAATGTATATAAACGAGGTTTAAAATTTGTCGCAGGGTTTATTTCATAATTACTAGGAGAGCATAATTCTAATGCAGGTCTTAGTAACTGCCCATATCTGCTTACAATTAATTCTCTTGCTGCTTCATCTGGTGAACCTTCGGAATATAACGTATCTGCTTTTGTTGCTATAAAATGCAATGCGTCCACATTTTCCATTATTTCTTTATTTGAGTCAAGTTCTAATAAATCCATCATTCCTTTTAATATAGAACTTTGTCTAACACGAATAGTTTGAGTTTCTGTGTCAATATTACCATCCTCATCACGTGTTTCAACCTCTCTGTTAAATACACAAAGTTCTGTAGTTGGATCTATTATGAAGAAGAATATCTTTTTGTGATTATTTTTTAATATTTGTGTAGCGTTTGTGCCCATTTCATCAAATGAAGTAATATGTTTTTCATTTCTTGAGATTTGAACAGCAAACTCTTCACCAGACATTTCAATGAGATTTATATGATGAATATTCCTATCATCATCATAAATTTTACCATGAATTTTTGCGACAAAACTGCCTTGTGTTCTGTCAGGTAGCATGCCTTCATCGCAGTAATTTTTTAATAAATCACCATATAATCCTCCTGCTATTTGTTGATTCCATACAAAAGAATTAGATGATAAAAGTCCCATCAAGATACAAGTTTTTCCAGTTGATGGAATGCCGAAAAAGAACACATCAGTCGTATCAACATCATCATCTTCTTTTTCATCAGGATTCCTATATCGATTAGGATCAACTGGATTTTGTTGTTTAAATCTTTCTACTCCAGCTAACCTTCTAAATGAATCTTGTGTAATTAATCCTTTATTTTCCAATTCTCTAATCGTAAAAATATTTGCATTAATTAGAGATGTGCAACGTGCTGCACTATATGCTGAAGGATTATGTTCAATAAGAGCTAATTCTTCTTTCTTTAATTCCCTAAGTAATATATTCGCTGCATCTATAAGTGGCGAATCAGCATTTTTATTGATAAAATCTTTTACTTCTATAATATCACGTCTATCAGCAATAGGTTGCCAAGAAGAGTATGCTCTTAAAGCTGCATTTGCTTGTGATAGATGTTTGCTTTGAGGAATACCCTCAATGCTATTAATATCTTCAATGAAACGTTCTAAATTTTCTAACGAAATAGGATTATTAGTAAACCCCCATAATGCATCATCTAGCTCGTCAAAATGAACAGTTTTTGGATGTTCACGTAGGTATTTTAATACAACTGAATATCTAAACCAATCAATAGATTTATATTCTAACTCTTCTATCAATTCTAATGCCTTTTGCTTTTGATTCATTGCCTTAGCAACATTAAAAGCATTTTCTCCATACATTTGATATTTACGTAAATACTCATTTAATTTCCCAATATATGTCTTGAGATCTGTCACAGAAGTTGGTATTTCTGCAGGAACTTTACTCCAATCAGTTTTTTCCTGATCCGCTATTTCTGATGATGCTATCTTATTAAATTTTTCTTGTGCTTCATCAACATGATTACCTGAAGGAAGAGAGTCTTGATATTTATGAATATACGTTTCTAATTTCCTTTTTAAAATGTTTTTGGGACCATTGGAAGTAATCAGGTTTTGAATATCAGTCCAGTCAGCCTGTTCCTGTGGGTCAGGAGCATGAAGTAACTCATTGAGTCTATCCTCAACTAATCGCTTTCTTTCCTCTGACATATGACTTAACTCTGCTTCAGTAATTTCTTTTGTTTGCAGATAATGAATAATATAATCTAATTCAACTCTATCTACATTTTCAATTAATCGTCTCCTTAATGTTGGATTTAAAGGAGGTAAATCTGGTCTAACAATATTATTGCACATGATATTATTAATTTTTATTATTCAAATAAAGCGATTCCACCATCGTTAGTTCTATCGGGTCCTATAGGCACTGCAAGAGTTCTTCTAACACAAAAATATGTTATTAACAACAGAAATTGTGAAAGGATTATAAACATCAATCCTAAGCCAGAAAAACTAGATGTCTTTTTGCCATTAGATGTTACTTCGTTAGCAAGTAACTTTTGAAGAATTAATTCTGAAGATTCATTATATTTATAAGCCAAAAAAGAAACTTGAATTTTATTATTTCCTGGAATTCGTTTTACTTCAAATCTTGCCTGGTTATTGGATTTATTAGATAATTGTTCAGCTACTTCTGTATTTATAGAGACTAATTCTTCTGCATTCTCAATAAGTTTAGTAAACTCCATATTTTTTACAGATTGCTCTATAGAATTAACTTTATTCAATATGTTAGTCTTGTATTGAATATAACTGTCACCTAAAAGGTCTGCTCTAAGTAACGAATCTCGGTTATAAAAAGCTTTATCAATTTCATTATTGCTGAAAAAAGTTTCTTGATTTTTATTCTTATTATTTCCTAAACCTAATCTGTTAAGTTTGTCTGCTGCAACATCATCATTAGCTATTATATTAGATAAATGATGTAGATTAGATCTGGAATCATACATTGTGCTATTTAATTTTAGCTCTTCTGTTTCATATTCAGTGAATATCTTAGTAATTTCCTTTCTATCATTTTCTACAGCTTTTGCAAGTTCGTCTTCATTTAACATTACACTTGCAGTGTGGAAAATAGGCTTTGCTCCCCAAATTGAGATAAAACCAATGTAAATAACCAAACAAACCATTTCAGTAATAAACCATTTCTTCGAGTCGTTTTTAGCTGTTTTCGCATGAATCATAAAATAAATTAGCAAAAGAACTACTATGCTATTTATTATACAAAGCAAAATTGCATTAAACAAATTACCTTTCTCTAACATGTAATAGCCCAAGAATGTTAAAATTACAAATGCAACAAATCCTATGACAGATATAAGATTAGCAATCGTAATACCATTTGATTTTTTCTTACCCATAATTATATATTTCTTTTATTATTATTTTTTCTATCATCATTCTTTATTCTCTTAAGATAATGGCCTGAACCATTATTACTGCCGTGCTGATAAATAATAACATAACCTCTATTATCAGGACGGCAGACAAAATCTTGACCAACATAAGCACGTCCTTCGACTGTTTGCATTTGCTGTGGTAGCTTTATGGAAACAGAATCTTTATATGTTTTTACATTGAAACGTCCATTATAAACTCTATCAACCCCTAATGTATGCAGTTCCATAACACCATTACGCTTAGAATCAAAAATTAGGTATTGATGAACATCTGCAGACCATTCTCCTGTGGAAACTGAATATATAGGAAAATTTTCTGTTGTTTTCCAAATTCCATTTGGATTTTGTATAAAATCTTCCCAGTTTCCTCGTTGCTGTAACACCTTTTTTAAAGCTGATTTTATTTGTATCAATGGTCCGATTGTTTTATCATTTAAAGGTTTTCCCGTTGAAACTAATATATCTATAATTTCTTGATTAGTCAAAGTTGGGTCAACACTTTTCATGAGTGCAACTGCACCGGTTACTATTGGGGCAGCCATTGAAGTCCCACTCATAGACATTGCAGTGCGATATGGTGCCGTACTTAATATATCAACACCAGGTGCTGATATTATAGCTTCGTTAATATTTTCAGATATTATATTTCCATAATTACTAAAATCGGCTTTGTTTAAATTCTGATCTACAGCTTCTACTTTTATTGTATTCTTATTTCTTTTTGAATTATCCATTAATTCAAAACATTTACAGTTTCCCGCCGACCAAACTATCATACAATTTCGTTGATCTAACATATTATAAATATAATCCCATGCTTTCTCCATACTAAGACCAACTGTTTTAGAATAGTTCAATTGTTCTTTAGGACTCATTGCATTAATTAGATTTTCATCAAACATAGAGCCTATAGAAACATTGATTACATCTGCACCTTGATATAATGCATAGAGTACTCCTTCTACAAGAGTAACACTATTCATGTTCATCCCCAAACTGATTGGCATTATTGTACAATTAGGAGAAATACCACATGAATAAATATCATTGTCCATTTGTCCTGCAATGATTCCTGCAACATGTGTTCCATGACAAAATGCACTCTGATCTGCATTGGGATTTGGACTAATATCAGTTGTTCCTCTTTCTATACTAATTGGGTCGGAAATCCTAATTCCTCTGAATTCTGGATGAGTTAAGTCAAAATAAGAATCAATTACAGCAACTTTGACATCTGGATTCCCTGTTGTAATATCCCAAGCTTCATATGCTTGAATTGGTTCAAATTGCCAAGAATATCTGTTGTCGTTAAATGCAGGGTCAGTAGGACATAAACCTTCAATGAAGATTTCAATATTTTCTACATAGAAATCTATATTTTGGATTTGTGTAGGTAGGTTCTGTTTTATATCATTTCTTTCTGCTGGAGGTACCTCAATAACCATCAGCATTGTCATTGGATTATAATAACATATGCTATAATTAGGTCTTGGATAAAGTTGAGAGAACTGTTCGCTAAATGACATTAATGTTTCAACATTATCACCATTAGAATTAATAATTATCATCAAATGCCTTGAATCAATTCGTTTTTTTTCTATCGGATCAACTATAATATCTCTTGGATCTGGTGTAGGTATTATAGGATTAGTTGGCAATATTTCATTTGCAGGAATAGAATCTTTAGGAGGCCAATTTATAGGTTTAACGGGCTCCACTTTATTATCAGGTATAGAATCAAAAATAGCTGGTAATTCCGGTTTATTCGGATTAATAGTTGTACCTGATTGCTTGTTATTATTTGTACATCCTCTGAAAACTATAGAAAACAATAATAACAACGTTATAAATGCTGTTAATCCGATGAAAAATACTAAGACTCTCCATAAGCAACCTAAGCCACCCCATGGCATCCAAAATGGGAAATGCTTTTTTGAATTAGGATTTACACTCATAGTTTAAATATTTAAATCTGTTATCATTTTATTAATTACATCATAAATACAGCCTATTTGTTCATTCGCAGCGGGATTATCTATTTTGGGATGATTAGCTGCATTCTTGTTAAGGAAACTTACAATCATGTAACCTAACCATTTATCATAATTTCGTTGGAATGATAATGTTAATGATTGTGGATTACCATTTAATTCACTGAACAATTTTGCTAATTCAGTTTCGTCATTGACTGATAACTCATCATCGTTAATAAGTTTAAATGCGTTTAAATCTTGTTCGCTATCTATAGATTTACAAATATTTAATTCGTCGGTTGTTAAATGATCAAACCCGAAATTGGTTACAAAATCATTAATTTTATTTTTTAATACATCAGTAATATAGTATTCATTTACTGAAGACAAATTAGTCACGTCTGTTTTACTTGTAATTAAAGAAGCCATTTTATCTGTAAGTTTAAAGACCTTTGCAGTGTCAATGAGATGACCAATCAGCAATGTCATTGTCGCAGAGTCAAATAACGATGACTCACATAATTGATTAGCTAGGCTAGACGCTGAAATTTTATCAATCCAATAATTAAATACAAATTCAGATATAACCACAGAGTTAAGCATCCGTTTGTGAAACTTTTTCAAAAGAATATCTACGTCAACATTTTTCTTTTTTAATGTCTCTCTAGCAGAATCTTTGTCTGATGTACTAGTGTAAATTAATATTTTATTCCATCCTTCTTCTTCTGTTTCGAAATTGCCTAAATGACGTTGGATTAATTCATATTGCTTGAAAGATTGTACTGTTTCAATCAAAGCTGGATCTGTAATTTTTTCATGAACAAGTTCATAAACTTCTTTTGCTGATAATTGCAAAGCTTGTAATAAATGCCCAAAGAAATAATTGTCATTATTACATGAAGTATCCATCTCAAAACATATTGATCTTGCTTTCTTTATGGCCTGTGGAATTAAATCTTTTCCATCTGTCCTAATATAAAGATTATCTGTGATTTTTGATAATTTTTTAAGAACATCCTTAACTTGGGCATTTAACTGATTATTTCTAACTCCAGTCAGTTTTCTTGATGCCTTTGTTAAATTATAAATGATTAAAGCGGCACCATCATTATTCATACTAGCACTTAAATCCCACCATAATTTTGATTTTTGTGTTTTATTGGTTTGGGGACCTCTAATAAATTTTTGCACCTCACTATTACTTGTAAATGTAGATTTTAGAAGTTCATAGTATCTCAAACTAAGTGCAAGTTCTTGCTCCCTTGGGTTTTCTGATAGTTCATCATAACCTTTGTAGAGATTATTCCCCTTACCAGAACAAGCAGAGTACTTGTAGTCTCTTAAAATATAAGTATTATCAAAGCCTTCATTCTCTCCGGTCCAATTCTTAAACCAATCAACATTACTCGCTTGAAAACAATCCTTATACAATAGATTGAATCTTCCATTCCATCTATCGTTTAATATATTTTCTAATTGTTCTTGGTAGAATGCTTCTTGCCCTGGTATTAAACGAGTTTGCGATTCATCTTCTATCATGTCAATATTAAACATTGTTGAAATAGCAAAAAACGGAGAAATACCATCTGCAAGTTTAATAGTTTCAAATCTATCTTTAGGCGTATTTCCTACATAGCGTTTAATCCACTCCTCAATAACACTAAACATAGATGTTACAGCAACATTCTTTGCATCATGGCAAAACATAAGAAGATTTATTCGTTTAGAGTCACTGTAGCTGTTGAATAAGAAAGCAACTTTACCTCGAAGCAAAATCTTAATCATGTTGCTTGAACCATCCTCTGGATCCAATTTATTAAGGAATTCCACTTTTAGACTTTCTCTATTTCTAGCTCCAGGAAAATCTAACAAATCACTATAATTTAGTAATGAACGTTCAAATTTGAAACATTTTTCAACATTATTAAACTTCGCTTCGGTAAAAGTATTCTGAATTTGCTGAATACTACTTTCATCAAGCATTTCAGTACTAAATTCCAGTTCTGTATTTAAGTATTTATCTGCAACTTTAAAAACAACCTCAGAACAGATTGCCGATAATAGACTACGTTCAATGGATATTATTGAAGACTTATTTGGTAAATAAACATTAGTATGCAACTTCTCTGAAGTACCATATAATCCTTTAAGGCAATCAACACTCATTATAGTTCGTGGTCGTTGGCCTAAATGAAGAACAGCATCTATAGGTAAATATATCTCCCGCTCATAATTTATCTTTCCAAGACAGTCAATTAGACGTATAAATAATAAACTCACATCAGTATTATCAATCCAAAATATTTTAAAAGCCTCATTCCATTCTGATACAGGTATTTTCCTTATCACTAAAGCTAATTTATCTAAGTATATTGAACGGCTTAAATATTGAGCATTATGTATGAATTTATAAATATATGATTTAATGGATAAAATATCATCTTCAATAATTATATCCTGTACATCTGGTTTTGAAACATATTTATTATAAATCTCGTTAGCTCTTTCTTTGATTTCATCATCATTTAAACTGATATAATCCATTACATCGTTATGAAATCCATCGCATAGAATTGATACTATTTCAGCAATTGAAAAAACTTTCATCAGCACGGGATAATTGGCATTATATCTATCCGGAAATAAGTTAAAAGAAGTAAAGCGCGTTACCACCCCAGTAGCTTCTTTACCTCCACCGATTGGATTTATTCTTTCTACGAAATCAAATTCACCGTCAGGTGACTCAATTTTAAATGATGCGCCATTGTTCTTGAGTAAATTACCAATAAGATATGATTTTCCTTTTTGGCTTTCGCCATAAGCTGCAATACCAGGATTTTCACGTAAGGCATCTTTCAATACCTTTAAATGTAATCTTTCCTTTATTAGGGTGAAGAAATATTTTTCGTATTGATTCTTATCATTTGCTTTTAACCAGTCTAAAATCTGATTAAGTAATTCAATATATTTGTCAATATCCATTTTATATAAAACTTTTATTATAAGAATTTAAAAGCTCCATTATCCAACCAATAGCTTTCTTGTCCGTCGCTTTCAGCTAATGTTTGTGGTAGCAATTCTATTTTATCTATTTGAGAATTATTATCCTTATCTTGAACATCTTCGATATTTAGAAGTTCAGAATCTTCAGTATAAGAACGTGATAAAGTAACTTTAATAGTTCCTAAATTTGCACTCTCCTCAACTTTGTTGATAGTAAATAAAACTCGTGATTGATAACTTGGGGTATTTAGCCTTTTTGCTCCTATATAGAACGGGAAATTGCTAATTGTCCATGTAACGAAGCTAGAATCAGGAGATAGCATTGGTTCAATAACTATCTGTTCATCAATCTTATAAGGTCCAATAAAATTAGATTTAGAACGCATCTTACGCGATAGCTCTGAAAAGTCAAGGTTGAAATCTTTAATTTTACCATTAGAAGCCAGATAACCTATATATGCACCTACTGCTACAACAGATTTTTGATCATAGAAATATCCTTCTCCTATAGCAAATGGATACCAATTTCCAACTTGATATTCATTTAGTTTAACTATCCTATCAGGAACAACTGGTAGATGCTTGATAAATAAATCTGGTAATACATCTAGTGAAGTTGGACGTCCAGCTAACATCAAAACATCTATATTATAAGCGTTTACAACTATAGAAAGTTGCTTCATCAATGGTTCCATCGTTTTCTTTATTTGCGATGCAATTATCTCCCCGTTATATTCCCAAAGTATTTCTGTTAATGAGAAACCAAACAAATCTTCAAAATACGTCATTAAATAATTTGATGGCATATTTTGACCTAAAATTTCATGCAAGCTAAAATAACGTGATTGTCGATTTAATCTTAGTTGCTCAAGCATAAATTGAGCTATAGGAACGGATACTTGAGTATTAAAATCAACTCGACATCTTCTATCAATATAGTTATTGTTTGCACTATTAACCCCGAAAAAGTCAATTATTAAATTCTTAACATAACTTTTAATTGCCCTATTTCTATTAGTTGGATCTTCTGCTTTTATTATATCATCAATAAGTCTAAAATAGCCTGCATGTTTTGCTTTACCTTTTAATTGTTGGAAATAGTTGTTGTCCATCGAAAGCATTCTAGCCTCTAGTACACTATGTAGATTTCCCTTTTCTCTATCTCCATTAATAGGTCCTTCAATAATGACGCATTGTACAATATTTTTAAGAATATCATCACCTGCTAAATAAAAACTATCCCAATAAAGAGGTATTGGTTTATATGTGTTAGAACTATCAGACGAATCGTATGTGTAAGCACATATCATTAAATCTGTAGTACCTGCACCAATATCAATAGAACCGATTGTAATTGATTCAGATTTATATCCAGTTTTAAATAAGTCTTCACGAATATGACCTCTAGATTTAAAGAAACTATCAACATCACTGTTGTATTTCATTTTTAATTCAGCATATAAATATACTAACTGACATGCTGTAGCTTCATCATATAGCCATTCCCTTGGAGATTCTATATCGTATTCTGGTATTGTCTTAATATTATTAGGATTAGGCACGATATTTACTGAATATTTCTGTTTAAATAAAATATCGAATGCCTTAGCAGCATATTCTCTGAGTCGGACCTGTTCAACATTTGCCATTGCAGTCGGAGCAGTTATTATAATATTGTTCAGTATTCTTCTCCTATCAATGTCACCAAATTCATTTCTAAATTGTATAGAATTAATTTGGCAAAAAGCATGTTGAAATATTTCTATAAAAGCAAATATCATCATCGAACTTCTTGAAAATCTGCATTCAGTTGAATATTCTGGTTCCTGATGATTTAAAGGCTTACCTGTTTTGTCAAAATAGTTCGTTAAATCAGGTATATATACTTTTGTTACGTCTCTAATGTTTAGCGGATCGTCTTTTGCTATAAGAAAATCCCAACGGCCATTAAATTGTTTGGTATCCCATATGTATCTTTTAGGACTAGAATAATTGGTTGTACTAACAGACATTCCTTCATCTTCTAATGAACGGTATATGAGTTCTTTCGCTTCTTGTCCTAACCTTATTAAGCTTCTCCAATTAAACAATTCACTTTCATCATCTACTGCGATATCATTTCCAAAATCAGCCTTCCTTATTACAAAACGCATATCAAAAGGGTCTGTATAAGAAATCCATGGTGAAGTTAGATTTCTCAATCGCAACATCTGTCGTTTTGTAAAATCCCCTTCTTCAAATAATATACTACATGTTCTTGAATTTCCAATATCTAAAACAAGGTCCACTTTTATCGGATCATCTTTTTTTATTTCTGATGTAAAATGTGTCTTATCATGTAACTCTACCTTAAAATCAGTAACTAGTCTTAAATAATTAATAAAGTATGTATAGTACGCAATATATTTTAATTTGCCATCAACGAATTCTGCTTCTTCTGTTGGAGATATAATATCAATATTGAAGATATTACTCAGATATTCACTAATTCTTGATAATTTTGATACTTCGTTGCCACTTAAATCAATGTCTGTATCAAAAAAGAAATCAAGTAAGCTAAAAGAAGAATTGCTTAATGAAAACACTTTAGATTGAGGATCATCAGAAAAAAAGTATGGTTGTGTAGTAGACATCTGATCTTTAGCTAAGGTTGTATCTATAGCCCAAGTTAACCCAACTTTTATTTCACCTAAATCATTTTCAGATATTTTTCTCATCTTTAAGCGACACCAGCCAGTAGGAGTGGAACATGTTTGACCATTGTTTTCAATTTCAAGCAATGGCATAGGTAACCATTTATCAAATAAAAGTTCTAAAGCTGATACTAATTCATTGCTTGATAAAGTTTTCTTAGCTCTAAAAGAGTCTAGGGTTTGAATGGTATGAATAATTTCTGTTTCTTTATCTAAATTATCTGTTGATATTGTTGGGTGAGAAGTTGCAATAAATTGTGATGATAATTGCGGTAGCCCATTATCCTCTAATATTAAACAACCATTAGGAGAATGCATAAGTTCTTCTTCATGACCTTCAAATTGAGACAACGATACGTATGAATTGTTGTTAATTGGTATTAGAAAATTAAAATTTCTTTTGCTTGTAAAAGGATCATAGTTCTCACAAAATACCATTTTTATAATTTTGCCATTCTTTAGAGTAAGCGGTTTCTTAGGATTAATTGTAATAACCTGTTCTATGAACTGTATACTACTATTACTTATTAAATGATACATATCTATAAAATATGGATTAGTTTTTGATTTGAATGTCATTTATAGAAACCTCGACACAAGCGTATCCTAAAGAATCTAACATAATAGCGATAACTTGTTTTTTGTTTTTCAGAGTGCAAAGTTTTCCTTCAAAGCCTTGTAATGAGCCTCTAATAATTCGTACTTTATCACCAAAGTGAAGAGGCTTCTCAATAGTTATAGTTTTATCAGCATTTTCTGTCATAAATTTCAATTGTTCAATTTGATAGTCTGGAATTGGAGTCGCAAAGTTCCGTTTATCTTCATTACTGCCAGGCAATGCTATCAATTTGTAAATATATGATTGGTTACGCAACCATTCTTCTTCACTTACCGTTGCGCGAACAAATACAACCATCGGTATAATAAGACGGTTGATTTTTTTCTTCCGGTCACTCCATTGATGTATTTCTTGCTGAATAGGAATGTATGTCTCGTAACCAGATTTGTTTAATAGAGTAGATGCTTTCTTCTCACAATTCATTTGAACAAGAACAGCAATCCAACGTTTGGGGTACGCTTCGCGGTCGTTTGTCCCATTAACAAACGAGATTTTTTTGACCTCATGGCATACTTTTTGAGCATTCATAATATTGTTCTTTTGTACATCTCCTGCTAGGAGATAGATATTCACGTTTATATATCTAATAGTCATCGTTTTATGTATGAATTTTTCATAGAATTTGTTATACTTTAGAGATTTGGATGAAAAATTATTACCCGACACTGAAAAAAACATCAAAATAATGAGCTAAAATGCAACAAAACAATTACATTTGCATAAATGTATCTATCTCCTAGCAGAAGATTGATATTTTACCTAAACAGTTTGAATAAAAAAGGAGTCTGTTGAGGACTCCGTATAATAAGATTTTTGATTATAACAGTTTTAGTATTTTTCGGTTAGCTTTATCTATTACCTGCGTTTCTAAAGAAGCAAGATAAATTTGTGTGGTACTTTCCGAATCATGTCCCATCCCTTCGCTGATAATTGAAATCGGTATTCCTTCACTTCGTGCAATGCTAGCCCAAGAATGGCGGGCACAGTACATGGTCAATGGTATTGGCAAATTCAAATCCTTACCAATATTTTTGAGATTACGATTAATTAACGACTGTACATTTTGATACTGTTTGCGCACATTTCCTTCAGGTTTTTTTATAATAGGCAAGAGATAGGGAGATATGGTAGAAGAAGAATATTTATTAACGATCTCCTGCATACAATGCTCCCATTGAATATTCAATAATTGCCCGGTCTTTTTCCTGCGATAAGTCAATACATTGTCCTTTAAATCCTTTTTCTGTAAATAGGCAATATCCACGAATGACATTCCTCGAGTATAAAAACTGAATAAGAATATATCACGAGCAAACTCTTTTGAAGCTGAATAACTTAAATCCAAGTTTTTCAGTTTTTTTATATGTTTTAGTGAAATGGCCCTTTTAACCGTTTTCTCAGAAGATGTAAAAACACGCCTAAACAAATTTTTATTTTCAACAAATCCGTCATCAATCGCTTTATTATAAACAGCTCTCAGACGTTTCATATAAAAAGAGATTGTGTTAGGAGAAAGAGATTTAGACTTAAGATGATATTCATATGCAAGCAACAAGTCAGAATCCATATCTTCAAAATATAGATCCACCCCATTCCTGAATTCAGAAAAACTGTTAAGAGTAGATGAATATGTTTCACTCGTTCGATACTGTCCCTGTTTCCAAAATCGGCTAATCATATTATTCATATAGTTGAATAAAGTAATTTCCGAAGCTTGATTCTGAAACTCCTGTACTATGTCATCTGTAGTGAATGTTTTATTAGAAGATAACAGTCTGTTAAAAATTTGCTGAAATCTTCTTTTGTCCCATTCTATTTTCTGTATGACAGTTGACAAGTAATTATATCTTGGCATATCCGCCTGGCTAAATTCCAGATTACCGCTATATATATTCCATTCAGTAGTTTTTATTTTATAATCTGTCACAAATTGTCGAGGTACTCTCTTATATATTATTTGGTAGTATAAGCTACCTTCCTTTCCATCAACGGTTGACGGTCTAAACTTTACCTTTACTGATATCATAACTTAAAAATTTTACTTTGATAAGAAAAAAGCCTTCTCTTAGTTTCAAAGGAAGGCTTATAAATAATTTAATCACAGTATATAAAGGAGTTCAGACTCCACTTTCCTTCTCCGTTCAATGCTCGGCACTACCTTGCCTTTGTAACACCGGAAAGAAATGTACTCCTTATAAATATTCCGGTCTCCGGCCTCCAGCTTCTTGACAAGAGTACTCTTGGGTATTTTCTTGTTGCCTAAAAGCCTGTACGGACCCACATTATGTAAAAGCTTACATAATATCCGGTTATGTAAGCGAATATATTATGTAAATAAAGAAAATATAAATCATTGATTAACAAATAGTATATTCATTTTTCACAGGATTACTTTTTACATAATATTCCTAACTTATTAGGTAAAATCATAGCATTATTTCCTAATAAGAGATATATTGAAGCTCCATCAAATCAAATAGATGGAGTTTCAATTAATATCAAACAATAAATAATGTTTTATGGAAGAAAGTAATTTTTATGATTTAAGGAAACAAGTTGTCCAGCAACTGCGTGAAAGGCATTATGCACCTTTAACTATTTGTGCATTTAAGAGTAGTTATAATAAACTGGAATGTTATATGCTGGAAAATAAAATTGAAATCTATTCTGCTCGTGTAGGAGAAGATTTTTTGAAAACTCGTCACAAAGGTATGGCATACGCCCAACTGTCTGATTTTGAGAAGAACATGGTTAGACATATAAAAATAATGAATGAAGTTCTGCATACAGGAATTATCATTGGAAAACCAACTCCGCGAAGTCCCATGTTTGAATTCAAAGGAGATTTAGGCATACAATTCAATGAATTTATTTGTCATGAAAGGAGAATTAAAAGCCCTCTAACAGTGAGCAAACATCACTTGTATTTGAGAGACTTGTATGATTTTCTAAAAGAAAACAACAAACTGGTTAAAGAGTTTGGTATTCCCGATTGCTTGTTATTTTTACGTGAATTGAAGCGAAAGAAACGTCCTTGGCATCACGTCGTCTCTTCTGTAAGAGCCTTTGTCAGATACTCTTGTGAGCGTAATTTATTAGCAGATTGCAATTTTTCCCGCTGGGATAGGATTTTATGCCTTCATCGTCCCAAAAATCCTCAATTACCATCATATTATAGCAGGGAGGAAATAAAAAAAATGCTGGACGCAATAGACAGATCTTGTCCTAAAGGAAAACGCGACTATGCAATGCTTCTACTTGCAGCACGTTATGGACTCCGCGCTTCGGATATAGTAGGAATTACATATGCCAATTTTGAATGGGAGTTCAATCGTTTGTCCCTTGTGCAGGCAAAGACGGGGAAGCCTGTTTCATTTCCATTATCAGAGGAAATAGGAAGTGCTATTATTGATTATATCAAGTTCGGAAGACCTGATATTGACAGTCCGCATGTTTTTTTGGAACATATGGCTCCATATCAAAGGATTTCCCCCCAGGCATTGAGCAGGATTGTCTCAGAGTGGATGTTGGCTGCCAGGATAGATATATCAACACGTAAACATGGTCCTCATTCTTTACGTCATAGTCTTGCTATTAATTTGTTTGAGAATGGTGAATCCCCAAGCGTTATTTCTGAAATTCTCGGACATTCCAATTTATTAACCACCATGAGTTATGTAAAAGTTGATTTGAAGCATCTAAGACAATGCGCACTTGAAGTACCTCAAATTCCTGAAATATTTTACTTAGAAATATATGAGAAAGAGAACTGGTAAATTATATAGTGTATTCTCTGGGTTAATTACCCAATATATAGAATACAAGAATAATATAGGTTGCAAAACGACTGTAATGGAATGTTTGTTAAAGCGCTTTGACAAGTTTGCCAATGATAGAAACGAGAAGGTCCTTGGGATTTCCAAAGATTTGGCAGATGCTTGGTGCTGTAAATTCCCTGGAGAATCTGAAGATAACCGCTATTATAGGATTATCATTCTTCGAGGATTCTCTTCTTTCCTGCAAACAATTGGATATGATTCATATATTCCAATATTACCCAAACATCAATCAAATTTTGTCCCCTACATTTACACACCTGACGAAATGGAAAGAATCTTCAAGGAGTGCGACAGAATAAATGCTTATCACCACGTAATCAATTCAGCTCGATTTTCCATACCATGCCTAATCCGTCTGCTGTACGGTACAGGAATCCGTATAGGTGAGGCTATAAAATTGAAACACTGTGATATTGATTTCAAAAATGAATGCTTATTACTTAGAGAATGTAAGAATGGGAAAGACAGATATGTCCCTCTTTCTCCTTCCTTAGCACTAATATGCCGTGATTATGTAACTAAAAAACAGAAATTTGGGCTTAGTATTAATCCAGAGAACTATTTTTTTGTAAAATGTAATGATACTTCAATTTCATCAAAAACTATTTCAAACATTTTCAATCATATTTTAGAACGTGCCGCCATCGTACGAAATGAAAATCGAAAAGGACCTCGTCTGCATGACCTTCGACATACATTCTGTGTAAATTCATTTGTGCAATTATGTGAATCAGGGAAAGATATACATAATGTGATGCTGATACTAATGACGTATATGGGACATCAATCCATTGCCGCTACAAATAAATATGTCAGAATAGTGGAGACCATGTTTCCTGAAATTGTAAGACAAGTAGATATGACTCACAATCATATTTTTCCAAACATGGATGAAATGACAGATTAATTATGTATTAAAATTTTAGTGTATGACAGATTTTGGAAAATATCTCACAGATTATTTAAACCGTTACCTCACAATGGAATGTGGCTGTTCCTATCAAACGGTAAAACAGTATAGTGCAACATTCATGCTTTTTATACAATACATGTATAAGATTGAATTAATAGCACCGGAAAAACTATTCCTCAAAGAAATTACAAAAGAAAGAGTTTTAGGATTTTTGCATTGGCTGGAAGAAACGAGAAAATGCTCAATATCAACAAGAAATAATCGTTTAAGTGCTCTACGGTCTTTTTTCAAATATCTTCAATATCGGGAAGTTAAGGGCATGGCTTATTGGCAAGCTATATTGAGTATCAAACAGAAAAGAACACCTTTTAAGGAAATGTCTTATCTGACTACGGAAGGAGTACAGGCATTACTTGAACAACCGGATTTATCAACTCGTAAAGGGCGTAGAGACTTTATTCTTATGGGGCTATTGTATGATAGCGGTGCAAGAGTTCAAGAGATTATAAACCTAACCCCAGAAAATATAAGATTAGGAGAAACTACTACTGTAAAATTACATGGGAAAGGCAATAAAATTAGAGTAGTTCCTCTTTCTACTAATCAAGTGAAAAATTTAAGGTTGTATATGGAAGAGAACAATCTTTTTGCTTCACAATATAGATGCCATCCGTTATTTCCTAATCCAAAAGGAGAAAGGTTGACGAGAATGGCCGTATTAGATATTGTGAAAAGACATGCTAAAAATGCGAGGAAACAATATTTGGAATTGATACCAAGTAATATATCCTGTCACACTTTCCGGCACTCCAAAGCCATGCATATGTTGGAAGCGGGTATAAATCTCGTCTATATTCGTGACTTTCTTGGACATGCTTCTACAACAACAACGGAAATATATGCTAGGGCAAGTGAAAAATTAAAAGAACAGGCATTGGAAAAACTGGCTCCTGGTATTATTCAGGAAAGTAAAACTGCATGGCAAAAAGATGGAGATTTAATGGAATTCTTAAAAGCTCTGCAAGTAAAATATAAATAAAATAACAAGTAGAGTGAAGAGTAGTAAATAGAAGAACCACTCTTCACTCATTTGAATACAATGCAAACATTCTTATTTACAATTACGTAATAATCAGTTATCTAGCAACATCTTCTATGCGCGTTTGTTTGCATAACCATCTTATGTAGATTTATATAATCTTTCTTTTTTACGATATATTGGAATTATTCTATGCAAATCCAAACTGCTATTGAAATCTTCTGGTTCAGGCACAGTTGTTATTTTCGTGGAATAAGGCTACAATTTATTCGGAAAAGAGCGTTTTGAAAAATAAAAATCAGTAATTTTGCTTTCGGTTAAGTTTGCAGCAAAATATTTCCCCACTCATATTTTTATATTAGTAGGCTACAAATTATTAAGCGAGCGACACTATGTGACAAGTTTATATAAAATATCGATATGTTAATAAAATCAGTAACACTTAAAAACTTTCGTGGCTATAGAAGTGAGACTACAGTTCTTTTCTCCAATCTAACAACTTTTGTTGGTCGTAACGATATTGGAAAATCTACAATTCTGGAAGCCTTAGACATTTTCTTTAATGAAGGAAAGGGATGTATTTCCCTAGATAAGGAAGATATAAATAAACGTGCTTCTAGTGAAGGTGACGATGAAATAATAATTGCTGTAGAATTTTTCAAATTACCAGATAGTTTAGTTATAGATGATAGCAATAGAACTACACTTGCAGCTGAATATCTTTTAACAGAATCTAATACTCTAAAAATAGTGAAAAGGTATCCAAAAGCTGGAAGGGAAAAAGTTTATATTCGAGCTAAACATCCGACCAATGCAGTTTGTTGCGATTTGTTAAGCAAGAAAATTACTGATCTTAAAACAATATTAAATCGAGAGAACATAGAATGTGAAGATCAGACTAGAAAGGCTGTAATACGCACAGCAATATGGAACCATTTTGCAGATAATCTCAATTTAGAAGAAAAGGAAATTGATGTAACGAAAGAAGACGGAAAGACGATTTGGGAAAGTTTGAAGAAGTTTCTTCCTGTATATTCACTCTTTCAAGCTGATCGTAGTAATAATGACCATGATAAAGAAATACAGGATCCTTTAAAAGAGGCTGTAAAATCGATACTAAAAGAGGAAAATGTAGCCCAAATGTGTCAGCAAATAGCAGAACATGTTACAACTAAACTACAAGAAGTCTCAAATCATACGTTAGATAAAATACGAGAAATGAATCCAGAGCTAGCAAATAGTCTTAGCCCTAATATACCGTCTTTCACTGATTTAAAATGGTCTGATTTATTCAAAAATGTATCTATTGCAGGAGATAATGACATTCCTATCAATAAGCGTGGTAGCGGTGTAAAACGTTTAATACTTTTGAACTTTTTTAGAGCTGAAGCCGAAAGAATGCAAAGTAATACAGAATCAGATGGTCTAATATACGCTATTGAAGAACCTGAAACTTCTCAGCATGTTGCACACCAAAAGATTCTGATGAAAGCTTTAATAGATTTAGCCAACAATGAGAATGTACAAGTTGTATTGACAACCCATAGTTCTTATGTTGTAAAACAACTAAAGTTTGATAACATTCGATTGGTAAAAGAAAAAGAAGAAGACAGAGAGGAAAGAATAGTTCAGGCTATTGAACCATCTCAGTTGCCATATCCGTCTTTAAATGAAATAAATTTCACGTCTTTTGGAGAAGTGACAGAAGAGTATCATGATGAGCTATATAGTTATCTTTATTCGAACAAAACAGATGGAATAAAATGGATTGAAGAATATAAAAATGGCAAAACAACAGTCGACTATATTAGGGAGTTACCAAATGGTACAACTAAGACAGAGCAAAAAACTTTAACAGAAAAAATTCGCCATCAGATTCATCATCCAGAGAATTGTCATAATGAGCCTTATACAGAAACTGAAATTCGCCAGTCAATTGAAGATATGAGAGCCTTTATTATGAGGAAATGAGTATAAATGGCAGCTCTTTTACATCTCGCTGCCGAAGATGTGCATTTATCGTCTCGGACGACGACGACAATACGGTGAAACGTATTCCCACTTCCCATAGCGAAACCGATAATAATCGGACACAGATACTGGTTTGTAAATGCAATTGCACATTATCCGCATATCAAACACCTCCTTTCATTTATTTAACCTTATAAATAAAGATAGGATCTGTGTCTGCTATTTGGAATATGCTGTGCAAATGTACAATAAATGTTTATGATAAACAAGTCAGATAAAATCTTTCGACTTTGCACCATTGAATTAATATATTCAATACCTTTATGTTGTGGATGATTTAAAATGTTTTCTCTTTAATGATTTTATCCTATGTAACAATTATGTAAAGAAAATAACAGCTATTATAAATTACAATATTGATATATAGGCACTTACATACAATGGTTTTACATAATAAAATCGCTTACATAACCGACATTATAGGCAAGCGTGGCCAGCAACAGAGAATCCTTTCCGAACTGCCTGAACATGGCGCAGAACTTGCGCAAATCCTTCCTGAGAAGTTCATCAGCCTGTTGCCTTGTCATGGTATGTGCAGAATACTTTTCCCCGGGTTGCAGGCAATGCCCCCAACCTACATAGGGGTAATGCCGGGAAGAATGCCAGCCCTCGAACCGCTTGATGCACTCTACGGCAAGGCTGAACCTGTCCTGTTTTTCCTTTACCGGATTCTCCGCCCGCAACGGCATGCTCCCGAAGCAGGCAATGGCGAAAAACGCCGCAAACAATCTTGCTCTTATTCCCATAGGCAGGTCAGGTTCATTGTGATACGATGACGACAGGCAGTTCCTTGCCGCCGGAAGTAACCACGGTATCCTCGTCCTCCGTCTCATTGTTGAAATCGAAGGTCAGCTGAAAAAGCTGTGCCGGCTCGCTGTTGTCCTCAAAATAGATGTCGATACTCTGCTGGTCCTCACACTCCGAGGTGTAATAAAGGCGGAACACCTCCCTGTCCAGGGGATAACGGTCGTTGGGCAGCAACACCATCCCGTCGTCCATGCGCAGCTTGCCTTCACCGTCCGGCTGGAAATAACGGATGGTATATCGGGCATCAGAGAACCGTCCTTCACGTTTCAGTTCACAGCGGATTTCCACGGTTTCACCCTTCACAATACGTGTGGGAACCGGCATCGTCTCCACCATAAAGGGATAGGACTGCTGCACGTCAAGGTCATCGCTGCACGAGGTAAGCATACCGAAGGTCAGGCCCATCAGGGCGCATACAAGGGCATACAGCCCTTTTCTGTTCATATTAGGTTTCATATTCATTTCTTGTTTTAACGGTTTATAAAAAATTACTGTTCAGGCGGAAAATTACTTTCCAGGTATTCGTTCAGGTCCTTGCATCCGGCATACAGGTCGGAACAGTCGTCAATCCTGTCACCGTAGCGTTTCCGGAGGACGGCCAGCGTCCTTCTTCCGGCATCGTCATTGTCCAGGTAGCACCGGATCTTCCCGTAATTGTCCAGATAAGGGAACGAGCGTTCAAGCAGGGACACCGAATTGAGGACCAAATAATCCTCACCGCGGCTGATGCCGAGTACCTTCCATGAAAGAAAGTCGATAAAACCCTCAAAAAGGTTACAGGTAAGCGAGCCGTTACGGATGAGGGAAATGTCCTTGGGCGGCAGACACCATTTCATGAATCTGGTCCGCAGCTCATAGCCTCCGCCCATATTCCTGAAACCGACAGCGAAATACCGCTTGCCGTACAGACGGAACCGTACTTCCTCGCACTCCGCACGGGCGATTTCCTCTGGAATACCGCGTCCCTTCAGATAGCCGAGCAGTGCATTACACCGCAAGGGACCGCAAACCACCTCCTCGAAGCGGGAAGGCTCCTTGCGCCTTTCTGTCTTAACACTTTCCTTTTCTCTTTTCTGTCCGGCATATTCAGGTATTGTTCCTCCATATACTCCGGCGATGAACCTCGCCTGCGCCATGAAGCCGTCACTTTCTGAAATTTCCCCCGCAAGAGTGAAGATGTCGCCTCCATGTCCGGTACCGAAGTCATGCCATACACCCTTACGGGTATTCACATGGAACGAAGGTGTCTTTTCCTCACGGCACGGGGAGAGATACCAGCATTCGTCGCCGTGCCTTCTGACCGGCTCATGTCCCAGACGGGACAGGAATTCCTCAATGGGAATGCCTCTTATCATTTCTATATCCATAGGCGTCTAATTGATGATGAAACGGACTCCAAGCCCGAACTGTGTCGTGAACTTTCCCAGAGAACTGCCCCAAAGCACACGTTCGCGCACATGGGCAAGCAGCACGATACGGTCAGTCACATAGCTTTCCAGTTCCAGCGTCAGGGCTCCGCCATAGATGAAGGCATCACTGTCATGAAGTCTCGCCCCGTCATACAGTAGCCTTTCTCCCCAGTTCAGTGTCTCATATCCCACCAGGGCGGAACCGCCTACAGAAAGGAAGAATATCTTTGCAGGGTCGGACAGGAACTTCAAATAATAGCCGCCCTCCGCAGTAAACTGGGCCCGTGGAACGGAAGTCCCGCGATAGCCGTAGTTCTTCAGCAGGTATTCCACGCCAGCCACCCAATGGTTGGCCCTTTTCGTATATCCCGACACGGCAAAGCCCGTGTACCAGTCAACCGGTGATTTCAGGTTTCCGGCAAAGCCTCCCCTGAGTTCCACGCCCTTCATTCCGGGAAGGTAACGCTGGGCGTATGCCTGCCCCGATGACAGGGCTAGCGATACGCATACTGCAAAAAGAAACAGATACTTCTTCATGATCATTTCACTTTAAGTTCATTAATCACCCTCGCTCTCACGATGTCCTCATTCTCCACGGTGAAGGTCTGGTGACGGCCTCCGCTCTTCTCGTGCATCTCCACCACCAGCATCTTGTCGGCGGGAATGGTGAACTTGTCAAAGACAAAGACGGTACGCTCGTCCTTCTTTCCGGCGACAGCCGTGGCATAGTTGTAAGCACGCAGCGGAAATATCACCTGCTCCTGGATGGCCGTGCGCTTGAGTACCTTCTTGTCCACGATCTTGAACGTCACGAAATCCACCTCATAAGGTACGTTAGACGTGTTCTTCACCTGGGTGTGAAAATAGAGCAGCCCGTTGTGGGTATAGAGTCCGCGCAGCAGGTACTGGATGCCGAACGCCTTGCTTCCGATATGCTTGATGTGGCGTCTGTTATCCTTGTGGATGGCCTTGGCAATAAGGTGTACCAGCTTGGGCGACTCGCTGCCGAGTTCCTTCAGGTAGATGTCAAGGGCATTGTTCGGGCGGTTCACCTCGCTGCCGTCATGGATGAAATCGGCCATCTCGATGTTGAGCAGCAGGGGCTCGTCGGCATACTTGACATTGAAGGTGTAGAAACTTCCGCTTTCGGTAATCACCGACATGTTGGTCTCCTCACGGAAGTTCTTTCTGGTAGCCTTTACCCTGATTACATTCTCTGAACCGTCTGCCTTGCCCGCAATCAGATTCGGAGAACCGAGATCCACGTAACGGACAGCCGAGGGAAAGATGATATGGGTCGTCTTGTCATACGTCACTTCCAGACCGTAAGGCGGAATCATCCGGTCAAAGGTGAGCTTTCTGGACAGCCCGTGATAGAGGTCGCCGTCCTCCTGCTGCGGATAGATATCCGCCTTCAGGGTCAAATCATTTACGGCCGTGGTATCAGCCGACTGTGCATGTGCACTTGCAACGCCGCCTGCGAGGGCAAGCATCAAAAGAATCTTTTTCATGTCTTTACTGTTTTAATGGGTTATTGATTGTTGTTCTGATAAAGCATCAGTCCGTAGCCTGATTTGAGGTGTACCTTCTCCTCGCGCATCTTTTTGGAGATGTACTGCGACACGCCCTGTATGGCCCCTCGTCCAAGCTCGGAGAGAAGCTGGTCGCCTGCCGACTGGTTGGTGATGGAGATGGTCGTGCCGAGATTCTGTCCCATGTTGGCGGCCACTTCCCTTACCGCATTCGCTTCCGTCGAACCGGGAATGAATATCCCGGCCTGTCCGTCACTGTCCAGCACGGTCAGTTCCACGGGAATGACATTGCCGTCATATTCGACCTGCAGGATTTCAATGCCAAGCCGCTCGCCCTGGATACGTCCCTCACCGGTCAGCAGGGTATTGCGGGGAAGCACATATCTTCCCACACGCATGGCCTCCAGCAGCCTGAGACGCACGCTTTGTCCGCTGATAATGGTCTGGTCGCCATGCACGCAGGCCCGTATGGTATTCCTCGCCATCTGTGTCCCGGCACTGCCCACAGCTGTATGGAAGCCGATATCCACACCGGAAAGCAGCCTCGCGAACTGTACCGAATCGGTAAGAGGCTGAGGAAGGGACGACACGACCGGAGAGGACACCAGCCCGACGGGAACGGCTTTCGCCTTCCTCTCCCTTGAGGGACTTTCCGTCTCCTGACTGTCCGCTGTTCCCGTGCTGCCGCCCGAAGGCATATATTTGGCGGCAAGTTCATAGGACTTCTCCAGCAGAGCCACCTGTTCCTCGTAGCTCGGTCCGGCCGTCTGCGCTGCGGCAGCCTGTCTGAGCTGTTCCACCTCTGCTTTCAGGGCTTCCTTTTCCGGGTCTTCCTCAGGACTCTCGTAAAAACTGCCGAGAGTGGCGTTGATGTCGTTGTAAGCCGAGGCTGAAGAGGCGAAGGCTCCCGTCCTGCCGTTTCCTCCTGAATTGTACGCACGGCTTTCATTTTCACTTGCAATGTCCTGCGCCGGTTCTGTTTTCGGGACATTATCCTGTCTGTGTCCATCGGTCAGGGCGGAGAAGTCGGCCAGCGTACGCTTCTTCTCCTCCTGCCGGCGAATCATGTCTGCCTGCTCATAGGCAGCCATCTTGTCCGCCTCTATACCCGTACCTTTCGGATCGGGAAGTTCGGCATTGAAGCCCGTCTTCCTTTCCGCCTCCTGCCTGTCTTTTTCGGACGGGGCAAAAATTAGCCACATGCACCCGAGGAACAGCAGGAACATGCCTGTGAAAACCAGATATTTCCTGATTTTCTGCTTCTGTTTCAATTTTTCTGCATCTGTACTCATAATCTTACTTGTTGAACTGGTTAAAAAACTCTTCCATCTCACGGATTTTCATATCGGAGAGGGTATCCGCAGGCACAAAGTCGGGAACCTCAAGCGGGGTTATCCTGATGATGTCCTGCCGGGCATCCTCCCGTCCGATGTCATAAATCGCACGGAAAATCATGTAGAAATTCACCAGTGCGAAAAGGGAAGCCATCACGATGACGACAATAGCCCTCTGACGGGGTGTAAGCCTGTCACACAGGCCGCGCAGCCTGCCCCCGATACAATCCTTGAACTTTACATACATTTTTCTCATACATACATTGTTTTATCTGTCATACATTCTGATATCCCTGTTCTCCAGCACATGGAACCCTTCCAGGATGAACCCGTGTGGATTGTTGTCACTGCGGGTGGAATTCCGCAACCTGCCATGCGTGACAAGGCTGCGTTCCGTCACGCTCTTCTCACGGATGATGAAAAGGCGTGCGTATGTCATGACATCATACGGATAGGTGTTGAAGTCGCATTTCACGCTGTCTATCTCGATACGCTGGCTGACATTGCCCGAAATTATTCTATTGTAATAACCCTGTTCGGCCAGATCCCCGTAATGGGAATAGGCGGAACGGTCACTCAGGAACATGGCACGCTGTACGTTCCCCTCGATGGCACTCTTATCAGGGGCCAGCGTGAAGAACAGCTCATGGAAACGTCTGACATGTTCCCTTGCCTCTACGGGACGGTTCTGCTCCAGGTCCTGCGAGAGGGCGAGCATGAGCGACTTCCCCTCATCCAGCACATAGATCTTCTGGCGCTGGGCTTCGGCAAAACTGTATGCCTTCCACACGGAATAGCCCACAAGCAGGGTGCAGACACCCAGATAGACTATTCCGAACAGGCGCAGATGCCGTAAGCTGGTCTCGATATTTTTCAATGATTTGAATTCCATTCTTATTCGTTTTATGATTGTTACTTGATTAGTCTTCCGGCCACATTTCCTATAGTAGCACCTGCGGCACCGCCCACAATGGAGCCCGTCTTGGAAGCAGCCTGATTCACGTTCTTGCCGTAATTTCCCGCACCTCCACCGGCCTGAACAATCCAGTTGGCTACGGTCGGAATCGTGAAATACCCGATGATGCCGATAATCAGGAACGTGATGTACACGGCATTGGAACTGTCCGGAATGAAGTTGGGGTCGGACAGCTGCTCGATGTCCCTCTGAAGCATCAGGGTCTGTATGCGTGCCAGCACGCTGCTGAAAAGATCAGAGACGGGCAGCCACAGATAGATGCTGATATAGCGGACAAACCATTGGCTCAGCGAGGCCTGAAAGCCGTCCCAGCACGAAATGGCAAAGGAAATCGGTCCGAGAATGGAAAGGACAATCAGGAAGAATGTCCTTAGCGTGTCCACCACAAGCGCGGCCGCATTGAACATCAGTTCCAGCAGCTCACGGAAAAAATTCTGCACGGACTTCTTCATGTTGTACATGGCACGGTCCACATACATACCGCAAGCCTCGATAGCGTCCAGAGCTCCCAGTTCATCCAGTTTGTTGTCAAAAGCCTCCTTGTCCACCAGGTAGGCCGTCTCGGGATTCCTCCGCATCGCCTCAATCTCCAGCTTGTCCTTCTGCTGCCGATACTCATTCATGTCAAAGGTTTGCGTCTCCAGAATCCTGTGCGTTCCGGTCACGACGGGTGACAAAATGCTGTTGAGCGTACCCAGCACGATGGTCGGAAAAAACATGATGCAGATACCCAGAGCAAACGGACGCAGCAAAGGGAACACGTCAATAGGTTCGGCCCTGGCCAGTGACTGCCAGACACGATACGCCACATAAAAGAGGGCTCCCAATCCGGCAAGGCCCTTGGCCACGCCGGTCATCTGCGAACAGAGCGGCATCATGTCCGTGTACAGACTTTGCAGGATCTGGTGCAGATTGTCAAAATTCACAGCCAACAATACCATAAGCAATCCTCCTTGAAATTACCAGTAGCGTTCGTTGGGTGAACCGTACAGAGCCATCACACGGTCAAGATCATTCTGTTTCTTGGCACGCAGGTACGACACGCCGATGTTCTTGTTGGTATAGTACTGCACCAGACTGCGGTATTGCAGCATGTCGGTATAACAGCGGTCGATGATGTCCATACGTTCCTTGTCGTTCATCGAAAGGCCGTTCTCGTTGACCACCGTCTTCAGGTCCGTCAGCAGATTGGCACTCTCCTCCAGCAGCTTCGTGTAGCCGAGGGCGATGGCACTCAGTTCCTCAGGGGTGAAATAAGGGTCACTGAGCATACGCTCATAACTGGTCACATAGATTTCCGTGATGTCGCCGACCATCAGGATGGTCTGCTGCACCTTGCGGGCATCGCGTACCAGATTCTTCACTTTCCTAAGGCCGTCATAATACTCCTTGCCCTGCTTGTAAATCTTGACCGTCTCCTGAAAATTGTTGAGCATGTTGCCAGCCGTCGAGGACGTGTGGACGATGTTCTTGGCGGCATTGATGATGCCCTGGGCAAGATTCCCGGGATCGGTCACTACCCATTGGGCGTGTGCCCTGCCTGCCGAAAGGAGGCAGATACAGCATAAGGCTGTCAGAATTCTTTTCTTCATGTCGTTAATCTTTAATGGTTGATAAATCTTTTCCGTTAGTTCAGAGTCCCATCTTGCGGCCTTTCGGCTTAGGACGGACGTTGATGTGCGGTTTTCTCCGCAGTGTTGTTTCCGAAGAGACAGTGCGAGCAGGCCTGATATTCCTGAAGAACTCGTCCGCATAAGGACGTCTGCCGGTCATCCTGACAAATCGGGCATCCAGTTCCCGGTAAGCCTTCTCCGCCTGTTTCCGTATCACATCCTCCGGACTGCTCCTGTCAATGCCGTATTTCACGAGAAAATCCGGACGGATATGTATCGGGTCATGTACGGAATCCGGCGAGACGGCAATACTGCCCAGCCTCTCCAGTTCCCCGTTCAGCTTGTCAAGGTATTCAGCCGGAGGACGGGGACACACACTTTCAAAAATCTTCTCCACCGCGTGTGTCAGTCTTGCATCCACCTCCAGAATGTCGGGTACTTCCCCCGTCTGCCTCTTCCGCAGGTATTCGTCAGGAGCCATCCCTTCAAGCTGATGGAACAGACGGTAATCCTCCGTGAGTCCGTAATACTCCTGTATGGAAAGAGGAATATTCCAGCCCTGCATCAGGGACCAGTAGAGGGATGACACGACCTCACGGCGTTTGCTTTCATTAGATTCCAGATCGCTATACATAAATTCAGAAGTTTAATGGGTTGATAAATGATTTCACTTTTTCCTCTTGCTCTCGGCCAGCTGCTTGATTGCCAGCTCGATATTGCCACCCAGCTTCCGGGTAAGCCGCATTACTTCAAGCTTTTCCGTCTCCTCGGTCGTATAGGTGTAGTACTCTTCCGGCGAGACCTCGGTGGCATAGACCGCCGACTGTGTTCCGCCGAGACCTATCCACACTTCCTTGTACTTGCGGGACGGGCTGTTGGCCATGTTGATGGAGAGAATCTGGGCACGTTCCTTGTCGGTCAGACCCAGCAGGGACTGGATTTCATCGAACTTGTTGACATACTTCCTCTGGTCCAACAAAATCTTGCAGTCGCTGTTGTTGATGATGGTTCCCTTGACGATGGGTGACGAAATGATATCTTCCACCTCCTGGGTAACGACAACAGCCTCTCCGAAAAACTTTCGGACGGTCTTGAAAAGGTACTTCAGATATTCCGCCATACCTTCCTTGCTGATGGCCTTCCATGCCTCCTCCAGCAGAATCATTTTGCGAATACCTTTCAGCTTTCTCATCTTGTTGATGAAGGTTTCCATAATGATGATGGTGACAATCGGGAACAGTACCTTGTTGTCCTTGATATTGTCCAACTCAAAGACAATGAAGCGTTTGGACAACAGATCAAGCTGCTTTTCGGAGTTTAACAGATAGTCGTATTCGCCACCCTTGTAATAAGGTTCCAGCACATTCAGGAATCCCCACACGTCAAAATCCTTCTCCCGTGTACGCTTGGTCTTCAGGATTTCCTGATACTCGTCGCGGATGAACTCATAGAAGGTGTTGAAGGACGGAACCACGGTACTGTCCGTGCGTATCTTCTCCAGAAAGAGATTGACCGCGTTGGAGAGCGCCACCTCCTCGGCACGTGTCGGCGGCTCGTCATCACGTTTCCACAGAGTAAGGATAAGCGTCTTGATGGACTCCTTTTTTCGATATCAAAAGTACCGTCCTCCACGTAGAAAGGATTGAAGGCTATCGGATCGCTCTCCTCATAAGTGAAATAGATGCCGTCTTCGCCATGCGTTCGGGCATGGATAAGGCTGCACAGTCCCTGATAGGAATTTCCCGTGTCCACCAGCAGCACATGCGCTCCCTGTTCGTAATACTGGCGCACCATGTGGTTGGTGAAGAATGACTTTCCGCTGCCCGAAGGTCCGAGGATGAACTTGTTGCGGTTGGTAATCGTACCGTTCTTCATCGGCAGGTCGGAAATGTCCAGATGGACAGGCTTTCCGGTCAGACGGTCCACCATGCGGATGCCGAACGGCGAGAGCGAATCCTTGTAGGACGTTTCCCCGATGAACAGGCACAGGGCCTGCTCGATGAAGGTGTAGAAGCTTTCCTCTGACGGAAAATCGCCGGCATTGCCGGGGATGGCCGCCCAAAAAAGTGTCGGCACATCAACCGTGTTATGGCGGGGCTTGGCCTCCATCAGGGCAATCTGGCTGCCCACATCATTCTTGATACGCTTCAGCTTCTCCCGGTCGTCGCTCCATGCAAAGACATTGCAGTGCGCACGGATGGAAGTGAGTCCCTTGCTGTGCGCCTCGTTCAGGTACTCCTCAATCCATTCACGGTTGATCTGGTTGGAGCGGCTGTAACGGGACAGCGAGTGCATGTTGCGGGCTGTCTGCTCGAATTTCCTCAGGTTTTCAGCCGAATCGTCTATGAAGAGATACTGGTTCACGATATGGTTGCACGTGAGCAGTATCCCTATCGGTGCGGCAAAGGACAGGCGGCAATCGCTGCGGTCCGTGGACAGCCGTTCATAACGGCTGTCCGTACCCACGGATGACGGCAGATCCTCAGTTTCAGAAAGGGTATGCAGGCAGAGCACATTGTCACCGACCTTCATTTCCCCGGCTCCGAGAGTGATGTCCTGCAGGCTGGTCGTATTTTCTTGCGAAAGCGAAAAATACTTTTCGATAATGCCTGCGGAGGTTTCCGTACCGGTAATCTCTTCGTCCGTCAGCCTGACCATGCGGAGCAGACCGCTGTCGTTCACGATACGCTCGAACTGCCCGCAGCATTCCAGGAAGCGTGCGACGGTATCCTTGTCCTGCATCTCCTTGGGGATGATGAACCCGCGCGTAAGAGCGTTGAAACTGCTTGTCGTGCGGCTGTGTTCCTTCGTGGTCTTTGTCAGGAACAGATAGCAGGTATGGTTCAGGTACGGCCGTTCGTTGAAATGCCTTTCAAAACTGCGGCTGAGGAAACTCAGGTCATCACGGCAGATGTCAGGTCTGTAGCTCTCCTCAATGAAGATGTCCTGCTTGTGGACGATGCTGTAGTTAGGCAGAACCCTGACTGCCTTCGCCCATGTGGAATGGAGGGCCTCGTATTCGGCGCGTGTCAGCGTGAACACTTCCGGCAGTTCCACCCTGTAGGCCACGGTAATGTCGGCATCCTTGCTGATGATGCACCCGTGCTCGACGGCCATCAGCGGAAATCGGCTTTCCAGCGTGGCGGCTTTCATTACATTTCTCATACATTACGTTTTTTCGGGGTTGGACAAATCAACCGGAGGAAACCCTTCCGGCTGATGATGTAGCGGGGATGGCGGCGCAGCGCCTGCAATTTCATCAGTCCCCATTCACCGTATTTCGCGTTCAGGCGGAAAGTCACCCAGACAAGCACCGAGGCGCAGATGACACCGAAGCCGATACATACCCACTGGTCGATGCCTGCCATGTACATGATGACAAACAGAACGAACAGGGCGAGCAGTCCGCCGGCGAAGATGAACAGGTACTGGCTTTTCAGCCCCTTGAACTCAGGGCTGCGGCCGATTCCCTTGTTGATAGGATACTCCGCCATAATCAGAGGAAGAATGAGCGTAAGATTGTGGCGGCTACGATTAAAAAGATGCAGGCACCGAACCAGCTGGCTGCCGTCTTGGAGGTGTCGGGATCTCCCGAGGAAAACTTGGAATAGACCTTCACACCTCCGATAAGGCCGACCACGGCTCCGATGGCATAAATCAGTTTGGTTCCCGGATCGAAATAGGAAGTGACCATGTTGGTGGCTTCAGTGATACCGCCGATACCGTTACCCTGGGCGAAAGCCCCTGTCGTTACAAGCAGCATCATGGCTGCAAAAAAGAATCTTTTTTTCATGTGTCGAAACTTTTAATTGGTGAGACAAAAAATGATTTCGACCACGAATATATAACACTTAATTCATTGATTTACAACACTGACGATGCGTGACATCGGGTGTCATTACGTTACATCGGAAAGGGATTTTCAAACGATATGAAAAAGAATTTTTGGCAGCCGCTTGAAATAAGGGAGAATATAAAAACGGGCACTCTCCATGAAAAAATAAAAACGCGGCAACTTGTCAGAATCAAAAAAGCGAAGTCTGAAAACCGGGCGGCTTTCAGACTTCGCTTCATGTCATGTGAACGCTGTTTACTCTGCTGCTGAATCGGAAGAGAAGACACGCTGTTTCCTCCGTTCCTCCTTTTTCTCTTTTTGCAGCTTCTTTTTGAATTCCATTTCCTTCAGAATCTGTTTCAGCGGCCTGACAGTTTCAGGCTGCTCACGCTTGAACCTCTTGAAGTAGATATCCTCTATGAACTGCGGAAGCGGAACTTTCCACGGCTCCTGTCTGTGGTTATCAATCTTCCCGAGTTTGTCAGGATTCAGACCAAGTTCACGTGCCATCTGCACATGCCTGTCCGACAGATGGTGACGCTTCTGGGCCGCCATCCATTTTTCCAATATTGCTTTTGTTACTGCCATAGGCCTTTCTTTATCTGATTGCAAAATAACGATAAATTATCCTGAATCAATGATATATAGAACTATTTAACTTAAACATATTTTCCAATATCAAATGACTCATCCGAGTTGTCCGAAACATATTCCGGTACATTATTGATTTGATCCATCATATTGTCCAACAACTTTCCTATTTTCTGCATATTCTCCTTTTCCTTTCTGACAAAATCCTGAATATCATCATCCGACAATATCAAGACAGCTCTATGTCCGGCTGAATTTTCTGACGAAGGGTTTTCAGAGCCTATGCCTTTACGTTTAACGGTCTGTTCCATCTTTACATATACTTGTTCCAATCAATAACATTCCTTTTTGAATTCCGCTTTGAAACTTCCATTTCAGACAGCAGCCGTCCAGAGGAGTCCAGATGTTCCTTCAGCAGTTTTTCGACCTGGGCGGTTGTACTTATCTCAGTGGAAAAGAATCCGAACAGATCCGTATCCTGAAGACGGTACAGGGTTTCTGCAGCAGCCTGAATGTTTTTCCGGTCTTCCGTGGCAGACATCAGTACCTCTGCCACATTACTCAGTTCCTCAAAAGTAAGAGGCTTGGAGAACTCAGGGTCAGGAATAGACTCCTCGGAAGCCATGAGGTCCTGTCTGTCCGATTCCGTCAATCCGTTACCGGAAGTGATTCTATTTTCCACGTCATCCGAGTTAATCTCTTCATCCTGGTCGATTGCGACCTTTTCCAGTTCCATAGTGCGTACAGGTATCTTGCGGGCCATATCCGGGTCTTCCAGATATACAATATTTGTCTTGCCGATCACGTCATCGTCCGTATCATTGTCCGCCCGTACAGGCGAGTATGTACCATCCTTTACAGCCGAACCCTGACTGTCTCCGACAAAGGTTTTCCCGGAATTCTTTCCAGCTTTCTCCACCATGCGCTTTTTCCGTTTCCTCCATAGTCCAACACGTATACGGCGGGCATGACGAAGAAGCCTGTCCCAGAAATCATACGACACAGGGCAAAAAATGATTGCCCACACTTTATGCAATATGTAGATGGCTGACACCAACTTTACTGAAAAATAAAATACTGACATTTCCATAACTTTCAAATTTTAGGGGGTGAAAAACGTTCCTTATACATTTGGGTAATTTCATCTATGTTAAGTTCGATATGCTCCGCAATGATATTGCTGATATAACTTGAAATACTAACCTCCGGAGCTATTACATGAAGATAGTTCTTTATCTCGTCGTACAGCTTACGGTTAAGATACACCTGAATACGTCCCGGCATGGGGGTATTCACCAGATATTTCTGTCGGAAGCCACTGTCCGACTCACGTTTCCTGCGTGTCTTCGGTCTGTCCGGCACGGTATCCCCGACAGGTTCCGGCTCGGACTCCACTTCAGAAGATGTATCCACTTCCCTGGCATTGTCATTCCTACCGGGCTTGTCGGTCATGGCGGCTACCATATACCCACGGACAGCATCCTCATCCACTTTCACGATCTTCTTTGCCATATTCATTAAAAATTAAGTTTTACAATCAATTCGTCGGCCAGTTCCTGCAAACCGCTGCCCTTGAGCTGTCCTGCCGGAGGAGGCAAAAGAGAACAACGGAAAAATGTTCTGGATGACGAGGAAAGCTCCTTCTCATAACGGCACAAATCTGGGATGGTAGAATCCAGAACTTTAAGTCCCTGTTTCTTCATCAGTACCATATAATTGTTGAGAACTTCGGTATTGCTTCTCCTTCTGACCTTAGTCCAGAACAGGAATACATCTTTCAGAGGAATATCCTTCCGTTCCCTCGTGAACTTCATGACACTGCTTGCAAAACTGAAACTGCTGTCCATGACAAAATTATCGGCGGCAATGGGAGTCAGCACATAGTCCACATTGAAAATGGTCTGCAAGACACCTGACACATCCATTGTCCCAGGCAAGTCTATGAAAATGATGTCATAATCACCGGTTTCCGCAAGTTCTCCGGCAATCTGACGTGCATCCTCCGGCCTTGCCCTTCGGATAGGATAAATCCTGCGGCCTCTAAGCCTCTGCTCATCAAGCTGTACCATATACTTCTTGTTCTTCTCCACCATTTCCATGTCACGCTCCCTCAGATTGAACAGGCTGCGCTGGGTGGAATCACAATCAACGATGGCGATATTCCTGTCCATCGAATAACTCAGGAGACTGGCAAGCGTTACAAGCATCGTACTTTTGCCTACTCCTCCTTTCTGGTTGCTCACAGCAACGAATAACGGGTTCTTCTTCATAACTGATTGTTTTAATTGTTTATTACACGGTTGTCTTATCTGTCTGTTGTCTGCTTGCTTGGTGATACGGTTGTATGGTGCGCACCAACCGACAAACCAAACGTCACCGGTTGCAACAGACAAATAACCCGACCAATGTCTGTCTGTGTACTGCAACAGCCGGTTACACAAACCGACAGAATAACAGGGAAACAGGTACAGACCTGTCTGTTGCAACCGTCCGCACTGCAAATAAAAGAGGATTTTCCCGAATAATCACCATCATCCGGAGATGGTGACGACCCTTGTCACCGTATGACATCTTGTTACATATAATAAACTGTTTTACAGATAGATATACCGCCGTAACTTTGCCACCGACAACGGAATGGATGCCGGATGGAGTTATCCCGAAGCCGAAGAATGAGGCTGAAGGTCAAAACTCAATTTGACTTCAGGCAAATTCATGTTCAAGCGAACATAGCAAGTTGTGTTTTGAGGCACCCGAAATAAATTCGGGCACTCAAAACAAACTTGCCGCTCGCCTGAAGGCTCGGGAGGGATTTCCTCCAAAGTCGGAAATCCATGACGGAAAATCAGAAACATAAAATCTCAATGCGTATGGAAGAAAACAGTAAGAGAAGAACAAGAAAAGGTGCAGGACGGAAGCCGAAAACAGACCCGGCGATACATCGCTATGTGGTACGGCTGAACTCGGAAGAGAACGGACATTTTGAAATCCGGTTCCAGAAATCGGGATTGAAACAGCATTCCAAGTTCATCAAGGCGATGATTTTCGGACACGAAATGAAGGTGGTCAGAATCGACAAGGCGGCGATGGACTACTACATCAGACTGACAAATTTCTACCACCAGTTCCAGGCCATCGGCAACAACTACAACCAGACGGTGAAGGCCGTCAAGTCCAATTTCGGCGAGAAACGGGCATTCGCCCTGCTCCGTAATCTGGAAAAGGCCACCATAGACCTGGTGGTGCTGAGCAAGCGGATCATCATGCTTACCCGGGAGTTCGAGGAGGAATACCTTATAAAGAGAAAGAAGGAGGAACAGCAGAATGGTGGCTAAGATCAACAGGGGTGTATCGCTCTACGGGGCGGTCATCTACAACCAGCATAAAGTGGACGAGGCAACCGCCCGCATCATCGCGGGCAACCGCATGATTACCGACCTCACCGGAAATCCCCACAATGTCATGCAGCAGACGCTGTGGGCTTTCGACAGCTACCTCGCCGCCAACAGGAACACGGAGAAGCCGGTACTGCATATCTCCCTGAACCCATCGGTGGACGACCGCCTCACGGACGGGCAGTTCGCGGAACTGGCACGCGAGTACATGCAGAAGATGGGCTACGGCGACCAGCCATACATCGTCTATCTGCACGAGGACATCGACCGCAGACATGTCCATATTGTCTCCACCTGCGTGAAGGAGAACGGTGAGAAAATCAGTGACGCATACGAATGGAACCGTTCGATGAAAGCCTGCCGGGAACTGGAAAACAGATTCGGGCTCAAAGCTGTGGCCGACAAGCGGAACGAACTGCTGGAACCGTATCTCAAGAAGGCGGACTACCGGGACGGGGACGTGAAACGTCAGGTCGGCAATATCCTCAAAAGCGTGTTCACCGCCTACCGCTTCCAGACATTCGGGGAGTTCAGTGCCATGCTCTCATGCTTCAACATCGAGGCCAGACAGGTTCGGGGAGAATTTGAAGGTTCACCTTACAACGGCATCGTATATACCCTGACGGACGATGCGGGCAGGCCGGTATGCACGCCCATCAAGTCTTCGCTCATCGGCAAGCGCTTCGGCTACGAAGGGATAGAAAAAAGGATTGCCGTCAATGTCCGTGACTTCAGAAACCGGAAGTGGCAGCCGAAAATCCATGATGCCGTCACGCTGGCCATGCACGGCTGCCGTGGAAACCGGGAAGATTTCATCCGGCTGCTCGGGGAAAAGGGCATTGACGTGGTATTCAGGGAAAACGAGGAAGGACGTATCTACGGCGTGACCTTCATAGACCACAGGAACCGTGAGGTATATAACGGTTCCCGTCTGGGCAAGGAGTTTTCCGCCAACGCCTTCGAACAGCTTTTTAACAGGCCGCAGGAATTTCCGGAGCCGGAATCCACCGGACAATATACCTCCACACGGGAGAGCCTTTCCGACAACATGGAAAGCGCCATCGAGCAGGCTTTCGGAATATTCAGTCCCGATATCAACGGTCCGGACCCGCAGGAGGAGGCACTCGCCCGCAGACTGCAACGCAAGAAAAAGAAGAAACGCCGTTCACGCGGCATATCCTGATTGTCAATTACCAACCATCAAAATTTTTACAGTTATGCAACAAGAAGATGATTTGAGAGGACTGGCCAAGGTCATGGAGTTCATGCGTGCCATTTCCATCGTGTTTATAGTAATCCATGTCTACTGGTTCTGCTACAGCGCATTCGTGGATATGGGCATCAACATCGGAGTCGTGGACAGGATTCTGCTGAACTTCCAGAGGACGGCAGGACTGTTCAGCAACCTGCTCGTGACGAAAGTGTTCGCCTTCATATTCCTGGGACTTTCGTGTCTGGGTACGAAAGGTGTCAAGAACCAGAAGATGACGTGGCGGAAAATATACGCCGCCTTCCTCGGCGGCATCGTCCTGTTCTTCATGAACTGGTGGATGCTTGACCTGCCGTTCAGTACGACAGTGAACGCTACCGTATATACGCTGACGCTCACCACGGGCTACATTCTCCTGCTCATGTCGGGAATATGGATCAGCCGTATGCTGAAGCACAACCTCATGGAAGACGTGTTCAACACCGCCAACGAAAGTTTCATGCAGGAAACAAGGCTTATGGAAAACGAGTATTCCGTAAACCTGCCCACGAAATTTGTCTATCAGGGCAAGGAATGGGACGGCTGGATCAACATCGTGAACCCGTTCAGAGCCTCTATCGTGCTGGGAACACCGGGTTCCGGAAAGAGCTATGCCGTGGTGAACAACTACATCAAACAGCAGATCGAGAAATCCTTTGCCATGTATATCTATGACTACAAGTTTCCGGACCTCTCGGAGATAGCCTACAACCATCTGCTCAAGCACAGACAACATTACAAGGTCAAGCCGGAATTCTACGTCATCAATTTCGACGACCCCAGACGCAGCCACCGCTGCAATCCAATCAATCCGAGATTCATGGCAGACATCAGCGATGCCTACGAAAGTGCCTATACCATAATGCTCAATTTGAACAAGACCTGGATACAGAAACAGGGTGATTTTTTCGTGGAGTCACCGATTATCCTGCTTGCCGCAATCATCTGGTATTTGCGTATTTACAAGGACGGAAAGTATTGCACGTTCCCTCATGCAATCGAATTTCTCAACAAGCCGTATGCCGATATCTTCACGATTCTTACCTCTTATCCGTCCCTCGAAAACTATCTTTCCCCCTTTATGGACGCATGGCAAGGCGGAGCTCAAGACCAGCTCCAGGGCCAGATAGCAAGTGCGAAAATTCCGCTTTCGCGAATGATCTCGCCACAGCTTTACTGGGTGATGACGGGAGACGATTTCACCCTTGACCTGAACAATCCCGAACACCCCAAAATCCTCTGCGTGGGCAATAATCCGGACAGGCAGAATATCTATTCGGCGGCATTGGGACTGTACAATTCCCGTATCGTGAAGCTCGTGAACAAAAAAGGACAGCTCAAGAGTTCCATCATCATCGACGAGCTTCCGACCATCTATTTCCGTGGTATCGACAACCTGATTGCGACCGCCCGAAGCAACAAGGTGGCCGTCTGTCTCGGCTTCCAGGACTTCTCGCAGCTTGCACGTGACTACGGCGACAAGGAGGCGAAGGTCATCCAGAACACGGTGGGCAATATCTTCAGCGGACAGGTGGTCGGAGAAACGGCAAAATCACTGTCGGAACGGTTCGGCAAGATACTCCAGCAGCGGCAGTCCATATCCATCAACCGTCAGGACACTTCGACTTCCATCAATACGCAGCTTGATTCCCTGATACCGGCCTCCAAGATAGCCAACCTTTCGCAGGGTACGTTCGTGGGCAGCGTGGCAGACAATTTCGGAGAAGAGATAGACCAGAAGATTTTCCATGCCCGCATCATCGTGGACAGCGCAAAGGTATCGGAAGAGATGAAAGCCTACAGGAAAATTCCTGTCATCAACGAGTTCAGGGACGCGGACGGAAACGATATCATGCAGCAGCAGATTGACCGCAACTACTCACAGATAAAGGCGGACGTGTTGCAGATAATAGAAGAAGAGATGGAAAGAATAAAAAATGATCCGGAGCTGAGACACCTCATCCCGCAGCAGGAGGGAGAAGAAAACAATGACGGGGAATAGAGGAACAGCAGAGACCGCTGTTTTATTTCCGCCTGCAAAGGTCGTCCCGTGCCCGCTGGATTGTGCAAGGCCGGGCCCCTCCGTGGTTTGCTGAAAAAATCATCCTCGCCAGAGGGCTCCGGTATTTTTTCGCAAAGCCTTGCGCAATCCGGCACGGGACAGAAAGGCAGGCAAGAAATAAAATACCGGCTTGACAAGCCGCAGATGTCTAACTCAAAAAAATGAAAGATATGAGCAGAAGCAACTTCACTCCGATGGAAAGATTCCATGAGATTCTAAACGGACACGGACTACAGGCCATGAACGTAGGTACAAACCATATCCGTATCTTCAGGGACGGCCGGAAAATATTCGACTACTATCCGCTGAGGATGAAACTCTTCGACTACCACAACTGGTACCAGCTTACCTATCCATCCTTTGGCAATGGCGACGGGAAATGGGAACAGGAACTTCAGGAGATAATCGGCAGACTTTCCGCCGCATAAACGGTATGCTATGGCAGCGCACATGAAAAAGACGGAAAGGGACAACATTCCCGAATGGGCCATATATGCCCTGGAATACGGAACGGAAGAGGACGGCAGCCTGAACGAAGAGGAACGGGCCATGATTGAAAAATTTGTCGGCACACATTTCCCGAAAGGATACACGATGAGCGTGGATTGGGACGCCTGCAACGAGTTTGACCGCTATCCCGCATTTGGAGAGCCTTGCAAGACCTGCAAGGTTCTTTTTGTTTCACCATAAATACACAGAAAGATGAAAAGAATGACACTGAGCGAATACCTCGCTGTCCCCGAAAATTACCGGGGAGTATGGACTACCGAACGATGGGACATTCCCGATTGGGAAAACTTGAGAAAAAAACATATGGGAAAACGTACCCTGATGGTATATGACAAAGGCACTTGCCTGCTTGTCGAGGGGCTGAGTCTTGAAATCGTGGACGATAGTTCCTGGAAGAAGCCGGAGGAAATAAAGAAGGAAATCCGTGAAAAATATCAGGAGTACCGTACTGAAAAGGGACGTGAACCGCATTTCCTCGAATGCATCATACGCTGGAACGACACCTTGGAGACACAGGAGACAAGAATAGCCCTGGACATGGACTCCGACACGGAAATGGATGATGAAATCTTCTTCTACTGCGACACTCTGGACAGCCTGCTGTCACTGGCTGACAGAAGCGGGGAAGATTTCGTCATAGCCAGATGTTTTGACTTCGGAGTGTATGAAAATTAGGCATTATATAGAATAAGGTCTTAAGGTACTGATAATTATAAGTTCTGTCAGTCCTTTTCCTTATTCTATATAGACTCTATTCGGAATATACATAGCTATAAAAAACAAGAAATCCCAATCGTAATGACCGGGACTTCTCTACTTCCTTTTTATAGTGCAGATGCGACGACTATGCTCGCACGGGCACTTTTAGTGTTGCAAAGGTAAGTATTATTTTTTATGCCGCCAAATAATATGGCTTCAATATTCAAGTTTGGAGGTTTGTGCTATGACGTTCTTGGCCTCAGTCGTCTGAATGGAACTGACAAGATTATAAATCTCGTTTTCCAAATCCGTTTTCCGATTTTGAGAGATACACCCCAGCATATATCTTACAACATCTATGCCACCTTTGATATTGTGTCTGCAATCGGCAGAAATGTCAGCAGGCAAGCGTTTGATGCCTTTTGGGAAATCCATACGGTAAATGCATCCCCCGTGAGCACACTTGTTGCGAAGGACTCGGATGGTTTCCAGATAATTGAAAAAAACACCTCTTGAACAACCATATGCATTGGCAACCAGATCTTTTGCTTCCGGTTCTTTCAATGAATCATATAATGTTATGATATTACCGATTGTCATGAACTCTATGGTCTTCCATGCAGGAGCATATATTCCGGAATGGTTTGCATGATGGTGCTGTATTATGGGATTTTTACGCAAGGCAGAATAAACCTGTTCCTCAAAGTCATTCACAAATTTGGAAGTTACATACTTGCGGTTGACAAACCAACAGGGGTCATCAATATACCGGAGCGATATATTATAGATAAGTTTTGTACGGATATTGACTTCGATACGGTCAAGGGCATTAAGCAGTATTCTCCGGAGTCTGGTATCAAATTCATAAAGATCATAGACACTCTTGAATGTTGTACCCGGCTTTAGTTTATGGTCACGGTGTTCCAGACATGGGAATTTTATTTCGTATGGAAAAGAATAGAATCCAAGCCGGTAATAACCGACATCAAGGAGAATTTCTTTTGCTTTCTCCTCATTGTCAAACGTCATACCGTTTGATTTCAGTCTGGCGATTTGCTGTTCTATCGTATATGCTTTCTTCATTTTGGTCTTAATTAAAAGACAAAGTTACTTTTTTTATATGGAACAAGCACCTTCTGTATGCATTGATTTATAAAAACATATCTTATAACAGGCTTTATTCCATATTCTTCCATAAAATTACGCCATAAGCCACGCTTCACTTGACAAGTCCCTTCCGAGAAGTTAACTCGGAGGGCGAATACCTCCACGTTCAAGCCTCCGGTTTTCGGGACACAAAATTCCCTGTGGTAATTTTCCGCCCGAAAAAACGCTCCGGTATTGCCGTCCGAGTTGAGGAAAGTATCGGGACTTAGCAAGCGAAGCGACCTACGACGCATAGATACAGGTCAAAAAAAAATCCGATGGGAGAACCATGCTCCCGTATGCCGTCCCAATGGATTACGCCATCCGGTTATTCCCGTAAACAGAATTCCGCTTCCTGTCACAAAAGGATACATCAAGGGGGACAAAAGCAGCTCGCTCCCAACTCTGCATAATTACAGTTTTTCCTTTTCTTCCGTGCGGCTGCGTGTACCGCCATACCCTTGTCTGTCCGGCCTGTTCCAGCCTTTTCTCTTTCCTTTGCCACCTTTCGTTTTTTCTCCTTTTCCTGCCGTTTTACCCCGTTTTTTCACTCCGTTTTCTCCGGCCTGTGGTGTAATGTTCCATATACTTTATAGCCATTATATTTAGATACAAATTTATATATTTGTATTTTGAGTGCGTTATGATATGATGTGACGTTATCAGACCGGAAGAGACTGATAATTCGACAATCAGATAATGAATGGAGTATTATTTTTTATGCAGGTTCATTTTTTAGGACCTGTTTTTTGCCGGTCTATGGTACAGTAAATATCGCAAATATGAAGCAACCGAATCGGATTGGCCATGGAAAGGATACTACACCATGCAAAACAATAGGGTAACGCTTCACTACTGTGCATACCATAACAGCAGCAATGTCTGCAAAAAGGTCTTGTACAGAAATATGCTAAAAACAGAAATACAGCATATCCGTATTGTCTCCTCAGCTACATGTTTTCCAAAAGAATGAGAAAGAGGTGGTCTTTCGGAACTTATAATAAAGTATATGAAAAAGCTCAGTAAAATATCGTTGCAGACAAAAATCATTGCTGGTTATTTAATACTGCTGGCTGTCATCGGCAGTATGATAGCCATATTGTTTCATGAACGTGAGAAAATGCATGATATAGAAAACGGGACGACGGAGATACGCAATATCCGTAACGAAGTGAATTCCATTCGCCGCCAGATAATAGGAATCGCACTTATGGGAGAATCCGCAATCGGATGGGAACAAAAAGATTTAAAAGTCTACAAGGACAAACGCCTTCATATAGACAGTTTGCTCATACAGTTGAAGCTTAACTGTCGCAATTTGGTGAGCGATAGCCAGATTGACACTTTACGTCGGTTACTGAAAGAAAAGGAAGACCAGTTGTTTCATATTAAAACCGTATTTCGGAGTTATAGGGAATCAGACAGCCTCATTTATAACCGCCTTCCGGAAGTCATCCGAAAAACAAGTCCGCAAACAATTACGCGCAAAAAAAGCGGCATAGCAGGTTTCTTCGGCAAAAAAGAGACTGTCCAGATTCCCGTATCTACAGATGAACTGAAAAAGCTGAACCGACAATTGATAAGCATACAGGAAGAACATGACAAACATATGGAACTTTACATTGATAGTTTACGTCTCCAAAATCTGAAACTGAACAGAAAACTGAATGCCTTCATAGCGGATCTTGACCGTCAGGTACAGATTGGCTTTCAGCAAAAAGAAGCCAAGATAGCAGAAGCAAAATCTTTGTCATTCAAACTGTTCGCAGTGACCATTGTAATTGCAATAATACTTCTTGTCATATCCCACCTCATTATCCAAAGGGACATCCGCCAGAAGCAAAACGACCGTACGCAGCTCATCGATGCTCTCACCCAGAACCGGACTTTATCCGATATCAGGAAGCGGATCATCGTAACTCTTTCACACGATATAAGGGGCCCGTTGAATACCATCAGCGGCTGTGCGGAACTTGCCATTGACACAAGGGACAGGAAACGCCGGAATATGTATCTCAACAACATTCTCAATTCTTCACGCCATATCACAAGGCTTGCCAACAGTCTGCTTGACCTTTCCAGACTCGATGAAGCCAAAGAGTCTCTCAACAACGTGCCGTTCAGCCTCAAAGCTTTCGTGACTGACATTACGGAAGAATATAATGATGCAGCAAATGACAAGGGACTGGTTTTGATCACAGAAACTGACAAGAAGGACATTGTACTATACGGCGATGCCGACCGTATCAGGCAAATAGCGGACAACCTGCTGACCAATGCCATCAAATTTACACAGAACGGTTCTGTATATTTCCGTGCAGACTACAGGGACGGCAAGATGATAATGGAAGTGGAAGACACCGGTATAGGAATGGACAAGGAAACTGTTGAACGTATTTTCCGGCCATTCGAACGGGCAGCTCCGGACATTTCACCTGAAGGATTCGGACTCGGGTTGCCTATAACAAAAGGACTTGTCAATCTGCTTGGAGGAAACATAAATGTTTCAAGCAATATAGGAAAAGGCAGCCTCTTCCGCACGGAAATACCTCTCTCTGTATCAGAAGAACCATTAAAAAACAGTATTGTTCCTGTCTTGAAAAGAAACAGGCTGCCCAAACGTATCATCCTGGCGGATGATGACCCGCTGCAATTGCGGACGGTAATGGAAATGCTTGAGCGTAACGGAATATCATGCCGGACGTGCATCGGGGCGAAGGATGTCGTATCCGAAATGAGGAAGGCTACATATGACATGCTGCTGACCGATATTCAAATGAGCGGAAGCAGCGGTTTTGATTTGTTGTATCTGTTAAGGCATGCCAACATTGGGAACTCACGCACAATACCTGTCGCTGCCATGACTGCCAGTAATGATAGTGATGACAGCCGCTATACAGAAGCGGGCTTTTCCGGCTGCATAAGAAAGCCGTTTTCCATGAATGAACTTCTGGTTTTCCTGTCATCCATCATGGATAACAATGGAAACGGACAGGAACATACGGCAGATTTCAATGCACTGGCCGCGGAAACGGGTGATATGGAATGGATGCTCAATGCCTTCGTGAAGGAATCCATAAGGAACAGGACCGAGCTGCAGAAATCCATTGAAGGGATGAAAACGGACAAGGAACTTCTAAAAGGAACGCTTCATCGCATGTATCCGACATGGGAACAACTGGGCATCGATTGCGAGCTTGAAACCTATTACAGAATTCTTCATGACGATGAAAGCGATGACATGACAATCACCGCTTATACGGAAACAATCATAAAAAGGATAGAGGGCCTTGTCAGTGAAGCCGGAGATATACTTTCAGACATCAAGGCACTTAATGAAAAAAACGAAACGGATGAAATACAGAATATTGATAGTTGAAGACAACATCCTGCTGTCAAGCCAGCAGAAAAAATGGTTCGAGAAATCTGGTTATGAAGCCGAGACAACCATAGACGAACCTGGAGCAAGACGACTTCTGAAGAAGAAACCGTTTGATCTTGTCCTGTCCGATGTACGTCTTCCGGAAGGAAACGGCATATCATTGCTTGAATGGATGAAGAAAGAACGGTTTGATATCCCTTTCATCATCATGACAGGCTATGCTTCCGTTCCTGATGCAGTAAAAGCCATCAAATTGGGTGCAAAAGACTATCTGGCCAAGCCTGTACAGATGGACGAACTGCAAAGCCTGATAAAAAACATACTGCATCCCCGATCTGTCATATACGGTAAGGACAAAGGCATACTGCCAAGAAACAGCCTTCAAATGAAGGAAGTGGAAAATCTTGCACATACTGTTGCCCCGTTTGAAATCACTGTTCTGATACTCGGGCCAAATGGTGCAGGCAAGGAATCCATAGCTCAAAGAATCCATTATTCCAGCGAACGTAAGGAAAAGCCTTTTCTGGCGGTCAACTGTGCGGTTATACCAAAGGAACTCGCGCCGACCCTTTTCTTCGGACATGTCAAAGGGACATTCACCGGGGCTGATACCGACAAGGAAGGGTTCTTTGATACGGCAAAAGGAGGAACACTTTTCCTCGATGAAGTCGGAACATTGTCGATGGAGGTACAGGGTATGCTGTTGCGAATCTTACAGGAAGGGACATACATGCCTGTAGGAAGCAACCGTGAAAGATCTTCCGATGTAAGGATTGTTGCCGCAACCAACGAAGACCTGCAGCTTGCCATAAAGGAGAAACGTTTCAGGGAAGACCTTTATCACCGGCTGGCAGAATTTGAAATTGTCCTGCCCTCATTGCACGAATGTCCGGAAGACATACTTCCTCTTGCTGAACACTTCAGAATAAAATTTTCCAAGGAATTGAGAAGAAATACCGAAGGATTCAGCAACGATGCGGAACAATTACTCATGACGTACAAATGGCCGGGAAATGTACGGGAATTGCAGAACAAAATCAAAAGGGCTGTCCTGTTGTCCAAACATCCGGTAATTGATACGACATACCTCAATATAAAGGAGATACAAGAAGAACAGATAAACCTTTTCCCGGAAAATGAAACGGAAGAGAGGCTTTCCATAATCCGCGCATTGAAGATATGTGCCGGAAACAGGAAGCGGACAGCGGAAATGCTTCACATTGACCCTTCCACCTTATACCGGAAGATGAAAAAATACGGATTGAACGGTAAATGTACATAATACATGGAGAATGTTTTCTCCGTTTGAAATAAATGCCTAATTTTGTAGACAGTCGGCATGATATGGAACATATTCACTGATTGCCGGCATACATACAGTAAAATACAGACAGGCCAAGGTCTGTCTGATATTATAAATACATAAGTCGCAAGACGTCTCAGGTAGGAATCTGGTAAATTTCAAATTGTAGGGACTTTTGCGTGTTGCTTATGCTATGTCTTATAGCGTGAGCTCATGCATGACTCTACAATGGGCTTACCAGAGCCCCTACCTGATAATGCGTGAGTTTCACGCTTTCTTATTTTTTAGGACATCAAGGTATGGCAAAGATACAGGTTCTGATAGCAATGACATTGAACGGCTCTGTCCCTGCACCGGACGACCCTTTACTGAGGTGGATAAAAGACAGTAATAAAGGATTTCCATATTGGAGAGACAGATGCATGCGGATCATATATCCGGAATATCCACTGACTGACCTTATCTGTGACAGAGATACGGCTGCCCAAAGTGATATTTATCAGGCAGAAATATGTGATGTCCGCAGTTCTGAATTGCTTCGTGGTCTTTCCGTGTATCATCTTATAGATGAAATGATCATATTTCTGCTTCCGACGGTCTGTAATGAAACTGTTCCTTTATCAGCATATCTCCCAAACGGCAAATGGGAACTTGTAAAGACAAAACATTTCAAGAACGGCATCTGTCGTCTGATTTATCGCAAATCATTGCAGTAAGACATTGCAGATGATTGCATTTGCAATACTCCAATCAACCTCTTATTTTAGAGGTTGATTTTTTATTCAATTGACAATCAGTTGATTATATTTTTCATTCCGGTCAATGTGCCCCATTGGTCCATATTTTGGCCTATATCATAATGAAACCTGTTGCGCAACATGGTGTAATTAACGGAATTATTGCACTAAAAACAGAATTCATTATGATACAGATAGACAGGGAGACATTCCAGATGATGCTCCACCAGATAATGGAACGGTTTGACAGGATAGATGACCGGCTAAACCGGATGAACAGGCAGACGGCCGCCCTTGAGGGTGACAAGCTGCTTGACAATCAGGACATGTGCGAACTTCTAGGTGTTACCAAGCGTACACTTGCACGCTATCGCCAGAAGAAACTCGTCACATACTACATGATTGACGGACGTACCTATTACAAGGCTTCGGAAGTCCAGGACTTCTTGAGCAGGAAAGGAAAGGTACTGCCGGCAAAAATTAAAAAGGAACTCGGTATTCAATCCTAACAAAACGGCAGTATGGAAATTATATGTATAGACAAACGGACATTCGACGAACTGGTTGTTCGGCTCAACATGATAGAGAAAAAAGTCACCGGTATATGCAGTCCGGCCAAAGATGCGGGACTGAAAAAATGGATGGACAATCAGGAAGTATGCGGGGTTCTCCGCGTATCCAAGAGAACGCTTCAGGTATACCGTGAGAAAGGACTGATGCCTTTCACCCGGATCAAGAACAAGTTCTTCTACAAGCCGGAAGATGTGCAAAGCATGTTGGAATCAAATTATCACCCACAAAAAAGAAAGCCATGAGTTACGATCTTATAGACAGAAAGGACCAGCGGATTGATACTATTTTCAAAGGGCTGGAAAACATGGAGCGTATGATAGACGCAATACGGATGGCTCCGAGACCCGCATTCCATGGTGATTATTTCCTCACGGACGAGGAACTTTCAAAACTGTTGAAAGTAAGCCGGCGTACCTTGCAGGAATACCGGACCCTCGGTGTGATACCTTACTACCTTATACAAGGGAAAACCCTTTACAAAGAATCGGACATAAAGAAAGTTCTTGACGACGCATATAAAAGATGCAGGGAAGAACAGCGATGGGTATGAAGCAAAAGTAAAAGAAACGGCCCCGTTACAAGGTCGTTTCTTTATTTTTTGATAGCTGGCTGTTGGATTTTCGTCTCTGTTTCCTTACTATAACATCCTCCTCATATAAGCCGGATGTTTGGCTTAGACCAGCTGCCTTCAGACGTTTCATGTCTTCATCTACTTTCTTGTCGGTGACTTTAGCATAAAGCTGCGTAGTTTCAATTCGCATGTGCCCCATCATTTTACCGACCGTTTCAATTGGAATGCCCATTGAAAGAGTTATATGAGTTCCGAAATTGTGTCGCGCCGCATGGAATAAGATAGGCAAACAGAGCACTGGAAACAAGAAGAAAGGATAA
>ERZ857785.348-NODE-348-length-63314-cov-24.009706_pt1 | contig 63314 bp, 107 predicted proteins | sample MGYA00519763_ERZ857785 | MGnify/ENA primary metagenome ERZ857785 (study PRJEB31778, sample SAMEA3449365) | human gut metagenome | biome: human gut; feature: human-associated habitat; material: faeces | place: United Kingdom | collected 2010/2012 ...
TGGACTGATTTTAGCTTGTCCTTTACTAAATTATTATCCATCTATCTATAAATCTCTGCCCATTATAACATAACGAAAGAATGATTGCAAGTTTTTGCCTGAATATATATAATGTATATACTTATACCTTTATTTGAACAAATTAGGGCTAGATGAACAATTTGCCTTAATCCTCGCTGGGGTCAAAAGTTCCTTTATTACGAAATATTAAGTTCAAGTATATACTCCAAACCCTAAAATCTATCCATAATTCCATCTAAAATCTTTACAAAACTTAAAGAAAGGGCGTAAATCTTTCCAGAAATACGCCTGCAACGATTAAATGAAGAGTCTGTCTTTCTATCCATCTCTATGCCTTGTAGAATGGTTGATAGAGGGATATTTCTGTCCATTTTAGTCGGGTAAGTCTTCTTCCTTTCCTATAATCGTAACGCTTTGGTTGATTTTTACCGATTTATCGGTGTATCCCATCATTGCGTTAAGCTCTTTTACTGCATCTTTTATAGCTGTAACACGAGTCATCGTTAAAAAGCTGTTTTTGCCATTATCTCTAGCTATCTGGCATTCTTCCATCGCTGTATCTATCAGGAATTTTAGACTATTGACGGAGTCTCGGAATTGCCATTGTAACTGCTTTTCCGTCTGTTTCACCAATCTCTCACGTAGGATCCCAAGCAAATCAGCGACGTCGTTGCGTCGTTTCAAGTCGCTTGCTCGTTGCTCGATATAATCTGAAGATAGATTCGTACAATCGTAAGATTCTTTATAGGCTATTATATTATTATTATATTTAATTATATTTATTATAAATTTTAGTTCTTTTTCGCCTATATTTCTGTATTTTTCCCCCGCCCCTTCTAAATTTAATAGCTTTGGTAACCATTCTCCTTCCAACTCTCCATCCACGCTAGGCATTACAGAAACATCTAAATTTCTATTCTGTCCAACTGCTGTCTGACAAAGTTTTTTTCCGTCCAATGTAGTAGCTTGTTTTATATTATTTATATTTGTATCATTTGTTATTATTTCACCTTCTATAATTTGTTCATCACTTTTGCCTACTTTTTCTTCCCCGGCCTGAATTTTTTTAGAAGATTTTGGTTCTATTGGTTGTTTCTTTTTATTTGCCATCTAAATCCACCTCCACTTCTAATTCTTCATTATTTTTCTGTAATCTTTCATTCCACTCTTCTAATAATTGTTTTATATAGATACATAACTTTTCCTGAATTTGTGTATGATTTATACAAATTTGTTCATCTGTAAATTGAGGATGCGAACTAAAATTTAATAAAACTGTGATTTCACACCTAACATCATCCATTCCTTGTTCTAATTTTTCTATATCCTCATCATTTTGAACCATTTGTTCTATATTTTGTGCATACACATCTACATCTTTAATCTGAATTACTTTTGTCATGTTGTTTCTCCTTTTCAAAAATTCTTTTAAATCTTCTACTAATTGCATCAGCACATTCTTTCATGCCTTCCATTTCTTTATTTTCTCTATATTTTTGAAAATCTAATATTTTATCTGTCATTTTGTTCTTCCTCTAATCTTTGTTCATACATTCCTACATCTAATGGTTCATTAAGTACAAATAATAAACCTTTTATAAAACCTTGAACTCTTGCTTTATTTTCTCCTGAACATTTATGGTAAACAGGTAACATCTTTTTTATTTCTAATTTAATATCATTTTCTGTCATCATATTCCTCCTGCAAATAATTAAATAATCTTTCTAAATCTTGGTGATGTACATATACATCTAATACAAAATTATTTACTTTTATTTGACACTTTTTATATTCTACTGATTTTTGTGGTTCTTCATATATTAGATTTTCTATTTTATGCGGAAATGTTTCTATACGTTTTCCGTCAATATTTAAGAAAATACTTGGCGGTCTTTTACTTACTGTATCCATCTTTATCTCCTAATTGCCATTTTCCGTCTTTTGTTATACCTAAATATTCACCTATCATCATTATTAACAAACCCCAACCGTCTAATGCTTTATTTCTCTTAAGTTTTCTTAATTGTGGTTTTAGTTTACGCATTTTGATTTTTCTTTTCATTTTCCGCCTCTTTAATTTTACATTTCAAATATTGTTTAGTTAATTCTGTTTCATGGTAGTGCATACTATGAAATGAATTTTGTAATATTAACATTTCTTTCATATATTTAGTCTGTACATACATGGCCTTGACTATCAATATTGATGACACCGCTATTATAAATATACTTAAATTCATTATCATTTTCAGTCTCCTGTTTTTCTATTGCATCAAAAGTAAAGTAAGTTTTTAGATTTTGCATTAGTTGTTCTTTTAAATATTTTTCTTCATATTCTTTCCGCCACATTTCTGTAAATGCTCTTTTAATTTTTCTTATGGCTGGCTTTATTTTACGACTTTTATATTTTCTCCTCATAAACTTAAAACCCCAAGTAATAGTAACGCCCAAATAGCATATTCTAAATTTTTAGTTCTGTCATATTTGACAACATAATAAATAATTTGAATACTGATTATTATATCTACGATAACTTTAATTATGTTAAACATTTTTAATCCTCGCTATCACTTTTTACTAATTTACGAATATCTGTTGAAAATTCATAATTAAAACAATCTGCATGATAATATTTCCAAACTTTTGTTAAACGTTTTCCATCAAATATTTCTGCATCTATTTTAATATTTTCTTGGTCATTACATATTTCATTTCCACATCTATCACAAAATAATTTATAACCCATAAGTTTATACCTCTTTTACTTTTTCTTTTTGTTCATCAATGTTCTCGCCCGCCTGAAACATTTTTGCAAGTATGGTGGACAAGTTATATTTATTTTCGCCTAACATAGGCACAAAATCTAAATACCATTTATTCATTTTTGTCTGCATTATTCTTTCTTAATACTCTTAAAACAGTAAGGCCCATTTCTTTAAATGTTGCACAATTAGTATATTCATCATCTATAACTAATTCTATATCATATTGTTCTTGTAAATTTTCTAATTCTGTCTTTTTAAAAATATGTGAAGGAACACCTTCTTTATCTACAGGTCTAACAATCATTTGAGACAAATACGATAAAGATAAATGCAAATATTCATCACATAATTTATGAAGAGTAGATTTTGCAATTATATCCCGTCTAGCTGTCAATATAATAATAGAATAACCTGCTTTACCATATAAATTTAATAGATTAAATATTTGTTCTATTTTATCAACATATTGTGGATTATTAGCATTTTCATGGAAAAAATTCCACATTTCTTGACCTTTTAAACCACGTTTATGAATTTCTAAATAAAGTTTAGACACATCCAATAAACATCCATCTATGTCACACACTATGGCCTTAGGCTTCATGTTCTTTCTCCTTTAATAACTCAATAATATAATTCATCAACTTAACTTCAAAATCAGTTCTTTCATCTAATTCTGCTTGTAATCTTTTAATTGTACTAATTTGGTCTTCAATAATAGCATCTTTCATATAAGCACACAACAACACTTTAATTCCACCCTTTCTTAATTTTATCATCAACTTCTTTTGGCCATACATCCATTCCCATTACTTCTGCCGCCGTTAAAGGTATGAAAGAATTACAGTCCACACCTACGTCTTTTAAATCAGGAAATGTACGTCTGTTCATTCCATGACTATGCCCGTGAAAACATACATTAGCACGTCTACTTGAGTGATAATCAATAACTGGATGATGATGTAAAGCTATAACAATTGGCTTTCCATCTATTAAACAATCTTTATCTTCAATAGTTTTAAATGCAAACCAATTACAAATAACATTATCTTCTTTAAGTTTATCTAAAATTTTTCTATCATCATGATTGCCTTGTATAACAAATAATTGAGGATTCAATTGAGACAACCAACATTTAATATCTTCATAATTTGTAGACATACTTAAATCACCTAATATATAAAGTTTGTCATCTTTTTTGCATCTAAAATTTATCATTTCAACAATATGTTTGTCTATAATAGATACATCTTCTGCCTTTCGAAATCCACATTCTACTAATTTAGCATGACCTAAATGTAAATCGCTTGTATAATAATTCATCTGTTCCTCACATTCTCATAATACGCTGATGTTATACCATTTTTAGCACCCTTTTCAATAATTCTTGAAATATCAAATTCTCTATAATATAAATATTTAGTCAAACATTCTATAATAATTTCTTCTAAAAATTGTTTAAGCAAAGAAGAATATAGATGTCTACATATAGTGATTAGTAATATCAAATACAACGGAAACGCTGTCAAAACTATACAAAATAACCATATATTCATTATATTTCCTCTACTTTAATTTCTGCATTTTCGCTTGCTTCTCCGCTTACCATACTTAATGCTTTGTCTTCTGCATCTTCTAAATCCATAGCATAAATTTCAAATTCACTTGTCAATTTTACTCTGTAAAACATCTTTACCTTTCCTAAATCGCGAATTGAAGGATTTGAACCTCCGCCAACAGTTTTGGAGACTGTTATGCTACCGCTACACTAAACTCGCTCTTTAATTATTTTGATTATTTATTTCATTTAATATAATAATAGATTTTGTACATAAATCCTCAATATCTCTTAATTTAAAATCTCTAATACCTTTATCTTCATTAGAATTGGTATTTAATCTTATATCTTGAGCTATTGCTCTTATTTGCTGTAAAGTTATTATCATAAATTAGTTCCTCGTTGCTGTTGTTTATTGTATAACAAAACCAATAAAATTGCAACTAATTCAACTTAACAACATTTAAAACAGTATTTTCTTCTTCCATATAATTTGTAACAAATTCCTCTAAATTCATATTAGAATCCACGATAGCAGATTGTATTTTAACCATAATAGAATTTGATTCTTTGTTATTTATATAAGAAATTAAATATTTATTCTTCATTTGCAAGTTTTCTCCTTCTTGTTATTTCCATACATACATCATTCAATTTACCATAATCACTTAAGACAATATTAGCAACTCCAGGCAATAATTCTTGCATAATTTCATCTAATTGATTATAAAATTCTTTATCTGTCATCTTGTAAATCCTTTCTACTTTCAGGGTCTTTACCACATTTCCAACATACATAATTTTTAGTGGCTATTTCACCACAATGAGGACAAATATAAAAGTCAGAACTAAAACAATTATACAAACCACGTTCTAACCATGCTATTTTAAGATTCAATTCATCCACTTTTTTAGCATACGCTCTATTTTGACAATTACAACAAATATTTTGGCAATCATATTGTTGACATTCAGCATAATTCATTATACATCTCCAAAAAATTCATTCTGTAATACTTGTAAAAATTCCTGCTCAGACAATCCTTCACTAGAATTTATCATCATAAAATCATCAGACTTATCTATTTTATCTATTTTGTTATAAATATTTTGCAATTCAGGGCTTCTTTTATTACTTGATAAATTAAAACAATTAGTTAAAAATTTTATAATATTCATTCTACCACCTTATACATTTCGCATTTAGTTCTATTTTTATCTAATATTATACTTTGAAATTCCTGTCCACAATTTTCACAAACTAGGTCCGTTGGTAATTTATGGAAATACGGTTCATCCGGGTGAGGGTCATACAATGCTATAACTTTACCTTGTTTACAAATAGGGCATTGACACAATGTTTCTTTTGGTATTAGATTATTTTTCATTTTACTGCCTCGTTTAATTTCTTTTGTAATTGTGAAATATTATGTCTTAATCTCAATATTTCTTTATCTTTTTCTACTATTGTATGAGATAATTGACATATTTGATTACGACAACCTTCATCATCTATAATTGAATAACCTCTATTTTCTAATTCATTTATGAGTTGTTTTATTTTATATGCTTTTATAGATTCAAATTCACATAGACTCAATGTTGTAACACATTCATATTCAACTAACAATTTTTTCTGCACATATATTATAATATCAGAAATTGATATGCTTTTTACTATACTTGAAATATCAAAAAGCATGGGAAACTGATTTTCAATATTCATTTTATTGCCTCCGGAATAAAACTTGCTCCGTGTGCTTCTATTCTTAATATATCTACTAATTTATTAAAACCATCAGCTAAACCAATTCTAAATTTGGTTTCCTTTGTAGTTTCATCAATTGTTTTGACTATGCCTATACAATGCCCTCCTGATGTAGTGTACCACCAACTGTCTATTACTCTACTCATCGTCTTCTTCCTCAGTTAAACCTAATTTTTCATTACATTTATCTATCATTTCCATTGATAAACATAATAACATATCATAATCACCAGAAGTAGCTTTCTTTCTATATTCTGCAATTTCCGAAGAATTATATCCAGCTTTTCTCATTGCACTGGCAGTATAACCCATAACATTAAACGCATTACCATCTATACCTACTAAATTAAACGCTTTCATCTTTTAACCTTTCTTCCAAATTATTTGGACATTTACTACAATCTCTATTGGTATATTCATATACCGGACACATTAAACATAATTCTTTTTGAACTATATTTAAAACAACTTCAATTGGTACTTGTTTATTAGTTTTTAATAACATATAAAATTATACCTATTTAATACTTCTACTAAATCTACCAGCTTCTAAAATAGGTAAAGAGCCTTCTGTTGGAACATAAATAACCTGATTTTGTGTATTTTCCATAGTTTGAATATACAAATACATCAAATATTCATGATTACCTTTTAATGAACTACCTATAATTTGGTTAGCTTGTGCCACTCCTTTTGCTCTCTCAATTTCCGCCTGTGCTTCATATGTTGCACTTTCTTTCTTAGCTTTAGCTTCTGTTACTTGAATTTGTTTTGTTTGATTAGCTTCTATCAATTTTGCTTTACCTGCATATTGAGCCTGCCAAACTTGATATTTTGGAATTCCAAAGGCCGCACTAACTACCAATGCTACAATTACTATAAAACCTATACATCCTGCTACGAAATCATCCATTTTTAATAATCCTCCTATAATTTATTTCTAGTTCCTACGCTTTTATTAGTTTTGTCTATTAACTTATAAAACACTTTTATGAGTGCTTTCTTTTGTTTAAATGTACCTTGATACATAACTTGTTCTGCTAATTTTTCTATACCTACTTTGTTGAAATTAAAGTCATATTCTATTTCTTCAATATCACTTACAACTTCATGTTTGGCACAATCTAAACAATACCTTGGGTAACCAGGAGTGTCACCATCAATAACACTCCCGCATACTTGGCACAATGTGCCGTCTAACATCATTTCTGCTATTTCGCCCATTATTCTTGAACCTCTTCTTTTGGTTCTGGTTCATATAATTTTACGATTTCTTCTTTGCAAGAATAATAAGAATCACCTTCTAATTCAACAAATTTATCATAGTGAGTTACATTTGGTCTGCAAATATTTAGAATATCTTCAAAATTAGTTCTTTTACAAGCTACTGGATAGAGTTTACTATTAGCATATACATTTTCAAATTTATACACTTCATCATCGTTACAAAAATCTATAACTAAATAATTAGTTAAATCACTGCATACTTTATTTATAAATTTTAGATAATGTTCTGCCAAGTGCTTTGGAACTGCAACTTTTGGCATTTCTATTATCACTAAATTTTCTTCTTTTAATTCTACCTTAGACGCCATTATTCTTCTCCTTTTGTTAATTGTGCCAATAACCCTTCTGGACTTAATGATTCCATTATACATTCACCTTGAATTTTATCAATTTCTGAAATAGGAATCACATCTACTCCATTTGCTTTATACTTTTCTTTTAACTCTTGTAACTTTACTTGAAATTTTAATGCTGTATCAATTGATAAAGTCATCATAAAGTTGTGAGGGTTAGACATACCTTCGTTTTTTTTGTCACTGTTAAACATTTTTGTCTCCTTTTCTTATACTAATTTTTCTATTATTATTGCAGGGTCTATATCTGTATTATCTTGAATATACTCAAATATCTCAACTATACCTGCTCCATTTTCCATAAGTTCTTCTACTTCTTCTATTATCTCTTCCATGATATCTCCTTTCGTTTGTTTGCTGTTGACATTATTTATTGTATATAAACGGTTAGATAATAAAAGTAGTTCAGTAAATAAGTTTACGAACACTTATTATTCTATCATGATATAGGTTCATACAATATCGTAATAGTAAAATAATCCTCACATTCTGACTGAAATATATTAACAACCTTTATTGATTCTTTTAATATAAATTCATTAACTTCTTGTTCTAACTTCTCTATATTTACGCTACTAAATATTTTAATTAACATTATTCCTCCTCACCGTCTATAAGTTCAAAACAACCACCTAAAAACATCATAACCTTATTAAATTGTGCATAATTACACCTTAATTCTTTTTCTCTTGCCTGTATCATTGGATTTTCCAGGTCTGTTGTAAAACTTAAATGAAGGTACTCATTATTTAACCAGCATTTAAATATACCTACACACCTCCAATCCAAAGTATAGATGTAAATCATACGGCTGTTATTTGTAATATCTACGGACACACTTTGAAAATCAAGTGCTTTACATTCCTTTTTGATTTCATTTCTAATAATCTTTTTAAATTCGTTGTTTTTCATTATTTTTACTCCAATTTGCATTTACCCATTCTATCATATATTGTAATTTTTGATTACTTACTTGAGCAACATTATACCACATATCTCTTTCTGCTTTTATTTTACTGTAATCAATCCATAATTGTTTATAATGTTCATGTTCTTCTTCACTCATTAACCATTGTCTTAAATTTTTATCATTACAAAATAAATTAAAAACAACTTGACACATTGTTTGTTTGAAATAGAACCATTTACTTGCCATTTTCAATCTCCTTTATATACATAGTTTTAAAATAATCTAATTTCATTATTTTATCCTTTTCCTCTTCATAACTATAAAATTCTATAGGAAATTTCCTTTTTCTATCATTTATACCTGTCCACTTAATACGTACATTTTCTAAAGTTTTATGCTTAAAGTTACAACCAATATCTTCATAGTTTAAACCCCATTCTTGACATTTTTTACGGTCTTTCTTTTCTTTCTGTTTTGCCCGCTGTTGTTTTCTTTGTGCTGTTTCTTCATCATCTAATAATTGTCTTACAATTACACCAAATTGTCCTTTAACCCAATTATAGTAATAACACCAACCGTCCTTTTCATAATCACCAAAATGAACAGAGTCTCTTACTACTTTATACTTATATGGACAATCAAATAACCAACTTTTAACAATAGTAATCCATTCATTAGTAACTCTTTTACTTTCAGAATATCTATATTTTCTAATTAAATTATGCCAGAAAGAATTATCCTTGTCTATATACCTATAATATTTAATTTTAAGCACTTCTCTTTCTTCTACAGTTAGCTTACAATCATCTATAGCCATTATTTTGCTCCTTCCCTACACCAATCTAATACCTGTGATGGTGTAAATTCTTCTTTGGTTTCATTATGCCTAAAACATAAAAACACTGGGAATCTTAAACTAGGATTACCATCTGCATCTGTTGTTTCTTCAAAATATTGTACTTTAACACTAAAATCTTGAATAAATTTTTCATTTAAAAATATTTTAGAATTAGCCCAAATTATTTCTCTGTCTTCATCTTTAAAACCTGAACCAACACCCACAATATTGCCTTTAAATTTTATATTTAAAGCACCTAATCTATCTTTATTTTTTCCGGTTCCTTCACTTATACTATGTATTTTAAATTCTCCATCTTGCATATCCTTTATTTTAAGAAGACTTTTTGTACGCTTAAATTGATAACAAGCATCACCATCTCTGTACATTAAACCTTCCCACTTTTTATTTGCTTTTTCATATTGAAATATATAAGGGTCATGTTCTTGTCTTGCTATTAAAACATTAGGTATATCTGTTTCCAGTACAGAATATCCAAATCTACTTGAACTTTGAGCTCCTAATAATTCACAAAGTGCTTTATATGCTGATTCAAAAGGTATATGCTGTTCCTTCTGTTTAAATTTATCTATACGAACCATATCAAAAATAACATAATATAAATTATTACATTCTAAAGTTCTATTATCACTTGCTGTGAGTGAAATACCTTTTTGAAAATCTTCATTACCCTGCCCATCAAAATATAATATTTCTCCATCAAATACTAAATCTCTAACATAATGAGGTAATGCGTCTAAAATATGCTGAATAGGTGCTTGTTTACAAGGCTTATTAGAACGAGAATATGCTACACCTTCCATTATATACATTCTTTTACCATCAAATTTACGACTATATAAACCATTAGCAAATACCTCACCTTTATAATTTTCTGCTAATTGAACCTCTGGTTTATTACAAAAATCAGGCCAAATTGTTTGTAGCTTTTTAATACCTAAATTAAGTCTTAAATCTTTAGCGACAACCATGCTCATCAACCCTTGAGCGTCCAAACTACTGTAACCAGTTATAAAATATTTAAGTCGTCTTACATCGTTTAAATCAGCCGCTCTCTTTTCGGATAATTCATCCAAAATTTCTGTAAATTTATGCCAGTCCTCTACTGTAAAATTAGGATTTAATTTACGTTTGATTAAACCTTTCTTAATTGTAACTAATGCCAGTTTGCATTCATCAATTTTATACATCTTATCTGGATTATATGTATAATCTAAAACTTCTTTTAATAATTCATTTTTATTAGCATTTAAATATTCTAATTGAGCATTTCCAGAATATTGCCTCAACCCTTCTACTGTTTTTATAATGTCTTGCATTGTACACTCACCTCAATCTTATTCAGAAGTTTATCTTTTATCTCATCTTTAATTGCTGTGCATAAATATGAATCATTCCTATCAATAAATTCATCTATTATTTGTGATTTCATTTCTGTAATTAACGCATTTTTAAAATTTTCTGATAACTCAGCTAAAACGCCTTTAACCAATCTTTCAGCAAATTGTTCACAAACTTCATTACTTTCTTCAAATATCCATTGGTAACAATCTTCACTTAATCTATCTAAAATATCTTCTTTTAAATTATCTAAAATATCTTCTTTAGTAATTTCCATTTCTTAACCTTTCTTCATCAAATACTAATTTATTCCTTCTTTTATTGTTATAAATATTTTCTAACATTTTAATATATGCGGATGTTGTACTGCATTTATAGCATTTATCTCTTTGATATTCAACTTTTTGAATAAATTCTTTCCAAGTAAACTGTGGATGCCTAGACACTAAAATTAAAGAACGAATTATTCTATCTGAAGGTTTTAAACCCATATAATGACAACACGCTAACGCTCTTTCAATTTTACCCTCTACTATACCTACCTCACAATTTTCAAATTGAAATTTGCCAGCTTTAATAATATCCGTATCGCTTCCGCCTTGTACAGAATCACCAGCAATACTACAAACACAAGTGATGCTGATATTATACTTTTTGGACAACTGTAATAATTTAATATAATGAGAATTGCCTTGTTGAGCATAATACGCAACATAGTCCATAACATTCCATTTTTTTTGTGTGGTATTTAAACTTACTAGAATATTATCAATTCTTTTAGGTTGAACTTGTACAAACTTAATAGGCAACCCCATTTCCTTACAAGCTACAAACCTATGCTGGCCATCAATAATTTGCATTTCATTATTTACAGTTATGGGCTGAGAATCTAAAAATCCATATTCCTGTAAAGACTTCTTAATTTTATTGACATGATTATAGTCAACTGGTCTATTCGCTGTTAAAAACGAAAATCTATCATATTCTTTTGTTTCTTGCATTTCTTCTTCCTTTACTTGTGTTCGCTTTTTAAAGAAAAGAGGCAGACATATAAGCAAACAAACAAAACTATCTGCCCCATAGATTGACATATTATGCTAATTGCATAATCGCTTACAAACTTTTTCACGCTCCTCAACTGTCATCTTTTTCATATTATTTGCAACTTTAATTTCTGTTTCTAAAAGTTCTTTAACTGTATTTAATTCTAAGTCTCTAACAAAACAATGTTCACCGTCTGCTAATTTACAAACTACACGTGAAAGTCTTGTTTTTAACCAATCTGTAACAATATTTAATTCTGCGGTAGAGAAAGTGTTTGAAGTATCTTCTTGCTGTTCTACATTATTAAAACACATATTATTTAATTTTTTAAACATTGAACATAATATACCAGGGTCAGGATTAGGTACTCTAAGCGGTTCAAAAGGTGTATCACCATATTTTGGATTTTTCATACTACCACTTATTAAACCCAATCTAATAAGTCTACATTTACAAGCAAACCATGTTCTACCTAACTGTTCACCCATTTGTGTAAATGAAAAATGATTATAAAACATTTTCTCTAATTTCTTGTCTTCACTTTTCGTCCATTCTTTACCGTGTCTTTCTAATGACATATTAAATTCCTCCTTCTAAAAATTTATGTAACACACTTATTTGATGCTTATTTAAAGTGATGGTATTACCACTTATATTAACCACCGCGAATTTACTAAATTCTGAATAATCATTTTGAGCTTCTTCTAAAACTATATTTAATATTTTAAATACCTGTTGTAACTCTTCTCTACCTAATTGCATAATGTCTCCTTTTGTTCGTTGCTTTTGTACTTTTGCTATATTTTTATTGTATAACATAAATTAAGCTATGCACGATTTTTTGGTAATTTATTTACGAATGCTTTACCTTCTATCTGTATGCTATTAAAGTCAAAGCGTGTATTTCTACACGCCTTTAAAATTTGACTTTATATGAACAAAATATTGCCAGTCTTTCCTGGCTGTCATCTACACTCCGGAAATATACACCACGTAGTACACACGTTGAAAGGAGCCCTACGATTCAATTGCGACGGGCTGGTTTGCTATTTCCTTTTCTAATTCTTCAGTTTTATTAGCCAATTCTTCTTGTTCCTTAGCTAACTCATCATCAGATTTTATACCTAATACTTCACGTTTACTTTTTAATGATTGTTTTCCATTAATTTTACCAGTTCCGTTTTTCTGTTTATTTGGTGTAGTTTTAGGTTTATAATTTTTTTCAAACTCAACTACAATATCAATAATTTTATAAATTTCTTCAACTTTAGATGAATTGTTAAATTTGAAAATATGGTCTAAAACATACATATGAGTAGGTGGTACTGTTCTTCCCATTTGGGCAAGTTCCTTATGAGGAAGAATAGCTTCACTTCTCACAACAACTTTGATACCAATGAGTCTCTTACCCCACCAAACTTCCATAATATTACGTTTATGTCCTTCAAGACGAACTCTTGTATAAGAACAAGTTTTCTTAGTCAAACAACCTTTTTTCTCTAAATAAGAGATAATTTTATTAGCTAATTGTGAACACTCTTCTTTAGGTGGTAAATCTCCATTTGGTTTATTTGGGTCATTTACTCTTGCATCTAATTTAGCTTTTTTCTTAGCCATTTCTTTAGCTTCTTCTAGTTCTTTTTCATCAACAATTCCACAAGGTTTATACCATCTTTTTAAATTAGACATTTTAACAGTTTTTTGAGTACCGTCAAAATCTAATACAACCTCATTTTCGTTTTCAGAAATAACTGTACCAATAGCTCCGTTTCTTAGCGACTCGTATTTTTTTGTCATGCAAATTCTCCTTTCTTTTTCATTGCATTTTTAATTTACTTATTTATTGTATAACATAATTAAAATTTTACAATATATTCTTAATAATTTTTTACATTTTATCTATACCATAAGTGCCAAGTTTCCTCAATTATTTTCTAAATTTAATTTTCAAAATGTTTAGCATTTCTTTATCAGTAAGCATACCTTTAAATTTAGGACCTACAAAATAATCTACATCTCCTGACAACCATCTATTCAACATAGGCAAGTGGTCTGAATATCTTATTTTAATCATTTTATTATTTTTAACTACTGTAATATATACCGTTCCAGTTGTTTCATAGATATAAATAAATACTATATAATTTTCATCCAACAACTTTTCACAAAATTTAACCCATCTTGGTTTCACATCTGTATAAAAATTTTGTAGATATTCTTTATTTATCCAGATGTTCTTCCTTATTTCTTTCTTTGAGTATTCCAAGTAAACCTCCGCTATTTAAAGATTGTAGGTACTTTTTATAACAAGTTAAGCCAAAACCTCTTTGAATACTTTCTTTACTCTTAAGCAACCTACCACAATATCTACAATATTTAGTTGATACTTCCTTCATAATATCCTCGCTAACAAATAATCCAGAATAAAATCTTGCGAAATTGCTCCTGTTTTTATTTTAACATCTAAATCTTGTAAAAACAAAAGAAAATCTTCACTTTCATTTATACTAAAATAACTATCATAATCTAATGCACATTTTACCTGCCATGGTGTCATTCCTGTTCTTTCACATACACCTTTTCCACCTCCATCATTTTTAAACTGTACAAGGTTTCTAAAAGATGTGCATAATAACGCAATTAACGTAACTTCAGAATTTCTTGATTTAACTTCCTTCCGTTGTGTTAAGCACGCATAAGCATTTCTATTCATTACATTTGTGGCATATTGCAATATATCAAATTCTTTGTCTTGATGTATTCCATTATCCTTTACAAGCCAATCAAAACAAGTATCCAAATCTTTACCAGTAGCTTTTGACAAACATACAATTTTATCAATTTCATTCATTACTCTAGAATAAGAATTACTACACCATTCGCATAATTGTTCTAATTTCTTTACATCTAAATTCATTGCTTTGGATTGTGCATATTTAATAAGCATATCTGTAGATAATTTGTCAAATTTAATCATAATATCTTCAAAGAATTTATAAAATTTTGAAGACCTTTTATCTATTTCAGGCTGGATTAGAATAATATGTTGTCCTGAAATACCATTTTTTAACATTTCCCACAGTTTCTCTTCCTGTTTGAAGGCATTATCTTGGCGTACTAAGTATAAATACCTTACCTTTACTAATGATTTTAAATTTAACTGCTTACTTACTTCCTGTATTGAATCCGCCCATTTTATGGTTAGTCCTAACTTTTTACATATTTGGCGAATATAAATATCCATAATACCTTCTTCTTCGCCTGTAAATATATAAAAATTTCTAATATTGCCTGCTACAATATCATTTTTCAAATCACTTATTAACATCTTTCGTCTATTCCTTTCATAATTTGTAAAACCCATCTATCCATAATAGCAGGTTTATAAAAATTATTACCTTGAAGAAGTGATAAAGTTTTTTGAGATTCCTTAACAATTATATCTCCAAACTCAACTTGACCTTTTCTTTCTACATACATATTTATTAAAACAGTCAAGAAAAATACTGGGTCAATTCCTTCAGCATCTTTTTTCAATGACAGCTTACTTAAAATTTTATAAGCATTGACTTTTGATACTTCACCCATATAATCTAAAACTTTACCAGCTAATTCTTTAACCTCATCATATTTACCTGATTCTATATAATATTCAAAATCAGCTAAAGAATTACAAGACTTCATTAGAACTTCATATTGTGAAGCATCTATATTTATATTTTTCAATGTGCAATATTGCACATAATCTTCAAAAGAATAGGGCTCTAATTTAATGACACGAGCCCTAGAATTAAGAGTTGCCATAGCTGTGCCTACTGAATGTAGAATAATGTAGGCGTTTTTAGGCGTCTCCTCCGTAACTTTCAACAAACTATTTTTGGCGGCAGGGTACATTTTATCCATATCCTCGCACCAATATACGCACGGTTGTTTTATAGTATAGATTGTTGAAATAATTTGTCTTACTGAATCCACACCAGGTTGAAATTCAGATTTCAAAGCATTTAATTTTTCTGCAATTAGCTGAGTAATATAAGTCCTACCAGAACGTCTTGACCCTGTTAGAATAATAAAATGCGGACAATTTTCTAAAGTTAAATTATCTATAAAATCTTTAATCTTTGACTGGCCTACTAATTGCATAAAACCACCATTGTACTTTCTACCAATAATTTTGGATTGGTTTCATATCTTAAACTACCATCTAATTGTATAAGTTCTTTTAATAATTCAACAGGTGCTGAAGAACAATTATCAGTCAAATAGTCCATTTTATCTTTAAATGCTGACGGTACATTTATAAAATTAAAGTTTTTAAGATTACTATATGTACATAAATCTAACACGAAACTCAATAACTGTTTAACCAGAAATTTAATTTCCACACCACTCATATATAACTTTTCAATAATCTCTATTACCGTACCTGCTTCCTTGTTCTTTAACGCTAAAACAATATCAGATAACACATCGTAATCAATATAACCTAATGCTTCTATAACAGAATCAACTGTAATTTTAGGTTGGTAATCAATACATTTTTCTAATAAAGAAATTGCATCACGCATTCCGCCATTTGCCATACGTGCTATAAATTCAATGGCCTCATCATCATAATCTTTAAGATTTTCCTGTTCCAAAATATATTTCAATCTTTGGATAATTGTTTTAAGTGTAATTCGTTGAAAATCAAAACGCTGAACTCTTGATAATATTGTCGCAGGTACTTTATTCGGTTCAGTAGTACAAAAGATAAAAATTGTATTTTTAGGTGGTTCCTCTAATATTTTTAACATAGCATTCCAGCCTTCTGTGGTTATCATATGAGCTTCGTCTATAATAAATATTTTATATTTACTGTCTAAACTTTGAAACCCAGCTTCATCAATAATTGTTCTAATCTTATCTACACCATTATGTCTGGCCGCATCCTTTTCAATTGGCATACCTTTACCTTTATTCAAGGCATTAGCTAAAATACGAGCTGACGTAGTTTTTCCGCAACCTGCCGGGCCTGTAAATAAATATGCGTTTTTAGGACAATCTTCATCTATTTGGTATTGTAAAATATTTACGATACTCTCTTGTTCACACAAATCTTCAAAAGATTTAGGTCTGTAATCTACTGCTAATGTCATTTATTTTCTCCTCTCTTTTAAAAAGCATAAAACCCACACCATCAATAAAAATTCAGGTGCAAATATCCAAACTAAAATTTTTTCTATTTCATCTGCTTCATAACTTGCACTATTAAACATATTAAAAATGTACAATACGCAAATTAAATGAATTATAAGATAACTTAATGTAATATTTATACTAATCATTTGAATTCTCCACCATACTATTTATAACTGGTTTAACTTTATCTAACATTTTTTGTCTAAATTCTGGACTTTGAATATACATTAAAGATACTGATTTAAGTTGCTTTTGTACTACATCTTTAATTAAATCATCAATATTTTCTTCCAAAACTTGATTAACTACTTCATCCAATCTTTCTGTTATTTTACTTGTTATTTTATCTACGATTTCTCCGCTTAAATTAACATTCACATTCATAATATTTCTCCTTATACGCCTGTAATAAATTCTTAAAATCATTTTCATTTACTGCATAAAAATTTGGTTGATTTGGACCATAATTAAATGCTATACAAGACATTTCCTTATTCATTGCAAAGGCTTCATTTCTTATTTTATCAAACCATTCTTTTCTAATTGAGACACTTTGTTTAGGTGTTGTAACTGTCTTCGCATCTACAAGCATAAAATCTAATTTTACATCACCTGCCACAAAATTGGCCGCCCCACTATTAGGCTGAACTCTGCCCCCTAAATTTTTAGCAATTTGTTTTTCTTGCATACTAGAATATTTTCTTGTATTCATTTATACTCCTATAAATCCGCAACCAAGAACTGATATTTGTCTATTAGTTATTTGACTTACTCTTTCCTCACAACGCTGTCTTAATTTTTTATCAGTTTCTTTAAAAATCCACCAATATTTTTTACGCTTTAAGCCTAATTTTATAGCTATTGAATCAAGTTCTCTTCCTTTTATATACGGTATATCCATTACGCCTCCTGTGCTTGTATTATATTTACATATTGTGAAATTATGTCCATACATTGAGCATGACTCTCACATTTATTAAACATAGCCAACAAAGTTTCTACTTGTAAATCTTTATGAGCTTCTAATAATTCATGTATTGCCTCTCCTAGTGTGACATAAATATTTTGATAATAGTTTGAAATAACGATTACCGGTTTCATATTTACCTCTTTTTCCGTTGCTTAATTATTGTATAACAAAAGTATAGAAATTTAAAGTAATTATTAACTAACCTAAACATTCTATCAAATACTTATACATTACCTCTTCGTTCTCTATAAATTCCTGTAAACTTGCTTTACCTTGGAATTTTAAATCGTTGTCTTCTTCATCTTTTAATACCGTACCATCTGTATCTAAAATAGAATAAAAAGCTCCAGCCCTGACAATAGTACCATTCAACAAACTTACATCTATTAAATCTGAAATATAGTCAATACCACGCTCGTAGTTTAAAGTATAAAAACCTTCTTTACGACATGGTGGGAACTTTTTAGTCTTTTCAATATGTATTTTTACAATATTTCCGGAAGGTTCTTCACAACCTTGTGGTAATTCTCTATTTTGTGCATCTAAATATTTTCCTTTTGAAAACATAATTCTAACAGCACAATGGTGTTTGAATGTTTTTCCTCCAGGTGTTTTATATTGTACATATTGTGAGTCAATTACTTCTCTAACTTGATTTATCATAATAACTGCCATCTTATACTTAGATGCAAGTCGTGTAATTTTCTTTGAAAATCTAGTCAATGCACCTGCAATACCACAATATACTTTTTCATTTAAGTTCTTTTCTACTTCTTGTTCACTATATAATGCTCCTATACTATCAAGAAGTAAAAAACCAACTTCGCCTGTTTCCGCCATATCTAAAGCTATTTGTAAAATATCCTCACCTGACTGGTTTTCTGGAGTTAGTATATATAAATCATCAACATCTACTCCTAATTTGGTTGCCCAGTCAGCATCAAAAGAAGTTTCTGCATCTAAAAATAAACACTTTTGAGGTCCTCTTTCTACTAACATAGCATATTCTTTTTTCTGTGCCGCCGTTGGCGATTTAATTGCTTCTAATTCTGCTACCTTTTCTTCATATTCCTTTTTAAATAACTTTTGAGCATTAGCTAATAAGTCAAGAGCTGTGGTAGTTTTTCCACCGCCACCATCACCATAAAATTCAGCCATATACCCTCTTGGAAATCCTCCATAAGTCATATGATTTAATCTTGGACTGGAAAAAGGAATTCTTGGAATATTTTCAAAAGTAGCACCTTTTCTTAATAATTCTGCACCCATTTTTTTATTTAAGTTAGCACATATTACATCTAATTGTCCCATAATTAACCCTTTCTAAATCTTCCTGAATCAACATTTGCTAATTCTTGTTCACCCATTCTTCTACTAATTACTTTTTTAATTGAAGATAATAATTCGTATGCCGCCTCTAACTTTTGTTTAATTCGCTTATATGCTCTTTGATAAGCTCTATAAACAATTTCTTCTTCTAATGTTCCAGCTTCACTCGCCGCCTGTTTATCCGCAATAGTACCTTTTGTTCTTTGATGAATTTGATTATAAAGTTCCATTTTTACACTTTTTGCAATATCTTCTTTAATACCAAATTTTTCTTGTGCCTCACCTATAAAATATAAATATGTAGGCAATTTCATACATACATCATCTAATTCCCATTCTGTTACTGGATTTTCTTTATCTAATAAACATTGTTTAAATTTGGATATTAACTCATCAATTTGTTGACAATGCTCATAAATTAAATCCTCAACTACTGCTTCTATTTGTTTAGAATTATCTTCAACCCTACCTATAATATTTTGTATTATTTCCTGCTGAGATTTAGGTTCTTCTGCGGGTGGGTCTGCTTGTTGTATAGTTTCCTCTACAGTTACATTTTCCTTTTGTTCATCTACCTGAGATTCTTTCTTATTTGCCATAATTCATATACCTTTCTAAATTTTGTTTAAATTCCTCCATATTATATTCAAAAAATACTCGCTTTTTAGTACCAGTTATTTCAAAACATTTATGATATCTACCTTTATCAAATTCTTCTGATTTTAATCTTAAATCTCTAATATGTAAAGATTTAAACATTCCTTCATTTTTTATTCTTTGCATACAATCAGCACTTACAAAAAAAGTCTTATCATGTTCTATAAACCACACAATAATTCCAGCACCTGCACCTTCAATTTTTTCCTTTTCTTGTAAACCTGCCCATTGGTTTTGCGTTATATTACTAAAAGGTAGCGTATTACCTTTTACCGTTTTCATTTCCATATAGTATATGTTAGGATATACATAAGTAATGAAATCACATATATTACGGCCACCCATATAGCCTGCGGTATTATCAGCAACCCTATTAACATCAAAACCGGCGGTAACCATTTGTTTTCTAAACAATTCTTCAAAATCTTTGCCTCTATTCATTACCATTTTTCTCCAAAAATTTTATCTAATAAACAAGTAAAAATATGAAAAATTAAACCTAAGATTATAAAAGCTAATACTAAATATAGTAAGATTTGTGATACTATATTAAACGCATGGTGAATTATAGTCATCTATTTCTCCTTCTTACAAATATCAATATAATTACAATAAGCACATACTCTCTTATTTTCACATTTAGGTGGTGCTAAACAAAGTTTAACGTATTCTTCACAAGTATTTATCTTATTTATAACTTCCTCTTCAATTTCGTGCTGTGTAGGTTTATATAAATATGCTTTTTTAGTACACATATCTCTATTTTCATACACAAATAAAACCTTGTCAATACCAAAACATAAACTATAACAACACGCTTGAGGTTTATGCTTATCATCAACACTTGTACGCTTTGACCACTTTAGTGAACTTTCTGTTTTAATTTCTAAAATATAATATATGCCTTTGTACTTAATAATCCCGTCACATAAAAAACTCATATTATATTTTTCATTAAAACATTTATATTCAAATCCGTTCTTTTTCTTAACTATTGTGCCTAATTCTTTACAATGTTTATTTACATATTCTTCGACATCAACCCATTCACAATCAATACCGAAATCTTTCATCATAGTAACGTGTTTTTGTAAAAATTCGTGTCTATGACTACCTGTATCCGCCATACTTATTAAACATTCATCTTTATTTTGATTAGAAACTTCTGCACCCATTATTTGGTAATACATATTCCTAACACACATAAGTGATGAAGGTTTGTATGACTGGCTTGGACTTCTTGTTTCATCAGCTTTACAGATAACGGCCACGAGGTCATTAAGAAATGCCTCGTGTACTGGAATCTGCTCGTTAGCCGCCTTTATAAGATTGTGAATATTCTTTAAAGACTTGCTTACCACTAATTTTCCTCCCCTGCCAATACAGTTAGAAGGTGATGACGTTTTTCTTTACCAAATTTTAAATATCCATCGGTACCATATTCAATATAACACTTGTCACCACAAACACTTGTAATCAATTCTTTAAGAACATCTAATTGTAATCTTACTTCGAAATTTACAAAATTATTACTTTCTGCATAAGGTAACAATTCATTAACTGAATTATCTTTATTGTAGAATTGAATACCATTTTTGGTAAACATTACACGAATACCTTCTTCTTTAGTTTTTACAAATAACATAATACGGTCTAAAATACCTAGTAACTTATCTTTTTCTACCGCACAAGAAGCAGGACATTCTTCATTAAATAATTGTCTTAAATCATCTGCAATTGATTCTTCAAATTCTTGTCTACCTTCATCAAAATAACCTAAAATTGTAGTTTTTGGAGTTTGGAACATAATTTTATCATCTTTGCCAGTCCATACTGCAATTTCTTCATTTTCCATTGTAGCTACTAAATTAACCAATTCCGCTTTAAGCATTGTTGGCTTTCCAAATACATTGATATTAGAAATGGCGGCTGTTGTATTGTTTGTAGTCATTATTTCATCTCCGAAATAATAACACATTAAGCAAGGATTTTCTGGAGTTTTTGCTAAACTAATTTTATTACCTTCAATACCCCAAACAATAGCAGATAATTTAATTTTAGTACCCACACCTTGTTTATCAAATACTAATTCCGGATAGTTATCTAATTCACCTTCATCATTTACTGGTAATTCTAATTTATAATCACCGTTACCTTTAACTTTTAGATATTTATCTTTAAGTTCCAAAGTAACTTTTTCTGAAGTTGTTTTAGAAATAAGTTGAGCGAATGTTGTAGCTGTAACAGTGACTTTAAAATTATCACATACAATTTTGTCTTCGCTTACTTGTAAATAATTTTCACCGTCCCAAGCTGTCATGTACAATGTATTTTCAAAACATTTAATACCAATCCAGCAAGTACGCATCATTGATTCATTGTTACCTACACCTTTCATAACTCTTGCAACTAAATTTTTCAAAACTTCGGTCTCTAATGTAACTTTCATTTATCTCTCCTTTACTATACTATTTAATACTTCATCTTTTAATGGAGTATCGTATCTAAATCTACCTCTTAAACAGTTTGTTCTAGTTATTGAACGACGACTTTTTATACCTCTTGCAGTCATACAAGAGTGAATTCCATCTATAACAACCATTATATCTTCCATACCTAATAATTCTAAGATTTCGCAAATATCCATTCCAATTCTTTCCTGAACTTGAAGTCTTTTACATACTAAATCAACAATTCTAGCAAATTTAGATAATCCTAGCACTTTTCCACCCTTTGGAATATAGGCAATATGCACATTGAGCCTCATCAAAGCACAATGATGTTCACAATGTGAATAAGCTTCAATGTTATTTACCATTACAAGGTCATCTCCGCCTATTTCAAACTGTTTATTAAATTTCTCAGCTATATCTTCATTTGAATATTTACAACCCTCAAACAATTCTTTAAAATAACCTACCATTCTTTCAGGTGTTTCTTGCAACCCTTCTCTATTAGGGTCTTTGTCTATTTCTACTAATAGCTTTTCAAATATTTTAAGCATATTTTGTTCATTTAACATTATACACCTCTTTCTTCTGGATTCCATACAATTTTATGTAATTGTACTTGAAATCTAATATCAAATTTTGGGTATTTAAGTTTAAGTAATTTTACCTCTGTTACTAGATGTTCTAAACTTATCTTTCCAAAACAAGGGCTGACAAAAATAGTTCCTTTAAAAGATGTATGATGTATTAAAAATTGGCTAATAACACTAATATCATTATCGTCAGACACTACAAATTTTAATACATCGTTTTCGTCCATTGTTTGAAAATTTGATTCGCACATTTCATGTTCCATTCCAGAACTTGGACATTTATAATCTACAGTAAAGAACCCTCTGCCCGCTCTTACTGCAAATACAAACGGCATAATATCTATACTTCCATTAGTTTCAATGTTTATATAATGCCCTGTTTTATTTAATTTATCAATAAGTTCTTTAACACAATCTGTATGAAGTAAAGGTTCTCCGCCAGTAATTGTTACGGCTTGAAACCTTACTTTATCCACAATATCATCTATAGACATTAACTGTCCATCTGTTACTTTTTGAGCATAAGTGGTATCGCAATAAGAACATCTTAAATTACAACCAGCCAATCTAATAAATGTAACTGGCATACCTGTTCTTATTCCTTCACCTTCTATGCTATGAAATATTTCTACTACATTTAAACTTGTCATTAGTATCTACTCCATTCTGCAATATTACCTTCACTTTCTTGTACAGTAACACAAGAACACCAAGTAGTTTCTTTTCCTGTGTCCTTACAATACTCATCAATTTTTTCAGCTATCCAACAAGCTATATTTTCAGCTGTTGGATTAAAATCAAAGATTTCATTTAAGTTTTTATGGTCTAAAATATCATGTATAGTCCTTTTAATGTGAGTAAAATCTACAAGCATACCATTATTATCTAATTTTTGACCTTGTACTTCTACTACAATAATCCAATTATGCCCATGAAGATTTTCACATTTGCTTTGATAGTCCAATTTTAATTGATGACTTCCAGCAATTTCCATTCTTTTACGAACTTTATACATTACTACCTTCTTTCTCTTCCATATATTCTTTATAACCCCTTTCTCTTAATTTGCATGAAGGGCATTCGTGACATCCACCTTCTACTCCATTATAACAAGTATGAGTATTATTATAAATATAATCCAAATAACCTAATTCATCTGCCAACTGCCAGGTTTGTTTTTTGTTTAAATACATTAACGGTGTAATTATATTAAATTGGTAATCCATAGCCAATGATAATGTTTGTTGTAAAGAATCAATAAACACCCTACGACAATCCGGATATCCACTAAAATCAGTTTCACAACAACCTGTAATAATATCGTGAGCTCCAATTGATTTGGCATAAATGGCCGCAATAGATAAAAATACATGATTTCTACCATCTACAAAAGTATTAGGATATTTTTCACCTTGCTTAATATCTAATTCTGTATTAACTAAAGAACAATTGGTTAAGCCTTCAAATATACTTGTTACATTTATTAAATTATAACTTACCCCTAAATCATTTGCTATCTTTTTAGCCTTTTCTAATTCGTTCCAATGCTTTTGTCCATAAAAGAAAGAAATTGTAAATACGTTCTCTTTTCCGTATGTTTTAATAGCTTGCACCAAACAAGTGGTACTGTCTTGTCCTCCACTAAATACCACAACTGCTTTTGATTCACTCATCTTCTATCTCCTTTCAACCCAAACTAGGTTATTTAATTATTGTATTACAAAAGTGGTTTAAAAGTAAAGCCTAAGGTTACCGATTCTTAACAAACAATCAGTAACCCTGGCATATATGGAATTAAGAATTAAATCCTGTTTCTAATTCTTTTAATTGTCTTTGTAATTCTAATTCATGGTATTGTTCTTCACCATTGCTGTATGTTGCGAATGGATGTATAGCAATTCCACCACGTGGAGTAAATAAACCTTTTACTTCTAAATATTTAGGTTCTAATAATTTAACTAAATCTTTCATAATAATATTTACACAATCTTCATGAAAATCACCATGATTTCTAAAACTAAATAAATAAAGTTTAAGAGATTTACTTTCCACCATTTTTCTATTTGGAATGTATTTAATATGAATATCTGCAAAATCTGGTTGACCTGTTTTTGGACAAAGACTTGTAAATTCATAAGCATTAAATTTAACTACATAATCATTATCCGGATGTTTATTTTCAAACCATTCTAAAACAGATGGGTCATAATCATATTTATAATTAGTATTTTTAGAGCCTAAACCTTTAACAGTACCAAATTCTTCGCCCTCTCTACCTGCTGTACTTTCAATTTCTTCAATAGGTTGTGTATCTGCATTTGCCATCTCAAATATATCTTGTACTGCAACTCTAGTCTCTTGAGCTTTTGCTTCCATTTGTTTTAAATGCTCTTCTCTTTGCTGTTCCATAATCTCCGCCTTTCTAATAAGTTCTTTTTGTTGTTCTATTGTTTTAGGTTTTAACTTAAACAATGTTTTCTTTTTAATTTCTGTGCCTTTGTATTGGTAATTTTTAGCCCAATCCATTAAATAAGCTATATTAAATTTACATCTTTCTTGGTAACTTTCTTTAAGTTCTTCAAAATTAAACTTATACTTTTTGCATAATGATTTAATTTGCTGAATTTCAGCTTCCGGTTGGTGTATAATATGTTGAGGATTATCCAACTGTTTTGAGCTCATTACGACTGTTCCATAAGGTGTCATAATTCCACCATTAGCACCTGTCATAATCCAACTTGTAGAATCTGCACTGGTAAACGGATATCTTTCTAATACTGGTAAAGACGTCATACCAAAAGCGTGTGTTTTTACATTTGGATTAGAGCTTTGTCCTATAATTCTAAATACTTGCTCAAACCATTCATTTTTCTCTTTAGTAGACCTATCGTTGGCGGGTGATACTCCTATATAAGGAATATGTTTACCTTCAAAAGTTGTTTCCAACATTCTAACTAACCAGTCAAAGTCTTCATTTTGGTGAAATACTGGCAATATTTTATCCGCACTTTTTACACGTTCACGCATATACAAATAATTTTCCCAACCAATTAAGGGAGCTTCTAGACATTGTTTACGTGTTTTAGCTTTTCTAAATTCACCAGGAATTTTATCCAATTCGGCCGCTATATAAACATAATCATCTATACTATTTAAGAATTCAATATATTTATCTATATCTACTTCTTTGCCTACTGTATGAGCTGAAAATGCACCTGAATCAATAAATAATTTACCCTTACCGTTATTTGCTATCCACGCATCTATAACATTTCTATCATTTATCCAGCTAGCAAGTCTATTGGCTCTTTTAGCTAATAAATATTCTCTCCAAGCTGGGTTATCACTGCCCGCAAAATATAAATCAAACATTTATAACCTCTCCATTCCATTTTTCACTTATCACCATATCACACCTCCAAGGTAATTTAATTTTAGCTTGTGGACTTTCTTGCATAACTCTTTGGATTACACTTGACAATTCTTTAGCATTTTCTTTAGGTCCTTGACAAATCAATTCATCATGTATTTGCATTTTAATTACCCCACCCAACCTTCTAAAATCAGCATCATTACTTAAATTAACCATTGCTAACTTAACCATATCTGCTGAAGTTCCTTGAATTGGTGTGTTTATTGCTTGACGTTCTGCATCTGCAATTTTTAAAGTATTATCCACAATTTTAATATTATCTCTTTTAGCTTGTTCAAATATTTTTTGTTTATCTTGCCATTTAAAACATTTATCTAAAGCGTGCATATACTCTTCTTGTAAGTCATACGGTACTTCTTGCACTTCAGATTCATTTTCAAAATCAAGTAAATCAAAATTATTACCTACACCATCTAGCCAACTAAATTCATAAGGTTCTAATTGCATATCTGGAAGATGTCTACGTCTGCCCCAAACAGTTTCTACATAACCATTTTCATAAGCGAATTGGTATGTATTTTCTGTAAACTCACGTATGCCAGGAAACCTTGCAAAGAAATTTTCTTGAATTTGCTGTGCTTCCTTAACTTTACAACCTAGTGACTGTGCTAATGAATAGGCTGCCTGCCCGTATGTCATAGCTAATTGAATAACTTTTGCTTTAGACCTACGTTCTTTACCTTCCTTATTTACAGTACCATCAGGTCTAAATTCAACACATTCACTGGCAGGAACGTGAAAAGCTGTTGACGCTACTTCCGGGTATAAATCTGCATTAGGGTCTTGATAAATTTCCAACATATTAGCATCTTGACTCAACCAAGCTGTTGATTTTGGTTCTTGTTGAGAATAGTCAGAACCAATAAATACGCAACCCTCATCTGCTATAAACATAGTTCTAATTTCATCGTTATGTGATGGAATATTCTGTAAATTTGGGTCACTGCTTGACATTCTACCTGTGTCTGTTCCATTTTGGTTAAAACTTGCATGAATTTTTCCTGTTTTTGGATTAACCACTTTAGGCATCTTTTCAATATAAGTAGTAAGCAATTTATTTATTTCTCTATATTTTAAAATAGATTTACAAACGGGTTCATCAATTTGTTGTAAAATATCCGAACCTGTACCTCTTTCACTATGTTTATCCGGACTTGTGATACCTAATACATCATAAAGTAATTGAGCTACCTGTTTACTACTATTAGGATTTAAAGGTAATCTAAAACAATCTTTAGGATTTCTCCTGTTCCATTCCGCTATTTCCTTACTATATAAAGCACATACTTCATCTAATTGTTGCTGACAATCATCTAACTGTGCATTATATTTTTTGGATAATTCTTCCGCCTTTTGCATATCAAAAGACACGCCTTCACGTTGCATTTCTGCAATTACCGGCACTAATGGAATTTCTATTGTTTGTAATAATTCCAGTAATTTTTCGTTACCAGGAAGTTCATATTGTTTTAATTGATATTCGTATAATTGATAAGTTATCTCAGCATCCTTGGCGGCATACAAATACGCAATATTTATAGGCACATAAGCAAAATTAACACCATTAAATAATTCTGAATAATCATTAACTTTCCCATCTTTTGCTATGTTTTTACAATATTGATATTTTAATCCTGCCGGTTCCCTTTCATCTAAAATTTTGGTAGCAACCATCGAGTCCCAAACTAAATTTTCAAACAACCATTTGAACTGCCAGTAAATAACATTTATATCAAACTTTCCGTTGTGCATAATAGCAGGAATATTTTTTAAACGACTTAACTGCTTATTAACACTATCTAAAGAAACTTGATTATCTTTTAGCATATTATCTACATAACTTTTATGGCCTATAGGAACATAACAAGCCTTTTCACCTGGAGTGTATAAACTTAAACCTATTAAATCACAAGTTATAGTATCTAATCCAGATGTTTCCGTATCGAATGCGAATATATTATTTGCAATACATTTATCTATATAATTTGATAATTCTTCTTCCGTTTGTATAAGTAAAAATCTATCTTTTAAATGTCCTAATTCTAATTCTACTTTACTTCTAATTAAATTTACTCTATCTAAAATTGTGTTTCCTGTGGACTTGCGAGTCGATACTTTTCTTTTAGAATTTTGCACTTTACTCGCAACGGCGGAGGTATTAACCCCCACCGGCGCCTTAATATTTAATAATCCCATAATTAAAACCTACTTGCTGTTCTACGTCTTGGTGCTGATGCTTCTGTTTGTTCTGCTGTTGCATTTGTTTCTGTTCTACTTGAACGAGTACGTCTTGGAAGATTTTCTTCTTGTTTAGCAACACCAGGAACCTTACCAGTTTCTAAGAAATTTTGCATATCTTCATAAGACATATCTAAAACATAGCCGCCTAACAAATCATCAAACTCAGGAAGGTCTTTAATCATAGTATTATCTTTTTCTTGTGCTAGAGGAAATACTTTATAAGTTGTATTAGTATCACCTTTTGCACCATTTCTTTCAATTTCACAAGGATAATTAACTAATGGAGAATTTCTTCTAATATGACCAGATAATTCATCTTTAAAAGTTCTTCCTCTTTCAAATAATTTAACTTGTCCATCATCCATATCCAAAACTGGTAAAAACATTTTTACGGTAGTTTTTAAGTCCTTATTCTGTAAAGCTTCTCTACAAAGTGGACAATCATCAATTGGTTGGTCATACGTTCTTAAACAATTAACGTATCTTGTTTTACCGTTTACTTCAATTTGATGTACTACATAAAATTTTAAATCGTCCATACTTTCGATGTAAAATCTTACCTTAGCAACATCACCATCGTCTTTTAATTGTAAAAAATTAAAATCTCCTCCGGAACGGTAGTTGTCAACATCATCAATTCCAATTACTGGCATAATCTTCTCCTTCTTTTTTAATTGTACGTTCTGACTACGAAGAGCCTTATGTATATTATTTATTGTATAGCATAATTTTTAAAATGCAATAGTTTATTAAATCTTATTTACACTTCTAACCTGCCATTCTCATTATACTTACAAATTCATCTTCAGTCAAATCATTAACATCCTTACCTTCCGGAATTTGTAAATCTACTATCATTTTACCTTTCACATTATTCCTAAATCGTTGCCTTCCTTTATCTCCAGCTTCATCAGGGTCTAATGCTAATAAAAATTTTCTAATATGACAATTTTGTAAAATAGGATACTGCTCAAAACTACCTGTACCTATTAAAGCTATGGCAGGAATACCCCAAGTCCAACAAGTTAAGGCATTTATTATTGATTCACATACCACCACCTGTGTAATGTCGCTTGAGATGAAGTTCAAACCATATATAGGTTTACTTACATCTCTTGGATAATTAAAGAATTTGGTATTTACGCTTCGTCTTGCTACAAAAACACATCTACCTTTTTCATCCCATACTGGAAATGTTACACACTGATTTTCACTATCATAACCTACATCAAATTTTTCTATAATTTCATCAGTCAATTTACGTTTATACATATAAGGATGAATATATCTATAGGTATCCAATTCTTTTTCAGTTACAAATACCTGTTTTGGTTTTGTTCTACTTAAATTTAAAGAAAAACCTTTCCTTTTTTCTACTTCCATTGAAACAAAGTTTTCTAATATCCAACGTTTACCATATTCACCTTTATCGTTATAGCCAAAACAATCACTCACAAATTCTTTAAAATTTGCTACATAACCACAAGTAAAGCAATGAACAGTACCTACAGAAGTTCCATTACTTGCATTCAAATTTATACCACAAGACGGTTTTCTTTCTCTTCCATCTTTATGAATTGGACAACATACTTGAATATTACCATGTGTCTTTTTAATTACATTTAGTTTATCTATACCTCTATTATGTAATTCTGTTCTTAATGTTTCCAATATTGTCATTTCGTTTTCTAAAATAGGTATATCGTCAATCATTAACATTAAAATACCTCACTTCCGGGTCTTTGCATATTACCACGTCTTCTACTTGCTGGAACTTTTCTTGGACTTTCATCCTCACTATGTGAATTTACACCTTCTGGATTGTATTCAAACAATCCTTTGTCTATATTCCATAAATAAGCAACTTTATCCCCCAATGCCAAGTTCCTATTTTTTGCCATCTTTAATAATAAATTCCCATCATTTTGACACATAGAAATTACACGAGTAGCGATTTGACCTATACTATCAGATTCCGCAATATGTTCCAATCTAGGTAATTTATCTTTTTCTGCATCTTCCCCGACTGCTTTTCTACCTGCTTGACACGTGTACACAATAGGCACACCTAAACGCATTGTTATATCTAAAGATTCTTGCATAACCTCTTCAAACTGTAAACGTCTATCTCTAGATTTTGTGGTTGGCTGTACGTTATATAACTGGTCAACAAATAAAATATCTAAATTTTCTTTTTCTATAAATGCTTGTAGCTTGGCGGTTGTAGGTCTTCCATTAAAATCTTCTTGCGTTGTAACAAAAATAGGTGTCTCTTGTTTTTGGAGATAATCTATATAATCTTTGTATGCACCGTGAACAACTTTATTTCCACGCTGTAAACAAGTATTAGAAATATGACTATCTAATGTATCCAAACGATAACCTACATCTGTTTTACTCATCTCTCCACTATATATTCCTACACGTTTACCTTGATGCCAAGACGCTAACGCAAATTTATCAATAATCCAAGATTTACCTTGGTTTGGTCTAGCTAATAAAATAACTAAATCATTCTGTTTGAACCCTCCCATTATTTCATCAAATTCTGGAAAACCACACTTAATAAAATATTCGTCTTGATTATCTAGCATAGCTTCGTATTCTTGTAAACGAATTGGGGATTTCTCTACTATATCAAAAGAATTTAAAGGTGTGATTCCAGCAAGTTTAGGAATTTCCTGCTGTAAAAATTCTACTGCTTTCTGTGCATCAGATTCTAATAACGGTTCTATCTTTTTAAGAGTTATACAACTCATTCTAAATGTATGTTGCTCGTAAATTCGGTCTACAAGGTACTGGTCACTTTCTTGTACATCAAAAATTGTAAAGTCTGGAAACTCAATAGCTATTGTAGATATATCAGGCACTTGTTTATACTTTTTAACGTGTTCGGAAATAAAATCGTATAAAGGTCTATACTTAACAAAAAAGCTACCATCAATATTATTTGAATTAAGAATCATCATGGATTTGGAACTTAATACCTTACACAAGATACTACATTCTGCACCTTTGTCTTCCATCAATTCTATATAGTCTTCTTTGATACTACCGTCTTTATTAGTAATTTCCTTTTCTATATCACTCATCTCTACCTCTCAAACTGTCAGATTTTAATGTTATGACTGTACTTAACCTAACTATTCTATCATATAACCTTTCCCCTAAATTAGCTTTGAGAGTGTCTCCTTGCAAATTAGTGGTAAAAATACTACTTAAACCTTTTAAAATTCTTGATTCTATAATAGTGCTTAATATTAGTAAATCATAATCTTTTAAAGGTAAACAAGCTATATCATCAAAATGTACCAATGGACAATTTTGGGTTATATACTGTATTTTATCCCAATTTGAATTCTTATTTGAAATTGACTGTCTTGCTTGTAATAACAAATCAGGCACATAAACAAAATAAGCTGGTGGAACTGTGCTTGAAGAACCCTTGCTATTAAGTTCAATTTGCTTTTGTAATAACTTAATACCCCAACTTGTTTTGCCATTACCACATTTCTCAGACTGTAACAACAAATTCTTTCCTTTTGATACAAAATCTTCTAAATTATTTCTTATATCTACAATTTTGGATATCTCTTCTTTATCCTTTGGTACAGATTTTAAACTAAATGGATTCCAAAATTTTTCTGGTAAATTGCTATTTTCAAAATGAGCTTTCATATTTTTGTAAATAGGACAATGCTCATCACACCAGTCTGTATTTAAACCTTTTATACAAGTTTCTGGTTCTTCTTCAGTATCACCTATATAATAGTACCAACAATCTGTATTCATTACCAAATCTCCTCAATATTACCTTCTTCGTCTCTAACAAAATCACCCTCGTATGCTTTACTTACAACACTAGATTCAGATAAAACCTTATTGTAATAACTTGGCTTGAATACCGTCTTATAATTACCTGTTATATTGTATTCGCATATTATTTCAATTCCCTTAGGTACATTATTTGCCATTTTACAAATCTGGTTTACTTTGTGTTTTAAAGTTGTTTTTGGTAAGTTATAAGTATCCAAACAAAATAAACAATAATCTTCCAATGCTTTTTTGGTTTCTGGATAGTCATTCCATTCATTTAATTTTGCCTGAATCTCATTTGGTATTTTTGCACTTGCTTTTATCACCGGAGCCTTAACCCGAGGGGCCTGAGGCGCAGGTTGGCTTGGTTGGGATATTTGATTATTATTCCCTAATATATTAGTTTTATTCGAATTTTCCCCCATACCCGTAGGGTTATTTGATGTAATATTATATGTATTATTTAATGTATTATTATATGCAAGATTTTTTGGGGAGCCCTCCAAATTTTCTTGCATAGGGTGGTCAAGATTTTTTGGGGAGCCCTCCAAATTTTCTTGCATAGGGTGGTCAACGATTCTTAAATACCTATTTACCACCTCTTTACTGTTTTCTGCATATACAATTTCTCTACTAATAAATTTATTATCTATTAACTCGTTTATCCAATTATTTATAGATGTTTTAGATACACCATACAAACTTGAAAAATATGCGTTGCTTGCGTAACAATAGCCATGTTTATTGCTCAATGCAGTTATCTCACCATATAGTAATTTTGCATTTGGTGTAATATTTGAATACCTAACAGTGGCGGGAATTATGGCATAATAATTAGGATTTTCCATTTAATAACTCCTCTCTACATTAAAGGGTGGCGGGAATAACTCCCGCCGTGGTGGACCGAGATATTATTTTCCAGGTAATACCAGCCCTTTATCCTCTATATAACTTTTGACTTTCCTCTATTTTATTCTCTACTTCTGTAATTACTTTCTCCCAACATTCTTCATTTATTTTAGCTATATTAGTGTCGTCTTCAATATTTACAGATATAGAATGTTCAAAAGAGTTCCACAAATTATCAGATATTGCATAACTTAATTTCATAGAATAAGTTGCATTAGTTATAGAATATCCTTTTGGCTTTTCCTCTAATTTAGCTTTAGTCATTTTCTTTCTCCTTTTTAATAACTTTTGTATAAAGTGAGACAGTAGTTTTGATAATTTGTGCTGGTTCTAATTTTTTAGCTTCAATACAACCATTATAAATAAAAGATTCAAGAGCATCAAAGTCTACATATTCTTTAGTTTTAATGACATTTTTTAAATCATATTTTTTACAATTTTCTTTAAGAATTTCTATAACTTTTTCTTCGTCCATATCAATTTTATTAGAATATTGTAAATATGCTCTATAGTTATCTCCATAGAACTCATCAACATCTAATTCTTTTAATTTACCTTTAACAAAATCACCTTTTGATTTTATTGAAGTTTCTAATTTTGCTTTGTCAGCTTTTTCTTTTGCTAAACTATCAATAGTTTTCTTTAAATTAGCTTCTTCTACTTTATTCACGAGATTCTCCTTTCTTTTTGCTCCAATAATATTTTGAATTAAAATCGGACATTTGACCCCATTTTAAATTTTTTCTAAAATTTTGTAATTCAGTTACTTGTTCCAATTTAAAGTACCAAGTACCTTTTGAATCTGTAGTATAAGCAGGTAAACCTACTTCACATATTGCTTTCCCCGACTTATCTGCCCATTTATACCACCTTTTAATAGTGGCTGAACTGCAATTAAGCATGAGGGCTGTACGGGTTATTGAAAGCAAATCATTATGTATATTCCAATTCTCCATTTATTCCTCTCCTAATACTCTTAATAATAATTCATTTATGAATTGTTTGTTGGTTGTTTGTCCATCTATAAAATAGCTGGCTAGCTCACCTTTTTTCATAACAATTTCATTTACTACTTCATCAATTGTGTCTTGACATAATAATGTATAGACATTTACTGTTTTTGTAGTTCCTATTCTATGGCATCTATCACTTCCTTGTCTTTTATTAGCATCATTCCAAGGTTCATCCAAGAAGATTACATTGTTTCCAGCTGTCAAAGTTATACCGGTACCCATAGCTTGTCTGGTACCTAACAACACTTTACAATTTTCGTCATTTTGGAATTTTTGTACTGCCAAATCTCTTTCTGCTAATTTAATATCTCCAGTTATTTTACCTGGATTGTATTTTTTACATCTATTAAATGCTTCGTCAATTATTTGAGAAAATTCACTAAATACAACAACTTTTTCGTCATTCTTAACACAATCTTCAATAATTTGTAACATCATATCTAATTTAGATGTTTGTGTAGCTGTGGAACTTAATAAACCACTAAACCCAGTTACTTGGCGTAATCTTGTTAATTGAGCCAACGGGTTTGGACTTAATTTAATTTTATCAATTTGTTCTCTTAAAGCTGTAACCACTTCGTCATAAAGTTTCCATTCTTCTTTTGACATTTCTACATAAATAGGAATATCATTCTTAGGTGGTAAATCTAAAACATCTTCTTTTTTGCGACGTAGCATACAAGTATTTAATTTTTGAATAATTTCATTTTTATGTTTATACCCAATTATTTGATGGTCTCCAAAACCCCCAAATATGCAATAATGATTTTTGTATTGCGTAAATGTATGATTTTCTAATCCTAGCCACTTAAAAATAATATATAAATCTTCAATAGAATTCATTAAAGGTGTTCCGCTTATTGCAATACGTTCTTTAGACAATAATTTTTGGAATCCTTTTCCTTGTTGCGAATTTGGGTTTTTGCATTTATGGATTTCGTCTGCAATAACCATTCCAATTTCACCACTTCTACACATTCTTTGAAGTTGATTAGCTAATTCTATATTTCTTAAAGACTCTACGTTTACAATTATAAAAAAGTTATCAACTCCATTAACTAAATCTTCCATCTTTTCTTTAGTATCTTTAAAAGTTAATTTACCTTTATTTCTTCCTCTTGTAATAACACGTTGACCTAAAATATAAGGTTCTTCATTGGTGTGTGTTTTAATTTCATGGCACCAGTTTAATTTTAAGTTATTTACACCTACAACAATTAAACAATGCTTAAACCAATTTTGTTCTCTTTTAGCGAGGGCAATATTTAATGTTTGGAATGTTTTTCCTAATCCTTGGTCATCTGCTAATAACCATTTCTCGCTGTTCATTCCATAATTAAAGCCTTCTATTTGATGTTGCCTTGGTTGTGTTTTATATAAATGTAGGACACCACAATCTTTGCATTTCTCGCTGTTGTTTGTACTACCTATAATAGTAAGTTGGTCATGTATATCAAAATCAACTTTTGCGAATGCTAATTGCTGTTTTAAACTTTCTAAACAATTAAAAGGCAGTTCCCACATTTTCGTTTTTGGGTGCCAAAATTTCTTTTCGAAACCTCTCATTATACACACTATTTTTGCATCATAAGGAAACGTCACTAATAGTGCCTTATCGGTTTTTAAGTTTATTGGTAAATCTATAAGAATTTTTACTGCCATACATTTATTGTATAACATAATTTAAAAATTTAAACACTTTGTAAAGTTTTGTAAATAAAAAAAATAGTACACCAAAATGATGTACTATTGGGATAGTGGAGCTTTGAAGAGAGCTTAATATTTTCTATGCTTTTTATAATTTAGTTTTTCCATACCGTCTACGTATGCTCGTTCGCTTGCATCGCCCTGGTAATCATCATCTTCTAAATCAGCTATTGTATATTTCACATAAGTTGAAAAGTCTTGAGTAGTTTCTCCATAATCAGAATATTTCATATTCATCCAGTATGCAAAATCATAACAAGTGTACGGAGTATCTGTGAAATCAATATTTACTTTATTTTTGATTCCTTGATATTCCCATTTAGGTACAGGCTCTCCTGTCCTATTTTCTAGAACACTAATCATCTTATTATAAGTTTCTGCATCTCTAATATGAAAACCATGTCTTAATGTACATATAAAGTCCTCTAAACTCATTACATCAGAAAGTTTAACATATTCGTGTAATTTTAGAAATTTATCCGGATGATTTTCAACTAAATATTTGAGATTTTCTTGAATTGATTCCATTTTAAATTTCTCCTATTTTTCTTTTAAAGATGATTCATATTTTTTCATCTTTTTATGTAATATATCGTCCCAGGTATGCAAATCGTGAATGGCAGTTGCGTTTGTTGTGATTGCACAAGTATTCTGCGATGCATCATATCTTACCGCGTCAATATTGCGGTTGGTTGTGCAACAACATGAGTCTTGATTGTGTTGCATATTGCAAAGAGCCATTTGAACACCACCAAAGCCTTGACATAAGTCTTTTTGAGTATCAAATTGTCTGTTTACAACTTGTGTAAATCCTTGACCCAACGTATTTTCTATACGGTCACCAGTTCTACCAATTTGGTTTGCTAGGTTTGTGTATAGAAAATCATTTGTGATTTGGTTTAAACCGTTGTTATTTCCGAAACCAAATCCGTTGCCTCCCCAAGCTAATAGGAAGAACAAGAAGAACACCCAAGCACCATCGCCGTCGCCACCAAACATACCGCCTCTACGGTTGCCTTGGCCAAGCAAAAGAGCTTCGGTTGAAGATAAACCTGAATCCATAGTTTTACCTCGCCTTTCTTTATTAAATGTACCTACCTCACATAGTCTAAGCTATGGAATTTCAGGAATCTATAAAGAGAGTCCGAATTGTGATGCCCACTGATTCAATTCTTGTGAGCTGATATTCTTTTCTTTTGCGACATTCATTATTATTTGTTTCATTTGTTCATTAGATTGGCCTTGAGCCATTTTCTGTGCTTGAGCAAATAGGGGATTTTGACCGAACATTGTTTGAGCTAATTGCATTGGGTTCGGATTATTTCTAAGCTGTGCGAACATTTGGAACAGTTGCATTGGATTTTGATTCATTGTTATTTAACCCTTGTAACTGTTGCTCTAACATCGCAACCTTATTTTGTAACTCTTCTATAATTTTGTTAGAAACAGGTTGTTCATTAACCTGTGAAGGTGGGGTTTGTGGTAATTGCTGTTCTACATAATACTTAATAGGACAACTACCATCAGGCATTACTTGTTTTGTGTAAATGCGTTTGTTAGCCATATCCGGAAATACGTGTAAACTTCCATCCCAGTCAATAGCACAACCTTGAGCTTCTTCAAAACAAGTAACAGGACGACCCTTTATGAATTTCTGAACAGGGCCGGCCTGTACGGAAGAAGGTTGCATATACGCATTGTATTGATTTCTTTCAAAACCAGGTTGAGGAGTTTGCATAAAATGCGGATTGGAGTATGTATAATTTGAGACCATTAGGATAATTCCTTTCTTTTCTATATTTTTATTATATAAAAAGAACCCATCACTTGTAATAAAATGATGGGATTTTATTAAATCTATCGAAAAGTCTTTACTTTCTATCTAAACCTAAATATTAAACACGCTGATAATACCATCTTACTTTGTTTCTAATAAAGTCACCTACTTCGTTTTTAGGTACAAAGTTAAATGGTGGTAAAAATATAATATCTATTTTACCATAGCTAGAAGTTTTTGGGTGTGCTTGTCCGAATTCATAGTGTGTTAAAACTGTTTGAGGAGTTATAGGGATACTGTAATCTTTACATAATTTGGCTAATAGTTCAAAAGTTGCTTCACATTGTTTACGTGTCAATGCGTATTTTGTACTATTAGGATTGCCATTGAAATCTTTCATACCACACATAGCAACACCTATTGAACCTGTATTGCCACCTCCACAATGAGCGGCATAATTGCCATCTGTACAATTTTTGTTATCATGTACACTATGTTTTCCTTTAATTATTAAACCGTCTCCATTTATTAGATAATGGTAATGTTCATATTCTATAGAATTTGGTTGATTTGTTCCTGCTGTCCAATGTAAAATTATTCTTTTCATTTTTTATGCTCCACATTAAAACATTCTAATAATAAGTCCATTTTACCGTCAATATTGTGTAATAAATCGTGGTCTATAGCAATACTTTTATATATTTCTCCTCTACATTTTTCACATTTATCGTGGCTTACATACTTTTGACCAATTAACCAATCAACCATTTTGAAAGCTCCTACTAAACCCGCTACACCTAATAAAGCGAAAAATCCATACATATATTGAATTAGTTGAGAATTTTCAGGCACGTTTCCACCCTCCTCTAATTTTTTGATAGTTATCTACTGAATGTTTAATTGCCCATCTTCTGATAGGACCTGTTCCTCCTACTTTACATAATTTTTCTAAACAAATTGTAGATAAATATCTATCATTGTTAATATAATTATGATTTTCACATAATATATCATGTACCATAGAGGCTATCATAAATTTCGGGTCTGTTTTAGGCCCAATTAGTCTCCAGAAAAACCAAGGAATAGAAGCACCATCCCAAGTATAATCTGCTGGAATTGTAAACTCATATTGATACGTGATATCTTTTAGTTTATAAAGAATAGTAACTTTAATCTCTTCTAGATTTATAAAAGGTTTATTAAGTTTTTCTTCTTTTTGTTCTTTTGTATCACCTGGACAAGGATATCTAAAATCAACATGAGGATTTTTTGAAAATAATATTGCGAGCTCGTCATCTTTATAATAAGTAAGATTACTTGCTGTTTGTATCATTTTCCCTTACCTTTCCGTTCACTTGAATTACAGTAATTGCACCGCTTTTCTTTACTCTAATAACTTGCATTTGTTTTTCGTAAATTGGTTGTTTTTGAATTAGTAATACTGCACCAGCATTTTCTACTTCTACCAATTGAGTATTTTCTTTTAATTGTTCTTCTGCAAGTACACAATTAGAAAATAGTAAGAAAATGGCTAACAGAGAGAATATTTTCTTCATTAGTTACCTCCTTCTTCTTGATTTTCTGTAGTTTCATTTGTTTGCTTATATGTTTCTTCTTCAATATTTTGTTCACCTACAAAGTCTTTATTCAATTGCATACAGCATTCTTGAACGAATTGAGGTGTTGCTTGTTTTACTTGTTGGTATTGCGTCCAATCTTCTACATCTTTACTAAAATTAGGTTCTGTATAACAAATAATAGATACTGGTTGATTTAATGAAATTCCTAAAGAAATAGAAGGTAATAAATCTGTTAAGAAATCTTTAATTTCACCGTTTGCCATTGTAACTTTACGTCTAATATAGCCTAAAGAAGTATTGAAAAATTGTTCATTAAAATTAACTTTTCTCTCAGCTTCCTTTTTTGGTGCATATTCAGGATTAACTACAATTTTATTATTATCAACCATATATTTATCTTCATCTGAAATATAGTCGTAATAAACATTTTCTTCTACAGAATAACTTTTAATTCCGCCCTTATTTATAGGTTCATTGCTTGCACTAATAATTTTATTGTTTTGTACGTTTAAATAAAATCCCATATTTTCCTCCTTAATCTAAGTAAAATGAATTTCCATTCTTTTTAATAACTGTTTTAAATGGAAAATCTTCTAAGTTTATTTGTTGTAACTGTTTTTTCAACTACTTTACTTCTTGTAAATGTAATATGTAATTGTGTATCTTTTTCATTATCTGCAAATATAAATTGAAGTTTATTTGAATTTTCATTATTTATTTTGCAAGGTTTCCAAGAAGTAACTATTATAGGTTTATCTATTAAAGTTAAAATTGAAATTTTAGTGCCTGTCATTGGAAATTCAGGTTTTGGACCTACATTTTTGAATTCTTTGATTGACATATCTTTTATTAAATTATCCAAGTCCAAGCTCCTTATTAAGTTATAAGTATAACAATGTTTCGCATAACCTCTGTATGAATTTAATGTACATAATTGTTGTAGAAATGGTCTTTTATCTCTATTTTTAATTATGTCTAATACAGCTCTTTTAAATTTCTTAGCAGTTCTTTTTCTTAGAATAGTATAACCTCTGAAATGCCTGTAACCTAAGAAATCTATGCCTTGTTTAGTATGGAATACTTCGCTATAACTCATCGATTGTTTTAATTCTACATCTATAAATTCGTGAATTAACTTTTGAATTACAAAAAGTTGTTCCTTACTATTAGATAGTATAACACAATCATCGCAATATCTACAATAGTCTTTTACTTTTATTTTATGTTTCAATAGTTTATCTAGCTTATTTAGATATATGTTACCGAACAGTTGGCTGGTAAGATTACCAATTGGACAGTTTTTGCCTCCAGGGAATGAAAATATAATGTCCTTAATAATTTTTAACAATTTGACATCTTTTATCTTCTTGCATACTTCATCATATAAAATTTGCTGGTCAACAGTAGGATAAAACTTCTTTATATCTGTTTTTAGACAGTAGTCATTTTTCATAATTAGTTTTCTAAGTCTATAACTACCTGCTAATGGTCCTCTATCTTTTATACACCCATAAGAATGTTGAATAAAACCTTTAACAAATATTTCTTCTATAATATTATTTATTGCATGGTGTACAATTCTATCTTTAAGTGGTAGAATATAAATAAGTCTATGTTTACCATTTTCGAATATTTGTTTAGTGGAATATTTAGAGGTAGTAAATTTTCCTGCTATAACTTCCTGACGTATCTTTTCTAAATTTTCTTCTAAATTCTTTTCAAATTCTTGAACATCTTTTCTATCTCTTCTACCAAGTGCTGTTTTATACCAAGCAAGCCTAAAATTTTCTTTAGATATAAATTTATTCCATAAGTTTCCTACTCTCTTCATTTACCTCCTTAAAATAAAGGGCCCGAATTTTCGCATATTGCTACCAAAACTGACCCTTTTTCGTATTGTTTTTCCGCTATTTCTAACGAGAGGATTTAGGCCCCAGCTTGCACGACAAAGTTACCTTTTTGTACAATAACACGCCCCGGCAACCATTATTCACATTCGCATTCGTCAACGAATTATTCGAATTAGTAGCCCACGAACCGCAGTGCGTCGATTCATTGTAATTGCCACCAAGTCTCACCAGGAAGGGCCTTAACCCTTATTAAGTTTTTAATGTTCTACGTCTTTAGTGCTTTGGATTTTGCATTAAGATTTTAGGAATACGGCCCACCTTCACTTCGTTCAGGAGGGCGTGTCCGTTCTGGTTATGCGTGTACACGTTCAACGTGCAAGCTCACGCCCCGGCAACCACTACCCACATACGTACCCGTCAACGAATCAGCCGAAGTAGTAGCCCACGAACCGCAGTGCGTCGAGTCATTGTAAGGGCCACCAAGTCCCACCACATAAGGTGTACCAAAATGGTCTCCTCGACGAGTATCTGCCCAAGCAGACCAATCATGAGAACCGGTAGCGGCAATATCTCTAGAAACTTGCCATAAATAACCACAACAACATTCTACAAAGTATCCGGAAATCATACGTTTACCAGCAGTATCTAAATAACCTCCACATTTTTTATCAGAAGGAATTGCACTACCTTGAATATTTGTTTTTTGGTTAGAACCTTTAGAGAATATTCTAAATTCATCTGCACTTGCTAACTGTTTACCTACTTGGTCCATATCTCCAAAGAATAACATATATTGTCTATTATTTGTAATTGTACCAGCGTAAGAACTTGCTGTAGAAGTACCTGTACCACTTTGTAGGTAAATATCAACCCATTTCCTAATATTTCCTCTGTCTACAAATACTTGTCCTTTATTTCCTGTTAAGGCGGCAGAACGAAACGCTGGAGTCCAAGATGAATTAGGTATAAAGTAGCCTGCATTATAACCTATAGCCGGATGGTTAGCCCAAAAACTATCACTTAAAAGGGTTGGAGCATTACCTTCTGTTACTGCTTGACATAATGTGTGAGCTCCACCTATTTGAACTGCATTTGTAGTCCCTACTGGTAGATTTTCATTTAAACTTGCAATAAGTTGACCTTGATTATCTAAATAGAAATAATAATCTTTACCATTTTCTATTGAACCCGTATCTAAAATTTCTGAAATAGGTTTAAGAAAATCATTTTCAGTGTAGAAAGTGTCTCCATTTGCTTTTCTTATTGCGGTACCTGCTTTAATAGTTACATATTGTTTATCCGCAAAAATAAAGTTTGGTTGTTTATATTCAAATTCTCTATTCGCATACCAAATAATATTTGCTTTTTTTGGTAATTCTGCAAGACATTGGGTGGTATTAGCTAAAGAACTTTCATCTGCTCCTGTTGCTAATTGTACCATTGGTCTTAATTTGATTGAATTTGGTTGAACTGGTGCGTTATCTTGGTAGGTAGGAGAAGAAAGAGAAGCGTTGAAGCCTAAAGAAGTATTACCGGAAACCTGAGTAAAACTACCAACAACAGAACCAATACCACTATTGTAAAAAGCACCATTAAATAAACTACCATTATATTGGTTTCCTGTATTACCTTTAATATTCGGCAAACTTTCTGAAACATATTGACCGATTTTACTAACTTCATCTGCTTGTATATAAATTTCTTTAAGTTTAGGAACTTTAAATTTTTGATTTACAGTATCAAGCCCCCAGTATGTACATACACCAGTTTCTTCAATATTAGTTTCAAAAGTTTCATAATCCACCCAAGGTAGTGAATTAGCAACTAATAAATCATAAGGATTAGTGTCACCTGTAAAATCAGCTTTGTTAAATTCTTGACCGTTACAATCATAAGCACCATTTAAAGAACTATCTTTACGATAAGTCCAAAAAACGTCACCTATATTTCTACCTACTGCCCCTTTATTTTCTAACATATAGAAACAATCTTGTGATAAATCATATCTTAATGTTACAAGCCAACCTTCAGGAATAGAGCCTGCTGTTAGTGCTAAATTTTTAAGAGTTTTAATTTGTTTAGCTCCTAAATTGTTTACATTTACATAGCAATTACCTGTATTAGCGGTTGATGATTTAAAAACAACCTCCATACCATTAAAATAGCTTGTAGGTGCTATGTTTTGTGAATCATCTGCGTATGTAACGGGTTCTAATACATAAGTATTTGAACTAAAACTTGTATTCTCATAAAAAGAACCATTACTTGCATAAACTGGAAGCATATTTGTGAGATTGTTGATACCCTCCCCTATGGTATTCATGTGGATAGGCATGACAGTTTCATTTTGATTCCAAGTTGTTTTTTGGTCTGCTGTCAAATTGTTTGGCATTATATATCCTCCTTCACTTCTAATGTATGTGCCAATCTTACAGTATCAGGAACTGGAATATATACATTTGCATTTTCTAATACTGTGTTATCTACATCTAATAATTTAATATTAGTTATGTTTTCAACCTGCTGTCTTGTTACAGAATATGCAAGTCTTAAAGTATTTAAAGTAACTGTTTTATCATAATCTGCAATAACAATATCTAAAGTATCGTTTATTCGTGCTTTATAGAATTTTGATTTGTATTGATTTAATGTGAAATCAAATAAAGGTTGTTCTAAACTTTTTGTTCCTGCCATTTTTACGATTTCTCCTTGTTGTCTTATAAATGGTTCTGCACCTAATTTCCAATTTCCGTCAAGTTTGTAATTATATACAGTTCCACCATCTACACTATAGAAAGGTCTTAAACCTAATGCCCAACTACCATCTAATTTATAGTTCCAGATTAAACGTTGAGCATATATTGTATCATTTACATCTACTGCTTTTGATACTCTAGGATTATTTATAAATATCATATTACAAGGTTTCACAAAAGTCAAACTGGCTCTAATTTCATGATACCATAAACTATCTTCAACCGCACTTTCTAAAGTTATTGTATAATTGTCATTATCTATATCTAAAATATATCTTCCTTTTCCAAAAAACTGGTCAAACATTATTCTTAAATAATAGTAAGTATAAGGAGGTGTAAGCATTTTCATTCTAGATAATACACGCTCACGCCTAAATGTTAAATTTTCAGTTTCTGGATTAGCTACAATGTGAAAAATATTTTCGTAATAAGTTATAGCTTTAAGACTTGCTTTTTGTACAAATTGGTCCATTAAAGCCTGTTCATATCTTGCATGAAGTTTATTTACTTCAATAGATAATGAATCTTGTTCTGTTTCTGCTTCCACAATACCGTTATAAATATCAGGAAGATATGTTTTTAAATCTACTTTATCCATTTAATGTAATTTCTCCAGTTACTGGTAATTGTTGTATCAATTCATTTTCAGTTAATACAATATCTTTTTCTTCACCATTTAATTTACATTGAGTTACATTTTCAACACCGGGTGTGTTTAAAATTGCGGAAATAATACGTTGTCTAATTATTGTTACAGAATATTCATTTAAGTCTGTAGATTTACTCCAATCTTGACGCAATCCAAAGAAATAGCTTTCTATATTATCTATAATAGATTGTTTTATTTGTTGGAGAGTGAACCCAGTAGCACATACCACAGCGGCTTGAATATTAGTTGTATATTTTTGAGCACCTACCACAGTTACAACGTGTCCAATTGGTGCTTTTCCTAATCCTTTACCTGCATATTCATCATTCCAATGAGGGTCAATTGCTTTTTGTACTGCTTCAACAAGAGTAGAACTAGGGACGCTGTATGTTGAATCAATAAATACAATTTTTACAGTTCCTCCACCATTCCATACCGGATAAACTTGACAGGTTCCTACCCCGTCTAAACTTTCTATAAATTCTCTATATTCAGGTATATTGCCTCCAAAAGGTTTTTGACGGACTACTTCAAAATATTCTGCTCTTAAATCTTCTTCATCTTGTTCAGCTTCACCTGGAATTAAAATATCAGCTAGAGTTGCCGTTGTTAAACCTGTAATATCATAAGCAGGAACTATTTCTCCGAAATATTGATTACCTATTTCACCTGCTTGTGTACATTCTAAAATATAAGAACCTGGAACTGTTTGTCCATTTTGTGTAAATACTTCTTTGACTACAAAGTTTATTAAATTTGTTTCACCTACTGTAGAAAATTCAGTGCCTAGTGTAATTGCAAAAGGTCCTCCCGCACCATTAGTAAATACACCTTTTCTTTTAGCATAAGTGGCAGGTTCACGTTCAATTCCTTGTTCTTCACAACGCCATTCCAAAAAATTTCCGTGAGCTGTGGCCGCAAACGCATTTCCCATCATAGCTTGTAAATATAAATAAGCCTTGGCGATTTCAATACAACAAGGAGCACCGCTATCCCAAATAACGGAACCTTCCCTTTTATCAACATCATCTCTAACATTACCTAAATAACTAGCTAATATATATTCATAATCTTGTTCATCTACATAATCAGGAATCTGTGGTATATTAGTTGCCATATTTAAACTCCTTTGTTACATTTTCTATTAAACCCTCTGAAGATAAGATATCAAAAGTAGCTAAACAAGAATCTATTGATTGTTGTTGAACTTTAAAATTGGTAATATCTAAAATTCTATCATCTTTTGATAAACATTCTCTTATATAATATTCTAAATTTGTTTGTATAAAATCTAAATCTTCTCCTACAAATTGGTCTTCTAAAAAACCATATTCCCAAGAATAAATTTCATGCCCGTATTTTTGAGTACCCAAGGCTTTAAATACAGCTTGTAGAATTGAATCAATACTATCCACCATTGATGTCATTCTTTTATTTTCAGAATCTATATAATAAGTTAAAGAATTTTGAGCCATTTCGTCTCCTTGATTTCATTATAGCATAAATTTTGAATATTGTACATTTAATCAGTATCACTTCGTAATTCTTCTAAATATTTTGCCATTTGTTGACTTGATTTTGTGAAACTTAATTGCTTTAAAGATTTTGATATTTCACCAATGTCTTTAGTAGATATAGAAGTTTTACCTACTATATTAGGCAGTGGTGCGTATCTTGTAGCATAAGATTGAAAATAATCCTTAAATTTCCACGTGAAATCTCCTTGTCTAATATATGTTAAATTTTTTATTCCATTATACTTTGCCACCCAGAATATTAAATTTTTTGAAACTATGGAATAAGCTCCTTTACATATATTCCACCATTTTGTTATAGAGCTCGCATACCCGATAAATTGGTTTGCATTAGACTTCATTGAAGTTATAATATCTTTTAATGAAGTAGTTGATTTGAATGCTGGTGTACCATCAGCATTCAATTTGGTAGGACTTATATCTGTCCATTCTACTAAACTTAATTGATACCTATAATCTCCGTTATTCTCAGGTTCATACTGAAAAGTATTTACAGTTACCGGAGTCCAATATATATTACCTCCTTGATAGAAATTCATAGAAATTTTAAAATGCGTATTTTCTGCATTCAATTTATTAAATATATCTATATAAATTTCAGGGCTGGTTACTGCTTTAGTTATTTCTGTTAAATCAGAAGCTAAATTTACAACCGTACTAGCTAGTCCAAATAAATTAGATTGTCTAACTGTTGTATTTATATAAGAAGCTGACGAATCATATGGAAAAAATGTCTCAAATCTAAATTGTTTAGCCTTAGCATATTTTGGCATAACAACTTCACCAATTTGAGCTACATTATTACTTTCGCTACCATTACCCGTATCGATTTGAATTGTAGGAGGAGTTACCGGCAATTGAAATCTGATAGGTGCTTGATTTTGAGGCGGTTTTAATTTTAAGCCTGTACCAAAATTAAAGTATGCAGTTATTAAACCACCTAATAATGAACCTTGTTGTTTAAATCCTTTATATCCTAATAAATATTTCCATTTATCATCATACTCAATTTCTATATAAATTTTGGCAGGAGAAGGTCCTCTAGAAACAAGTGTAAATGGGTTTATAATGCCTTTTTTAAGTTTACTGACTACCGCCATCTTCTACCTCCGGTGTTTCATTTGTAATTTTTTCTTCTCTTTCTATAATATAATATAGTTGGCCTTCTTGTATTTTTAGTAGTCTTACAATATCACCTACCACTAATCCACGCCATAACCTAATTCTTGGAAGTGCAAATTCTGTATCAATTTCAATGTGATGTTTATGGTTTTGAGCTCCTTGTCCGCCGTCGTTAGCTTCATCAGTATCTGCTGAAATATGATGTCTGTGCATAAATATTCCATCTTCAGGAGTTTCACCATCTGTGGTTGTAGGAATATCAATCCAAGTTTCACGAACTGTTTGAGACAACAATAATTCGTCTTCTGCTAATGTTTGTTTATTACTTATTCTAACCTGCAAAGGTGATATTGAAATAACCTCACCAGTAAGAAATAAAACAGGATTAGATTCTTGTTTTACTATAGATAAAATATGATTAGTTATACTTTCTATCATAGGTGTTAAGTTTAATGTCATAAATCATATTCTCCTTGTTCTCCACAACTTACTACAAGATTCATTTTAAGTGGATGTTCTACAATGAGTTCACATTCCTTCACCGTTCTATATATAGGTATAAGTGTAGAATTTTCATCGTCCCAAGTTCCTATAGAAGTGCCGCCAATTTGTTTAATTGCAATAGGCACAAGATACCCTGCTCTCATACCTATAACTCCATAACAACTTAAAGTCAATGATGAAGTTTTTCTATCTAATATAGCTAATAAATCTTTGGCTACTTTATCCATTTGAGCTTCTGTATAGGAATCTGGGCATTTGTGGTAATACGGAAGATACCCATATAAGCCTTCGCTGGTTTTTTGAATTTCTTCAGGAGTGGATGGAGCAATTCTTACAATCCTTGTTCCTGTCTTTTTACCATGTTTAAGTGATTTTCCTGTTTTACTTAAATAAGTTTTTTCGTCTTTATACAGAATAATTCTATTAAAGGTTTGAGAATCTATAGTAGTTTTATAACTATAATCTGTAATTAAATCACTGTCTGTTATAGGTACATTTGTAGTTAAGTTGTTTCTTAATTGTAATTGAACAACTCCACCTGTCTTTTTTAATTCTTCCTCATCATCTAAATTACTTTCATGGAAGTATGTAAAATATTGTTTACGTTGTTCAGGAGAATTTATAATAGTTTGATTTATTGCAAATTCCATAATATTAAATGCGGATTTCATATCATATCTTTGAGAAGGTACAACAACATTGGAATTGGTATAAACGTCAAAAGGTAATTTTAAATCTTGGCATAATTTTGTAAATATTTCGCTTACAGTTAAACCTTTAGTTCCGTCTTCTGACATCATCATACTTTTATCATAAGATAATGGAGTTTTAAAATATCTTAAATAATCGAAAGCAACAACGAACATCTCACCTTTTTGCTTAAAACTTCTAGTAAATATAAAACCACAAAATCTACATTTTTTATTAAGATATAATCTTACTCTGTCACCTTCTTTAAATAAAGATTGGCAATCCGGGTGTAACATTGTAAACGAAATTTGGCCACAAGAATTATGAAGTGTAGTTTTTACTCTAATATCACAACTACATCTAGAAACATCGTAACTATCAGAAAATAATCTACTAACTCCTATACTTGTATCATATTCTGTTTTATCTACAGAATCTATAATAAGTTGTATTTCCGGATATAAGTCAAAATCTGACATTAGGTCAATTTTAGAATCTGTATCTTGCCATTTTATAGAAGCTAATTTGACATCTTGTAATTCCATTATGCAACCATCACCCCTCTCATAGAAGAAGCAGTGGCTATTTGAGTACCTTCATTCAACATTTCAGCAATAGTTTCTGGTTCTACATTTACAGATTTATCTATTGAAATAGATACCGCTTGTGGAACAGTAACTTCATTTTGCATTATCCATGAACGTTCTGCAATAGCTTTAAGCATTTGAATACTATCTGTATTTAATGATACATCTTCGTTAATTCTGCCAACACTATCTAATTTTCCTCCTTTGACATCCATAGGAATATTTTTAGAAGAATCCATTTTTCCATAAAATTGACTTGTAGCGTTGTTAATATCTCTCATTGCTTTTTGTGCATCAGTAAGCATATCATCTTTACTAAATTTACGCAATACGCCTTCTTTAGCATCAGCATCCCATTGGTTCATTAGTTGTTTCTTTTGACGTTGAGCTTCTAAATATTTTTTATTATAATCATCAACCATTTTTTGGTCTTTGTCAGATAATTTAGTAGAGGAACCTTGTGCTGACATAAAGGTAGGTCTAGGACCTATTTGATTGAATATAGCTTTGTCTAATTCTTGTTCGTATTGATATCTTGCGTTCTTTTGTTGCTGGTTCATTCTAATTGTATTAGGGTCTAATTCGTCTTTAATATGTTTAAATGCGTACATAGCACCTACAATGGCTATGATACCACCTGCGACAGCTCCTAATGCACCAACAGTTATACCTAATACACCTGCTAGAGTTGTAAATCCATCAACTGCAAAGGTAATAAAAGAACCTGTATTGGCTATAAGTCCGATAAATCCCCAAGCAATATTTCCTATTAAAGTTGAAATGAATGCAAGTATAGCAGGCACTTTACTACCTACCCACAATGCTGTGAATATACCAACCCACCTTGCAATATCTTTTAGATGGTCTACAATCCATTTGAAGGCAGGTGCTAAAAATCTCATCAATTCAACAAATTTGGTTAATAGATAATTTAATCCATCAATTATATTATATATAAATTTTTGACCCTCTACTGTATCTAACCACATAACAAAATCTTTTACAAGGTCTCTTAATTTGATATACCCTGTAAATTGTTGAGTTATAGATTTTTGCCATTTATCTTGCAAAACAATTAAAAGTTGACCAATTGTCCAAGGTGCTGTTCTAAATACATCATCAATTTGGTCTTGTACTTTTTCCATAGCTGTCATAATTGCTTCAGCTGTTAATTTACCTTCAGCACCCATTTGTTTTAGAGCACCTGGGTTTACTCCCATACCTCTTGCTAACATATACTTAAACATTGGAGCTTGTTCTGCAATTGAACGAAATTCATCACCGCCTAACCTGTTAGACCCCATACCTTGTGCCAACTGTAACATTACAGCCCTGTTCTCTTGTGCTGAAGTACCGGAGATTGCCATTGTTTTGTTAAATGTCTCTACAAATCTTAAAATTCTATCGTTTGAAGCTTTTACACCTGACATGGCAATTCTGTTATATAGTGAAATTGTACCTTTAGCATCTGCCCTTGTTCTTATAGCGGTATCATAAAGTTGATTCATCATTTGAGTTGGTTTATATTTACCATCTGCTGTTAGAGCTACTCTGGTAATACCTCCTATATATTCATCACCTGTTTTAATAAACATATTGTGAATAAAATCAAACATACTTTTTAAACCACCGATTACTAAACCTGTGGTTACTGCTAATTGTAAAAATTTGTCGTTTAAAGTTGGTAATGCTCTAGAATTTTTAAAATGGTCAGAACTTTTTTGACGTAATTTATCCCAAATAGAACCTCTATTAAGCATAGCAAGTCTTTCATCAAAAGTTAAACCATTTACTCGTCTACCTGTATCCCATAATAAACGATTTCTTCTTAATTGTGCATTTTGTATATTTCTATTATAGGCTTCAGCCATTGCTAAACGGTCTGCGTTTCTAACTTGCATACCATTCAAATAATATCTACCATTTGCTCCAACTTTAAAAGCCCCATAACGTGCATTATTGACTTCAGCCGCCTTCATAGCTTTTAATGCTCGTTCTGTTGCTTTTGCTTGTGTTTCAACTGATTTTAATTCTCTTCTAAGATAAGACATAGAAGTAGGTTTCTCTAAGGTCTTAATATTAGACCTTAGAGTTCGCATTCGTCTATTTAATTTTTCCGCTTCTCGGTATATTCTTCTTAATGAAGGCGACATACCATCGACGAGCGTTAATTGTTCTTTTGCCATTGATGAAACCTACTTCTTTTTAATCTTATCCATTTCCATTTTATCTGCTTTTACTTTTTCATCTATAAAAGCGATTGTAGTGGCTTTTTGTCGCCTATCCATGAAAGCGAATTTGGAAGGTTCCCAGTTAAATTTATGTAAACAGTAGTAAGCATAAATTGTCTCTGGTTCTCCTTCCTTAATTAGTTTTTTACTTCATCTACCAATTCATCTAAAGAATCAGCAAACCCGCTCACTTCTCTAATTTGTTCAGATAAAGTTTGAATTTCACCCGCTAACAACATTTTATTAAGAAGCTGTTCTGGTGTTGCTACACCTGCCTGTTGAATCAATTCAGAACTTCTAAAATTAGGCTCTACTGTATGATTTAAAATAACAAGTTGATTAAATCTCTTTGCATTGAAATCAATTTTCCCACCTTTTTTAGGTACTGTACATTGATTTTGATATTCTAAATATTGTTCGTTTAGCATTGGTCTAACTTTAAATTTAAGCATTTGACCGTTAGCATCCACGATTCTTTTAGATACCACAACTTCTTTTTCAATTGTGTCTACTGGATTTGCGAGTAAAAACTCTGTTAATGCTGTCATAATTTCCTCCTTTTATTATCTAAGATTTTCTGGAATCTCAAACGAAGATAATATTTCAGCACCTGTGAATGAGAAGTTCATATTCTCATCCATTACTTGTGATTCAGTATCAAATTTTGCTAATACTGTAGAATCTAAGTTTACATCATACAGAGCTATCGTTTGCGACCCGATTGTACTCGTTTCATCATTGTTTGTTATAATTAGGTCAAAGAATAAATCTTTACCTGTTTTAATATATTCTATAGCAAGTTCTCTAAATATAGATGAACAATAGTAAACAGACATTGAGCCGGTTCCTTCCCAGCCAACTGTTTTCTTTTGCTTAACTCTATTACCTAAAGTTCTTACATCGATTTTTTCTTTGTTGAAAGTTGCTTCAACTGACTTAGCGAAAAATAAATCAACTACCGTACCATTTACGTTCATGGTAGCTGTTGCTTCTTGTCCGCTAATTACGTCCATCGCCTTAAGCATAATGAATTCCTCCTTTTAATTATACATCTTTTCTACCAACAGTAAATGTCATGTACAGTTTTTCCATAGAATCTACTGGTTGTACTGGCCAATTGACTACTACAGAATCAACGGCATCACCCATTAGAACTTCAATATCATCAGCACCTAAGAAGTTAGTAATAGCGTGAATACCTGCTAATGTTTCACCATATTTAACCAAATCTGCTTTATAGATATTTCTACCATCAGCATCATTGTCTAATTTACCACAATAATTTTCATCCCAAGTGCTTTCGCAAGTATTGCCCATTTCATCTAAAACTCTAATAACTCTGTTTTTAGAGAAATCGTAAGACCTTTTAACTGTGAATGTGTGCAATGTATTGATGTCTTTTTCTACACGAATTGTTCCTTTTCTTGATTTAGAAATTAAGAATTTACCTGCATTTAATCCATCAATAATTTCTGTATTACTTAATTCTCCAATTATTTCTACAGCATCTTGAATTGTTTTATGTGTATTTGATTCATTTATTTCAGCACCTGCACAAGCTCCAGTTACCCAAGAAACAAAATTGACTTTTGAAATTTCTTCTGCATCAGTTCTGTAACCTTGTTCACTAGATACGATACCTTCGTAATCATAACTTGATTTATCATATACACAACCTTGAACTTTTACACCTTCATTTTCTCTAAGGTCTTTAATGTATTCACAAAAAGCAGTTTTAACAGTAGCATCTTCGCTTAAAAGACCCATTGTGTTCCATACTTCTGTTTTCATCTTAGCCCAGTAAGGTGTATAAGCAGTTGATTCTGTTACCGTACCATTTGTTCCACCAGTTAATGTTGAACCAGCTGTTGCGGTAAATACTGTTTGGTCTGTAACATTCCAATCTACAAAATCGTTATCTTCCAAATCTTTAGGAGAAGATAATTTAGATTGAATGTTTTGACGTAATCCATCATACAATGTTTCTACTGTATATGTGTCACCTGTTTCTGATTCTTTAAGAACAATAATCTGAATTTTATTACCACAAATACCTGGATATTTTGCAGTAGGTTTCATTGCAGTTTCGCCTGTTCCTATTGTTGTAGATGCTTTTTCTCCACCCTTGTCTAATCTCCAAGCCTTTAATCTGTAACAGTTTTGTAGACAAATTCTAAATAATAGAGATTCTACGTTAGTTGCTGAGTAACCAATTTTCTTGATACTTGTTCCATCTGTTAAGTCTGAACTTAAAATATCAATTATTTCTCCTTCAGGACCCCAGGACATAGGAAGAGCAAGAGTAGCAATTCCTCTATCACTTACATTCATTAAAGATTGAGGTTTTGCAACGAAATTGATGTAGGCACCTGGTCTTACCTTATTTTGTACTAAAAAAGTTCCGCCCATTTGATTTTCTCCTTATTTCTTGTAAACATTGACTTTCTGTGTCAGTTGTTTTGGTTTTGGTTCTTTTTCTTTTGCGACTTTTATATCATAGTTGATATAGAATTCTAATTTTTGATTATCTGGATACCAATTTTTATTGTAACCTCTTAACTTATCCCCATTTGGTAGTTCTATCAATTCTAGAAGTTCTGCTAATTGATAGCCTAATTTTGTAAATGCGTGATAAGATGTTTCCGGAAGTTCCTTATATTGATATATTACACTAATTATGAAAGATTGTAAATAGTTCTTTCTCATTAGTTTATTTTCTGTAAAATCTTCACAAAATACCATAAAATAAGGATATTTACATCCTTCATTTATAGTCTCTTCATACACATCTATATCCGGAAAAGCATTGACAATAGCTTGTATCACCGAATCTAAAATAGTATGTCCTTCTATTGTTAATTTTTGTGACATTTTAACCTTTAAATTCCCCTTCCCAAGAAGCAACTTCTGAAGGTGATAGTAAACCCACCTTATTTGCTTCCCATAATACATCATTTATAAATTTTTTAAATTCTGCATCAACTTTATTACGAATTACTCTAAGCTGTTTAGTATAGAATTTAGTGCGTTTATCTACAAACGGCATATATCTTTTAAGGTTATGCCTTCCAACCCTTTTCTTTTTACGATGAACCACGTTTTGTTGGGCATTTTTTAACATAGCTTGTTGACCTACGGTAGCTGTGTTATTCAAATAAACTTGCCAAACTCTACCTGTATGTGTTAATAAGTATGTTTTAGGTAATTGCCAACTTCGTTTTAACAAACCTGTATCTTTAGGGTGCGAAGCTAGAGATTCTAAACGGTTTTTTAATAATTTATCCATTCTAGCTGTAAATTTTCGCATCACATTGTCAATTGTTCTAGGCTGGGCCAATATTCTATAACGTTCAGCGAATTGTGCTAACGTTTCTTTTTTGTGTCCTACATTTAATTTTGGCGCCTTTGTTGCCACTAACAATCTCCTTTAACGTCTAACAATATTTCTTGATGTGACCAACATACTTGTGGTAGACCTGCTTGTCCTTTATATGTGAATAAAATTTGTTTAGTATCCGGGTCACATTTGTGAGCTTCTATATAAAATCCTGGTAATACTTTATATTTATTTTCTAAAAATATTTTAGGTTGCTTTTCATATGGTGTTGTATCCATATTTTTATGAGTAAAGGTGTCCCAAGTTCTTAAACTAAAAGATATTTTACAAGGTGCGTCAATATGAACAGGCACCTTTTGTCTTACAGTAGATTTTGAACCGTTTGGGTTTGTTTGTTTTTCATACTTATATATATCACATTTATCATGATACATAAGGTTTTTATGAATTTTTTGAACAGTTTTAAAATTTACCATTTAGTCAACCTATATTTATCTAATTGGCTTTTATAGTTGTATAGAAGTGAATCTACATCAGCAACATGAACACCTGTATTGGTTTTAGAAGTTGCAAATTTTAATTCACTATCTCCATCCTTTATAGAAGCTAAAACACCAACACCTGCATCTGCTAATTTATCATTATCCAAATTACCACTTAATGCTTGTGATTTTAATAAGTCCATAGTCATATTCATAACTACAAATTTAAGAGGTTCTGGTACATAACCTCTATTTATATAATTACATATAGTATATTGAACTTCTTCAATATAGTTATATAACAATACTTTACCTATAGAATTGTCGTTGAGTCTATCTTGTATTGTTTGATAGACCCAATCAACATCTACAGGTTTATAATGAGGACGTCTACCATCGTACATTATAAATCCTCACCAGTTTTTCTGCCTTTACGTTCGAAGTTTTGCACCGCCCAGGCTCCAAGAGATTGAAATCTCTTGAAGTCGGACGAGTCGCAATTGAATTTCGTATGTGCTTTTTTGATTTCACCTTTATATTTTACATCTACTGGAACAATTATTAACATTTAATCTCCTTTAAGAGAAGAAGGAGGCAACCCTACGTCACCTCCTGACAATTTCTCTTTTGATTAAGCTACTACTTTAAGAACAAATACGTCGCCCATTCTTTCAAATGAAGGAAGTACGATTTGTGATACAGAAGTAATCAAGTTTACTGGTAATGATTCTTTTTTGTTAAGAATTGCGATACCTGTATTTACGATAGATACATCTGCATCTTTATTTCCGCCCATTAAATCAGCTTCTTCAGGAGTTGTACCATACCAAGTGCTACCTAAAGTTCCTGTAGGCAAGAATGTTACATAGTTGTCTGGGTAGAACTGTTTATCTTCACCATTTTCGTTTTTATACATTTTATCGTAAATGGTAAATGTGATACCCAATTTTTCAACTAAATATCTTCTAACATCTGCATCACTGATAATGATATTCTGATAACCAACTGGGTTCATGTCCTTTTTAATTGCTTCGTTTTTACAAATATAAGACCATGTTTTAGTTGTACAAATAGCACGAGTTAATAGAATACCCCTTGCCTGTGCATCTTTTTTAAGTTTATCAATATCACCATAAATATCAGCAGTTGGGTCAGACCAATTCTTTGCGACTGTATCGGTGTTAGAATCTACCCATTCACCTTCTGGGTCGTAATTATATTTATATTGAACAGATACGCCGGATTTATCAGGAGCTACGATATCAATAGTACCATCAACAAGCAATGACATTCTCATTCTTTCTGATTGTACTAATGCACCAGATACCAAATTAGCTCTGTCTTCGTAAATATTCTGCATCAATTGTTTAGCATATTGATTATTTGCCATTTCTTGGAACATCAATAATTGCTGTCTGTCTTCTTCGTTTAGTTTCATTGATTCACGGAAGAAAGGCATCTTTGTGCTAAAGTCTTTAACACCAATTCTACCTCTTAAAGTAGGTTTAGTATCAAAAGCTGATGGCATCAAAGCGATAGGCAATTGACGGAATCCTTTTAAGAATTCTAATTTTAAACCTAATTTTTTTCTATCCGGAAATAAAGCTGTGCCTAAATAAGGAATAGAATTTGAATAAATATTATTCCAATATAGTGCAATAGCTTTAGAGTCAATTAAATCGTAAATAGTTTTCATCTCGTATCTCCTCTTTATTATGCTATCGTAATAGTTACTTCGTTAGATGCTATACCGTTTACGACTGTCGCGGTTCCTGCTTTCACTTTCAAAGTACCTGCTACTGCTGTACCTGTAAACGCCATCTTAACAACTTTATCACTTACTCTTGTAATTGTATCTACAGTTAATGCGGTTGTTCCTGGTGTTACTGTGTAATTTGAAGCTTTTGTTGAAGCTTGTTTAGGTGCAAAATCAGTTCCTTCTAAGTGAATAGAAATAACTGGGTCTTTATCACCTACTGCAATTTTAGAATCTGTATCAATAATAGTTTCATCTGCTACGGTGCCACCTAATGGATAGAAGAATATAGCACTTTTTAAAGCTGTTTTACAAGCGGTTGTATAAGTACCTTTAAAGTTTTCCTCTGCTCTAGCGGTGTTAATATGTCCTCTAACAAGAACTGCCCCATTTGCATCACCATTTGTAACGTCTAAATCATTTAATACAATACCAGTACAATTAGCATCGTTAGAAGGAAATGGTGTACCTGCTTTGACAATGTACTTTCCATTTTCTTTAACTGCTAATTTTGATTGTTCGTCAAAAAACTGAGGTCTAGCTACATAGTCATCAGGAAATTGTAAAATTTCAATTTTTGACGCATAAGAATTGGTAACTGATTCAATTGTCATAATTTTTCTCCTTATTCTTTACCAAAGTAATGTTCAGTTGCTTTCGCTGTGGCATCTGAAATTGTTTTGTTGTCATTTAATAATGAATTTACAAAATTTTCAGAAATTGATTTGTTTGTTTGACCTTGTTTGTCTTTAGGGTCATCGCCTTTAAAACTCCAACCATCAAACTTTTGATTTCCTTGTTCGCCTTCTTGTTCTGCAACAAATAATAATGGCTTATCTTTTTTAGCTTTTTCAATTTGTTCGTCTAATCCAGCGATTGTACCGTCTTCTTTGAGTACAATTAAACTTTTATCAATTAAACCTAAAACTAAATCGTTGTAGCCTTCTTGAACTTTGCCGTTTAATGCGTAGTTGATAGCGTTGTCAATCTTTAGGGACTTAATAGCTTTTGCATTTTCTTCATCTTTTTGTTTGTTAGCTGTTTCCAACTCTTCAATTTTTGTTTGTAGAGTAGCGTTGTCACCTTCAAACTTTTTAAGATTACTAATTTGTTTGTCACGTTCTGTGACATCATCTGTAAGCTGTTTGTTTTTCTCATTCACTTCATCAAATCGATGTTTTGGAATGAATTTATCATTGATTGCATCTTTGATAAATTTAGCAATTTGCTCATCAGACAATCCCATTTCTTTTAGAATTTGTTTAATTTGTTCCATTTAATTTTCCTCCTCGCTTTTTTACATGATGCGTCCATGAAATTATCTATACATTTATTATATATTAGAATATGAATAATTGCAATACGATTGATTAAGATTTATTACTTGAATTTGAAGTGTTAGAATACTTTTTGGTTATTTGAGCTGTTCGTTCAGTAACTTCCATATCATATTCTAATTGCTTTTTCTTATCATCTTCAATTTGTTTAATTTCTTCATCAACATTTTTAACCCAAGGATGATTTTCTACCAAAGTACGTTGGCTGACCAAATCCTTAGACACCGCAAGATTGTTAATTGTTTCAGTTTCATTGACAATTACATCTGTATTAAATATAAAGTCGCTGGTAGAGTCATCAAAAGAAACACCATGAGACAATAAATCTTGGTTAATGAACCATTGTAACTGTCTTAAGGAATATCTAAATTGCTGTGCCATTTCTGAACAGTCCATATCCAAATCTGAATATTGAAATCTAAGTGCTACACCAGCGACATCTCGTAAATCCTTTTCTACTGTATCAACACCACCACCAAATTCGAAAATATCTTTTCTAAGTCTATTTAAGTGAAGGTCTGAACCTGCTAAATCTAATTGAGTTTGAAGAGAACGAACATCTCCACCTTCACCTACGAATACCGTTCTAAAAATATTTAAGTTTTTAGAAAATTCTTCTTTATCATTATCTTCGTAACCTTCTACAACTTTAATTGAATTTGGTACGTCCGCTAAATTATTTGAATTATCAGAAGTTTGAACATCATAATCATCAATTAAAGGTTTAATCCAGTTTATTAGACTAACTTCTTCCATATTATATTTAAACGCAACGAATGGCACTTTGTTCCAAGTTGCATCATATTCTTTATTGTCTTCTTTTATAACCGTAAAATGTCCTTCACCCTCAATGGTTGATAAATTTTCAAGACTTCCACCTGCTTTTAATCTTCTATATTTCCATAGACCTTGCGGTGTATAGTATTCTATATACTCCCAAATCTTTTTCACAGTATTTCCAGTTACATATTCTTCAATATCATAAATACGGATAACAGCATCTAATTCAGTATGCTCGCTATCATGCCAAAAAGGAATTATTTCATTACTTGGTATCATTTTAAATTTAAGTTTACCTTCTTTATTATAATAAACTTGCATCCAAGCAATTCCGCAACGAATAGATTCTTTTCCTGTATTTATTAAAGTAAGTCTAAATTTATCATTAAAGTATTTTTGTAATTCTTTAACATAATTTTCTTCACCTCTAATAGTAAAATCTTTAGAAAGTAAGTAGTTTACTTTTTGATTTGTTAATTTACGCATAAAAGGGTGAGCAAGTTTTGAATTTGATAAAAGTTCTGTTTCTACAGGTTTTCCTTGTCTATCTATATAATATCTTTTACGATGAACAATATCATTCTGGTTAAAGAAGTAATTAGTACCTACTTCCATAGCCTTATAAACCGCACTATCTCTATATTCTTTTATACATTGTACTAAAAATTCTTCTTGTGGTTGACCATAATTAGAAACTAACGCAACTCTAATATCTATTGGTAACTCCACATCTTCTAATTCTTTAGGAATTCTAAATAAAACTGACATTTATTTCTCCTTTATATTTATTATATATGAATATTAGATAAATAGCAAGTTATTTGACAATTACCAGCTAAATTTCTTAATAGTAAGTTCCTCTGTTCCATAACGCATCGCATCTAGAAGGTGGTTGTAGTCATCAATTGGTTTACTTGTTATCAAACCATCTTTGACATCCCAAGCATAGTTGCTCAACTCTATAATTGTATTAGTGCAAGAAGGGTGAACAATCAATTGGTAGTCCTGAAGTCGTCTAATGCCTGCTTTTAAGGAGTCTGCTCCTTTTTTGCAAGGATAAACTCGTGTACAACCATAATCTTTAAGCTCTTTGATTGATTTAGGTTCTGAGCAATCTGCTTTTATTTTAGCATTAGCCCACCCTTTATATTTAATTGCATCAGCCAGTTGACTGTTTGTCATATTTATTTTATAAATTTCATCATAAATATAAATAGTCTGCTGGTCACGATTTCCAAGCATAGCAATTACTGCGGCTGGGTCATTACTGAATCCAAAGTCAAGTCCAAATAAGCGTCTGTAAACACGTTGACCATTGGCATCTGTCATGTGCATAATTTTTGCAATATCGAAATCTTCTTGTATCCAATTTTCATAGATAAGTCCTTCAGAAATACCCCAATCTCCAAGCCCTTCAATTTGATAACGACGAGGATTTCTAATTTTCATAGTTTCGAATAATTGCCTATCGTCATCGCCTAAGAATTCATTTTGCATATAAGTCGTAGTTATAGCAAAGGTATTTTCGTCTTGAGTATCAAAAAATCTTCTTTTAATCCAAGTTTTATCACTCCAAGGGTTGAATGTTAGAGTTATTTGTTTAAAATAACCTTCTGGCATTTCACCACGAATACTCATGTCCAGTTTGTTGAATGCAGTTTCATCAGTTACCTGAAAAGCTTCTTCAATCCACACCCAGCATAAAAAACCAGTTTCAACTGTAATAGATGTGATAGAATCAGCGTCATCAAAACCTCTGAACAAAATCTTTTGGCCTGTTGGCAGATAAGTCAATTCCATAGGGGAGTTAGTTACTTTCCACTTATCCTTAACGCCCCATTTATTGATAGCCCATTTAAGCTGAGCAAAGGTAGAATCTTTATGGGTATTAAAATATCTACGCATGACAAGAGTATTAGCCAGTGGCATTTCCATCATCTTGTAAATTATCCATAGAGCGGTTGTACAAGATTTTTTTGACCCTCTTGACCCCTTACATACTCTATATCTTTTTTTGCATCGCCAGAAGCTACCATATCCGCCGCCGACTGTTTCTATTAGATTTACTTTTGTCATATTGCGTCCTGACTATATAATACGATAGAAAATTAAATTTTGCAAGAGCAAAAGAAAACAGGCCTTAATTTTATCTGCTGTACGTACCCTAGAAGAGAGGTGGCCTGTTGTTAATGTCTGTTTATGAAAAAGATTTTCTAAAATTATTATAGCACACTCTAAAGAATTTTACAACCGCCGGGTTCTAAAATATTCAATTCCGACTTCTTGAAGTCTTCATTGTTTACAATAGATTTATCTAAAACAAAAGATAAATTGAGTAAATGAACTTAATAGGAGATGAACCTTTTGACACCGAGATAAATTTGACTTTTCGAACCCGATAGAACTGAAAATGAAAAAATTCGAATAAGAGGTTTTTGAGAATCGAACAAGAGAGAATTGGGGTTTTCCGCCGAAGGTCGTGAACGGTACCAAGATTGGTGAAAATAACCACTAGAGGGGCTATACCGGGTGCTTTAAGGAAAGACAAAAAGTTTTTATGACATATTTAGTCGTATAATATAAATGTAAGCAATAAACAAACAAAACAAATAAGTAGTACAAATTAAAAGGAGACGTATTATGCAAAACAAAACAAACAAACAACAAAACAAGACAGTAGCTAACAAACAAGCTAAAAAAGTACAAGCTACAGAACAAGCACAAGTAAGACTAGAAGACAAAGTAATGGAAATGTTAGACAATGCAAGTAAAGCAGACAAGCTAATTAAAGTACAGAAAGTCACAGGTTATACAAGTGTTAAGTATGGTAACAAAGTATTATTTGAATTCCACAACAAGAAGAAAAGTATTTCACACTTAACATTCAGCAACAAACAACAAGCATATAAACTATTAAAGGAAAATAAATTAGTTCTTAGAGTAGTTCCTGCTTCTTATGGATGGAAATATAATACAGAATGTTTATTAACTGAAGCATTTATGAAACATTTTCCGGAAATCTTAAAATCTGTTATTACGGAAGCTATTGAAGAACGTAACTTAAAACAAGCTCCTAAAAAAGCAGAAAAGAAAGTTGCAAAGGCTTAAGAATATACAATGGGCAGGCTTAACTGTCTGCCCTTCTTTCCTCAAGTAGTAGTAAAATAATGGAGTAAATAAAATGAACGGACATATTATAAATCTAAATAGTTGTTCTTATTCTATCAAAATTACACAAAACAATGAAGATAATTTAATTCTTATTATCTTAGACCCGGCTGACTATTTTGGAGCTGTTATACAGTTTGAACCTTGTGGTGAAGGACGTTACAATTATGAAATTCTATTAAATAAAGGAATGGACGAAACTACAATAGACGAATTGTTAGAATTATTTAATGAACAAATATTGGAGGAAGAATAATGGGTTTTATTAGAGATGTAATCATTGTTCTTATTATGTTAGGTTTAGCAAGTTTATTAGGATGGAGTTAGATATGGCAATAGTAAAATATTATATGGTTAAAGGCTGTTCAATTAAATACACATTATTTACAGACGCATTAAATAAAGCAATACAAAAATATCCAGGCAGAGCACAAGAGAACATAGAGACTTATTATACAACTAAAAAGAAATGGAAGGAATTAAACTAATGGAATTCATATTTGTTAAGACACAAGAACTAAGAGAATTTGAGCAAGATATTAAAAGAACTATTAAATATATAAAACATAATGCAATTAAGACAATAGTAGGAAGTTTCTTATTTTATTTGTCTATAGTTGCTTTAATCATACTACTCCTCTAAACATTTACTCCGTTAAAATATGTCAAGCAGGCTATCCATCCCAAAGGCCTGCTTTTATTTTACTAAAAGTATATCAGTCTATCTATAAATCTATTAAATTTCTTGTCTTTTAATCTCGCCGCTCTGACAAACTTTACTATAATTCCATACATTTATACCTCTTTACTATTTTACCCGCCTAGATTTTTAATCTCGCTGGTCCGATTTTGCTATTTTAAGACCCATTTTGGCATAACCTATTCCTTATTTATAACTTTTGGATATATTGATGGACTGATTTTAGCTTGTCCTTTACTAAATTATTATCCATCTATCTATAAATCT
>ERZ857785.355-NODE-355-length-63059-cov-84.570408_pt1 | contig 63059 bp, 42 predicted proteins | sample MGYA00519763_ERZ857785 | MGnify/ENA primary metagenome ERZ857785 (study PRJEB31778, sample SAMEA3449365) | human gut metagenome | biome: human gut; feature: human-associated habitat; material: faeces | place: United Kingdom | collected 2010/2012 ...
TTTGGGTCATTCCTTTCGGATTTTATTCGCCGCTATTGCGACAGTGATATTGTAGAACAGGGAATGGATGTTCGTCAAGAAAATTTGATTTCATTTGATTTCGCTTGATTTCATTTGATTTTGGGGTCAAAACCAACTGTACTTTTTTGTTGCGCAGTGGTTTCGCGTCTGCGGACGCGACGAGGGGGCTTTGCGGTCGCCCCCTCGACTCCTTCGCATTGCACTCCCATGTGGCTTGAACTTTTTTGTTACGCAGAGGGTTTCGCGTCTGCGGACGCGACGAGGGGGCTTTGCGGTCGCCCCCTCGACCCCTTCGCAGCGCTCACCCATGCTGCTTGAACTGTTTCGCGGCAGAACCGAACGCATCCGCTTTGACCGAAAACAACATTTTTCCCCCATCCGCCGCAAAACACAATAATAATGAAGGAAAACCCTTTTCTTTTGGGGCGGAAAGTGCTATAATAGATATGTTGAGGAAGAGTCAACGGCGGGGGAATCCGGCGGTGGGGCGCACGTAGACGCGGCTTGTGCGCCCGCTGACGCGAAGTACCCCGACGTGCGTGTCCCCCTCCCGGATGGCGGGGCAAGGGCAAATGCCCCTGATTTTACGATTTTCCGCGGCGTGGGAAAAAAATCCGCCGTTTATTGATTTTTGTGAGGTGCAAGCATGTTGAACGACCAGGAACTCGAACACCGGACGGAAGAAGAAATCGAACAGCAGATTGAAGAAGCGACGCAGGTCAAGAGCGAATACGGCGAAGAGCAGATTCAGGTGCTGGAGGGCTTGGAGGCGGTTCGCAAGCGCCCCGGCATGTACATCGGCTCGACGGACAGCCGCGGACTGCACCATCTGGTGTACGAAATTGTGGATAACTCCGTGGATGAGGCGCTGGCGGGCTACTGCAAGCGCATCGACGTGACGCTGCACAAGGACGGCTCGGTCTCCGTCCGCGACGACGGGCGCGGCTTCCCCGTCGGCATCCACCCGAAAATGGGGCGTCCGGCGGTTGAGGTCTGCCTGACGGTGCTGCACGCGGGCGGCAAGTTCGGCGGCGGCGGCTACAAGGTGTCCGGCGGCCTGCACGGCGTGGGCGCGTCGGTGGTCAATGCGCTGTCGAAGTCGCTGTCCGTGACGGTCTATCAGGATGGGAAAATTTATCAGCAGGAGTACGCGCGCGGCAAGTACCTCTACGACCTGCGCGTCATTGGCGAAACCGACCGCACCGGCACGACGATTCGCTTCCTGCCCGACGTCATCAGCGACGACAACCCCGACGGCATCTTTGAGCGCGGCGTCACGTTTGATTTTGACGTGCTGAAGAAGCGCCTGCGCGAGATGGCGTTCCTGAACAAGGGCATCCACATCACCTTCACCGATGAGCGCGGCGAAACGCCCGTGACGGAGGATTTCCTCTACGAAGGCGGCCTGCGCGAGTTCGTCAAGTATCTGAATCACAACAAGGAAGTTTTGTTCCCTGAACCGATTTATACCGAGGGCGTGAAGGACGGCATCCTTGTGGAAGTCGCCATGCAGTACAACGACTCGTATGCCGAAAACATCTACACCTTCGTCAACAACATCGCGACCCCCGACGGCGGCACGCATCTGACCGGCTTCACCACCGCCCTGACGAGCGCCATCAACGACTACGGCCGCAAGTACAAGCTCCTGCGCGACAACGAGCCGAACCTGAAGGCGGAGGACGCGAAGGAAAGCCTGACGGCGGTTGTGTCCGTCAAAATGGAAGACCCGCAGTTCGAGAGCCAGACGAAATCGAAGCTGGGCTCCGGGCAGGTTCGCGGCGTGGTCAACGACCTTGTGAAGGAGGAATTGTCCACCTATCTGGAGGAGAACCCGTCTGTCGGGCGGACGATTCTTGACCGCTGCGTGAGCGCCCAGCGTGCGCGCGAGGCAGCCCGCAAGGCGCGCGAGGCCACCCGCCGCAAGACGGTGCTGGAATCGGCGTCCCTGCCGGGCAAATTGGCGGACTGCTCCGAGCGCGACCCCAGCAAGTGCGAAATCTTCCTCGTCGAGGGCGACTCCGCAGGCGGCAGCGCCAAGGAAGGACGCGACCGCCATTTTCAGGCGATTCTGCCCCTGCGCGGCAAAATCCTCAACGTCGAAAAAACCCGGCTGGACAAGGCGCTGGGCAACAACGAAATTAAGAGTATGCTGACGGCGTTCGGCTGCGGCTTCGGCGATGAGTTTGACGAAAGCAAGCTGCGCTACCACCGCATTGTCTGCATGACGGACGCGGACGTGGACGGCGCGCACATCCGCATTTTGATGCTGACGTTCTTCTACCGCTACATGCGGCCGCTGGTGGAAAAAGGCTATGTGTACGCCGCCATGCCGCCGCTGTACAAGGTGACGAAGGGCAAAATGGAAAAGTACGTCTATGATGACGACGAACTCCAAAGACTGCTGGACGAAATCGGGCGCGACCCGAAGCCGGACATTCAGCGCTACAAAGGCTTGGGCGAAATGAGCGCCGAGCAGCTGTGGCAGACGACCATGAACCCCGAAACCCGCACGATGATGCAGATTACGCCGGAGGACGCAATGGCGGCGGATGAAATCTTCACGCTGCTGATGGGCGATCAGGTTGAGCCGCGGCGGAAGTTCATCGAGGAGAACGCGGATTTGGTGAAGGATTTGGATGTGTAACCGCATCCGCGCAAGGAGAACCTCTTCCGCCCGCTGTGGCGGCACCCCGTGCGCATTATACAACAAGCAATTATCAGACAGAAAACCTGAACAGTTCGGAGAGAAATTATGAGCAGCATTCAGGACAAACTCATCCCGGTGAATCTGGAAAAGGAGATGAAGCGGTCGTTCATCTCCTACGCAATGGCGGTCATCATCGACCGCGCGCTGCCGGATGTGCGCGACGGCTTGAAGCCCGTGCACCGCCGCATCCTCTATGATATGGAAGAACTCGGCATGACGCCCGATAAGCCGTACCGCAAATCCGCGCGCCTTGTCGGCGACGTGCTGGGCAAATTCCATCCGCACGGCGATTCCTCCGTCTACGATGCCATGGTGCGCCTCGCGCAGCCCTTCAACATCCGCTATACCCTCGTGGACGGGCAGGGCAACTACGGCTCGGTGGATGGCGACGGCGCTGCCGCCATGCGTTACACCGAAGCCCGCATGACGAAACTGACCCCCTACCTGCTCGAAGGCATCGAGAAGGACACGGTCGATTTCTACCCCAACTTCGACGAAACGCTCATGCAGCCCGCTGTGCTGCCCAGCCGCTTCCCGAATCTGCTCGTCAACGGTTCCAGCGGCATTGCCGTCGGCATGGCGACGAACATCCCCCCGCATAACCTCGGCGAGGTCATCGACGGCGTTATCTGCATGATTGACAACCCGGACTGCACCATCGACGACCTGATGCAGCACATCAAAGGCCCGGACTTCCCGACCGGCGGCATCATCCTCGGCAGACGCGGCATCCGCGAAGCCTACTACACGGGGCATGGGCGCATTGAGGTGCGCGCGAAAACCAACATCGAGGAAATGCCCAATGGCCGCAGCCGCATCGTCGTGACGGAAATCCCGTATCAGGTCAACAAGGCGAAGCTGGTGGAGAAGATTGCCGAACTCGTGCACGACAAGCGCATTGAGGGCATCAGCGATATCCGCGATGAGTCCGACCGGCAGGGGATGCGCATCGTCATCGAGCTGAAGAAGGATGTTTACCCGCAGGTTATCCTGAATACGCTCTACAAGCACACGTCGATGCAGGAGACGTTCGGCGCGAACATGCTCGCGCTGGTCAACGGGCAGCCGAAAATCCTCTCCCTGCGCGACATGGTGTACTATTATCTGGAGCATCAAAAGGACGTTGTCACCCGCCGCACGCGCTTTGACCTCAACAAGGCGCTCGCCCGCGCGCATATTTTGGAAGGTTTGCTGAAGGCGCTTGACCACATCGACGAGATTGTGTCCATCATCCGCGCCAGCAAAGACCCCAACACCGCGAAAACGACCTTGATGGAGCGATTCGACTTCTCCGACAAGCAGGCACAGGCGATTCTGGACATGCGTTTGGCGCGCCTGACCGGTCTGGAACGCGACCGCCTCCAGCAGGAATACGACGATTTGGAGAAGGAAATCGCCCGCTTCCAGGCGATTCTGGCGGACGAACACCTGCTGATGGAGGTTATCAAGACCGAAATCAGCGCCATCCGCGATAAATTTGCTGACCCGCGCCGCACCGAGCTGACCACCATCGACGGCGAAATCGACGTGGAAGACCTGATTCAGGAGGAGGACATGGTCGTCACGCTGACGCGGCAGGGCTACGTCAAGCGCACACCGAAATCCATCTACCGCGCGCAGAACCGTGGCGGACGCGGCGTGACCGGCATGACAACGAAGGAAGAGGACTTCGCCGTGCAGATGCGCGTCGTCTCCACGCACGACGAAATCATGTTCTTCACCAACATGGGGCGCGTGTACATGCTCAAGTGCTACCAGATTCCGGAAGCTGGACGCACCGCGCGCGGCACGGCGATTATCAACCTCATCCAGATTGCGTCGGATGAAAAGGTGACGTGCATGGTTCCTGTGCCGGGCGCAACGGGCGAACACAACCTCGTGATGGCGACGCGCGACGGCATGATTAAGAAAACGCCGTACAGCGAGTTCGCGAATCTGCGCAAGAACGGCTTGATTGCCATCAATTTGAAGGAAGGCGACGAGCTGATTGGCGTGGATTTGACCAGCGGCGACGACGAAATTCTGCTGGGCAGCCGCAAGGGCATGGCAATCCGCTTCAGCGAGCGCCACATCCGCCCGATGGGTCGCGCGTCGATGGGCGTGAAGTCCATGCGGCTGGATGACGACGATATCATCATCGACATGGTGCCGCTGGAGCAGGGCGCAGACGTGCTGGCGATTACGACGCTGGGCTACGGCAAGCGCACCAATCCCGACGAGTACCGCGAGCAGGGCCGCAATGGCAAGGGCATCATCGCCACGAAGCTGACCGACAAGACCGGCGACCTCGCCGCGCTGCTGATGGTCAAGCCGGACGAAGACCTGATGCTCATCACCGACGACGGCACAATCATCCGCACCCGCGCCGAGGACATTCGCGTCTGCGGCCGCAACACGCAGGGCGTTATCGTGATGAAGCTGCAGGAAGGCAGCCACGTCATCGGCGTCGCCCGCGCTGAGCGCGACGAAGAGCCGGATGCGCCCGTGAATGCTGCTGATGCGGATGCCGCCGAAGCGCGCGCCGAGGGCTTCGACACGTCGGACGCGGCGGAATCGAAGGCAGTGCAGGAGCTGCTTCGCCGTGCCGAAGAGGACGCAAGCGGCAGCGATTTGGACATGGATCTGGGCGGGGAGGACGAGAAGGATTCCCCGGCGGATGACGAGGATATTTAACCCAAGGTGCTTTTTTCTCCCGGAGGGGTGACCTTCCGGGAGATTTTGTCTTGATTGCAGCAGAACCCGACCTCATCCGCAGCGACGGATGAGGTCGTTCCCCTCAATCAGCACGCGCAAGCAGTATGAAAACGTCACCAACCGAATCGCGCGAAAGGGTCAAGGGACGAAGTCCCTTGTGGAGTCCAGAGGCAAAGCCTCTGGTCGCTCCCGCAGGAGCGAAACCCCGCATCAACACGCGCAAACAGTATGAAAACGTCACCAACTCAATCGCGAAAAGGGAGTCCAGAGGGTCGAAGACCCTTTGGCAGGTGCAGGGCAGCGCCCTGCTGGGGTTAGGGGCAAAGCCCCTCGTCTCCCCCTTGCGTAATCCCTCGTCTTGTGCTATGATTCACTTATGAACCCCTATCGAAAGGGGAATCACCGCCTTGTGGATAGAAATTGAAATGTATGTTCTCCTCTTCTTCGCCTGCTCCTTCCTCGGCTGGTGCATGGAGGTCACCTGTAAGCTCGTGCAGTTCGGGCGCTTCATCAACCGCGGCTTTCTGCTCGGCCCGCTGTGCCCGATTTATGGCACGGGCGCTGTGCTGATGGCGTACTTTCTGCCCCTGTGGACAACACAGGTCGAGTCGACATTCCTGCTCGCCCTCGTCCTCTGCGGCACGCTGGAATATATCACCAGCTGGCTGATGGAAAAACTGTTCCACGCGCGCTGGTGGGACTACTCCCAGAAGCGCTTCAACATCAACGGGCGCGTGTGCGCGAGCAACCTGCTGGCATTCGGGGTGATGGGCGTGTTCGTCGTCAAGGTGCTGAAGCCCTTTGCGTTTGGGCTGTTCGCCAAAATCCCGCCCGTCTGGCTGGATGCCATTACCATCACGCTGACGGCGCTGCTGATTGCGGACGTTGCGATTTCCGCGGGCGTACTGACAAAGATTCGCGGCGCGGCAGAATCCGTCCGCGTGGACAACACCGAAGCCATCACCAAGGCGGTTCGCGAGGCGCTCATGGCGCAGGGCTTCCTGCTCCGCCACCCGCTGCACGCTTTCCCGGAGGTGCAATTCTACAATAAGGCGCACCTTGCCCGCCTGAAGGCGAAGCACGACGAATTGCAGGCGAATATGCGCGAAAAACGCGAAAAACTCCAGCAGGAACTTGACCGTCTCGAAGAGAAGCGCAAGGCGCTCAAGAAGGGCAAAAAGTGACCCGCAAGTTAATTTCTATTCTCCTGATCCTCCTGATTTTCTCGTCCGCCGCGCTGGCGGATGTCCCTGTCCTTGACCTCCGCGCCCACGACGCCGACGCCCGCTTTCCGTCCGACGCAGCCGTCCTCACCGTCGCTTTTCCCCAGATGACCTTCGCCGACGCCGCCATTCTTGTCTGCGACGGCCACGCCGGGATGATTGACGCGGGCGGATACGCGGAGGAATCCGCCGTCCAGACCGCGCTGGAAGCCCTCGGCGTGACGCGGCTGGATTGGGTCGTCGCCACCCATCCGCACCACGACCATCAGCCCGGCTTCGAGGCCATCGCCCGCCGGATGCCGATTGGGCGCTTCCTCACGTCGTTCCCCGCGAACGAAAACGCGCAGATGCAGCATACCCTCGCGGTAATGGCGGAATGCGGCGTGCCGGTCGAAAATGCGTCGGATGGGCAAATGCTGACGCTCGGACACGCGCAAATCACGCTGATTCTTCCGGAAAATACCGGCAAGACCGTTAATAATCGCTCACTCCTCGCCCTCGTGACGCGGGGGGATGCCCGGATGCTGATGCTCGCCGACCTTGAAAGCATGGGTCAGCAGGCGCTGCTCGATTCCGGCGACGATGTGCACGCGGATATCCTCAAGTACCCGCACCACGGCCATGCCGCCATGAATCAGGCGCTTCTGACCGCTATTGCGCCCAAACTCGCCATTATCACCGCCAAACCGACCCGCGCGCCGTATGCCCTCGCGCAGCTGGACGCCATGGCGATTCCCGCCGCGCACACGGATGAATGCGGCTTGCTGCTGCAAACCGACGGGCAGGTGTGGATTCTGCAGAATCTCACGATGGAAGAATAACCGACGGTTGATTTGTAATAATCGTCGCGGCGGCTTGACAAACACCGCCCGATTGCCTACAATGGAAGGGAAGTACAGGAAAGGAAGGCTTCTCCGATGAAAAGAATCCAGAAATTGCTTTTACTACTCCTGATGATGGCAATGCTCCTGCCGACGTTCGCGATGGCAGAAACGCCCGTCATTGTCAATCTGGTTGAAAATCCGGACGCTGAATACCACTTCGAGGACGGCGCGAAGATTCTCGAAATCGTTTTTCCGCGCGTGTACTCCTCCGACTGCATCCTCCTGCGCTATGACGGCATGGTCATGATGATAGACGCATCGACCAAAAACGCAACCATGCGCAACCGCATCTACACCGCCTGCGATACCCTCGGCATCGACCACATCGACATTGCCTACAACAGCCATCCGCACGATGACCACATCGACGGATTTCAGTTCGTCAACGAATACGCGCCGATCTCCAAGTTCTTGATTACCTTTCCGGAAGATTTTAACGCGCGGATGAAGAGCACGGTTAAATTCATGAAGGCGAACAACATCCCCATCGAGCAGATTGGCAACGGCGATACCTTCACGCTGGGGGAGGACGGCGGCGTCAAGATGACCGTCATTCAGTACCACAAGTCCTCTTGGGGCGTGAACGACCAGTCCGCCATGCTGATGGTGCAGTACGGCGACCGCCGGATGCTCCTCGCGGGCGACAACGAGAACCGTTCGCAGCAGTATTTCGCGGCGAATCCGCCGGAAATCGGGCTGAACGCGGATATCTTCAAGTACCCGCACCACGGGCAGGTGCGCCTGCGCGATGACTTCCTGGAAGCCATCAACCCGCAGCTGATTTTCATCAACGGCGCGGCGAACGTCATCAAAGGCAGCGTCAACTACTGCGACAAGAAGCACATTTCGTACCTTTTGGGTTATAAAGGGCTGACCCGGATGCGCACGGACGGCAACATTTGGGTCATCGACTACCTGAAGGAAAAGAATGCCGATCGCGACTTGCCCTACACGCCGGAGCGGGACGAGTAACGCACGAAAATACCCAAAAGTTTAGGAAGAAAATGCTATGAAGTATCGCTATCTGCTCATCGACAACGATAACACCCTCATGGACTTCCACGCCGCCGAACACGCCGCCCTCCGCGAGACGCTCACCGAAGCCGGGATTGAACCGACCGACGCCGTCTGCGCACGGTACAGCGCCATCAATGACACACTCTGGAAGGCACTCGAACGCGGCGAAACCACCCACGCGGCGCTTAAAATCGCCCGTTTTGCCCAGCTTCTGGCAGAATACCCCGCCGAAAACGTCTGCGCGCCCCGCCTTGCCCTGCGTTACAGCCACTATCTCGGCACGCACGCTGACCTCATGCCCGGCGCGGAGGCGTTTTTGCGCCGCCTGCACGGGCAGATGAAAATCGTGCTGGTCAGTAATGGTGACAGCGTCATCCAGCGCAACCGACTTTTTCGGTGCGTGTTCACGCCACTGCTGGATAACATTGTCATCAGCAGCGAAAAAGGCGTCAGCAAGCCCGATCCGCGCCTGATTGAAATTGCCCTTGCCGAATGCGGCTGCACGGACAAGACCGAAGCTGTCATGGTCGGCGATAGCGCGACGGCGGATATCCCCGCCGCCATCAAAGCCGGAATCGACAGTATCTTTGTTGATTGGAAGGACATAGGCTGCCAACAAGCAACATATACGGCAAAGAATCTGGCGGAAGTGGAGCAAATTCTGCTGAAAAGTTAAATTTCAGTGGACGGCATCATTCACAAAATCAATAGTTGTCAGAATGGGGTGCATTCGCGGGAATGCGCCCTTTTTCACGTCCGAAAAATGAAAAAAACGTTAAAAATGAATCGAAGCGATTGACAGCCGGGCGTTTCTGCACTATTATAATAGGTAGAGAGCGAGGGGATTTTTGATGGACGAGAACAAGTGGCTGCGCCGAAAGCCGCAGAGCAACCTCGATTACCTTGGGATTACGCTGATTGCGGTTGCGTTTTACATGGCGCTGCTCAACGCGCAGTCCTTCCTGAACGGTGTGAACCGCATTCTGGGCATCCTTGCGCCGTTCGCGGGCGGTGTGGTGATTGCCTACTGCCTTAACCCAATTGTTAAAGCAGCGATGAAGTACCTCTTCCGCGGACGAGAAAAGTGCCGCGGACTCGCCATTTTGCTGGCGTACATTGTCGGCTTGGCAATCGTTGCGCTGCTGATGGTGCTGATTATTCCGCAAATGGTCGGCAGCGTTGTCATGTTCTACCAGAATTTCGACGGCTATGCGCAAAATTTGCTGAATATGCTCAAGGAACTTGACGCGGAAACGCCGGGCGTGGATTTGAGCCTTGCGGTTACGGCGGTGGAGAACCTGAACGCCAGCATGAGCGATCTGCTTGGCACGATTGTCAAGGCGATTACGAACCGCGTGCCGCAAATTATCAGCTACGTCGGCGGCGTTGCTTCGGGTGTCGTGACTATTTTTACAGCGATTGCCAGCAGTGTCTACCTCCTCCTGCAAAAGGATAAGCTGCTCCGCCACGCGCGGGTACTGACGCGCGCGTTCCTGCCGAAGAGCGCCGCGGAGACGACCCTGCGGATTTGCCACGACGCAAACCGAAATTTCGGCGGCTTTTTCGCCGGAAAAATCCTCGATTCCGCGATTATTGGTGTACTGACGTTTGTCAGCATGAACATCCTCGGCTTGTCGTACGCGACGCTCATCAGCATCATTGTCGGCATCACGAACATCATCCCCGTGTTCGGCCCGTTCATCGGCGCGATTCCCGGCGCGGTGATTCTGCTCTTCCTCGATCCGTGGCAGGCGTTGATTTTCCTGATTTTGATTCTGATTATCCAGCAGTTGGATGGCAATTTCATCGGCCCGATGATTCTCGGCGATTCGATTGGCATCTCGGCGCTCTGGGTTCTCTTCGCGATTGTCGTCGGCGGGGATCTCTTCGGCTTGGTCGGTATGGTCGTCGGCGTTCCCATTTTCGCCACAATTTACGGCATTCTGCGGTCGGCGGCGCGGCACGGCCTGCGTCAGAAGGGGTACACAGACGTGGAAGAATCTGTATCCGCATCCGCTGCAGGCGACGAGATTCCCGATGACCCGCGTGAGAACGGACACCGGATGTCGCTGCTGCGCCAGTGGAAAGAGAAAATCATGTCCATCGGCAAGAAAAAGAGCAAGTAAGCACAGAGGGGGAGCGCAATGGCTTCCCCTTTCCTGCGTAATTTCTACCTATTAAAGGAGTCGCGCGCCATGACGCCAGAGGTCCAGCAATATTTACTCGCAGGTTTTCTTCTGCTGGCAGCTGTTTTTGCCGTTCCGCTCTTGAAGCGCATCCTGAAACCTGTAAAAAAGCGGATTAGCGACCGCATTCCAGCGCTTGTGGGGCATCTTCTCCGCTGCTTCCTGCGCCCGGCGGCATGGCTCGTCCGCGTCACACTCGCGGGTTGGGCACTGCTAACCATTCCGTGGAGCGCCGAAATCCGTGTGGTGCTCACCCGCGCAATGCCGTACTACCAGGCGTTTGTGCTGGCGATGGCGGCGTGGGGCGTATGGGAAGCAATCCCGGTTATTTGGCAAATGCTGCATCGTCATCCGCACCCGGATCAGCCGGAAAACTACGAAACGTTGTCACGCTTTTTCGAGAACGGATGCCGAACAGTCGTCGTCGTGATGTCGGTTCTGGTCGGTTTGGACGGTCTTGGCGTACCGGTCACGAGTCTGATTGCCGGCGCGGGCGTCGTTGGGCTTGCCATCACCCTCGCGGCGCAATCCACGCTCTCCGGCCTGATTGCCGGGATCACGCTCGTTGCGGAGCACCCGTTTTCGCTCGGCGATTACATCGTGCTGGGCGATGTTGAGGGCACCGTCGAGGACATTTCGCTGCGTTCAACCCGCATTCGCACGCCCGACCAAGTGCTCATTACCGTCGAAAACAGCAAGGTTTGCGCCGAATACATCCAAAATGCGAACGCGCGCACCCAGCGCCTGTGGGCGTTCACGATTGGCTTGGAGTACCGCACGAGTGCGCCGAAGGTGGAGCAGTTCATCCGCGACCTGACGAAACTTTTGGTTTCAGATCCGGAAGTCGACGGGCAGAGCGTGCAGGCGGTGCTGGAGGAGTTCGCGGATTCGTCCATCAACGTCAACGTCCGCATGATGGTCAACACCCCCGGTTACGGCGATTACCGTGCACTCAAAGGCAGAATTAACCTTGCGGTTATGAATCTGATGGCGGAAGAAGGGCTGTCTTTCGCCTTCCCGTCGAGGAGTGTTTATGTGGAAAAGAACGCACAATGACCGAACGCGCGGACTTCTGCTGACCGGATTGAAGGCGGCTGGAAGTGCGGCGGTTGCGATAGCCGTCGCCAGCGCAATACACCTGCAGTTTAGCGCGACGGCAGGGATTATCGCGATTTTGAGCCTGATGGGTACGAAGCGCGAGACAATGAAAGTGGCGCTGGGGCGGCTGATGGCGTACGGCGCGGCGCTGCTGATCGCCTTCGTGTGCTTCTCGCTCTTCGGCGATGGTCTGCTTGCTTTCGGAATTTACCTGTTTGTTTTCGCGTCGCTGTGCTATGCCTGCTCGTGGGGGTACGCGACGGCGATGATTTCCGTGCTGATTTCCCACTTTATGGGAACTGGCGGCATGACGTGGACGCAGATCGGCAACGAAAGTCTGTTGTTCCTCATCGGCACAACCTGCGGCATCCTGACGAACCTGCACCTGCACCCGGACGAAAGGCGCCTGGACGCATTGCTTCGTCAGGCGGATGAGCAGATGCGGGCGGCGCTGCGTGCGCTTGCGGAAGGGGCGGATGCGCGCAACCCCTTGATTTTGCTGGGTGAAACGCTCCGGCAGGCAGACGAATGTGCCGCGAAAAACGCCGAAAATAGTCTAACAGATGCGCCGACGCGCGAGATTCACTATATCAACATGCGCCGCCAGCAGCGGAGAATCCTGCTGCAAGTCACGCAAGACGCACAAAAAGTACAGGGACATCCGCCGCAGGAAGCCGAGGTTCGGGCGCTGATTGGCCGCATTTTTGCCGAGTATGACCGTGAAAACGACTGCACATCGTTGTTATCCGCCCTGCATGGCCTGCTGGCAGAGATGCAGCGTCAGCCGCTTCCCGCAACGCGTGGCGAGTTCGAGGATAGGGCGCTGCTGTATGTGCTATTGCGGCGCATGGAGGATTTTCTGCTGCTGAAACGCGAGTTCTACGAAGCATATGGTTTCGAAAATAGTCAACAATTAGAATATGAATCATAACTATTATTGTGATGAATTTAGTAGAAATGCGTCCACTTGCGCAAGCAGCAGAAAAATGCTATAATATAGGTTGAAATGAACGCGGAGGTGGCGCATGAAGCAGGAAACGGGGCGGCGGATTGCCCGCTGGGGTTATATGGCAGTCGCGGCGGGCTACCTCTGGTGGAACCTCGCGCGAATGACCGAATTTTCATGGACGTTCACCGTTATGCCGTATCTGGGCGACCTTGGTATCATTGCCGCCATTTTTTCGCTGATTTTGGGCTGGAAAAAACGCTCCCCGCTTGTCTGGACGATGACAGCGGGGCTTGGATGGATGCTGCTGATGAGCGCTATCCGCGGCGAAAATGTTCTCGCGGCTGAGTGGCAGTACCTCAAGGAGGGCATCATTGCGTTCCTTGTGCTTGCGCCGCTGCCGGGCTGCCTTACCGAAAATCGTTTTCGGCAGTTTTTGAAGGGAACGATAGCCGTCTGGACGACCGCAATTACTTGTCAAGCAGCCATTGGTTTGTGGGCGGCAATCAGCGGTCACGCCGTTTTCAGCATGAAGGGGACGTGGTACATCGGCATGAACCTCGGCGACCACCGCCTGTATTTGAACGCTTACGTTACGACCGCCGCCGCCAAAATGGGCATGACCGTGCTTTTGACCGTGGTTTTGTTCGCGCTGAGCCGCACGAAACGGGCGAAAATTGCCTGTGTGATGGCAATTCTGGTACAATGCGGCGCGCTCGCGCTGACGGATTGCCGGACGGCGTTCGTGGCGCTCGGCGTCGCGGCGGGCTTCTGCGCGTGGACGCTTCTCGGTGCGAAGGCGCATGTGCCGTCGAAATTAAACCATAGGCTTATGCTTCCTATGCTGATGGCAGCGGGGATTATCCTCTGCTATGGGCTGTTGACGGGGGTGTTGACGCTGCTTGCCCCGTCCGTCGCGCCCGGCCCGCTGGACAACGTGAACCTGCTGGAGTTCCCGGCGCACCTGATGACGGAAGCATCCGCTGAACAGGAAGTTACATTGGACAGCACACCCGTCCACCGCAGCATTGACACTACGGACGCATTCAACGGACGCTGGGGGATTTGGAAGGGGGCAATTCGGCTGCTCAAAGCACAGCCGGAGCTGCTGCTGACGGGCACAAGCGCGCCGCTGGCGGCAGGAATGATGAATTTGTACACTGACCCGGGCACGAAATACTTCCAACATGCGCACAATTTGTACTTACAGACGCTTGTCAGCTGGGGGATTCCCGGTCTGCTGATTCTGCTGATCGTGATTGCCATGTTCCTCATGCAGACAGCGCGGATTTCCAAGCGCAATCAGCCACTTTGGGTGCTGATGCTGCCCCTCCCGGTAATTTACCTGCTGGTTTGCGAGTTGGTGGACTGCTTCACGATGCTATCGACGGGTTCGCCGATGCTCTATTGGCTCTGCCTGCTGATGGGCGCGGTGGATGCACAGGCGCGGCGGCTGAAGCCACAAACGCTGCCGAAATAACGAATGGTTACAAATTTGCGTTTTGGGAGGTGAAGCCATCCGATGGTCGATATCATCATCCCTGTGTACAATGCACTTGATACGCTTGAACTTGCGGTTACGTCTGCACTCATGCAGGGGGACGTGCGAATCCTCCTTGTGGACGACGGCTCCACCGACGGCACAGCGCGCTTGTGCGACGAGCTGGCGCACCATCCGCGCATTGCGGTGATTCATCAGCAAAACCGCGGGGTATCTGCCGCACGAAACGCAGGGTTACAAGCGGCAGCGTCGGAGTGGCTGACTTTTCTTGATGCGGATGACGTGCTGCTGCCCGACGCAATCGGCAATCTGCTCGCCCTTGCGGGGGATTCGCAAGCGATTCAGGGCCTTGTGACCCGTTCGGAAGCCCCTGATGTGCCGCAATGCACCGTTCAAACCCTCCCTTCGCGTGATATGCTGGACTTGGCGCTGCGAAATCCAACCATGCATTTACACACGCACGGCTGGCTGCTGCGGCGGGAAATATGTAACGAGAGGTTCAACGAATCGCTGCGCCTTGGGGAGGATGGCGAGTGGATGATGCGGGTGCTGCACGGCGCGAAAACCGTTGCGCTGGCGCAGGTGAACGCCTATTGCTACCATTTGCGGGCGGATTCAGCGGTGCACAGCGCGGCAGACGTGGTGCGCGAATATCTGCGAACGCTCACGGCGGCACAGCCAACATTAAACTATTTGGACATGCCGGACGCGGCAGCACAGTACCGCTTGATGCACCTGCTGCTGATGCTGACGCACGGGGTGGTGCAGGAGGGCGGCTTTCGCGACGGGCTGCGCCAGTGCGGGGCGATTTGCCGCTTGTGCCGGGAAGCGTTCCGCGCGGATTTGCGCCGTGTGCGTTGGCTGCCGCGGTCAAAGGCGCAGGCGGTGCTGCTGATGCTGCGGTGCGGGCTGTATCCGCTGGCAAGGCGGGCGATTCTGATTCGGCGCAGGCAGAATCAGCTGGCGTGTGCTTTGGCGGAAAGTGCAATATAATGGAAGGGATTTTTCACGCCGGGGTGCGCTGCGACCGGCGAGGGGCAAATCAGCAGTAACTTGCGGGTTATCGCGGGCGGGACGACCTTATCCGTCGCTGCGGCGACGCTTTCATCGGTTGGAAAGTCATGGCACATCTGCGCTTGCACGCCGATGATGGCGAAAATGGTAGACAGCGTATTTGCCAATCGACATCAGCAAATTGTAAATCAGCGCAAAATCAGCACGCGGAAGCTGTATGCAAACGTAGCCAACGAAATCGCGCGAATGGGTCAAGGGTCGAAGCCATTGCAGGGGATCGAAGGGGACAGCGTCCCCTCGCGTCTCCTTCGCTTATGAAAGGAAGTATGACGATGAAACCACTGCGGGTGCTTGTCGTGGGCTGGACGGCGACGACGGGCGGAATTGAGCACTTTTTAATGGCGTATTGTGGAAAAATGAACCGCGAACGCGTTCAATTCGACTTTTTGTGCCGTTTTAGCCCGATTGCGTGCCAAAAAGAAGCGGAAAAAATCGGAAAAATATACACAATTACTCGGCGGAGCAGCGATATAATGCGCTATTATCGGGAAATCAACGACTTTTTCCGCGAACATGGGCACGAATACGATATTATCTGGGACAATGAGTGCATGTTCAACGACATGACGCCGCTGAAAAAAGCCGCGGAGGTGGGCATTCCGGTGCGAATCGCACACTGCCATAATCCGCAGAATATGGATAAATCAGTCATCGGACATGTGCAGGGCTTCCTCCATCGGGTCAATCACCATTCGCTCAGCCACTACGCCAACGTCCTTTGGGCGTGCTCGATGGAGAGCGCGAAGTGGGCGTGCCCCGCCATGGATTTGCCCTGCGAGGTCATTCCGAACGCCATTGACGCGCAGATGTTCCGCTTCTCGGAGCAGGTTCGGTGCGAGGTTCGCGAGCAGTATGGGCTGGAAGATTGCCTCGTGGTTGGTCATGTTGGGCGATTGCAGTACCAGAAAAACCAAACGTTCTTGCTGGACGCCTTCCGCCACCTGCATGAGCGCGAGGAGAAAGCGCGGCTCGTGCTCGTCGGCGATGGCCCGGATTTGACGGAGCTGGAGGCGAAAGCCGTCACCCTCGGCATCGAGCGGGAAGTCCTCTTCCTCGGCAACCGCGATGACGTCAACCGCTTGTTGCAGGCGTTCGACCTGTTCGTCATGCCGTCGCACTTTGAGGGCTTCGGGATGGCGGCTTTGGAAGCGCAGGCGGCAGGGCTGCCGTGTCTGTTATCCGCCAGCGTGCCGAAGGAAACGAAATTGACGCGAAACGTGGAGTTTATTCCGGCGGAAGATCCGGCGATTTGGGCGGAACATATGCTGAACATGCTGGAACGTCACGAAATCCGCCGCGACGAGGCGCAGACCATCGCCGATGCGGGCTACGACATAGGCACCGCGGCGCAGCGGCTGGAGGACAAGCTCATCGCCCTGACGGAGAGAAAACGGTTTCAGCGGCGCTTCCTGATGACCCCGAAAACGGGCGCATCGGGCGTGCCGGCGCTGAACAAGGCGCGCGCGGACATCGAGCAAATCGCCGCTGAAATGGGATACGCGCCGTTTGTGCTCCACGCGCCGGACAGCGCAAATGGCAGCGTCTGGCAAGCTATCCAAGTCGGCGCAAAGACGCTTGGCGACTGGGTTCGCGCGTTCTACCGGATGCGGCAGGGCGACCTGCTGCTCGTGCAGTACCCGTATTTCCCGGTCAAGGGCTACGGCGTGGCGCGGCTGGCGCTGCACCTGCTGCGCTGGAAGGGCGTGAAAACCGCCGCGCTCGTGCACGACCTCGACTCGCTCCGGCGGATTGGCGGAAGCGCCGCGCGCGGGAGCGACCAGCTGCTGCTGCCGGGGTTCGAGGCGCTCATCGTGCACAGTCAGCGGATGGAAAGCTACCTGCGGACGGTGGGCGTGACGTGCCCGATGATTCTGATGGAAGCGTTTGACTGCCTGTCAGAAGGGGAAATCCCCGTGCGGGAGAAGAGCCGCATGGTCGCGATTGCGGGCAACCTCGCCGCGGACAAGAGCGGATACCTGAAAGATATTGGCAAAGTGCCGCTGGAATGGCAATTATATGGAACAAACTGGGCAGGAAGCGACTCAACGCGCATCGAATACCACGGCGAAATTGCGCCGGAGAAGCTGCCGGAGACGATTTCGGGTGCGTTCGGCATCGTGTGGGACGGCGACAGCCTTGACGGACTGACTGGCTTGTACGGCGCGTACGCCCTGCTGAACAGCCCGCACAAGCTGTCAACATACCTCGCGGGCGGACTGCCGGTGATTGTTGCGAAGAACGCCGCGGCGGCGGATTTTGTGGCGCGGGAGCAGGTCGGCGTGGCGCTGAACAGCCTGCGCGAGCTGCCGGAGCTGATTCGCACGATGCCGGAGGAGGACTACCAGCGCTACGCGGCGAACGCGCGGCGGGTCGGGGCGCAGCTTCGGGCGGGGGAAAACACGAAGCGGGCACTGCGGAAGCTGGAAGAAGTGGAATGAGCAGCTGGCGGACGGCGCGCAGTGAAATCAGGACGCTGAGCATTCGTCGGCGCGCTTTCGACCGCAATGCCCGCGCACCATCCGGCAAAATCCCAAAAAACCGAAAATCCCCCTTACGACCATCCAGCAAATCTGACTGGATGGTCGTTTTTTGACCGAAATTTCCTGCTGAAACGATTTCGAGAATCAGTCGAAACGATTTCGTAAAAAATCCCGCAAACCCTTGAAAACACAGGAATGAAAACGTTTACAACGCGAGGAATGGAGAATCTGGAAAAAATTTTTATAAAAAAACACAGGAAAACACTTGATTTTTTCGCGCGGGTGGTGTATACTCTAACCATCACGAAACCGGTTTAGCAAAAAGCCGAACGGGTTCGTGAGCATCACATGTCCCGGAAGCAGAACGCTAACCCGCCTCGGCGCTTCCAGCAAAGACGAAAGGAGGGGCGCCCATGGCCGTGACCATCAAGGATGTTTCCGCAAAGTGCGGCCTGTCCATCTCCACTGTCAGCAAGGCGTTCAACAACTACGCGGACATCAGCCTCGAAACCCGCGAACTCGTGCAGCGCACGGCGCGTGAAATCGGCTATTACCCCAACGCCATCGCCCGCACGCTCAAAACCAACCGCTCCTACAACTTGGGCGTACTGTTCCAGGAAAAGCGCGGCACGGGTCTGACGCACAGCTTCTTCGCCTCCGTGCTGGATGCGTTCAAGTCGGCGGGGGAGAAGCGCGGGTACGACATCACCTTCATCAACCACCACATCGGGTGGACGGGCATGACCTATCTGGAGCACTGCCGATACCGCAATGTGGACGGCGTGTGCGTCGTCTGCGCCGATTTCTACGCGCCGGAGGTCATTGAGCTGGTGGACAGCAATTTGCCCGTCGTCACCATCGACCACAGCTTCAACAACCGCTCGTGCGTGCTGTCGGACAACATCGGCGGACTCAAGCTGCTGGTGGATGCCGCTTATCAGAAGGGACACCGCAAAATCGCGTACGTCCACGGCGAAAAATCCTCCGTCACGGAGAACCGCATCATCGGCTTCTACCGCGCGATGCAGGAGCATGGGCTGAACGTGAACCCGGACTTCGTCGTCGAGGCGCTCTACGACAACCCCGCCACGAGTATGCAGGCGGTGCTGAACCTGATGGAACGCCCTGACCCGCCGACGTGTATCCTGCTGCCGGACGACCACTCGACCCTGGGCGCGATGCAGGCAGCAAAACAGCTGAACTTGCGCGTGCCGGAGGATTTGTCCCTGGCTGGATACGACGGCATCCGCCTGACGCAGATGCTTCAGCCGCGGCTGACCACCATTGAGCAGGATACCAAGCGCATCGGCGCACAGGCGGCGGAATTCCTGATTGACCGCATCGAGAACCCGCGCACCGCTGGCAGCGAAACCGCAACAATTCCGGTTAAACTGCTGGAGGGTGAATCCATGGGCATCTGCCCGGTGAAGACAGACGCCGCCAACAGCTGATTTTTTCCGCAAGAGGAGGCGGAAAAAATCACCCCACATCGTATTCCCGCGGCAGGGAAGCCGCTGGAAATATAGCGGGTACAACCCGCCCATTAAAGAGGAGGAAAATCCTATGAAAAAGCTCGTCGCTCTGCTTCTGTGCCTGATGATGGTCGTTCCGGCCACGCTGGCATCGGCGGAAACCGCCGAGGGCAAGGTGCTGAACATCTGGTGCTGGAACGATGAATTCCAGAGCCGCTTCAACGCCTACTATCCCGAAGTGAAGGAAATTGCTGAGGATAAGTCCACCACCACCCTGAACGATGGCACCATCGTTAAGTGGACGATCAACCCCAACGAGGGCAACAACTACCAGAACAAGCTGGACGAAGCCCTGCGCGCGCAGGAATCCGCCGCGGCTGACGACAAGATCGACATCTTCCTGATCGAAGCTGACTACGCTTTGAAGTACGTCGATTCCCCCTACACGCTGGACGTGAAGGCGGACATCGGCCTGACGGACGAAGATCTGGCCGGCCAGTACAAGTACACGCAGGAAATCGCCACCTCCGCTGATGGCAAGCTGAAGGCTGTCACCTGGCAGGCGACTCCCGGCCTGTTCGCGTATCGCCGTTCCATCGCCAAGGACGTGCTGGGCACCGACGATCCCGATGCAGTGCAGGAAGCGCTGGCTGACTGGGACAAGTTCAACGCTGTCGCTGAGCAGGCGGCTGCGAAGGGCTACTACATGCTCTCCGGCTATGACGATGCGTACCGCACCTTCTCCAACAACGTGTCCGCTCCGTGGGTTGCTGACGACGGCGAAACCGTGGTCGTTGACGCGAACCTGATGAAGTGGGTTGACCAGACCAAGCTGTACACCGACAAGGGCTACAACCACAAGTCCTCCCTGTGGGACGCGACTTGGGCGGCTGATCAGGGCCCGACCGGCAAGGTCTTCGGCTTCTTCTACTCCACTTGGGGCATCAACTTCACCCTGCTGGGCAACTCTCTGGAAACTTCCGTCGCCAACGGCGGCAAGGAAGAAGTCGGCAACGGCGCTTATGGCGACTACGCGGTCTGCCAGGGCCCGCAGGCTTACTACTGGGGCGGCACCTGGATTTGCGCGGCTGCCGGCACCGACAACGTGGCGACCATCAAGGACGTTATGCAGAAGCTGACCTGCGACGCGGCGATCGCCAAGAAGATTACCGAGGACACGCAGGACTACACCAACAACGTGGCGGCTATGAACGAGCTGGCGCAGAACTACTCCTCTGCCTTCCTCGGCGGCCAGAACCACATCGCGCTGTTCGCGGAAGCGGCTCCGAAGATCGACATGAGCAACATCTCTGCTTATGACCAGGGTCTGAACGAATCCTTCCAGGGCGCGTTCAAGAACTACTTCGACGGCAACGCCACCATCGACGAAGCCAAGGCGCAGTTCGAGAGCATCATCTCCGAAAAGTATCCGGAACTGGTGAACTTCCAGTGGCCGGACGCGGAGTAATTCGCATCACAAACCAAGCGGCAGGGGCGGGCATTGCGCCCGTCCCTGCTTGCTTTACGAAGAAAATTGCATTCTGTTCCAATGGTGACCTCTGGCAGCGAAATCCCAACGCCCGCCGGATGCCAGAGGTCATCATTGGGGCAAACGAACGTAGGAAGGATTGGTGATTCCGGATGCAGGGAGCAAAAAAGAAAGTCCGCTCCGTCAGCTATGCCAAATGGGGCTATGTGTTCATCGCGCCGTTCTTCATCGTGTTTGCGCTGTTCCAGCTCTATCCGCTCGTCTCGACGATTTATTACAGCTTCTTTGAGTATTTCTTCAAGCAGGGCGGTCTGATTCAGGTCGGCCCGAAATTCGTCGGCTGGACGAACTACTTGTACGTTTTCTCCAAGGATTTGCCCAGATACTTCGGCAACACCATCATCATGTGGCTGATGGGCTTCATCCCGCAGATTGTCTTCTCGCTTCTGCTGGCGGCGTGGTTCACCGATAACCGCCTGAAGCTGAAGTGCCAAGGCTTCTTCAAGACCGTCATCTACATGCCCAACCTGATTATGGCGTCCGCGTTCGCCATGCTGTTCTTCGCCCTCTTCGCTGATCAGGGCCCGGTCAACAACATGATTCAGGCACTCGGCGGCGAACCCATCCGCTTCCTCTCGAATATCTGGGGCACGCGTTCGCTCGTCGCGCTGATGAACTTCCTGATGTGGTTCGGCAACACCACCATCATCCTGATGGCGGCGATGATGGGCATCAGCCCCTCCATGTTCGAGGCGGCGCAGATTGACGGCGCGACCCCGAATCAGACGTTCTGGAAGATTACCCTGCCGCTGATTCGCCCCATCCTCGTCTACACGCTCGTCACGTCCCTCATCGGCGGCCTGCAGATGTTCGACGTTCCGCAGATTTTGACCAACGGCAAGGGCGACCCGGTTCGCTCCTCCATGACCGTCGTCATGTATCTGAACAACTTCATCGGCACGTCGAAGAACTACGGCCGTGCGGGCGCGGTGTCCGCCATCATGTTTGTTATCTGCGCGGTGCTGTGCGTGGTCATCATGCGCACGACGCGCGGCGATGATGAACGCAAGCCCAAGCCTGTGAAAGCGGCGAAGGCTGTGAAGGGAGGCAAAGCGGCATGAGTCAGGCAACGATGAAAGTGCAGCCCAAGACAAAAGACCAGCAGACCGGCGCCCATGCGGCGCTGACCGCGCGGCGCATTGTGGCGTATGCGGTGCTGATTCTGCTCTGCGCGCTGTGCCTGTTCTTCTTCTACGTCCTCATCATCAACGCAACCCGCCCGCACGCGGATATCCAGAAGGGCTTCTCGTTCCTGCCGGGTTCGTGGACGTCGCTGTGCAACAACTTCACGCAGGTGATAAACAACGCGAACATCCCGATTATCTCCGGTATGCGCAATTCGCTCATCGTTTCCGCCATGACGGCGATTTTTGCGTGCTACTTCTCCGCGCTGACGGCGTTCGGCATTCACGCGTACCGCTTCAAGGGGCGCGCGCTCGCCCTTACCTTCATCCTGCTGATTATGACGATGCCGACGCAGGTTTCCGCGCTGGGCTTTGTGCAGCTGATGGGCAAGATGAACTTGAAGGATTCGCTCCTGCCGCTGTTCCTGCCGTCTATCGCCAGCCCCGCGGTGTTCTACTTCATGTACCAGTACATGCAGGCGAGCCTGCCGCTGGAGGTCATCGAAGCCGCCCGCATCGACGGCAGCAGCGAGTTCGGCACGTTCAACCGCATCGTTCTGCCGATGATTAAGCCCGCTTTGGCGGTTCAGGCGATTTTCACCTTCGTCGGCGCGTGGAACAACTACTTCACCCCCGCCCTGATTCTGAACTCCGCGAACAAAAAGACGCTGCCGATTTTGATTGCTCAGCTCCGCAGCGCCGACTTCCTGAAGTTCGACATGGGGCAGGTCTATATGATGATTGCCCTCTCGATTCTCCCCGTCATCATCGTCTACCTCTTCCTCAGCAAGTTCATCATTGCTGGCGTTGCGGTCGGCGGCGGGAAGGAGTAAGGATTTTCCCGGAAATGAATGCGCCCTCCCTCTTCGGTATGATGAAGGGGGAGGGTGTGCTGTGTGCAAGGTATGACCTCGTTCGCCGTAAATTTCCAGAAGGGGGATAAATCACGATGCCAAATACCGATAAACAGCCGATTGACCACAAGCCGCCCCGTCCGCAAACGCTCGACGACCTCTTCGCCGCCTATCAGGGCGATTATCACCCAACGGAAATCGACACCGGCGCGGATGTTGGGCTGGAACGAATCAGCTGATTGCACAAAAATCGCCCGCACGAGGTTCATCCCCCGTGCGGGCTTTGCTGTGTCTGGAAATCCGTTACCCGGCAGAACCGTCCGCTGCGTCTTCCTCAATCGGCACCATCACCACATCCACCACGCCGCTTTCATTCAGCGGCATGAGCAGATAGCGGCTTGCGAAGAGCACGCGCGGGTAGGCGACTTTCTCAAGCTCGTCGTCCTGATACGGCGCGATGAATACGCTTTCCTGCGTCTGCGCGCCGCGGCGGAGGGTGAAGTGCTTGGCAAACGTCTTTTCGTCGTAGCGGTCAAGGTTCGTCAGCAGCTTTGCGACAACCTCCATGTCCACGGCGACCTGCGCGTTCGGCAAAAGACCGCTGATATCCGTGGGCTTGCGGTCAATCACCATTTCCGTGCGGATGTTCCAGCCGCCCGTGACCGCGCCGTCCGGCAGATCCACCGGCTCAATCGTCACGCGGAAGAGCGTCGTCGTCAGGTTGCCGCCCGCCTGCTTAATCGCCTTCTCCATGTCCGCGGAGAGGAAGTCCGACAGGCGCAGGATGACCGCGGCGTTCTTGTTGGAGAAGCTGATGGCGTCAATGCCGGCGTTGTTCATGTAGCGCAGGCTCATGTAGCCGAAGCGCAGCGTGCGCGCGCCGTACACCGGGTTGCCGTAGGAGTCGGTGACGTAGCCCGCGTCCTTGTTCAGCTCGGCTTCCGCGCTGATGCGCAGCAGCACCTCGTCCGTCTTTTTGTTCCACGTCAGCGAGGGGGTGAAGGGGCGCGGCTGGTCGTCCGCCGTGTTGCGCACGACGCTGCCCAGCTCGCTGTAAGAGAGCACCAGCTGCTCCTGCGTCGTAATGGTCACGAACATCTTCCGCCCGTCGGAGCGCTCGATGACCTGCTGCACCGGGTTCAGGCGTTCGCCGCCGCCGCCCCACCAAGACGGCTCGGTCGGCAGAATGGTGAACTGCGGCGCGTCGTCCATCAGGCGCAGCGTGTAGTAATCCGCCGCGGAAAGCCCGGTCAGCACGAAGCTGTAGTTGCCCGCTTCCTCGCCGGGTTCGCGCTTCAGGATGCCGCTGACCACGTCGCCATCCAGCAGCCCAATCGACGTGAACGTGAACCGCGCCGGGTCAGCCTCGCCCTCGTTCTTCTGCTGATTCGCGTCGGGGCAGATGGTCAGCGGGATTTTCTGGATGCTGAAGGCAACATCCACCGTCCCCGGCAGATAGATCGGGTCGCCTTCGGGGATTTTGACGTGCATGACGTAGCTGCCGACGTAGAAGGGCAGCCCGCCGACAAGGTTGTTGCCGGAGTAGGTGATGCTCGCCGTTTCGGGCAAGGTCATGCGCGGGCGGTAGGTCATGGCGTTGTAGGTGGTGTTCGCGGTGCGGCTCGGCACCCACTTGACGCGGTGGACGTGGAAGCACTCCTCGCTGAAGGAGAAGCCGTCCGCGTTGCTTTCCGTCAGCGTGACGTTCTCTTCCGCCGATGCGTACACGCGGTAGATGACCACGTCGCCGGTGTTCAGCCCGCTGATGGTGACGGAATTGCCGTCCGCTTCGTACTGCTTGGCGTCGGCGCGGTAGGTGTCGGGCATGGAGGCAGGCGCTTCGCCCGCGTACATCTGCACGCCCGCGCTCTTTGCGCCCGTGGTCTTAAAGGTGATGGTCAGCGTGCCGTCCTCGTTGTCGGTGGCGGCAATGTCGCTGATTTCCAGCCCGGTCACGGCGCTGCTCGACTTTCCGGCGATGACGGCGGAGTACACCGTTTCGCCGTCGGTGGCGGCAATGTCCTGCCCGGTCAGGTCGCCGAAGCCCCAGAGCTGCAGCGTTCCGTCAAAGTGCGTTGTGTAGCGGTACTGGCTGCCGCCGATGACGACGGTCAGCGCCTTGTTCGGCACGGGGTTGCCCTGTGCGTCGCGGATGGTGACGACGGTGTGCGGCGCGTCGCTTTCCGGCTCCACGCGCACGTTGCCGCGCAGGGTGATGCCGGTCAGGTCGTTCTGATTCCGCAGCACGAGCCGTCCGCTTTCGACATTCAGGGACACCTGCGCGTTGTCAAGTGCAATCGGCGCGCCGTCGCTCAGCAGTGCGCAGCTGCCCGTCAGCGTCGCGGAGAGTGCGCCGTTTTCGACGCGGAGGACGCTCGAAGCGCTGTTCAGCTGCACGTTGCGCAGGGTTGCGCTCGCCGCCGCGCCGGAGGAGTGAATCGCGCCGTCCAGATACCCGTTCTGCCCGTTGACGATGAAGCGGCTTGCGTCGCCCGCGTCGGCATTCGGCGCATTTTCGGACAGGTTGAACGTCAGCACCTGCGCGTGAACGGTTTCAATCACGATGGTGTCCGCGTCGGCGCTGATGGAGTAGGTTGCGTCATCCGCAAGGGCGGGGAGGAGCAGCTCGCCCGCGGGGGTCATCAGCAGGGGCATCGCCGTACCGTCCAGCGTCACCTTCTGGCGCGCCAATGGGACGGAAATGGCCCACGCCGTGTAGCCGTCGGGCGCGTCGGAGCAAATCACCACGCCGGAGAGCACCTTCGTTCCGTTCGGCAGCTGCCCCTGCACGCTTAGCAGCCCATCCACCGTGATTTTCGGCGCGCTGCCCATCAGCGGCATCTGCCCGCGGCCGTCCAGAATCGTGTCGCCGCGCACAATCAGGTCATACGGCGCGCCCGCCTCAATCAGCGTACCCGCGCTCGTCGTGCCGTCGAGAATGACCGTCACGCCGCTTTCCATAATTTCCAGCACCGTCCCCTCGGCAATGTCGCCGGACAGCGTGTACACCGTGCCGGATTTGAGCGTGTTGCGCTCGCCGGGGGTGATGCTGCCCGATTCGCCGCTGGGGGCCTTGGCGGTCTGGCGGAGGGTCATCGTGCCTTCCGTGACGGTCGCCGTCCACTGCATTCCCTCGCCCGGACGCTTCAGCCACAGATACAGCTTGCCGTCGGCATCGGGCGTGACAGACCATGCGTACCTTTCGCCCTCCACGAGGACGCTCTGCACGCCGGACGCGGAGAACGCATAGCGCGCGCGTCCGTTCATTTCCGTCAAATCGGCAAAGAGGTTCGTGCCTTCGACGGAAATGTCGCCCTTGCTGTTGACCGTTTCGATCGAAATTGCGCCGCCCTCGGAGAAAATCACCGCCGCGCCGGATGCAACTTCCAGTTTCTTGATAGATGCCAGCGAATTGTCCGCCGCGCGGATGTAAACGACGGCGTTCGCTTCCACTGTCAGCGTGTCGATGGATGCGCCGCGCAGTTCCAGAATTGCCGCGCGGTTCTTCACCACGCGCACTGCCGCGCCCTTGCGGTCGCCAATCAGCGCGTACTGACCGCTGCGGTAGAACGTCACGTCGGCGCGGTTGAGGTCAACAATGCGCAAATCGTTGGAGAGCGTCGCCACGCTGTAAGCGTCCTCTTCGTCCAGCAGGTACCGCCCGTAACGGCACAACGGGTAATCCAGCCCGTTTTCGTCCTGCGAAATGTGCGCGCACCCTTCCACGTCGCACGCCGGAATTTCGGGGGTTTCCGTCGGCTCATCCGTCGGATTTTCGGGGTCGGGGGTCGCGGTCGGCTCATCCGTCGGATTTTCGGGGTCGGGCGTCGCGGTCGGCTCATCCGTCGGATTTTCGGGGTCAGGTGTCGCAGTCGGCTCATCCGTCGGATTTTCGGGGTCAGGCGTCGCGGTCGGCGCTTCCGTCGGATTTTCGGGGTCGGGGGTCGCGGTCGGCTCGTCCGTCGGATTTTCGGGGTCGGGAGTCGCGGTCGGCTCCTCCGTCGGATTTTCAGGGTCGGGTGTCGCGGTCGGCGCATCCGTCGGATTTTCGGGAGCAGGTGTCGCGGTTGGCTCGTCCGTCGGATTTTCGGGAGCGGGTGTCGCGGTCGGCACGTCCGTCGGATTTTCGGGAGCGGGGGTCGCGGTCGGCACATCCGCCGATTGTTCCGTTGGCTGCTCCTGCGCGGGTGTCGCGGTCGGCGCTTCCGTCGGAGCGGCAGTCACCAAGGCTTCCGTCGCTGCGGGAGGATTCGACGGCTCTTCCGCCACGGAAACGCCCGTCAGCAGCATACTGCTGATGAGAAGCATTGCGCCGATGCGCTGGGTGGGTTTCAAGGTTGTTGCACCTCCTTGAAGGCTTGTCGTTAGGGTTGCAAGGGGATTTTTTTCCGATGTTGATTGCTTTTTGCCGCAAGTAGGGAAGCAGGGGAACGTGTGGGTATCCTGTGGATAAACACGCAGAAGAAGTATGGAAGTGTAACCAATGCAATCGCGAAAAGGGGTCAAGGGGCAACGCCCCTTGCGCCTCCCCCATGTAATTAGACGTTCGTCAACGCCGTTTCGTTTCCTTCTTCCGCAAAAAATTTTACAATTTGCCGTTCATGATGGCGAGAATCAGGTTGCCGTTGGAGAAAATCGGCGCGAGGGTGGACTGGGCAATCAGGTCGTTCACCATGTCCAGCGGGATGACCGTCTGCACGAGGGGAACGAGCGTGAAGAGCACGAGGCAGACGAGCAATCCGCGGAGGAAGCCGAACGCGCCGCCCGCCAAGCCGTTGAGCTGCTTGAGGACGGGAAAGCGGAACACCGCCTTGAGCAGGTTCAGCACGATGGCGAGGACAATATACAGCACCAAAAAGCTGACGAGAAAGCAGATGATGTTGATGCTTGCCTGCAAAATCGTCTGGCTGACGTAATCGGAGACGGTGGACAGCCCCGACGAGGCGTATACGTTGTTCTCCAGATTCACGCGCAGCAGCGTGTCCAGCGGTGCGGGCAGGTTCACCTTCTCCAGAATGCTGTTGATGCTCTGGCTGGTGAGCGTCGCGACGTTCGTGATGGCGGTTTCAAGGTCGCCGATGCGGCTGGATGCATCCGTGTAGTGCAGCAGCATGTTGAGAAAAGACTGGTTGGACTGCACGGCGGCGGCGAGCTTCGGGCTGACCCAGAAGGACGCGAGGAACGACATCAGCCCGCACCCCATGTTCAGCACGCTGGCGATGAAGCCGCGATACAGCCCGAACAGCACGGAAATGCCAATGATGCCGATGATGACGTAATCGACGATGTTCATGCGTTACCTCATGGCGCCGGGGTCTCGGTCGCTTCCGGCGGATCGAGACTGGCGATATAGTCGAAATAGGGCTGACGCGCGGCGGTGAGAATCGGGTCGTGGTCGCCGCCGAAGACGTACTGGGCGTTGATGGCTTCAATGTCCGCCTTGCGCATCGCGGGCGCGCAGTACGGGCAGAAATCCAGCTTGCTGTACGGTTCTTCGTCCAGCTGCGCATAGGTGAAGGATTCAAACGTCACGTTGTCCTTCGTCACAGAGTAGCAGGTGTCGGCGCGGTGGTAGTACGAGCCGCCGTTGGGGTTGTAGTACAGCACGGTGTCGTCGTCCGGAATCGGAATCTGCCGCCCCTGCCAGTCCTCCCAGATGACCATGCGGCCCAGATGCTTCCGGTTGTCCCACAGCCACTTCATGTTCAGCCCCTCCGTGTTGCGCAGGCGCTGAACGCGGATGCAGCCGTGGCTGGCGCGCGTGCCGAGCTTGGGTTCGTTGTAGGCGTATGACTTTGAGCCGTCGGCGCGCTTGGTGTGCGGCACTTCGTGGAGCAGGTCGCCGTCGTTGTAGCGCAGCCCCATGCCGCAGTAGAGGTTGCCGCTGGTGAATTCGCCCGTGAAGCTGCCGATGATGTACTCGCCGGAGCGCGTCTCGTTAAACGGCTGCTTCGCGTTTGCAAGTCCCGTGGAAACAAGCAGCGTCGAAATCAGGTGCCCGTCCTCGTAGACGTACAGGCGCTGCGTCAGCTTGTCCACCACTAAGCCGTACTTGTCGTTGCTGTCCCACTCCACGGTCGTCAGGGTGTTCGTTTCGACGTAGCCCTGCACCAGCAGGTTCCACGCCTTCACCGTGTTGTCCGCGAAGGAGGAGGAGTAGCACTCAATCAGCGACCAGCCGTTGTCCAGCGTCTCAATCACGCGGATGCCCTGCGTCGCGCGAGTCAGGATGCCGATGGCGGCGCTCTTGCTGTCCGGCTCTTTGCGGATGCGCACCTGCGTGCGGCCGTCGCCCTTGACCACTGTCATCGGCGCGGTCAGCATCGCCCAGACAGCCGCTTCGTCCGTGTAGTCCATCGGCGTGTTCCAGTAGGACGCGGGCGCGTCGGACGGGAATTCATACGGGCTGCCGTAGGACGGCGTGAAGGTGATGTTCGGGGTCGGCGTGGGCGAGGGTGTGGGCGAGGGCGACGGCGTGGGGGATGGTGTCGGAACTGCCGTCGGCGTGGGGGACGGCGTCGGCGTGGGGGACGGCGTCGGCGTGGGGGATGCCGTCGGCGTGGGGGATGGCTCGGCGGTCGGGGTCGCCGTCGGCAGGATGCCGAAGGATGCCGGATTCACTGCCACATGCTCCTCGTTCGAGCAGTAGCCGGTGTCGTCCGTCAGCGTCAGGCTGATTGCGACGGTGTCCGGCGAAAGGGCGGTTGCGTCCACCGTCACTTCGTTCGTGCCGGCGGAAATGTCAATGTTCTCCAGCAGCGACCAGCTTGCGCCCCACAGTCCCAGCGTCAGGCGGCCGTTTTCGCTTGCGTAGAAGGAGAGGTGCACTTCGCCGTCCTCGGTGCTCTCCAGCGCGGAAATGGAGGTCAGGAAGGGCGCAATCTGCCCCACCAGAATGGCGGTGTCTGCTTCTGACCCGTCGGAGAACTGCGCCACAAGCCGGTAGATTCCTTCCGGCGCGAAAACGCCCTCGTATGTGCCGTTCCACAGCATCTGGTTTTCGCCCGCCGTGACGGGGTAATCCTTGGCGACTGGCAGCACGGTTTCAAGCGTCTCCGAGTCGCGCAGCAGCAGCGTGGCCGTGCCGTCCACAGGCGATGTGAACCGCAGCGTGACCGCCTTGCCGGGGCGCAGCGTCTCCTGCAGCGGCTCGATGGAGGCACTGGAGAGCAAAATGACATCCAGCGCGTCCGTATCCTCCGCAAGGGCTGGCAAACACGGCGTGAGCATTGCCAGCATCAGCAGCAGGCAGAGCATTTTCCGCATGGTGATTCCTCCAATCGTAGTGCATATATCATGTAGATAAAATCGTAATTTGCCGCGCGGTTACAAGCACCAGTCAGGCAGCAGCATTTCCGCGATTTCCGCGACATTTTCCGCCCGCGCCTCGCACGACTTTTCGCCCGCAAAGCGCCCGTCCGCGTCCAGCAGGATGCCGCGAACCCCCGCCGCTTTGCCTGCGCGGGTGTCCAGCGGCCGGTCGCCGATCATGACGCAATCATCCGCCGCCAAGGCGTATCGCTGCAGGCAGCCCTGCACCATTTCCGGCGCGGGCTTGCGCGGATAGCCGTCCTCGTGGGTGAGAAAGCCCGAAATCAGCATCAGCACCCCGCACTGCGCCAGCATGTCACGGCAGCGCAGGTCACGGTGCGTTACCACATAGTGCCGAATGCCCCGCTCGTGCAGCGCAAGCAGCAATTCCGGTATGCCGCAAAGCAGCTTTGGGGCGTCCAGCAAGCGTTCCGCTTCAGCCGCGCGGCATTCCTTCAGCAGCTCATCCACAGAAACATCTGTCAGCGCCGACAGCGCCGCGCACGCATCCCGCAGCGTGCCTTTCAGCAGCGAAAGCGCGTTTTCCGCCGTCAGACGCACCCCGTTTTCCGCCGCGATGCGCACGAACACCTCCGTCAGCAGGGGATAGGTGTCCATCAGCGTGCCGTCGAAGTCCCACAGGCACGCGCGGACGTTCGCAAACGCAATTTGGCGCGCCACGACTTCATCCGCCGGGCAGAAAACGTATTTCGTCATTTCCGCCGGATGCACAAGCGCGTAGCCCTCGTGCTCGGTCAGCACCGGCGCGCGCGTTGCCGTCGCGGTCAGGAAGTCGAACGCGATGCCCTGCGCTTCCCGGCGGCACAGCGGCGAAACATCCGCAATCGGCAGCGACAATTCTTCCAGCAATTCCCGGCGCAATGCGTCTTCCGGTGATTCGCCCGCCTCCTGCTTGCCGCCCGGAAACTCCCATAAATGCGCGTTTTTGCGCCCTTCGCCCCGGCGGCAGATGAGGATTCGCCCGTCCGGATAGCGCACAATGCCCGCACTCACCCGCATCATTCTGCCAACTCCCGAATCTGCTTGATTTCCGCTGCGTAGCCCGCGAGGTCGTTCGGGGTCTCCAGCTCGAACGGCAGGTGCTTGAGCGTCGGATGATTGACCACGCGCATCAGCGCCTCCAGCCCGATGTACCCCTTGCCAATCTGCTCGTGGCGGTCTTTGTGTGCGCCGCAGGGGTTCTTGCTGTCGTTGAGGTGGATGGCTTTGAGCCGATTCAGCCCAATCACGCGGTCGAAATCCGCCAGCACGTCCTCCAAATGATTCACGATGTCGTATCCCGCGTCGCTGACGTGGCAGGTGTCCAGACACACGCCGAGCTTGTCATTCAGCTCCGTGCGGTCGATAATCGCGCGCAGCTCCTCGAACGTCCGCCCGACTTCCGAGCCCTTGCCCGCCATCGTTTCCAGCAGGACGGTCGTTTTCATATCCTGCCACAAAATCGCGTTGAGCATGTCACAAATTTGCTCCGTCGCCACTTCCACGCCCTGCTTGACGTGGCTGCCGGGGTGAAAGTTGTACAGATTGCCCGGCAGGTGGTCAAGGCGCTGGAGATCATCGAGCATGGTGCGGCGGGCGAAATCGCGGATGGCGGGGTCAGCCGAGCAGCCGTTGAGGGTATAGGGCGCGTGGGCGACGATTTGCCCGATGCCGTGGGCGCTGGCGAAGTCGAGGTAAGCGGCAATGTCTGAGAGGTCGAGGGGCTTGGCGGTGCCGCCGCGGGGGTTGCGGGTGAAGAATTGAAAGGTGTTTGCGCCGATGGAAATGGCTTCCTGCCCCATGTGGAGATAGCCCGCACTGGCGGAGAGATGGCAACCGAGATATAGCATAGGAAACCTCCTTAGGTTAATACAAAATAAAAGAGCAACACGCGGAAGAAGTATGAGAGTGAACTCAACTCAATCGCGAAAAGGGGTCAAGGGGCAATTGCCCCTTGCGGAGTCCAGAGGCAGCGCCTCTGGTGGGGTTTGGGGCAACGCCCCAACTGTTTTTCGGGCGCTCAATTCAAAAGGAGCAGCCAACAAAGGCGCAGGCAGCGAAGCGTCCCTGCCAGTAACTTCGCGCGTCCTCAGACGCGCCCCCAAGCTGCTCATTCGACCAACTGTGCTGTGTCGCGCCAAATGGGCGCGACCGAATTGCATGGCTTCCAGTCATAGCTGGTCTTTTCCGTAAGCAGGGGATTTCGCGCCTGCGGGCGCGAGTCGGGGGCTTTGCGGTCGCCCCCGACACCCCTTCGCAGTGCACACCCATGCGGCTTGATTTTCATCGTTGCAGGGGGACTCGCGCCTGCGGGCGCGAGTCGGGGGGCTTTGCGGTCGCCCCCGACACCCCTTCGCAGTGCACACCCATGCAGCTTGACCGTTATCGTTGGTTGGGAGAACCGGAATTGTCCCCCATCTGCGCCACAATCCTTTCCACATGCCGACGTGCCTGATTCGCAAACTGCTCCGCCTGCTCCGGGGACTGCGGCGCGTCGCCCATCAGCCCCACAAACTGGCTGACCTTCAAGCCCAGCGCTTCCTGCATCACCGCGTCCGAACCCTGCGGCGCAACGAGGTAGTAGCACAAAAGCGAATCCTCCTGCCCCATGCGGTGCGCGCGATCCTCCGCCTGTGAATGCACCGCCGGCGACCAGTCCAGTTCGCCGAAAACGACGCATGTCGCGCGCTGGAGATTGAGACCGCTTGCCGCGCGAAGACTGATGCACAGCACGTCCGTCCGCCCGGATTGGAAGCGGTCAACCGCGTTCATTTTCGCCAGCGTCGTCTCCCGCCCGGTGATGAACCCCGGCGAAAACGCCTTCAATTCCTGCTTGTAGATGTCCATCACCTGATGGTGGTGTGCAAACAGCAGCACTTTTTCGCCGCCGTCCAGCAGCGCGCGCACAAATTGGCACACATACGGCGCTTTCGCCACGCCCGTGGCCTGCCGCGCGTGCTGGCTGATGGATTCCTCCAGCATTGCCCGCTCCTGCGCCGAAAGCTGGTCGTCCTGTTTCCAGCGCAGCACGTCGCGCATCACGGGCGCCATCAGCTGGGCGTATACCTTGTCGTTCCAGTCCAGCTCCTGCACCAAGCGGCGCTTCGGCGGCAGCTCGCGCAGTACCTCCTGCTTCGTCCGGCGGAGCATCAGCCCCTCCCGCCGCAGGTACGCGCCGAGCAAATCGGGTTTCAGCACAAGCTGATTGCCGTAGCCGCTGCACCACTCGCGCGAGAACGACTCCCAGTCGCCTAAGAAGTGGTAGTCGAGAATGTTGATGACGTTCCAGATTTCGCCGCCGCGGTTGTAAATCGGCGTGCCGGACAGCCCGATAACGCGCTCGCAGCTTTCCGACAGCAGCGACGCGGCGGAGTACTTTTCCGTCCCCGCGTGGCGCAGCTCCTGGATTTCGTCGAAGATGACCGATCGAAAAGGCAGCGTCGGCAGCACGCTCTTCCACCCGCGCAGAAGCAGGTAGTGCATGATGTACACGTCCGCTTCTGGCAGGTCGTAGGGCTTCAGCCCACGGATCGTGTGCACGCGTGGCGCTTTGCCGTCCAACCGCAGGAAACGCAGCGTTTCCTCCTGCCAGTTGCGGGTCAGGTGCGCGGGCGGAATCACCAGCGCGGGCAATGAACCGGTGGAGGATAGAAACGCCAGCGCCTGCACCGTCTTGCCTAAGCCCATTTCGTCCGCCAGCAGGCATCGATCGTGGCTGCACAGGTACGACAGCCCCTCCTCCTGAAATGGGCGGAGCGTCCCCAGAAACGCACCGTCGGGCGGGGTCATGCGCACGGGCATCGTTGCCATTTTCGCCTGACGAACCGCGTATTCGCGCGCGCCCGTGACCGCTTTTTCCCACAACGCGCGGTCGCTTGCCTTGATTTCCAGCGGGAAGCGCATCATCAGCCAGCAGAGGTCGCCGACCGCCCGCCGATGCGCCGTGAACCGCGCTTCGCCGCGCCTGCTGCCCGCGCTGCCCGGAAACAGCCGCTTGCACACCTCCGTCACCGACGGGTCGCCCTTCACCACCCAGCATTTGCTGCGGCGGTTGTAGCTCAGCGTTCCCAGCGGTGCGCCGGAGGGCGGGTACGGGTGCAGGTACGGCGGAAGCAGTTCCGCTTCTTCTTCATTCATAGTGCAATTCCCCACAGCCGGTTCAGGCATACGCACGAAATCGGCTTTCCGTGAATTCGATTGGGTACGGCGACAGTCCGCTCAGTCACAAGAATCAGGGCGCTGATTTGCCCGCACGCGGCGTAGCGGGTCAGCTGCATCACAATGCGCTTGCGGTCAGGCTGTCCGCGCTTGATTTCGATGCCGATGCCGCCGGGGCACACAAGGTCGATGCGGCAGCGCGGCGCGAGCGGGACTTCGTGCGCGCAGGGGATTTCCGCCTCCGCAAGGGATGCCCGCACGAGGTCGTGCAGGTCATATTCGCCTTGCTGGATGGGGGCGCGGATGCCGCGCAATGCGTGGAGGATTTCTGCGAGAGAATCCGCCGCCGTGTTTGTTTGTGTATCCATTAGTAGAGACCCGCCATCGCCTGTGTCAGCTGCCCCATTGCCGACGCAACTTCCGCCGTTGTCGGGGCGGGGAGGGAGATGACGTATTCCAGATTCGTGATGGCGGACTGAATCGCGGAGTAGCGCTGCGCATCGTTTACAATGTCCATGCTCTGCAATTGCGCGTAGGCTTGCGAAAGCAGAATCTTCGCATCGGGAATCAGCGTGTTCTCCACCATCGTGTTGCTGCCGGAGCTGGATGCGCTCGTGTGGTACGGGCAGGTGCCGCTTGCGCCCAAGACCGCGTAGCTGCCGAGGTACTCAATCAGCACATCCTCATATTCCGTGCCGATGAAGGATGCCAGCGGGTGTCCCGACGGAATCGTCAGCACGCCGCGCGTGACCGTGTCTGGGCAGTAGGGGGAGGCGAGCAAGCCGCTGACGGAGCAAATCGTCTGCGTCGTGTGCATCTGGCAGGAAACCGTCGGTTCTGTGCCGGCTTTCCAGTAGTCCGTCACGACCCCGTAGCCCATCGCGTCGCTTCGGCAAGCGTCGGTGGCAAGCTGCCCCGATACCGCGCATGTCGTCACCTTCACCAAGCCGTAGTCGCTGGCGCTGCCCTCCAGAATGTCGCGGTTGGACAGCCCCTGATGAATCTTGCTCATGTAGCTCTGCCACAGCGGGGCGGCGGAGCGGGAGCCGGTGGATTTCGACGACAGCGCCTTGTAGTTGTCGTGCCCAACCCACAGGGCGGAGGAGTAGTAGCCCGTCATGCCAGCGAAGAAAACGCCCTTCTGGTCGGAGTTCGTGCCGGTTTTGCCCGCGACGGTCTGCCCCTTGATTTTCGCGTTCGTGCCCGTGCCGGAGGAAACCGCCTGCTTGAGCATGTCCACGACCATGTACGCCGTGGATTCGCTGAACACGCGGTGACGCTCCTGCTGCTGGTGGCCGTCCCAGATGACCTTGCCCGTGCTGTCGGAAATGCCGAGGACGGAGATGGGCTGCTGATACACGCCGCCGTTCGCCAGCACGCCGAAGGCAACCGCCATCTGCATGGGCGTAATGCCGCTGGAGCCGAGGGACAAACCGAACGGCGTTGCGTCAATGTGCGCATCGTCAATGCCCATCGCGTGCAGGAAGGCAACGGAATTGTCCACGCCCACAAGGGTCATCAGCGCCTGCGCGGCGGCGGTGTTGTGGCTGTTGACGAGCGCCTTGCGCAGCGTCTCCGGGCCGGCGTAGGAGCTGCCGCCGTAGTTGCGCGGCCAAGAATCCTGTCCGTTTGACCCGCGCCAGCCGGAAATCGGCAGCGGCATGTTCATCACGATGCTCGCAGGGGATGCGCCAAGCTCAATCGCGGGGGCGTACACGGCAATCGGCTTGATGGACGAGCCGACGGGCATGGTCATATCCACCGCGCGGTTGAAGGTTTTCATCGCCGTCGGGCGCGTGCGGCTGCCGACGATGGCTTTGATTTCGCCCGTGTGGTAGTCCACAACGACGGCGGCGGCCTGCGGCTCAACCGTTTCGTCGTATGTGCCGTCGGAATTGCGCGTGCGGTAGACCTTGTCCGCCGGGTCGCGCAGGGTGGGGTAGTTCGTCCAGTTTTCCAGCGTATCCTCGACGGTGGACTGAATGGAGGTGTCGATGGCGAGCTGGACGTGGTAGCCGCCGGTGCGCAGCTTGTTTTCCATGGCGTTGCGGTTGGCGGAGGTGTCCTCAAGGTTGTTCAGCTGCAGCAGAATGTCGATGACCTCATCCACCGCGTATTCGACGTAGTGCGCGTAGGCGTACATGCCGGTAGCCGTGTTCGGGTCTTTCTCCAGCACATGCGCAGTCGCCGGGTCAAGCGCCTCCTGATACTGCTCATAGGTGATGTACTGGTTTTCGTACATGCAGCGCAGGACGTAGTTGGTGCGGTCGTTGGTGATGGCGGGGTAATCCACGCCCTCCTTCTGCCGCGTGTAGAAATTCCGGCGCGGATTGTAGTAGTAGGGCGAGTTGCATGTGCCCGCCAGCATCGCGCATTCGCGGAGCGTCAGTTCGCCCAGCGATTTGCCGAAATACCCCTGCGCGGCGGTGTACACGCCGTAGTAGTTTTCGCCGAGGTAGATGGTGTTCAGGTAGCTTTCGAGAATCTGATCCTTTGTGTAGCGCGTTTCCAGCTGCATGGCGAGGTATGCTTCCTGAATTTTGCGCTTGTAGCTCTGCTCGGAGGAAAGGAGCGTATTCTTAATCAGCTGCTGGGTGATGGTCGAGCCGCCCTGCGTGGAGGAGGAGGAAAGGTTCGACACGAACGCGCCGATAATGCGCTTGATGTCCACGCCGTTGTGCGTGTAGAAGCGCGCGTCCTCCACGGCGATAAAAGCGTGCTGGAGGTATGTCGGCATGGCCTGAATCGACACCATGACGCGGTTCTCCGAGCCTTTGTATTCGGTGATGAGGTTGCCGTTGGCGTCGTAGATGAAGGAGGTCTGCGCCTGATCGTCAATCGCGGCGAGGTCAAGCGTCGGGGCAGTTTCCATGTACCCTTTCGCAATGCCGACCACCGCGCCGACTGCCGCCAGCCCTGCCACCAGCACCAGCACCGCGAAAATGCGGATGACGTTGACGGCAATCGACAGCACGAAGTTCGGCTTCTTCATCTCCGGCTTGAAAATGGAGTGCTTGTAGACCTTTTCCTCCTCCGGCAGCGCTTCGCTATCATCCGCCGAAGCGTTCCAGAAGTCCTCGTGCGCGAACATGTCCGCCTGCCCCGCAACTTCCACGGGGTCGTCGTCGTCCGCCCAGTTCGGGTCGTACTCGTCAGGATCATCGCCCTGCGGGTCGTCGGGATGACCGTCCTGATAGGCAAAATCGTCGTTTTCCGGCACAAAGTCCGGGGAATCGTTGCGTTTCTTCACTGCTTCAGCCCCTTTGCGCCGTCAGCGGCATGATGCGCGCCTCGGCGGAATATGAAGGAATGCGGAATGCTATTTTCGGATTCGCCTGCGCCATCTGCTCGCGCCTTGGCGCATTTTCATCCGAAAATAGCATAACCCGCAGAGCATACAGAATTACATCCTATATTATAGCACATATTCGCGCATCCTGCAATGGCAGGCGACGAAAGGAGGATGCACCATGCCCCAGACAAACAACGAATCAGAAGCGAAAATTCCTGCAAAGCGCCGAAAATCTCCCCGGCGGCGGTGGAAACGCGCACTGTGGCTGCTGCCTGTGCTGCTGACGCTGCTGATTCTCCGCGTCGAGCGCAACGTGACCGATGTCGTGCTGACGCTCTCGCAGGCGACGGCGCGGTCGCTGGCGATTCAGGCGCTCAACGAGGCAGCGTCTGAGATGCTCGGACTCGGCGTGCATTACGCCGACCTGATGACCGTCGAGAAGGACGAGCAAGGGCAAGTGCGCCTGATTCAGGCGAATACCCCGGAGATGAACCGTCTGGCGGCGCAGGCGTCCCTGCTTGCGCAGGAGAGATTGACCGCCATGGGGCAGAAAACCGTCGTCGTGCCGCTGGGCAGTGCCATCGGGCTGACGCTGCTGGCGGGCGCGGGGCCGGGCATCGCCGTGCAGATTCTGCCTGTCGGCTCGGTGCAGGCGGCGTTCAGCACTGATTTCACCACTGCCGGCATCAACCAGACACGCCACCGCATTTCCCTCGTCCTGACTGCGAACGTGCAAATCGTCATTCCGACCGGCGCGAAAAACGTGCAGGCCAGCACGCAGATGGCGATGGCAGAAAGCATCATCGTCGGGCAAGTGCCGGATTCCTTCGCCGAGGGCGGCAGCGACAACAGCATCATCGACCTTGCGCCGTGAGGGGGAATGGGGTATAATAGAACGAAAATCCCGCTGATTTCAGCAGAAAGAAGCATTACCATGCGCGTTCTCGACATTGACCTCGACTTTTTCCTCGCCGACTGCTGCCCTCTTGCCGAATTAGGACACCGCCCGTCCCTCCCCGGACATGAGCCGTGGGAAGCATCCGCCGTCCGCGCGTTCCTCGAAAACCAGTGCGGTCTGTCCCGCACCGCCCCCAAGCCGGGGCGCATTTTCGAGACGCATGACCAAGCCCTCACGTTCTGGGAGGAGCAAATCGCCGCCGGACGCCTGACCGCCCCCTTCGATGTCACCCACGTTGACGCGCACAGCGACCTCGGCATCGGCTATCCCGGCCCGAACTTCGTGCTGTTCAACGTCCTGTCCATGCCCGTCCCAAAGCGGCTGGACTACGCCGCCTTCTATGCCCAGAAGAAGCTCGATGAGGCGAATTACCTGCTGTTCGCGCTGGCGATGCGGCGGATTTCGTCGCTGGACAACGTGCGCAATCCGCGTTCGCGAGCGGACATTCCGCAAGTGCTGCTTGACGCGGACGGCAACATCCATCTCAACTCCCTGACTGCGCAGATGTTCGCCGCGAAAAACGGCGCAGAGCCGACCGTGCCGTTCCGCGTGTACGACGACTATCGGGATTTCCGCGCGGCGGGGGCGTATGACTTCGTGACGCTCGCGATTTCGCCGAGGTACGCGCCGAAGGAGGCGGATGGGCTGGTGGAGGTCGTGGGGGAGTATATCAGGGGAATATGAGGGCATCAAAAAACCTCGCGGCATCACCTGTCGCGAGGTTTTCATGTGCAAACAATGTGGATAACTCAAATCCCCGTTGCGGATTTCGCGGACGTGGCGATATTCTCCGCGTGGTCGCCGATACGTTCGAGGTTCGTCAGCATGTCCAGATAAATCATGCCGTTCTTCGCGGAACACTTGTGGTTCTTCAAGCGATCCATGTGGTGGCTGCGGAGGGCTTCGGTCGTCGTGTCGATTTCGTCCTCCACGCCCTCCACTTCGCCCAGCAGCGTGTCGTCCGTTACCTGCGCCTTGAACATATCCAGCGAGCGCTGCATCTGCGCGCGCACAAGGTTCGACAGGCTTTCCAGCTCCTGCACCGCCTTGGGCGAGAATTTCACCTCGTCCTGATTCTTCAGCTGCGCCGATTCCATGATGTTCTGGCTGTGGTCGCCAATGCGCTCCATGTCGTTGACGACGTGGAACATCGAGCCGACCAGCTTCGTGTCCTTCTCGGACAGGTCAAGCCCCTTCACTTCCACCAGCGAATCGGTGATTTCGCGGTTCAGGTAGTCCAGCACGTCCTCGTTCCGCGCCAGCTCTTCGGACTTCTTCGCGTCCCACTCGTTGAAGCACTCCATCGCCCGCTGGAAGTTGCCCATCGCGATGCCGCCCATGCGCTGCACTTCGTTGAACAGCTGCGCCACGGCAATCGGCGGCGTTTTGAGCATACGCGCGTCAAAGTAGAGCAGCTTCATTTCCTCGGCGGTCGAGCCGTCGCCCTTGATCAGCAGGCACGCCAGCTTCTCCAGCCAGCTTGCGGCGGGCAGCAGCAGTGCCGTCGTCGTGACGTTGAAGAGAATGTGGACGATGGCGATTTGCAGCTTGAGGTTGCCGGGGGAGAGCATCTCGACCCAGCTTGCCAGCGGCAGGCAGCAGGCGATGATGACGAAAATCACCGTGCCGATGACGTTGAAGAGCAGGTGCACCGTCGCCGCGCGCTTGGCGGTGGAGTTTGTGCCCGCGCACGCCAGCAGCGCCGTGACGCAAGTGCCGATATTCTGCCCGAAGAGGATGAAGATGGCGCCATCCAGCCCAATCAGCCCCTGCGCGACGAGTGTTTGCAGGATGCCGATGCTGGCGGCGGAGGATTGCAGGACGGCGGTGATGCCCGCGCCAATCAGCACGCCCAGAATCGGGTTGTTGATGGACGCCATCGCCTTTTGGAAGCCCTCCCACGTCCGCAGCGGCTCCATCGCGCCGGACATGGTGTTCATGCCGATGAACAGGATGCCCAGACCCATCGTGATGGTGCCGAACTGCTTGGCGGTTCTGTACTTGTCGGGAAGATTCGAGAGAATCAGCCCCAGAAACGTGAAGATGGCGGCGAAATCAATCTGCACGGACAGCAGCAGCGACGTGACCGTTGTGCCGATGTTTGCGCCCATAATCACGCCGACCGCCTGCGTCAGGGACATCAGCCCCGCGTTGACAAAGCCGACGACCATGACCGTCGTCGCGGAGGAGGACTGCACCACCGCCGTGATGGTGATGCCCGCAAGCATGGCGAGGAAGCGGTTGCCCGTGACCATGCCCAGCAGCTTTTTCAGCCGTGTACCCGCCGCTTTTTCCAGCGCTTCGCCCATCAGCTGCATTCCGAACAGGAACAGCCCCAGTCCGCCGAACAGGGATAAGACATTCATAATCGTCATGATGGTTCGTTTCCTCCGAGCGTGCCGCAATGCAGCAAAATTCCGCCTGTGCGGGGAAAAATCGCATACATACCTACTTTACCACACTTTGCGCTTGTTTTCAACTGAATTTTACATATTCATAGAGATTTTAGGCGGCGTTCAGCGGGGGAACAAAAGGTTCTTCACGGAATCTTGGGGGGAAGAGCAGCTTGGAGGCGCGTCTGCGGACGCGCAGAGTTACTGGCAGGGACGCTTCGCTGCCTGCACCTTTGTTGACGGCTTCCTTGGGATTGGTCGGACGCGGAACAGTTGGGGCGTTGCCCCAAACCCCACAAGGGACGCTGTCCCTTGACCCTGCAAGGGGCAATTGCCCCTTGACCCCTTTTCGCGATTGGGTTGGTCGCACTTTCATGCTCCTTCCGCGTGCAGCTTTTGGGGGCTTCGCCTAAGCCCTTGTTTGCTTTCCCAACTTTCCGTGAAGAACCAAACAAAAAGCCGCCCCGAAAGGCGGCGAATGTCAAATTCGCAGCGGATGCCGCTGGGCAAATCAACATCTTGCGCGGAATCATCCCTGCGCCTGACGCACCATGTGGTAAAACGTCCCTTCGCCGCTGAGCGTCACCCGCTTCACCGGCTCGCCCACCACCCGGAATCCTGCCTTCTCGTAGCAGCGAACGGCGCGCGTGTTCCACGTCCGCACCTCCAGATACATCGGCTTGCCCGGATACAGCCGCTGCGACAAGCCGCACGCCAGCGCAGTCATCTGCGTGCCGTACCCCTGCCCGCAGTGGTCGGGATGCGCCCCGATGCCGAAAAACACCTCGCTGCCCTCGTCCGACAGGTTCACGAAGCCCACCAGCGTTTCGCCATCGTAAAAGGAATAGAAATTGTTTGCCGGATTCGCAAAACCGTATCCGTGCTTCTTCTGCTCGGCATACGGCGGATTGTTGTACATCGCGTATTCGCCGGGGTACTGCCACGCGCAGATGGCTTCCTTCTCGGCTTCAGTGGTCGGATGATACGTCAGCATGGGCGTTTTCCTCCTTGGGGATATTTCTGATTATGCAAAAAACCGGAGGCAGCCTGCGCCGCCCCCGGTCAAATCCTCGATTATTGCAGCACAATGCCTTCCGCTTCCAGTTCCGCGCGGGTGCAGAGGCGCAGCGTCACAAAGTTCTGTTGGCAGATGATATAGCTGCCGCCTTCGCGCGTGTCCTTGTTTTCCAGCGTCACGATGCCCTGCGCGATGCAGTCGTGGTCGGCGCAGCTGGCGTCGGTCATCTCGATGCTCGTCTCCGTGACGTGGATGATGTTCACGCACACGCCGTGGATCAGCCGGTAGTACCCGTCCTCCAGCAGCGGAATCGGCTCGTACGTCTTTGTGCCGACCGTCACAAGCAGGAACGCGACGGCTTCCGACGGGTCGCGAACCGCGCTTGCCATCGGGGAGGGCGCGATGCCGGGGTCAGTGCCGCGCGTCGCCGGGTTCAGCTTCGCGAAGCTCAGCGATTCGTTCGATGCCGCCAGAATCGCCTGCGCGTCGGCGAGGGTTTCCTGCGTCGTCGTCAATTCCGCCTCTGTCGCGGCCAGGGTTGCCTTTGTGGCTTCCAGCTCCGTCGTGGCGGCGGTCAGGGTGTCCTTCGTCGCGGTGAGTTCGTTTTCCGCGGCAGTCAGGCTGTCCTTCGTTGCGGTGAGCTCGTTTTCAGCGGCGGTCAGGCTGTCCTTCGTTGCGGTGAGTTCGGATTCCTTCGCGGTCAGGCTGTCCTTCGTCGCGGCGAGTTCGGATTCCTTCGCGGTCAGGCTGTCCTTCGTTGCGGTGAGTTCGGATTCCTTCGCGGTCAGGGTGTCCTTCGTCGCGGTGAGTTCCGATTCCTTCGCGGTCAGGCTGTCCTTTGTCGTCGTGAGTTCGGCTTCGGTGGCGGTCAGCGCCGTCTTGGTGTCGGACAATTCCGTCGTGGCGGCGGCAAGGGTGTCCTTCGTCGCGGTCAGTTCGGTTTCGGTGGCGGACAGGCTGGTTTTCGTGTCGGACAGCTCCGTCTGCGCGGCAGTCAGCGTGGTCTGCGTTTCCGCCAGTTCGGCTTCCGTCGCGGCGAGCGCTTCCTTCGTGTTCTCCAGCTCGTATTCCTTCGCCGGCAGGGATGCTTTCAGCGTGTCCAGTTCGTTCTGCGTGGCGGACAGCGTGTTCTTTACTGCCGCCAGTTCAGTCTGGGTGATAATCAGCGTGTCCTTCGTGGATGCCAGCGTGGTGTCGCGGCTGTTCAGCGTGCCCTGCGTTTCGGCGAGGGTGGCTTCGGTGGATGCGAGGGTGTCCTTCGTGGCGGACAGCTCGGTTTCGCGGTCAGCAAGCGTGCCCTGCGTTTCAGCGAGGGTGGCTTCGGTGGATGCGAGGGTGTCCTTCGTGGCGGACAGTTCGGTTTCGCGGTCAGCAAGCGTGCCCTGCGTTTCGGCGAGGGTGGCTTCTGTGGACGCGAGGGTGTCCTTCGTGGCGGACAGTTCGGTTTCGCGGTCGGCAAGCGTGCCCTGCGTTTCGGCGAGGGTAGCTTCGGTGGATGCGAGGGTGTCCTTCGTGGCGGACAGTTCGGTTTCGCGGTCAGCAAGCGTGCCCTGCGTTTCGGCGAGGGTGGTCTGCGTGTCCGCGAGGTTCGCCGCGGTGGTATCCAGCGTCTCTTTGGCTGCGGACAGGTCAGCTTCGGTGGATGCGAGAGTGTCCTTCGCGGCGGACAGGCTGTTTTCGGTGTCCGCCAAGGTGGATTGGGTGGAGGACAGCGCGCTCTGCGTGTCCGTCAGCTGATTCCGGGTGTCCGTCAGCGAATTGTGGCTGACGATGAGACCGGCACCAAGTGCGATGGAAGAGACTGCCAGCACGATGGCGGCAATCATCCAGATGATGGTCTTTTTCCGGGCGGCAATGGGACTCATAGCAATCCTCCTAACAAGCGACGAAAATGGGCGGAAAACCTCCGTTTTTTCCAGTTTACCACCATCGGGGGAAGTTGTCAATCTCGAATTTCGCGGAAGCACAAAAAACGCCCCTCCGCCGACAAAAGCAGAGGGGGCAGGGGAAGGAAGATTATTCCTGCTTGAGCGCGTCGCGGCTGACGATGGTCATCGTGATTTCGCCCAGCGCAAGGCAGTTGTGGTCGGCGCTGGCGTTGACCAGTTCAATGCCGTCCGCGGTGATGTGGAACAGATTCATGTTGATGCCGTGGATCAGGCAGAAGTAGCTGCCCTCTTCCGGCATCGGGATGGGTGCGCAGGTCTGCTCGCCGACGGTGACGATGAGGTAGTTTTCCGCGTCCAGCGCGGTGGTGTCCGTGCCGGTCAAGGTTGCTGCGTCGGTGGAGAGCAGGTGCAGGAAGAGCATCGGTTCCTTCGCCGCCACGGCGTTCGCCGCGACGCCATCCTTCGCCACCAGCGATTCCTTGATAATCGTAATCAGCGATTCGTTCGTGCCAAGGGCATCCTGCGTCAGCGCCAGCACGTTTTCCGTCGCGGCGAGGGTGTTCTGCACGTTCGCCAGTTCGTTTTCCTTCGCGGTCAGGGCAGCCTGTGCGGCGGTCAGGTCAGCTGCCGCAGCAGTCTGCGCGTCCTTGGCGCAAAGAAAAAACCTCCGAAACACAGCCGCGTTTCGGAGGAAGAAAGATGCATATATAGAGGAAGTTACTTCTTCAGTTCAATCCCTTGCCCCTTCAGCCGCGCAACCACGCCGTCAACAACCGCCTGCACTTCGTCGCGGGTGAGCGTGCGCTCCGGGTGCGAGAAGGAGAGGCGAATCGTGATGGTCTTGCCGGTGATGTCACTGTATGTGCCCAGCACGGTCACTTTCTGCACCAGCGGGGAGTTCTCCGCCTTCACCGCGTCCAGAATCGGCTGGCAGCGATTGACCACGAAGGTCAAATCCTGCTCCATGCCGGGGAAGCGGGACGGCTCGCGGTAGACGATGGGCGCGGGCGCGATGGACGCAAGCGCTTCCGTGTCGATTTCGGCAAACACAATTGCCGCCTTCTTGTCGATGTTCTTGCCGACAACCGGGTGCGCCACGCCGATTTCGCCGAGTTCAACGCCGTCCAGCACGATGGCGTTCAGGTTCTTCGGATGCTCATAGGAGTGGGTCGCGGTCATTGCGTGGAAGGACAAATCCTTGTGCAGGATGTCGCTCACGGCGACGCACAGCATGTCGCGCAGGCGGAAATACAGCGTTTCCACGTTATCGACCTTGCTGAAGAGCGTCACGCACAGCTTCTTGTGTTCCTTCGCCAGGTTGTTCTCGTCCACGCCATCGACGATGTGACCAATCTCGAAGATGCCGAACGACGGCGCATAGCCCGTGTTGACCTTCACCTGGCACAGCTGGGTGGGAATCATGGAGCGGCGCAGCGTCTCAATGTTGGGGTTGGAGGCGTTGAGCAGCTTCACGTTGTCCTCAACGGCAATGCCGAGCTTCTTGTAGTCGTCGGCGTACTGCCAGATGTAGGAATGCACCTCGTGCAGCGAATAGCGCTTGACGAGGATGTCCTTCAATTTGTCCTCCACCGTCTTTTCGGTGGACATGCGAACCGGGTAGAGCGGGGATTCCGCCGTGTGCAGGTCGAAGTTGTCGTAGCCGTAAATGCGGGTGATTTCCTCGATGATGTCCGCCTTGATGGTCACGTCCTTCGTCGCGCGCCAGGAGGGGACGTCCGCGGTGAAGGAATCGCCATTGCGCGTCATGCCGAAGCCCAGCGCGGTCAGCGTGTGCATGATTTCGTCGGAGGAGATGTTGATGCCGGTGTAGCGGTCAACAAACGCCTTGTCGAAGGACAATTGCACCTTCGGATAGTGGAAGGCGTACTCGTCGGTCAGGCGGGAGGTGACGCGCATTTCCGGGTCGTATTCCTGCAAAAGCTTGACGAAGCGGGCGATGGCGACGGTCGTCATTTCCGGGTCAAGGCTCTTTTCGTAGCGGGCGGAGGCGTCGGTGCGGTGGGCGAGGCGGACGCTGCTCTTGCGGACGGACGCCGCGTCGAAGGTGGCGGATTCCAGCGTCAGGCTCGTCGTGTCATCGACGATTTCGCTGTCCAGACCGCCCATGATGCCCGCGATGGCAACCGGCTTGTCGCCGTTGCAGATCATCAGCGTGTTCGGGTCGATGGTGCGCTCCACCTTGTCCAGCGTCTGGAAGGGGAAGCTCTCCGGGAAGCGGCGGATGCGGATTTTCTCCACCTTGCGGCTGTCGAAGGCGTGCATCGGCTGCCCCATTTCCAGCATCAGGTAGTTCGTCAGGTCGGCGAGGAAGTTGATGTCGCGCATACCGCAGTAGTTCAGGCGGATACGCATCGCCATCGGGCTGACGTGGCGGTTGATATTCTCCACCCGCAGGCAGGAGTAGCGCTGGCACAGCGGGTCTTCAATCTTCATGTCGATGGCGGGCAGATTGTTGTACGCCGCCAAATCCGCCACGGGCAGGGCTTTCAGCGGACGGCCGGACAGGGTGGAGAACTCGCGCGCCATGCCGTAGTGCCCCCACAGGTCGGGGCGGTTCGTCAGGGACTTGTTGTCCACCTCGAAGATAATGTCGTCAATGGGGTAGAGCGCCTTCAAGTCCGTGCCGCAGGGAACATCCTCCGGGAGGACCATGATGCCGGAATTGTCGTCGCTGATGCCGATTTCCTTCTCCGAGCAGCACATGCCGTAGGACGTGTACCCGGCGAGCTTGCGCGGGCTGATGGTGATGTCGCCCAACTGCGCGCCCACCTTCGCGAACGCGGTTTTCATGCCCAGCTGCACGTTCGGCGCGCCGCAGACCACGTCGGTCAGCTGCCCGTCGCCCGCGTCCACCTTCAGCAGGTGCAGCTTGTGGGATTCGGGGTGATTCTCTACGCTGACGATCTGCGCGGCGACAACGCCGGACAAATCCGCGCCCTTGTGGAAAATTTCATTCTCAACTTCCGCCGTGGACAGGGAGAACTGGCGAATCAGCGCCATCTTGTCAAGACCCGTCAGGTCAACGAAGTCGGAAATCCAGTTCATTGAGATCAGCATGTTCGTCTTTCCTCCGCATTACTCGTCGTCCGTGAACTGCGCCAGGCGCGTCAGGCTGCCGCTGTTCAGGTCGCGAATGTCCTTCACGCCGTACTTCATCATGGCAAGGCGCGTCATGCCCAAGCCGAACGCGAAGCCGGTGTACTGCTCCGGGTCGATGCCGCCGGCTTTCAATACTTCGGGGTGAATCATGCCGCAGGGGCACAGCTCCAGCCAGCCGGAATGCTTGCACGACGGGCAGCCCGTGCCGCCGCAGATGAGGCAGGAGATATCCAGCTCAAAGCCCGGCTCAACGAACGGGAAGAAGCCCGGACGCAGGCGGACTTTGATGTCCTTGCGGAACACCTCGCTCAGCATCGTTTTCATGAAGTAGATCAGGTTCGCGATGGAGATGTCCTTGTCCACCATGATGCCTTCCATCTGGAAGAACGTGTTCTCATGGCAGGCGTCGGTCGCCTCGTTGCGGAAGCAGCGGCCGGGGAAAATCGCCTTAATCGGCACGCCGTCGTTCACCAGCGCGTCGCGGTAGCGGCGGTAGATGGCGTTCTGGGCGGCGGAGGTCTGCGTTTTGAGCAGCTGCCCGTTGTCCAGATAATAGGTGTCCTGCATGTCGCGCGCGGGGTGGAACTTCGGAATGTTCAGGCTCTCGAAGCACTCGTAGTCCGTCACGACCTCGGCGTAATCCTCCACCGTGAAGCCCATCGACTTGAACACCTGCTCGCACTGGCGCTGCACCAGCGTAATCGGGTGATACGACCCGCGGGTCATGTCCGGCGGCATGGAAATGTCAAATTCGGGCAGGGCGTTGATTTCGCGCTGCAATTCCTGTGCCTTGAGCGCCTCCAGCTTTTCCGCCAAGGCGACGGTGATGGCGGTCTTCAGCTCGTTCGTCTCGCGCCCGACGGTCTTCTTCTGCTCGTCGGTCAAGCCGCCCATGCCTTTGAGCGCGTCGGTCACTTTGCCCTTGCGGCCGAGGTAATTCACGCGCAGGGCTTCCAGATCCACCATGTTGGCGATCTTCTTCAGCTCGGAATCAAAGCTGCTTTTCAGGGCTTCGATCTTCTCGTTCATTCCGGATGTTCCTCCTTACAGTTGGATGAAAAAAGCCCGTCCCATCGTTTGATGAGACGGACTGAATCCGCGGTACCACTCGTCTTGCGGCAAAGGAAAAATCCCATTGCCGCCGCTTGATGGGCGATAAGGCTGCCCACGCCCAAAAACTCACGGGATGAAGGTTCACGCCGTGCGCCCTGCCGCCTCGCACCACCCGGCGGCTCTCTGATATCCTATTTCCTGCATTCGCCTGTGCCATCTGCTCGCGCCTTTTTCCTTCTGGCGTCCGCTCGTTCCACTTAGCGTAGCGCTGCTACGCTGCGTTTCACTCCCGTTAGCCAGCAGAAAAAATTCGCTTCGCATCTTGGCACATTCTCATTTGGAAATAGGAAGGGGACTTGCACGCGCTACTGTTTCCCGGTCATCGCTTCCAATATTTCGCTGACTTTCGTCGGCACGCTCTATCTTACCATAGCCGAACGACTTTTGCAAGCGGAAAAGCGAAAATAATGCGGAATGGAGGACGGAAACGCGCACCGAAGTAAAAATCTTTCCATCTTACAGGCGAACAAACCGTGAATTTTTCCGATTTATTATTTACAAGCCATTTTTTTGTGCTATACTGTAAGATGCGTTATCATGTAAAGCGCGATTCAGGCGCTTGCGTGAAAGTCCGCGCGCGGGAGGGTGAAATTCCTCCGTCCGCAGGCGCGGCAGGGAACTTCGCGCACAATCGCGCGGAAGAAAGGAAAGGAAGCCGGATGAGCAACAGCCGTCCACCCTATGATGGCGCCGGGGACGCCGGACAGAATCCTCAGCAGCCCGGTTTTTCGCAGGGCAATTATCCGCCGGCGCAGGGCTATGCCCCGAATGGCGGCTACGCGCCCAATGATGCCTATGGTCAGGGCTACGCGCCGCAAAACGGCTATGGGCAGCCGCAATATGGTCAGCAGGGATATGCGGGCTATCAGCAGCCCTATGGTCAGCAGGGTTATCAGCAGCCATACGGAGGTTATCAGCAGCCGTACGGTCAGCAGGGCTATCAGCAGCCGTATGGGCAGGGCTATGAGCAGCAGGGATATCAGCAGCCGTATGACCAGCAGGGGTTTGTGCAGCCCGGCGGGTATCAGCAGCCCTACGAGCAGCAGGGGTACCAGCAGCCGAATCCGGCGTACAATCAGCAGGGGTACAGCCAGCAAAATCCGCAGGAAACGGATTTGCCGCCGGAGCAGCAGTACGCGCAGTACACCCCCGACGGTCAGCGCGTGTACCCCACGTCGGGGCGCAGCGGCTTCCGGGTGCAGCCGGCGGCGCACAGGGAAATTCCGTGGGATACGATTGCAAAAGTATTGATGTTCGGCGTGCTGCCGATTCTTTTCATCTTGAGCATGGTCTTTGCGTGGACGGCGGTGAAGTGGGTCGTCCTCGTCGGCGCGGTGGCGAGCATCGCCGCGATGTGGCTCCGTGAGCTGGTCACGCCCAACGCGCGGCTGGTGCTGTCGCTTTTGCTGGCGTCGGCGGCGGTCGTCTGCCTCGTCAGCGCACTGGCGACGAATGCGGCGGACAATCAGAACCCCGCGCAGCCGAATCAGCCCGGTCAGATGCAGCAGGGGAGTACATCGGGCAATAACCTCGATGTCAACCTGACCGCGACGGACACGCCCAATCCCGCGCCCACGCCCACCGCGACGCCTGTGGATGACTCCGAGGAGTGCTACGCGCAGCTGCATTCCTTCTTCACGCTGTGGAAGAACAACGCCATCAGCCAAATGGTCAACCTGACGGCCCCGTCGTGGCGCAGCAGTATCAAGGGTGGCACGGACGCGGTGACGCAGAAGCTCTTCGGCGAGGTGCTGACCAACCGCACGCCCGTCAGCTGGGATTTCACGGCCATCACGGGCACATCGAACGACATCGCCCGCATGGTGACGGTGCGCGCCGTCATCAACAAGAACAACACCCTGGGCGAAAGCGTCTACCTGTGGAAGGTGCGCATGGTCAAGGAGGACGGCGTGTGGTACGTTGACCCCGCGACGCTGCAAAGCAACGAGCAGGAAAGCACCGCCACCCCGACCAACGCCCTTGCCACCCAGCCCGTGCTGAACACCAGCCATCCGGACTTGCTGATTTACTACAATCCCGAAGGCGGAACGTACTACCACATTGACCCGAATTGCGAATCGCTCAATCCGAAATACCGCCCGCTGTCCGGCGTCATCAAGTGGTCGCAGATTGAGGATGCCCCCTACGACAAGCTCGAACAGTGCAAACGCTGCGGCGCACCCCTGCGCGAAAAAAAGGACAACGCCAACTAAGTCAACATAGAAACCTACATATATTTAGGAGGACAACACGATGGACACCAATGCCAAGCTGTATCAAGACATGACGAAGATTCTCGTCAAGCGTGAGGACATCCAGAAAGCCGTTGCCCAGCTGGGACGGGAAATCACCCGCGACTATCAGGGCCGCGATCTAGTGATGGTCTGCATTTTGAAGGGCGCGAGTGTCTTCTTCTCCGACCTCATCCGCGAGGTCGATTTGCCCGTAACGCTGGATTTCATGGCGCTTTCGAGCTATCGCAACTCCACCAAGTCCTCCGGCGTGGTCAATCTGGAGAAAGACCTGTCCGTGTCCATTAAGGGGCGCGACGTGCTGATTGTGGAGGACATTGTGGACAGCGGCAACACGCTGTTCTACCTCGGCAAGTATTTGATGGGCCGCGGCGCGTCCTCCATCCGCATTGCGACGCTGCTGGACAAGCCCGACCGCCGCAATCCCGAACACAACCTGACGGTGGATTACCACTGCTTCAAGATTCCGGATGAGTTCGTCGTCGGCTACGGGCTGGATTTTGCTGAGAAGTACCGCAATCTGCCGGACATCGGCGTGCTGGACAGCCGCGTGTACGGCGCGGCGCACGAATAAATCAGCCGATTTTTCCCCAAATAAAGATAAAATTTTTGTAAAGATGGATTTTTCCGCACACGTCATTCGTCTATATGGGTATACGCCGCAACAGGCGGATGGCGCTGGAACGGAAGGAGGATGCTCGCATTGAAGAAGTCTCGCGGGATGTTCGGCTACGTCGCGGTTCTGCTGCTGATGGTGCTCACCATTTCGATGCTGTTCACCAACGGCTTTGGCAGCAATATCCGTGACCGCCGCATCACCTATCCCCAGCTGCTGACGATGATTGAGGAGGGGCAGGTTCGCTCCGTCGCCATCCGCGGCACGTCGCTGGTGGGCGTGACGACAACAACAACGGTCGCCGACGCGGATTTCCCTGACAAGAACTACGATTTTGAAACCACCATCGGCGCTGATTTCATCGTCACCGCGCGGCAAATGCAGGCGGCGAAGCTTAATAAGCCGCTGGATGAGGTGTCCGTCAAGGATTTGCCGTTCACCATCATCTACCGTCAGCCGCTGACCACCCCGTGGTGGTATGATTTGATTCCGCTGGCAATTTCGCTGGTGCTCTGCGGCGTGATGTTCTGGCTGATTATGCGCGCGCAGACCGGCGGCAACGGCAAGGTGATGAACTTCGGCAGAAGCCGGGCGCGCATCCATGACCCGAACAAGAACAAGGTGACGTTCGCCGACGTCGCGGGCGCGGAGGAAGAGAAGGAAGAACTCAAGGAAATGGTGGACTTCCTGCGCAACCCCAAGGCGTACATTGACATGGGCGCGCGCATCCCCAAGGGCGTGCTGCTCATCGGCCCGCCCGGCACGGGCAAAACCCTGCTGGCAAAGGCGGTTGCGGGCGAGGCGGGCGTGCCGTTCTTCTCCATTTCCGGCTCTGACTTTGTGGAGATGTTCGTGGGCGTGGGCGCGAGCCGCGTCCGTGACCTGTTCGACCAAGCCAAGCGCGCTGCCCCGTCCATCATCTTTATTGATGAGATTGACGCGGTGGGTCGCCATCGCGGCGCGGGTCTGGGCGGCGGACACGACGAACGCGAGCAGACGCTGAACCAGCTGCTGGTCGAGATGGATGGCTTCGCAATCAACGAGGGCGTTATTGTCATGGCGGCGACGAACCGCCGCGACATTCTTGACCCCGCGCTGCTGCGTCCCGGCCGCTTTGACCGCACGATTCTCGTCAATTACCCCGATATGGCGGGGCGTGTTGCCATCTTGCAGGTGCACGCCAAGGGCAAGCCCATTGCGGATGATGTGGATTTGGAGAATATCGCCAAGCGCGTGCCCTTCTCCACCGGCGCGGAGCTGGAAAACATCATGAACGAAGCCGCGATTCTGGCGGCGCGCGGGCGCTTGAAGGCCATCAATCAGCAGACGCTGGTGGAGGCAATCTCCCGCGTGCAGATGGGCCCGGAGAAGCGCAGCCACAAGGTGACGCAGCGCGATAAGCGCATGGTCGCCATCCACGAGGCGGGTCACGCCATCGTCGGGCACGTCCTGCCCAACTGCGACGAGGTGCACCTGATTACCATCGTCCCGCGCGGGCAGGCGGGCGGCTACACGCTGTCCCTGCCGACGGAAGAGGACGATTTGCAGACTTACAGCCAGCTGATGGACTTCGTGGCGATGGGGCTGGGCGGTCATGCCGCGGAGCAGCTTTATCTGGGCGAGTTCACCACCGGCGCAACGAGCGACCTGAAAAAGGCGACGGAGGTCTGCCGCCGCATGGTGACGCAGTTCGGCATGAGCGAAAAGCTGGGCCCGGTCTATCTTGATGGCGATCAGGAAGTGTTCGTCGGCATGGAGTTTGGGCAGAGCCGCGGGTACAGCGAAGAAATGGCGGCGCGCATCGACGCGGAAGTCAAGCGCCTGCTGGAGGAATGCTACCAGAAGGCGGTGGATGCCCTGAGCGCCAACCGCGACCGCATGGAGAAGCTGGTGGACGCGCTGCTCAAGTACGACACCATCAGCCGCCGCGAGTTCGTCACCCTGATGGAAACGGGCGCGCTGCCGGATATTCAGGATGCCGATACCCGCACCACGGGCGATGTGATGATGCAGGATATGGCGGACGAAAAGAAGGAAGAGAATTCCGAAAAGTCTGCCGAAACGCCTGAAAAGAGCGCGGAAACGCCTGATAAGACGGCGGATGCGCCCGAAAATCACCCAACTGACCCCCATGAAGCCTGATTTGCACACCCACACCACTTCCTCCGACGGGCTGCTTACGCCCGCGGAGCTGGTGGCGCTGGCGGACAAGCACCGCGTGACGCTCCTGGCCGTGACCGACCATGACACGTTTGACGGCGCGGCGCAGCTGCTGGGAAAACCCGCGCCGATGCCGATTCTGCAAGGTGTCGAATTGTCCCTGCGCGATATGCCCGGCCTGCACCTGCTCGGCTACGGGCGCGGGATGGATACGCCCCTGCACCGCAAGGTTCGGGCACTGTCCCAAATGCGGCTCGGACGCGCGCGGCAGATGGTGGAGAAGCTGAACGCGCTGGGCTATCCGCTGGATTACGACGAAATCGCCCGCGAAGCCAAGGGCAGCGTCGGTCGGCCGCATATCGCCCGCGCGATGGTCAGCCACGGCTATGTGGTGGACACGCGCGAGGCGTTTGACCGCTTTCTGGCGGATGGCGCACCGGCGTATGTGGCGGGGGAGCGCTTGAGCATGGCGGAGGCGCTGCCGCTGATGCGGGAAAGCAGCTTCGTGCCCGTTCTGGCGCACCCGATGGAGCTGGAGAAAACCGGCGCGCTGCTGCGCCATCTGCTCGGCGTTTGGCAGGAGCAGGGCTTGCGGGGCGTTGAGGTTTACCACCCGTCCGCCGGACGCGCCACGCCCCTGCTGGATTTGACCGCGCGGCGCATGGGCTTTCTGGTCACCGGCGGCAGTGACTTCCATGGCGATGGCGACCGCCACGGCATGGTCGGCTGCACCGCGCCGATGTGGGCGAGGGCGGCCGATGATGTGGAGAAATTGCTGCAAGCAGTGGAAGCTGCTCAAATCATGTGATATAAGATGAAGAAATACCGAATTGCCATCAGAAAGGGGTGCTGAAACCATGTCCGAATTCAACGACAACAAGCAGCCGCGCCGCCGCCGCACGCAGCTGAACGCGGCGCAGTATGCCGGGCAGCAGACGCTGGACAACAGCATCCCCCTTATCCGCACGGAAGACGCGCCCATGCAGCCGACAAATCCGCCGCGCCGGAATCCGCAGCCGCCCCCGGCGCAGCAGAGCGCCAATCCGCCCATGCAGCCGATGAGCGCGGCTCAGCCGATGGGTGCGGCCCAGCCGATGCGCCCGCAGGGGATGAATCAGCCGGGGCAGGGAAGCCAATATGCGCAAAGCGGGAAAATGTGCGGCTTCCGCGGCGTGCAGGGGACACCCATGCAGCCGCAGCAGGGCTGGAACAACGGCGTGCAGCCGCTCGATGCGGCGCACCAATTGGAGCAGTTCTCGTGGGGGCAGCATCAGCAAAACATGAACACCGGGCGCAATCAGCCGATTCGCGGCGGGCAGATGATGCCGAATCAGCCGATGAATCCACAGCGCCCGCAGAATCCGCCGTATCCGCAGCAGAATTATGGCGGATGGCAGCAGCCGATGTATCCGGCGAATTTTCCGCAGTATCCGGTGAACGGCAATGGCGGAAACGGCGGCAATGGCGGCGGCAATCATCCGCCGACGGGGCTGGGGGGCTTCAATCCGGAGCATCGCGAGCCGAAGAACGAGCCTGTCCGCCGCAAGCCGTCGGGGCAAAAGCTGCTCAAGCGCATCCTGTTCTGCGCGTGCGCGGTGGCGGTAATTTGCGGGCTGGTCGCGGCGGGCGGCGCCATCAGCAATGCCATCCAGGAGCAGAACGAGCGGGAAGCACTGGTCGCGTCGGTGACGGCGTATGACGACAAGTACGTCCCGAACGTGTATGTGGACGGCATCCACCTCGGCGGCATGACCCGCGCGGAGGCGGAAGAGGCGGTCACGGCGCACGCGAATCAGCAGCGCGACGCGTGGAAGGTGCGCCTGATGTACGCCGGTCAGCTGGTGAGGGAAATCACGAGCGCCGACCTGAACATGACCGTCGATGTGCGGGAAGCCCTCGACGCGGCGTGGCAGCCGGGGCACACCGAGGGCGGCATTGACGCGCGCAAAGCCGCCATGGACGCGCTGGCGGACAATCCCTACGAGGGATATTCGGCAACGCCCAGCGGCGACAATGTGGTGATTGACAACATCCTGCTCAGCATCGCGCAGCAGGCGTACATCCAGCCGGTGGATGCGCAGATTTACTTTGACGCTTCCAACTTCAACAATCCGCTGACGATTCAGCCGGAAACCGTCGGGCGCTATATGGACACGACCGAGGCGAAAAATCAGGTGTACCAGATGATGTCGTCCCTGGTCAGCGGCGAGGTGGAGCTGACGACGCGCGAGCTTCAGCCGACCACGACCAAAGCCATGCTGGAGCCGCAGATTCAGCTGCGCGCGACGGCGTACACCCCGATTTCGACCACCAGCACGGAGAACCGCAACCTGAACATTCAGGTGGCGTTCGAGCGCATCAACGGCAAGATGCTTGCAGCGGGCGAAACGTTCTCCTTCAATACGGTTGTGGGCAAGCGCACGAAGGCAAACGGCTTCTATCAGGCGATTGAGTACGCGTATGGCGATCAGCGCATGGGCTACGGCGGCGGCGTGTGTCAGGCAAGCACGACGATGTACCTCGCGGCGGCGAAAGCAAACATGACGATTCTCAAGCGCGAGCCGCACTCCGACGCGGTGGGCTACACCGACTACGGCAAGGACGCGACGGTATCCGACAACCGCATTGACTTCAAGTTCCGCAACGACACGAACAGCACGATTTTCATCGTTGCGACGGTGATGAAGGATAGCCGCTACGACAAGTCGCACAAGGTGTGCGTGGTGTCGATTTACGGCGAGAGCCTCGGCAAGGGCGTGAAGTACGAGCTGGAGACGGTGACGGTGCAGACCCTGCCCGCCCCGACCGAGCCGGAATACCGCAAGGACACGAACCACACCTACGCCACCTATGTTGACCAAGAGTACACCTACCGCAAGGCAACCGACGGCTGTGTGGTGGAAAGCTATCTGGTGAAGTATGTGGGCGGCGCGGAAACCGAGCGCAAGCTGATGTACACCGACACCTACAAGGCGAAGAGCGAAATCATCTACGTCGGCACGGTGGAGCGGACGGAAGAGGGGCAATGACCAGAGGCTTTGCCTCTGGACTCCACCAAAGGGTCTTCGACCCTCTGGACTCCCTTTTGCGCGATTGAGTAGACTTCTCTTTCAGGCTGCTTCCGCGTGTTAATTGGGGGAAACCCAAGGGCGAATGAAACGGGACGAAGTCCCCTCCCTTGACCCTTTCGCGCGATTGAGTTGTGCGCTTCGGCATACAGCGCCCGCGTGTTTATGTGACCTCATCCGTCGCTGCGGCGACACCTTCCCCAGAGGGGAAGGCGGAGAAGGGTGCACGTCCCCAAACCTTCCCCTTTGGGGAAGGTGGCTGAGCGAAGCGAAGTCGGATGAGGTCGTCCTACGCCAAAAACTTTGTGAAAGAAAATACAACTTGTGAAAAAACCCCCTTTTCTATTTCGGCAGAATGTGCTATAATAGATTCGGTGGAAAACCCCTACATAATTGCATCAGGAGGGAAAATCCAATGGCGCTTGTTACGACGAAGGAAATGTTCAAGAAGGCGTATGACGGCGGCTATGCGGTCGGCGCTTTCAACGTCAACAACATGGAAATCATTCAGGGCATCACCGAGGCGGCGGGTGAGCTGAAGGCTCCCGTCATCCTGCAGGTGTCCAAGGGCGCGCGCGCGTATGCCAATCACACCTATCTGGTGAAGCTGGTGGAAGCGGCGGTTATCGAGAACCCCGATATCCCGATTGCGCTGCACCTTGACCACGGCGACAGCTTTGAGCTGTGCAAGAGCTGCATCGACGGCGGCTTCACGTCCGTCATGATTGACGCTTCCTCCAAGTCCTTTGAGGATAATATCGCCCTGACCCGCAAGGTCGTCGAGTATGCCCATGACCACGGCGTGGTCGTCGAGGCGGAACTCGGCACGCTCGCCGGCGTCGAAGACGACGTGAAGGTGGAGCATGGTCAGGAAATGTACACCCATCCGGAAGAAGTCGAAGAGTTTGTGACCCGCACGGGCTGCGACTCGCTGGCGATTGCCATCGGCACGTCCCACGGCGCGTACAAGTTCAAGCCCGGTCAGAAGCCCCAGCTGCACTTCGAGGTGCTGGAAGAATGCTCCAAGCGTCTGCCCGGCTTCCCGATCGTCCTGCACGGCGCTTCTTCTGTCCCGCAGGAGTTCGTGAAGGAAATCAACCAGTTCGGCGGCAATATGCCCGACGCAATTGGCATTCCGGAAGAGCAGCTGGCGAAGGCGGCGAAGATGGCGGTCTGCAAGATCAACATCGACTCCGACATTCGTCTGGCGATGACCGCGAGCATCCGCAAGTACTTTGCGGAGCATCCGGATCACTTTGACCCCCGTCAGTACCTGAAGCCTGCCCGCGCTGCGGTGAAGGCGATGGTCGCCCACAAGATGGTGGATGTGCTGGGCTGCGCTGGCAAGGCGTAATCAAGGCACAAAAAGGCTCTGTCGTGAATGCGGCAGGGCTTTTTGGTTATGGAATACCAAACAATTTTGCGCTTTTTCGCTGCTGCTGGAGCCGAAAAAGGGGCGTTGCGCACGCCAATTGTATTTATGAAGTTTTTTCGGTTGACATCAGGCATTTCTCGCCTTATAATTTTTGTAAGACTGCGGTGGAAGCCGCAGAACGTGAAAGGAGCAATCCTCATGAAGAAGATGCTGGCACTGGTTCTGGCACTGGCGATGTGCCTCGGCTGCGCTGCACTGGCGGAAGAAACTGCCTTGGTGTACGCGCTTGGCGCGCCCATGCCCGATTTTACCTTTACGGACATTAACGGCGTGTCCCATACCCTCTCCGAAACCTTGAAGGAGAAGGAAATGGTGCTGATTAACCTCTGGGCAACGTGGTGCGGCCCGTGTGAATCGGAGTTCCCCTTCCTGGAGGAAGCCTATGAGCAGTACAAGGACAAGGTGGAAGTCTTTGCGCTGAGCATCGATGAAAACGATGATGATGCGAAGCTGACGGAATATGTGGCGTCGCATGGCTTGACGTTCCCGGTCGGGCATGAAACGTTCAACCTCTTTGCGGGTTTCGGGCTCAATGGCGTCCCGACCTCGATTGTGGTTGACCGCTTCGGCAATGTGGCTTTCCTCGCAACGGGTTCTCAGACCTCTACGGACGCGTTTGTCCGCCTGTTCGGTCTCTTCCTCGGCGATGAGTACACGCAGACGAATGTGCTGGCGTTCCTGCCGGGCGAAAAGCCCTCGATTCCGCCGACGGATGAAGCGGAACTGAACCGCGCGCTGAATGTGGAAGGCACGGCGGCGCCGCTGTCCTTCACCAATTCTACGGATGAATACACCTGGCCGATGGCGGTTGCGGAAAAGGATGACCGCACGGTTCTGGTCAGCACGAACACGGGCAAGGATACTTCTTCCGCTTCCGTGCTGACTACGGTGGAAGCGAAGGCGGGCGATGTGTTCGCGTTCGACTACAAGACGTCCACCGAAGCCGGCTGCGACCTGTTCTACCTGTCTGTCAACGGGCAGACGGTGAAGGCGTTCGGCGGCGTGAAGGAATGGGCGACCTACGGCTATGAATTCCCGGCAGACGGTACTTACGAAATTGCTCTGTCTTACATCAAGGATTCCTATCAGGCCGCGAATGAGGACATGATCTGGCTGGACAACGCGCGCGTGGTGAACGGAGAAGAAGCCGCCGCTGTGCTGGCGAACAACCCGGTCTATCCGGAAGGCACGAAGATGACGACCCTCTCCTTTGTGGGGGATAACGTGAAGCAGGTTTTCTTCACCGACCCGCAATTTATGCTGATGTCCACCTTTGGCATGACCAACTACTATGTGATTGACAACACGGAAAGCGCGACGGTGAAGGTGACGCTGGCGAAAGGGCTGGATCCGGAAATGTTCGCCCTTGGCTGCGAAGCGGCTCCCGAAAACTATGCGCTGACGGACTACATGACGGAGGACGGCTACGTCATCCCGAATCAGCCGATTGACACCAATCAGGCAAGCGGCTATCCGTATACCACCTATTTTGTGGTGAAGGCTGGCGCGGAAAACGTGGAAACGTCCGCTATTGCAATCGCGGATGAACCCAACGCCAATGCGTTTGTCGCCATGCTGCAGCAGTATGGCATCAATGTCCCCGGCTGGAAGTACGCCGATGGCACTCTGCCTTCCACGGATGAAGTGGCGGAAGCGCCGCAGCTGCCGATGGAGGGCATGGCGAGCTACACGATTAAGTGCGTCGATCAGGACGGCAACCCCGTGACCGGCACGATGATTAACGTCTGCACGGATGAAACGTGCACGCCCATGCCTGTGGATGAGAATGGCGTGCTGGAATTCACCATGCCTGCGTACCCCTATGTGCTGCATGTACTGATTGTGCCGGAAGGCTACGAGTTCGACAAGACGGTGGAAGAAATTGCTCCCGAAGCGGGCGGCGAAGTGGTGTTCACCTTCCAGAAGGTGTAATCCAAGGCTTCAAGGGGCGGTGTACCTGCGGGTGCGCCGCCCTTTTTCGGTGCTGACTTTTTGGCAAAAGAAACGCACCTCATCTGCTGCATTAGCTGGATGAGGTGCGTTTTGTGGCTTGAGTTTTCTATGTGGATTTGCTTGTGTACCGCAGGGGTTTCTCCACTGCGGCGGCGACAAGGGGGCAATGAAAACAGACGAAGTCTGCGCGCGCCCCCCTTGATCCCTTCGCAGCACACTCCCATGTTTCTTGACTTTTATCGGAAGTGGTTATAGTTTGTGTACTATTAGTCCTTCAAACTATGAGAACAAACATAACAAACCAGTAACTTCCAGAGGGCGTGCGAAGCAGTCCAGAGGGCGACCGCAAAGCCCTCTGGTCGCGCCCGCAGGCGCGAAATCCCTGCATCAACACGCGGAAGCAGCCTGAAAGTGTCACCAACCCAATCGCGCGAAAGGGTCAAGGGCGGGGACTTCGTCCCGTTTCATTCTCCCTTGTTATTGCAGCTTCAGGTCGCCGTCCTTGATCCAGCCCCACTTGCGCAGGAAGAAGGCGAACAGCAGCGTCAGCACAGCGGGGAGAACGAAGCAAATCAGGATAAGCCCAACCCAGTCCATCGGCAGAATCGCGGCTTTCGTGCCGGCGGCAATGTCGTTCAGCCAGCCGGTGTAAACGCCAATCTGCCCGACCAAACCGCAAGTGCCCATGCCGCTGGAAACCGCCGGGCCGTTCATTTCGAGGTGGAACAGGCACGTCGCAATCGGGCCGGTGATGGCGGAAGCAAGCGTCGGGGGAATCCACACGCGCGGATTGCGGATGATGTTGGGCATTTGCAGCATCGACGTGCCCAGCCCCTGACTGACCAAGCCGCCCACGCCGTTCTCGCGGAAGGACATGACCGCGAAGCCGACCATCTGCGCGCAGCAGCCTGCAACCGCCGCGCCGCCCGCAAGCCCCGTCAGCGAGAGCGCCGCGCAAATCGCCGCGCTGGAAATCGGCAGCGTCAGCGCCATGCCGACGACGACGGACACCAGAATGCCCATCAGCAGCGGCTGGAGGTTCGTTGCCCACTTGATGAAATCGCCGACCGAGCTGGCAGCCGCGCCAATCGTGGGCGCACACAGCACGGACAGCCCAACGCCGACAAGAATCGTGACCGCCGGGGTGACGAGAATATCCACCTTCGTCTCCTTGCTGACGATTTTGCCGCATTCGGAAGCGACAATCGTGATGAAGTAGACCGCCAGCGGGCCGCCCGCGCCGCCGAGCTTATTTGCCGCCATGCCGACGGCAATCAGGCTGTACAGCACCAATTGCGGGGCAGAGAGCGCCGCGCCGATGGACACCGCCATGGCCGGCCCCGCAACCTGCTGGGCGAAGTTGCCCGCGTCAATTAGGAACTGCACGTTCAGCTGCTGACCGAGCGTCTTGATGATTGTGCCAATCAGCAGCGAGGCGAACAGCCCCTGCGCCATGGCGCCCATTGCGTCTATCCCGTAGCGTTTTGCGGAAAACAGAACGTTCTTCCGCTTCAGAAACGCGCTGACCTTTCCCATGTCCTCCAAATCTCCCTTGTACGGGGAAGCCCCGCGAAATTTCCGCCGAAAAACGGCGGATTGCATTTTATTATAGCATATTGACAAGAAAGAAACAAGCATATATCACAGAATGTGTGGATTGCGTGAACAAAGTGCGGAATTTCGCGCAAAACCGATGATAACAGTCGTTTTTGTTGCAAGGCAATCGTAACCGTGATATAATGGGGCGATTGCAAACGGCTCACGCGCTTGCAGTCAGCGCAGGAGAGGAGGCATCCGGTCAGTCAGCGCCGGAAGAGCACGGATGAGAAAGAAAAACTCCATCATCAATATGATTGTCGGGCTGGTGGGGCAGCTGCTGAACATGCTGCTGTCCTTCGGCGGACGCATGGTGTTTGTCCACTACCTGTCGCAGGAATATCTCGGCGTGAACGGCCTCTTCGGCGATGTGCTGGGAATGCTGAATCTGGCGGAATTGGGCATCGGCTCGGCGATGATTTTCAGCATGTACCGCCCGGCGGCGCAGAACGACGAGAAGCAGCTGGCGCGCCTGATGAACCTCTATCGCACGCTGTACCGCATTGTTGCGCTGGCGGTGCTGGGCATCGGGCTGGCGCTCATGCCGTTCCTGCCGCGGCTGATGAAGGGCGGCGAGGGCATCGAGAATTTGCAGCTGATTTATCTGCTGTACCTCCTGCAAGCTGTCACGTCATACCTGCTGTCCTACAAGAACGCCATCTATCAGGCGTACCAGAAGGCATATATCCGCAAGGCGCTTGACCAAATCATCGGCATCGTGCGCCTGATTCTGCAAATCGTTGTGCTGGTAACGACGCGGAATTTCATCCTCTACCTGATTATCCAGCTTTTTGTGCCGATGGTTTCCAGCGTTATCATCTCCATCCGCGCGGACAAGGAGTTCCCGTACCTCAAGCAGTACAAGGAGCTGCCTGAACCGCAGGAGCGCAAGGCGATTTTCAAGAACGTCGGCGCGCTGAGCCTGCATAAGCTGGCGACGGTTATCGTCCGCAGCACGGATAACCTGATTATGTCCGCGTTTGACGGGCTGGCTACGGTCGGCATATACTCCAACTACAAGCTCGTTTTGATGAACGTCAACAACCTGCTGGGGCATGTGACGGGCGCATTCACCGCCAGCATCGGCAACCTGAACGCGCTGGAGGGCAGAAAACGCGTCTACGAAATCTTCCGCATCCTCGATTTCGCCGCCTTCCTGCTCTACGGCTACCTCTCCGGCGGACTGGTGACGCTGATTAACTTCTTCATCCGCATGATTTTCGGCGAAGAGTACCTTTTCTCGATGACGGTCGTCGTCATTATCATAGCGGAGTTTTTCATCAGCGGTCTTCGCCAGATGGGATTGCAGTTCCGCGAGGCGCTGGGGCTGTTCTGGCATGATCGCTACAAGGCGCTGGCGGAGGCCATCATCAACCTTGTTGTATCGCTGATTCTGGTGCGGCGTTTTGGCGTGGCAGGCATCATCGGCGGCACGATTATCTCCAGCATGCTGACGTGCGTCTGGTTCGAGCCGTATGTGCTGATGCGTTACGGCATTGAGGAGGACTGGCAGAAGAAGCTGCGCCGCTACTTCATGGATTACATCGTCCGCTGGGTGGTGGTCGCGGGGGTCAGCGCCGTGTCCTACTGGATTTTCCAGCTGATGCCGCAGACGAATTTCCTCTGGTTCATCGCCCAAGGGCTGATTTATACCGCGATTTTCGCCGCGGTCGTGCTGGTGGTTTACGGCAGAACGCCGGAATTCCAGTACCTGCTGGAAATGACCGTCCGCAAGCTCAGGAAGAAACTGCGCGGCGGGGCGTAAGCCGGCTTGGAATCGCGAAAAGCGTCAAGGGAGGGACTTCGTCCCGTTTCATTCGCCCCTTGGGTTCCCCAATCAACACGCGGACACAGCATGAAAGTGTCACCAACTGAATCGCGAAAAAGGGAGTCC